>Ga0209946_1000790_pt1 | contig 13150 bp, 7 predicted proteins | sample SalPon2_A_H2O_MG_FD_185704 | JGI IMG/M metagenome (GOLD analysis project Ga0209946, IMG submission 185704) | Salt pond water microbial communities from South San Francisco under conditions of wetland restoration - Salt Pond MetaG R2_A_H2O_MG... | ecosystem: Environmental > Aquatic > Non-marine... | reverse complement strand
CTGGATCTCATTAAGAATCGCTCGCTGATCTCTTGTATCTTTGAACCCGATTGGGACTGCTGCCAACACACCGACGTCGACATCCAGCTGCGATTCTAAGCCCGCAACTAGCGATTCTAGCCCTTCGACAGCTGCTCGACCCTTTGCACTGGGCTCGACAGGTATAACCAGTGAGCGGGTCGCGTGGATAGCGTTGTAGAGATGGGGCCCTTCCGTTGCCGGTGGATCACAGATGAGTACGTCGTATTTTTCCGGGACTCCAGCTTCCTGGAGAACTCTTAGCAGTTGCGAGTGCATCCCGAAGGCTTCGCCCATCGCTTCGGCCTGCTCTTTCTCACGACGAAGATAGTCCGCTAAATCAGAGAGCATGTTGTGCTCGGGAATAATATCGACACCCTCGACAGTTTCGATAAGATCTTCGAAGTCACCTTTGGGCCGCCGGATCATGTGGCGGACAATATTATCGACCGATTCCGTTCGTTGATCGTCGACACCAAATAGACGTGAAAGATCTCCGTCTTGTGGATCAAGCGGGACGACCAGAGGTTTGAGGCCTGCGCGGGCATGTGCAACCGCGAGGTTTGACGCCACCGTTGTCTTTCCCACACCGCCAGCCTCACTGTAAGTGGAATATGCCAACATATCATATCCATCAAGCTCATTCACTATGAAAGTTCGTCAGACAAATTCATTTACACTCTTCATTAATGTAGAGGATGAACACATGTGCTGAACGCACTTAATGAATGAACGTAGTGAACATAGTCAATGAGCAAAACTGATGAACGGCCGAAAAACAGAGGATTCAGGCTTCTCCGGTGAAGCCGTCGATACTGGAGCGAGACCAGAAATAGCAACTCGACCACTCGGGAACTCCACGTATAACAACCAACCTTCGCAAGTATTCCGGAGAAGAGGCTACATAGAGGGGAGAGTGGCCGATTATGAGCGACTCCTCAGCGAAACTTTTCTTGCCCACGTTTTCGGGATGTAGAGCGTCTACAAACGAATAGCGGTCGAATCAGACGGAGTTTGAGATGTTCTTACGGCGATGCTATGCATTGGTCGTCGGTTAGCGGGAGGTCACGTGCCGCTCGGAAGAGAACGGCTGATATCGTGCTCAGACCGCGAGTCCTGCGGCTTGCCGCAGGCGAGCGACGAGGGGAGAATCACCTTTTCACCCGGCTTTTCGGAGGGAATGGCCGACCGCCCGGACGAACGTCCTGGCGGTCACGACTGGCGGCGACCTGATTTCTCGTTTCATCCCGACTTTCACCAGAAAGTCGGTGAGCCGCCACAGATTGTACAATAACGCTGCGAACGTGAAGTTGAACAACCGCACTCGGTAGTCCGTTGAGGATGTTTTTGGAAGGTACGACTGCACCGACTTGTACTGGTTTTCAATGTCCCAGCGACGGCTGTAACTGTTCGTCACGTGAGCGATCTCGTCGGGATCGACGTGATCGCGGTTCGTCACGAACACAGCGTACTGGCCTTCAGCGTCGTCACTGGTGGCTGGAACGTACAGATACTCGGCAGTATGGTCGACATCACCGTCGGTTCCGACGGGGATGTCGTGGTTGACAGCGGCGTCTACCCCATCTTTGCTCTTGATGTGCTTGATCGCCCGGTAATCTGACTCGTATTTCGGCACGGGCATCGTGTACAGCAAGTCACGGCCGTCAATCTCAGCACGTACCTCCTTCGCGTAGAACCCACGATCCAGCAGAATTTCGTCCAGATCGACGTATTGCTGGGCTCTCGAAAGCAGACGCCCAACGACGTCTGCTTTCGAGTCAGTTGGGGCGTCAGCTGGTTCCCAGTCTGAGTGTTCCTTGACGCCCTCAATCCCGAGGATGATCGGAACATCGTTTCCGACGATCGTGATCGTCGCAAACGTGTAGCCGTGTTTCAACTCACCGTCGTCGACGTACCCGCTCACCAAGGGCGGGTACGTCGACTTTGGAATCTCTTCGTCCTTGTTGACCCACGGCCAGACGTGGTAGGGGACATGGGTGAAATCGACGGCCGCCACGACGTGGCGGTCGTCGAATGGATCTTCGTAGCGAATCGTCTGGAGGATGTTCTCGGTGGCTGTATCGAACGCGTCCATGAGATGCTCACGGAATACCTCGGTGAACGCCACGATATCCTCGATCTTCTGGTCTTGGAGCGGGACAGAGACTTCTTGATCAGCCGGCATTGCGAACTGCTTGATCACCCGGAGGAACGTCGAATCGTCACAGGCGTTGTTCTCGTCAAGAAACCAGCCAGCTTCACCCTCCGAATGGGCACTTCCTTGGGTGAGGCATGCCGAGGCGAACAGATCGAGGATCTGTTCGTCCTCGTAGACTCTGTTATCGGCTCTGTGAGAGTCGAACTCGCCGAAGGCGTGCCTTCGGGCGAGCTCGACGATCTTGGTTCCTTGTTTTCGAACGTGCTCGCGTGTGACGGTCGGTTCATCACTGTCTTCCTCGGAAGCGTCTTCGTCGGGAATAATCGGAACCCGTGCTTCCATCACGACGCCACGGTCAACGGCTTCTTGTGCGATACCCGTAGCTGCGGCGTTAAGCGTCCGTTTGGTTTCTTTGCTGAACTGCTGCCACGCGTACGAGATTGATTGCTGGGACGGTGCCTTCTCCAAATCAAGTGTCTTGAAGAGTGATGGTCGGTTTTCGAGGCGATCTTCGACCTCGCTCTGGGCGAGGTCGTAGATCTTCTGATAGAGATACACCCGAGCCATCGGTTCAGTACCGTTTGCGGCTTTGTGCTGCTGTCGACCGTCGGTGAGTCCGTCAACTGGAATCGATACCTCTCCAAGGACACGCCAAAGATGATCCGCTGATTCACAGACTTCGCCAGCGTGATAGACGATCGCCCCCGCGAGCGCGGGGGCGTCGTCTGTGGGTTGTGAGCAAGAGGGACTCATATGAGCGAAAGTAGACTGACGGACGTATGAGGAATCCGTTTGCTGGTGGAGAAATAGCTATACAATTTGGCGGGAGTAGAACGAAGTATGGGAAGCAAGTCAGAATTAGAGGTATTTGGTGCACTCCCGCCTCAGCCAGTTCCGGCTGAGGCGGTGAAATCATTAGGCGAATCGGACGCAGTAACCGGAACAATGCCGATTGAGAGCCGTTTTAACGATGTTATAACCGAATTTCTCCTCTACAAGGAGGACAGAATTTATGCCCTTGCATTTGATCCGACAGCTGAAAGCTGGCATCTCTTGGAGAGCCGTGAGTGTACTCAAGAAACGATTCATGAGGTGGAAGAAGATTTGATGGACCGTCTATATGACTGGCGAGAGGAGTATGTGCTACCATATCTCGTTGAAAACAATCTAATTCCGAACTTTGAGGTCTAACGGAGGCGCAATAACTTATAATTATATTTTCATAAATTTCCGGTGGTTGGTAGAATTTGAGATCCCGAAAACGTGGAAGATCAGAAGCAGCATTTCTATATAGCGGCATACGGTTTACCAGTACACGGCCGTTTTGACACACAATTTTACACAGTTTGGTTGTATGTCTGTCTACAACCACCTGTAAGAAATGGTTAGTTAATAATCAAAATTGCGCTACTCATGGAAACGCAAACTCTCAAAAATTCCACAGAGATAGCGACCCAGTTACTCGTACCGGAAACGGCGGGAGTCGAAATGAGTGAGCAGCAATCGTGGTCACTTCGAGCGACCGCCACACCGCCGGAAGCACACCACCGGACAGAAGCACGCAGAGCAGCCGTTGTGAACTCCTTCGAGAGTCCTAACACAAGCGAAAGGGTCGCAGCGGTGAGGGCGGGAAGTACGCTCCCGTGCCCAGTTTAACTTTCACTCTGTGGCGATTCGATTTATCCCCACGGTGAGAATCGGCCCAAAGACACGTGACGGACAATACCGCCACAAAGAACGCGCCACGGAATATCTCGCGCGTTGGGTCGGTCCAGATCGCCAACGAACGAGCGGTATACCGTCGGGCCGAACGGGCCGAGCGAGCGACGGATATCGTGATGACGCCGGAACAACTACACAAGCGAAATCTGAAAGTGGCACTCGCCCGGCGGAGTCAACCACGGTCCTCACTGGCACTCCGAACGCCCGTCGACGTGGCTCGGACGGTCATCGCGACACAGTCCGACAGCGCGCCCAGCGTGTTGGACCGACTCGACCGAACCCGTAGACTAAAGGCGATACTGAGCGAGAGCACAGGCACTTACGACGAGCTGAAACCGGTGTTCGGGACAGACCTCACAACGGCCACAGAGCAGATTGAGGTCGCACGACAGGAACTGCGGCTCATCGCGGGCACTGATACGGCCCGCCTCGATGCAGCCCGAACTGTCGCCGAGGGCTTGTCAGCAGTCGCAGCGGCCGACACACGCGCACTCATATCGGGGGTCCAAGCACTCGACACCGCACTGAGAGAGGGTGCCGACGACATCATCTCCGAAGGTGTGCTCTTCGACAAAGCCGCGCGGAAAATCCGTGGGACAGATGGCGCGGCCTGGACAGATGCATACGGACATATCGAGCGCGTCGCTGTTGCGGGGATCAGTACCCTCGGAACACCGGTACTGGATTTCCTCGATGCGCTGTCGGTGTCGGCCGGTATCGACGTATCGCTGTATCTCCGGGCCGGGACCGGTCCCAGGATTCGCGAGCGACTCGACAGCCGGGTCGGCGTGTCGGCCGAGAGAGATAGCTCATCGCTATCGAACACCCAGTGGGACATCCAAACGCCGACCTGCCCCGTCACAGAACTACCCGCCGCGACAAGACACGAGGAGTGCCGGGCAGTCGCTGCACTGGTCGATGGGCTCCTCACCGACGGAAACACGGCTAGGGACATCGCACTCGTCGCTCGCGATGCCGACGAGTACGAGCGACCGCTAACGCGAGCGATGTCGGTGTACGGTCGTCATCTCTCGGTGTGGTCCCAGCTGGAACTGAAACGCACGCTCCCGTACCGACTCGCCGTGACCACGTGTGAGGTACTCGACACACTGAGCGAGGGCACAGTTGACATCGACCAACTGTTCCGCCCGTTGACCGTACACTGGACGCCACCGAGTGGATCCATCGATGCGCCGTTATCGGCCGCGGATCTGAGCGGCCTGCGTCGACAGTTGGCGGACGGTGAGGCGAGGTCGGTCGCATCATGGCTGGAGCATATTCGAGAAAAGAGTGGTGACACCACTGCACCGATTCGGCATCTGGTTGCTTTCCTGAACTGGTGTCAGAACCAGCCGACGCGTCCCGACTCTGAGGATGTCTCCAGTGTCTTGACGCCACTGATCGACGCGTTTGACCGGAACGTCCTCCCGCCGGTAGTTTCGAACGACGGTCCAGACTACACCGACGTCTCACGAACGGCCCGTGCAGTCGAACGTGTGGCAGGGAAGACGGACGGAGACCACCTGATTCGCGAGACGGGGGCGAAATATGACGACTGGCTCGAACAGGGATCTGTGAGTCCTTCATGGGGGGGTGTCCGAGACGTGCTCGACGCCCTCGCAACGGTCCGACCCGGGCGGCGAGAGCACAAGAACGCAGAGCGAATCGACGTGCTCGACGCGACAGACACCTGGCTGCGGTCGTATCCGTATGTCATAGCACTCGGACTCGTCGACGGCGTGTGGCCACAGCGAACCCACGGGGCGTTTCCGGCCGAGTTCCGGGCAGCCGTCGTCACAGGAGACGCCCCACCGGCACGTCGGCTCGGCGTACGTGGGGCGTGGACCGAAGACAGAGAGTACGACCACTTCGCCGATATGGTTCGGACGGCGTCGGACCACCTCGTTGTGACCCGGTTCCGCGAAGATGTCGACGGCGTGAGCTACCAGCGGTCTCCCCTGCTCGACACACTGGACCCGACGCTACTGGGGGACGATGCGAGACGCCGGCTCTGCAGTGAGTCCAGCGGCGTGCCAGCACCGTTACCCGGGGCAACGCCTGAATCGGACTCTCACGTGGGTGATCGGCAGTGACGGTGGGACAATCGGTCTCACCGCCTCGCAGCGGTGGAGTCCGGGTATCAGGGGGTGTCGCCGATGAGTGAGCGGATACCACAGTTGGAGGGGGCACAGGCTCGAATCCGTGAGGCGTTCCTCGGCCACGAGACCGGCCTGTTCGTGCTTTCGTGTACCGCTGGCTTCGGGAAGTCGACGACGGCGGAGCGAATCGCGGCCGAAGTACTGTGTACCGGGGCGCACGCCGGCACACCCCATCCCGAGGACCGCCTCGCTGTGGTCTCGTTTTCCCGCGACGATGCCGCGAGTATCGAACCCGGACTGGATACAGTTCTCACTGCGTTCGCCGACGAAACGGTGCCGACTGAACGGTCACTCGACGACGCGACGGCCAACAGGCTCCAGCGCGGCCTCCGACAGTCAGACTATATCGGGACCATCGACAGCGTCCTTCGGTCGGTGTTCGAAGATGTTGCGACGGAGGTCGGGTTCGACGAGATGCCCACCGTCGGGAACGAGGCCTTGCTTGCCTCGCTCCGGCGTGACTGTCTCGAAGAGTTGCGCGAGAATTCCGAGTATGCACCGCTGTTCGAGCGGCTGGAAGGCGCGTACGCCGACGGCGATTCGACCCAAGTCGACGACCTGCTGGAAGCAGGCCGCAAAGCAAAACGTGACCGACGGCTCTCGGAAGATGCTTTTTCAGACCAACTCACGGACACCGTCGACGATGTGTACCCGGACGGGCCGCCCTCTACCCTCACGGAGATTCGGGACGACATCAGACGGAGTTACAACGAGGCCGCGGCCGATACGTTCGAGCCGGCCGAGACGCCTGAAGCGACAGTTCGCCGCGATCAGGAGTGTTACGAGCAATGGAAGAGCTGTATCACGGCGTTCACCTCGCTCGTCATAGCCTACGAACGCGTCTACGACAGCATCTGCCGCGACCGCGGTGTCGTGGCCCACGGGGACGTGGCCTACTGGATTGCCGCGTTCTTCGGTACTGATAGCGAGTGGCGACCCGCTACCGATCACGCGATCGACGAGGAGATCCGCGAACGCGCCCGCCAACGGCATGCGAGGCACTTCGATACGCTGGTGATCGACGAAGCACAAGATATCTCTGTCGTTCAACACGACGCTCTCGCAGCGCTAGTGCCAGACGACGCCCGTGTCCTCCTCGCTGGTGACACGAACCAGTGTATCTACGGGTGGCGCAACGCTCAGCCCGCCCTGTTCGCACAGGTCTTCGAGACTGGGCGATACTTCCACAGAGACTGGACCGTACACAAGCGAGAACAGGCGGCGAAAACCTACCGGATGCGGCCGGACATCACCGCCGCCGTCGACACGGTGTTTAGCGACGTTTTCACCGATCCTGAACGAGGCGCTGTCGAGACACTGGATACGGACTACCAGCTCGTAACCACGGACCGAGACGCGAGTGAAACGCCCTCAGTGCAAGTAGCGGGGTATCACGCTAACGGCGTCCCTGGAAGTGAGCAGTGGTTCGAGACCGGTGAAGCCGATACCCTCGCAACGTACCTCCACAGCGCCATCGCGACAGGCGAGTTCGCCGACCAGGAGTCGTCTGAAGCGGTTACTGTCCTGTTTGCCCGCCGGTCGAATATGGACACGCTCGAAAGAAAGTTGCAGGACCGCGGGCTCAGCGTCGCTAACGCGAGCCAACAGCTGTTCGCGACGCCACTCGTCGAACTCGTCTGTGCGATCGTCGACTGGCTTGTCGACCCGTTCGATCCGGAACGGACGCGGGCCCTGTTCGACGACGAGGCCTGTGCGTTTCTACGAGCGACGCCGTCGGAGGACAGCCCTCTCGAGAACTCCCCACAGGAGACGTTCGCAAAGCATGGCTATCAGCTCGAAGCGGTCCCAGATGAGAACGCCTTTTCGCCCGCCGTTAGGGCGGTCATCGACGGGCTTCGCGCTCTCGCAACCCGACAAGCCCGACACGCGAGCGACCCCGGCGCGCTCGTTCTGGAAGACATCATCGAGACACTCGAACTGGCGACTGACCCGCTGGAACTCGTCGAGGACAACGAGCACTGTCTCGCAATCACCGACGCGCTACTGGACCACGTCGGCGAGTGGGAAGGCACCGACCGCTACACAATCGAGGAGCTCTCGGCTGTGTTCAATGAGTATCGTCGCGAGCCGAAGAACGGCCCTCCGGTTCCGGCACTGAACACGGCAGACTACGATGTTGTCTTCCGGACGATTTACAATATGAAGGGGGACGAGGCCAGTACTGTCTGTCTGGCGGATTTGAGCAAGCCAGTCGGCGCCTTCGGCCCGCACGGCCAGACGTTCATAGCCCATGGCCAGACGCTCGCACTGGCACCCCCTGAGACAGAGGCCAGGATACAGGTCGAGCGGACTGGACAGGGGGACCGAACCGAGTCGACGCCACTTCGGTGGACTGCGAACCGGTGGGTCGACGACCACCTCGCCGGCGCCCCGTCGCTCCGTGCGGCGGGGGCCGCCCACAGGGCAGACAACTGGCGCCTCCTCTATGTCGCGATGACCCGGGCGCGTAATCATCTCGTCCTGTCACTGCCACGGGAGCGAGCGGGCGGCGCACAAGCGCCCCGGAACAGTTGGGTCGGGACGCTCCACCAAGCCCTCGAACTGGAGCGGGCACCGCCCCGAGGGACCTACGAGCGACGAGTACAGCGTGCCGACGGCGAAACGACCGTGACAGTCGGTGTCAACGATGTCCCGCTCGATCCGCCGACTGTGAGACCCCCATCCCGACCGGTGCCACGAGCAGCGGCCCCGGCGGCGCCGGTACAGACGCGACGGACACCGCGGTTCATCAGCGGCAGTATCCTCGCTCCGCTGGCGGCCGAGTTCGACCGCTACTGGCTCCCGTATCTGCAAGGGCGAGCGCTGCACACAGAGCGAGCGGAACCCGATGAGACCCTCGAGTTACCCTTCGATGCCGTCGGCCCAGATTGCCTGGGAACAATCGCACACGACGTATTAACCACGGCAATCAGAGAAGACGTGGCGACTGAGACACTTCGACGTTGTACAGGCCCACTGCAGGAAGCCCTCGGCGTGAGTCTCGCTCGTCGTGCTGGCACTGTGGGAGCAGTCGAACTGGAGGCCATCGAGAAGTTTGTGAGCGACACCCTCTGCCCGCAGTTCGCAACAACCGAGACGTGGACCCGGCTCCGGGAGAGTGACCCCGTCTTTATCGAAGAGGCAGTCGACGCTCTCATCGACATCGGAGGGACCACCATAGAGACACAGAATCACGTCGATATCGTCTCCGTGGCCCCGGATGGAACGTGGCACGTCGACGATCTCAAAATCATCCTCACTATGCCTGACGATACGATGCACCAACGGCACAACTCACAGATCGCCCTCTACGTCTGGGCGCTGGGCCAGCAACTGTCTCACGATGGGGATATCGAAGGCACGCGCACCTACCTCGGACAGGAGACACAGACACATCAGCTACCGCTCTCAGATGAGGCGCTACGGCGTCAATTAGGCCGACTACGGTCGCGGTAAAACCCTCACCGCATCTGCATTGTTCGAAAGCGGCGGTTGAATGGGTCCCAGACCGTAGAAGAACTGGCTTCCCTGTGGGTAACGAAACGTTTGCCATGGGCGATACCGGCGGTGCAGTCACTGTTGCAGAACTGGTAGAGTATTGCCAGACACAGGCGCGACTGCTTCACGGACGGGTCGAGACCCTCGAGGAAGAAGCGTCCTCGCTGCTGTCTGAAATCGACGAGGAACTAACCGATGTGCGTGCCCAATTGAACGACCAAAGTGGCGTCGCCAGCTCCCAATCGCCACAGACGCCAGAGAGAGACACTGACGGGGAATTGGCGGCTCTCGAGGACCTGGAAGCAGACCTTACAGAGAAGCAGGCTGTGGTCAAAGCGAAGCAAACTCGGCGCGATGCCTTCGAGGCGTTGGCAGTTGGGTATCTCGAGCTCGCCGACCAGCTCCAGGCCGAAACGCCAGAGCTGTCAGTGGCGCTGAAACGCCTCATGCAGTTTGAACAAGACCAGGACGCGCCAGCCTATTTCGACGACCGTGTGACGATGCTCGAAGCGGCTACTGAGGGCGACAGTGCGGACGGCTGACTGTTCGTTCTCGTGGAGACGCAGAGGCAGTCGCGGCCACAAAAACGGCTCAGCCAAGCCAGACACGGAGCAGGGAGTGCCACGATGGCGCCAGTGACTAGCAGCCGATAGCGATTTCCAGATAGATACCGACCGGCAGAGCCGACTCAGGCATATCGACACGACCCGCCGGACTATCTCGACTCTTCGAGCGGTCAACAGCGATGTCGTCGCTGCGGCGAAGACAGTCTCCCGGCTGAGGTTGGAAGCGCACAAGTCTCACGACCTCACACGGGAGCAGCCGCCGCGAAACGGCACCGCTCGGGGGCTCTGGAACGCACCCCCGGATGCGGTCCCTGGTGATGACTGATGGGCGCAGTCGATACTACAGCGCCCGGAAACTCGGACGGCGCCGTCGACGACACACTGGTCCGGACCATCGAGGCCGTCGACGAAGGCGGCTTCCCCTCACTTCCCGGGCCCGCAGGCGGCCGCCGACAGCGAGGCTATCCACCACCGACTCCAGAAGTTGGTCTCGTGCACGACTCGCCCCTGGATTCAGCGCCGCCTCTTCGAACGACTCAGCGTCTGTCAGTACCGGCGCAGAAGATACAGGGGGCCTCTCCAACAACGCTTCCCACAGCTACTCGGTGTCCGTCAGTACTGCCACGACTGAGACAGAGCGCCTACTAATCAAGTTCCTGTTGACAGAATTCAAATCTCGCGCCCCCATCTGCTCCGGCAGTAACGGTTACAGCCCAGCCATGGGCAGCGGCAATGTCGGCAACAATAGAGAGCCCGAACCCCGTTCCCTCTTCATTTGTCGTAACACCGTGGTCAAGAGCTTTATTGCGCATATCCGCCGGGATACCGACACCGTCATCTTCGATAAAGAACCCAGTGTCCTCCGGTAATCCACCGACCGTGATGTCGGGGCAGTCCCCTGCGTGTTCGATGGCGTTCCGAAACACGTTTTCGAACAGTTGGACTATGCGCCCCGAATCACCGCTGACCACGGGAACATCGTCTGCGACGGTGAGAGAGGAGCCAGGTGTGTCAACATGTTCCCACGCGTCCCGTGCCACCACACCAATATCGATGTCCTGGAGATTGTCGACAGTAGCTTCGTTTCGTGCCAAGGTGAGTAAATCCTCGATGAGTCGGTCCATCCGATCGTGGGCCGACTCTACTTTCTCGAAGTGTGCCTCCTTCCCTGTCTCTTCGGCAATCTCGGTATAGCCCATGGCAATAGCCAGTGGGTTGCGGAGGTCGTGGGCAACCACGCTCGCAAAGTTATCCAGTCGTTCATTTGCTTGTTCGAGTTGCGCATTTGGTTCCTGGAAGCGTGCCTTTGTTTCGCTGAGCGTCTGTTCGCGCCGTTGTCGCTCGGTGATATCTCGTAAAAGTAGCACGTACCCTTCTGGGTTTCCGGTTCTCGTAATATCGGAGATGACAACGGAAAAGTGCCGCTCCTCGGCATCGATCGAGAGACTGCACTCAAATTGGCTGGTTGCTGTAGAGTCGGTGACGACTGCGGCGAGTTCGGGCTGTATCTCGGACAATGGCAGGCCAATGCTCTGGTCGGTGAGGGAGGGAGTGATTGTGGTTGCGGCAGGATTGTAATCAACGAGTTGCCACTCGTGATTGCATACGAACATCGGATCATCGATTGTATCGAGAATCGTCGAGCGCCCTACTGGGGCGAGTTGATAGAAACTGTGTTCGTATACCGCATACGAGACACCGAAAACAAAGATTGAGACGCCGAAAATCGTATGATTATATGTTGGGACCGGGGTGTACTGTAGCTCCGAGGCAGCAAACGGGACGAATCCTAGCAATACGGCGCCAGCGAGAATTACCGTCGGAGTTCGGGAACTGTGCCGAGCCTCCCGAAAGAGTGTCGACAAATAGAACGTTCCGGTTAAGATACCTGTAACAGTGTAGCCGACCACAGCCAACCTTGCCGGCCCCGGCGTGGCCTCGACATGTGGGAACGGAGTTTGTAGAACGACGATAGCACCGTAATAGAGTTCGTGGAACGGAATGGAAAGAGCCAGCACCAGAAACACTAGATACACCGCGGTACAGAACAAAACGACCGGGTTTCGGCGTATCGGTCGGTCAGTGTACCGGGTGGTGAAGAGGACCCACAACCACACCACGGAGAGGCCGGTAATAGCCCACAGCTGTTGAAGAATAGTTTGAATAGTTGGTATCGGGATGAACAACCCACTGAGACCGACGAGTGACCACAAGCAAAGAGCGGCCATGAGCAATCCGAACAGTCGGTTCGCACGCATATCGGCGCGCGTAAGCGCCCAGTAACCGAGGGTTCCCGCGATAAGCGCTGAAATAGCGTATATCAGTGCATACGGTGCCAGGAACATTACTACACTATTTGGTAAGTATTTTAAAACGATATACAAATACCGATGGGAGCCTCAAAATGACATATTATCGATGAGTCGGTTTTGGAGCCTTCGTAGCAGTCCCGACATCTGAGAGCGCGAAAGTCGTTTTGTCTGGGCTAGTTTCGATCTCCCCTTCCCAACCATGTCCGGAGACAATCCGTTCTACTATCAACAATCCAAGGTCGCCTCGATCAGCGCCGAATGAGCCGCCAAACAGCGACGTAGCGACGCAAAAATTCATATTATGCACTCAAAACGAGTGGGGATAAAACGTGCAGACGAACCGGGGCCGGATCCAATGAGTCGGTGGAGACTCAGCCTTCCAATCTGATGAACCGACTGCGAACCTCGTCACCGTGGCGGAATATGTCCTCATGCGTCATATGCACCCTGTATCTTGCATGGCAATCTGAACAGTATCGTATCTACAGATGAGCAAGGCGAGTGCCTCGGGGCTTGACCCCGAGGCGGTTCACTTGAGGGGCAATCAATTCAACGCGAAACAGTGGTCACGACGCTTCAAATGCCACTACAGTCACGAACGACCCAACCAAGCTCTCGACGGCAAAACGCCAACTGCAGATATTCAGAACTAGACAGCGCCGGTTTCCCCCATGCCTATTTCCCTCGACACAGAGCATCACGTATGAAACTCGCACG
>Ga0209946_1000789_pt1 | contig 13152 bp, 11 predicted proteins | sample SalPon2_A_H2O_MG_FD_185704 | JGI IMG/M metagenome (GOLD analysis project Ga0209946, IMG submission 185704) | Salt pond water microbial communities from South San Francisco under conditions of wetland restoration - Salt Pond MetaG R2_A_H2O_MG... | ecosystem: Environmental > Aquatic > Non-marine... | reverse complement strand
GCCATTTGTCAGTTCAAAGTATGTGTTCATACTATTTATGAATATTGACTACGCTCGAATCGAGAAGAATCATTCCCTGATTGCTGTATCGACAGTAAGTTTGTCACGACCGCAGGAAGTACCGATATGCCCACTGAAGTAGAGGTAGCCCAGTTCGGATTCTTGCGAAGGAGGAGCAATTAATTCATAGGCCGCACTACACAATCGTTTTCATATCCATGAACGAATTAGAAGAGGCGATTTCTCTCGCTTTGGAGGCACACGAGGGAGATACTGACAAGGCCGGAACAACCTACATCAGACATCCATTGCGACTCATGGAACAGATGGATACGGAACAGGAGCGACTTGTCGCTGTTCTCCACGATGTTGTTGAGGATTCAGAAAGAGAGCTTGACGAAATAGAGAAGAAGTTCGGTGTAGAGGTTCGTGATGCGGTAGATGTATTGACAAAGCCTGATGAGGTGGATTATCTGAATGAATACATCCCAGATATAGCATCAAACCCAATTGCACTGAAAGTGAAAAAAGCAGATCTTAGAGACAATTTAGACGTAACCCGTCTGTCAGAATTAGACGATAGAGTGTGCGATAATCTTCAGAAATATCACAAATCCTTACAGTATTTAAAAAAGGAAGGATGTTGAAAGAGGGCGAAGAGGAGCGTCCCGTCGAGGGTAGAGTAATTATTATGTCTCACCCACGGAACAAGTCTACAAATGCTGTTCAATATTGACGGCGAAGGAGCAGTTGACTCTATCCCTACCCAACAACTATCTGAACTTGGTCTACGCGAACGAGACGACTTACAAGAATGGGTAATCGATGAGCCACGTATTTTGGATGAAGAGTTGCTGATTATAACCTCAGAGTATGCTGGCTTTGAGGAGACATTGGATCGACTTGACGTTCTCGCGCTCGACCGATCTGGGAAGTTGGTGGTAGTCGAACTAAAACGAGATCGGGCTGATCAAACGACAGACCTTCAGGCTCTAAAATACGCCAGTTTTTGCTCGACACTGACAGCTGAGGATATCCAGCAACTGTATCGAGAGTTTCACAAAGACAGCACAGAGGGTGACCTTACTCGGGAAGACGTAGGGAAGCGTTTCACCAATTTCATAGATACCGATGAAGCAGTAACGATAGCAGATAGTGGACTCGCCGAGTTTGAGCTCGACGACAGACCACGAGTAATGCTTGCCGCTGGCGACTTTGGAACCGAAATTACCTCTCCGGTAATGTGGTTACGACAAGAATACGGGCTCGATATTTCTTGTGTCCGTATTAGCGCATACGAACGTGATGGTGAGTACCTTGTACAGGGACAACAGATCATCCCTGTTCCAGAGGCGGAAGAATATATGACCAAACGGAGAGAGAAAGAAGAAAAGCAACAGAGTACTCGACGACAGTCTACTCTCACAGTCCTCCGTGACCGAGGTGTGTTGCAAGAAGGTGACGAGGTGCTATTCAACGAGGAATATTTGTCTGAAGATTGGATGCCGGACGAGGCAGAAGAACGATGGAATCCTGATGATGACTTCTGGCGGGCAACTGTGACTGGTAAGTGGGGACGGAGCAACAACGTGCGGTGGCACTACGACGACCAGACATACTCGTTCACTGGATTGACCAGGGAGGTTCTGCGAGACCTATACGACGAGGAAGATCCATACTTCAGCAAGCCGTTCAGTTACTGGGTTCACCCAGATTTTGATACTACGCAACTCTCACAACTCCGGGAAGACCAGGTGACCGGCGGCGACTCGTGACGACAGGATAACCACGCTACAGCCTTAGTGTCAGGATTCACCAAAGTGATATCGATATTTCAGAGTCTGATTTGAAGTCGTTGATATCTGAGCGAATCCCCCTCCTGAGTAAAGAGTCCGACTACAGGCTTGATCGAAACTTGGTGCGCTTGGTTGGGTTCCGTAGTGCCACCAAGTACGAATGGTAGTCCATCGTTCCAGTCAATACCTGTGCGGTGGAGATGTCCAGCAGCAATCGCATGGACGTGAGAACCGAGAGTTGAGACGACATCATCGACCGTGCATTCGGGCCAATCACTATTGCTGATCGGGCTAATCGATTGATGGATTGCGACGATACCGAACCGATTACTAGATGAACGAATGGGTGACCAACTTGTAGACTCCCACCCAGTTTTCGGTGTGAAATCACGCCCGTAGAGAGCGATCCCTTGACCAACTAACTGTGCTGTTTCGGTGAGCTGAGTAACGAGTCCCTCTTCTTCGAACTCTCTGAAGACCTTCCGACCAGCATCTCGCTCGTGGTTTCCATCTATGGAATAGAAGGCAATATTCTGCTCCGCCAGTCGTGTGAGTTGATCCCGTGCCGCTTCTTTCACCTGATGAGTAATACCATGGCGATCATTATGGAAGAGATCTCCTGTGTTGAGGACGGCGTCAGCATCGCGCGCTATTGCGATATCAATCGCACGACGGAATCCAGTTAGGCATCGATTGTCAGAAGAATACTCGTCAGGCGTTGTCAGTGACACTCCTAAATGAGAATCCGAAATGTGCAGTAGCGTTGTCTGGGATTGCAGATCATGGCTACTAGTCGAGATGCTCTTTTTGTACGCATTTGCACTGGCGTATCCCACCCGCTCCCAATCATGTTGTGAGTCCCGCTTACCACTCATATGACCAGCGACTGATGCTGGTTTACCTTCGTATTCACACTCAGCAACAGGGCAGAGAACTGTTTCCGAGGAGGTTGTCTGAAGTTCATCATATAGTTCAACCTCGCCTATAACTGAACCCATATCGTCGTTGTCCGGAACAACGTCTTGATCAACAGGAGTGCCGATAGCTGTGATCCATTGAGGATTAGATTCAGAAATCCCCTCTACTCGGATTTTCACTTCCTCATTAAGCTCTGCACCAGGAACTTCGATGCGGATCCCTTCCTTCTCTAGTAGAGGAATTCCATCAGCAGATCGCTTTAGAATACGACCTGAAACAACATCGCCCTCTGAGATATCTTGATCGGTAGGATCAATAGATTCTGTTTGTTTGGCATACACGTCTTTCCGCAAGTCTGAATCTGCAAGTTCAGCCTCATTCGATCCAACCATCCGAACTTCGACCGTCTTCCCTACGGCTTCTGTACGAATTTGCCCGACAGTGAAATGGCTACCATCGTCTCTTTCAACCACGCCATTCCCCTGATTACTGATTCGGTCGATCATAGCCCAAAAAGTACGACTGCCTGAGTCACCCATTATTGATCACGCAACAACGATCAAAACAACTTCCAGAACCACGGAGAAGGCAATTCACTTTGTTGCCTCGTATTCAGTTGTTACAGCACGATCTCGTTGCAGTTTCGCACGAACGTTCTCACTTCTGCAATCAACATCCAGACGCTGTTGTTGCCAGTCATCTCCAGATTTCCCGTTCCACACCCCGTACAGTGTTACCTTCGGCAGCTGCAGTACACCGAACAGTACGGTCAAGGTGTAGAGTGCATCCTGTATTTCGTCCCAAGAGACCGTGACGGATCGTGGGATGTCAACTGGAAAACTCACGTGTTGAGCTAGTACGCCTGAATCACGAGCTAACTCGATGAAACCGTAGTCATTACTGAGTAGAATGACGCGCTTGCGACTATTCTGGTCGTACGCAGCATAGGCCTCAATAATCTCTTCATCTCCTTTTTCACTCTCAATCGTATCCGCATAGCGATGGTCTCGAAGCCGTCGATATTCGTGTAATCCGAGGATACCTTCACGATTCGAGCCCGCAGGCTGATTGTCGAGTCTTGCAAATTCCGAACCAAATGCAGTTTCAAGCGATCTGGTCTCGTAGTGATTGTGGTGCCACTTCAGTTCATCATATACGCCTGTCGTGAGTGCAAACCCGTTGACTGGACTACGTCCCTTAGAGTCAGTGTACCGTTCTGGATCTAGTTCTAATGCGTCTGTCATCCGCCACGCGAATAGATTTGTATCGATCCCCAGAGCAACAGGCTGGTGGCCTGAATCAAGATCAGGATAACCCTGCTGCCGAAAGAACCTCGTTACCTGATCACTGTTCTCGATGTCGATGAGACCGCCTCCAACCAATGCCCGGATGTAGGTCTCTTTGTTCGGTAGCTCGTCGTATGCCTGTTCTCCGTAGGTTGGATGGATCTCTTCGCGTGCGTCCTGATATGTAATTGCCCCTTGGGTGAATGTTACTCTCGTTGCGACTGGATCGGAAATGTCGATTTTGAGTAGTTCACCGACCTCTTCACACGGGTGTTTGACGCTGATCGTAGTGATGCCTTCCGTGTACAATGCATTGAGTAGATGCGTAATATGGTCACGAGAGACCTCCATTAGAATACCTCCTGAAAATCAACAAGCTCGACTACTGGGTTAGGCACATCGGGGTACAAGCGACCGTAGAATCGGTTATTCGATACATAGAGATAGTAGACGTGGTCGGCTTCAAATTGAATACCAGCTTGAAATGCTATCGCCGACATGAACTTTCGGCCGGGGGTTACGTCAATTGCAGCTGTGCCACCTTCTTCCTTGATTCGCTGCATTGGTTCTCGAAAGTGCTCTACGATGCCCTGAAAATCAGTTTCAGATTCAAGCGACGTAACGGAGAGTTCTGGTTGGTCGCCGCCGTATTCAACCACTACATGCTCCATCATAGAGATGATATCCTCAAATTCATCGTCAACACCGGGGTTGTCAAGCACATGTAGTTCTTCGGGAGCATATCCGTCCTCACAGGCAGCTATTAGGGGGTTGATTACCGCTTCGAGATTTGTACTCATCGTCGTCAGCCAAGCAGTGCTCACACCCGTTCACCTCCAGCCTGCTGGTTGATTTGGGGAGATGTTTGCAGCTGATGCGGGAGGGTTCGTCTGCCGAGTGCGTCGATGGAGGGTGCGTTCATTTTCGGAGTTGTGTGAGTGCCCAAGAGGCTCGTGACCGGACATCTGAATCGTTGTCACAGCAAGCGCATTCTTCGAGACTCGCGGTAGCATCTTCAGCACTGAGATGACCCAGAGCCCAACAGGCATTCTCCCGGACTAGTGAATTGTTATCATCTAGCAACTCGATAAAGGTAGGGGTAAGTGGAGCCACTGTGGCTGGGAAATCCTCAGCCACACGAGACAAAGCTCCTGAGGCGTTGATCCGAGTGTAGTCATCATCAACGTCCAACAGTGGCTCTATGTCATCGGTATACGACTCAATCACATCGGTATGAACAGTCGCTACGTCACTGATCACACCGATTGCATTGTTCCGCAGTTTCGCGTTCTCTGCGTCAAACAACTCAACCAATTCCTCTACCATATCCACGCCACTGCTCGGATCTTCAGCGGCTATGCGCCCTAATGCAGCGGTGGCGGATAACCGAACAGCATCGGCTGCATCTTCATTCAATACCACAGTCCTGAGCGACTCAACATGGGGTTGTACCGCAGCAGGATACTCTCGCGCAACTCTGGTCAGTGCATACACGGCTTGTCGCTTCGCACTGTGCTGGTTATCGATGAGTGTGGAGAGTTGTGGCACGGCATCAACAACGTCCTCGGGAGTCTCTTCAGCAATAGCGGCCATACAATGGGCAGCCCTCACCTGAAGCGACGGTGCCTCTGCATCCAAATACGGCATAATGTCTTCACATAGTGGAGAGATCGCACCAGCGTCGGCACCGCCGATCTGTGCGAGAGTACCCACTATATCCTCTTCTCCAGGTGTATCGTCTAAAGCTATCAATGTCTGGAGGATCGGGATGGCAGGCTTGCAGTCCTCTGGACGGTGATTTGACACACGAGAGAGTGCTTTGAGGGCATCTTCGTCACGGGAGCGAGGGCCATCCGCCCGGTCTAAAATGCTTAGCAGCGACGAGATATCGATTGATTTGGGATGGACAGCAGCCAAGTGTTTGAGAGCGGTTGCTTTCTCAGTAAGCGTTTCAGCTGTGTCAGTGTAGGCCGACGGTGGAGGCTCAACGACTGAGAGCAATTCGAGGGATTCGAATGTAACCGTGAAATCCCCTTCTTTCGGAGCAATCGGAGTACACTGTAATGCTGGCTGATTAACGGGGTCATCCTCCATTGAGATGCTGCGACACAGCACCGATTGCTCTGTGCCGTCATCCTGATAATCGAGCTTGTAGCCCGGAGCCCCGTCATACTTTTCTAAAAACGATGCCAAATCGACTGGATCGGCTGGCATAATCCCTGCCTTCGTCGGGAGACCCCCATCGGTCGAGATATCTTGAACCCACGGCAGGTTCGGATCAATCGAACCCTGTTTGACCGCTGGCACAAACTCCCACGCATGGTAATGCTCCCAGCCAGCAACGTCACTCAGATCGAGATCATCGACGACGACAAAGTCATCAGACTCCGGATGTAGATCGGCGATCAATGAGAGCCGTTCACGCCGCTTGGGGAACTGCTCGTATCGCCCACTCGGCTCCTTCTCCCCCAACCACTGCTCCCAGTCATCCTCGTGCCGCCCCACAATATCAACAACTCCTGGGATCGCCGCTTCCTCTGCTAACTGCTGATTACCGATTGCGTACACCGCATGAGATGTTTCGTGAGCGAGATGGCGAACCCACTCCAATGGAACGGCCTCATGTCGAGGATGAGGGTTCACGTCCACCGTCCAGTCACGATCAAACGCAAATACAGTCACGAATCAGTAACCTCCCGTGGCGTTGTTGGGGCGTCATCACAGAGCGTTGCCAATAGGTCAAGCTCTTGCTCCAGCGTTTCGTCACCGACGGCGTCTATCTCGGCATCAAGATACGCACGGAGTTGCTCAAACTGGTCAGCATAGTTATCAGGAACGACCAACGGCACTGACTCCTGTTCGTGTTGGCCGCGCTGATCAGGAAGCAACCAGTCATCGACACCGGTGGCACTGTCAGCCCGGTTGTGTACCTCACCCGCCCACGATCTCAACGTACTGGCGTACCGAACCAGAGCGATTGCTTTCCTGATCCCCTCGTGGGCGTACGTCTCGGGGGCATCCGGTACAGTCACACTCACACCTTCGGTATGCTCACTGCCGTCGCGCTCAGTCCAAGATGCCTGCAACTCAACGTCTGGATCTGGACTCGTCTGTGTGAGCCGGACAAGTATGACGCCACCACGAGCCTCACCATCTTGTTTGGCAGATGGGAACAACGTTCCTACGTGCATGAGTTGTTCTGTGGCTTCATCGTCTGTCGGTGAGCCATGCACAGCAGCGATGTCATATCCGTCGGCTTCGAGTTCGAGGCTGAGGTCGTAGACCAACGGCGTGACCATGTAATCAAACTCATCGCCGAGTCGCTGTTTGAACTCTTCAGCAGAATGAATGAAATAATGGTTTGCCCCGCGGATACCAGAGAGTGTATCGGCCAACTCTGCATTTGCGTCTAATCCCATTCCAACGAAGGTAGTGTGAATCCCCTCCACAGCAGCATCTGCAAATAGTCTGGTGAGGTCATCCTCAGCAGTTGTCCCCGTATTCGGCATCATGTCAGTCATGAAGACGACTCGTTGCTCAACATCGCCCAGTGACTTTCCATCAACTAACATATCGACTGCAGCCTCAAACCCATCAGCAAGGTTCGTGCTCCCACCGGCTGAGATCTCACGAATATGCCGCCGGATTGCAGCCATGTCTGTCGATCCAACATCACGAAGCGGCTTGGCAACGTGTGCTCGGTGGTCGTATAACACCACTCCGAGGCGATCCTCAGGGTGTAGTTGCTCGGTTAGCGCACAGAGTGATTCAGTGGCTGCTTCCAGTTTCGTTGCTGCGGTCTGTTCGACCTCCTGCTTGCGGCCGTGTTGATCGTAATAATACTCGTTGAAGGCACTGTCCATCGAGCCAGAGATGTCAAGCACAGCCACAAGGTCAAGCCGTGGACGCTGGAAATCCTCGACCGAAAGCGACGAGTCTAGTCCCACGGAGAGATACTGCTCTGTCTCACCGGTGATAGGATGGTCGCTAACGGCAGCTGCATACCGTGGTGCGAATAGTGCGTCAGTCTCAGCTCGGTGTCCCGTCTCGAAGTAGTAATCATAAAACAATCCCTCATCGCTGATCGCCTCGGGCTGGGGTGTATGGCCTGCGGCCACGTTCTCCCGAAAATTGGTTACATCTTTTGCCCCACCAGCGGCGAGTCCGACGGTCTCTTGGCTCGCCATACTTGCATTGGCTGCTGGTTGGGCTGGACTCTCCATAGCGTCCATAACGATATCTTCCATCTGACCGCCGCCATAGAGTTCGTGTTCATCCAACTGGCAGCCACAGGACGTACAGACGTATTCTGGAGCGGATACAGCTGAGCCGGTTGTCATCGGAACCCAGTCATCTACTGTATCGTTTTCTTCTGAGACAGGCTGGATCACCGTCTCAGCGTCAATGATTCCAAACAACTCCTCAATGGATAGTTGATCAGCAACCTGCTGTATCCCCGGCGAAAATCTATCAGCGACCGATCCCGGCCGAACCGTGCCTCCGCACTGCGGGCAGTCCTCGTCAATATATCTATCAGCAACAACTGGTGCTGCACCGACCAATCCGGAAATTCGGTACTGCTCACCAGTTTGCAGCCCACGGAGTGGTTCGTTGTCGGGTGCCACGAAGACCGTGAATTGCGTCTCCGAACTGTCGGCGACCACTAGCCGTTGGACAGGCGTTGTTTCGCAGTCAACTATCCGCTGTGAGATGAATTCGACCACGATATCGTGTCGCTTCCCGTCGTTGATGTCGGCGTGCGTTGTCTTCATAGGTTATTGGTGACTGCCATCCCCCGGACAGTCAACGGGTGCTCACAAGCGATGACCTCGCATCCACTGTAACGGTCAAAAATAAACATCATTACAGTGTATCTTTTTGATCCACTACATCCATCACTCGGTTCTATACCTGTATAAATGCTTCGCTGAAGAGCATATTAATGAACATATACTCGCAGAAAGATACACCGAAGTGTTGTTTACGCTTGAAATGATCCAAATCTCAATTGTCAACGGAGTTGTTTCTGATATAACCTACGTTGCGCTGTAGAGTATATATCCGAAACAGTCATTGCAAAGGCAGTCATATTAAATCTATACTACAATGTCTATCGATGCTGGAGATGCTCTTGTTCGCTCTCTTCACGAACATAATCCATGGTGGGAAGATGGGGTCGATGCTTTCTCGTTGCCAGCCCGAGAGAAGAGTGATTTCTATCCACTCGCTCGGCCAGGAGAACCCGGCAATCGAGTTGAAGAAAACAAATTGTTAGCGATTGTCGGCCGTCGTGGTGTCGGGAAGAGCACGCTGCTCCACCAATTCATTCACCATCATATCAATACCGGAGTCAATCCAGAGCGATTTCTCTACCTTCCGTTTGATGCTGATCCATTGTATCAACTCCAATCTGATGAGCAGTTACAACGAGCCGTCAGATACTATGAAAGCCGAATTTTGGGCCGAATCGAGTCGAATGAACCACATTATATTGTAATCGATGATATCCACCTGATCGAGCATCCAAACAAGCCGACTATCGATGGCTGGGGAAGTACCGTCGGTAGTATACTTGATGATACGCCTGGAAGACACCTTCTGGTAACTGCAAGTGCCGGATTACAGATCGACCGAGCAATTGAGTCAACCGCTATCCCTACCGAAGAGTATGCTATTCAACCGATCCTTCCTGAGAAATTCCGTGATTATCTGTTTTCGCTATACCCGGATATGGAAGAAGATGAGAGGCGTGTGAGCCCCACCTCGCTGCGAAATGGCGATCACAGCCTCCCAACGGCGATACAAACCGGAGAAATAGAGCCGCTTATCCAGAATCTGCAAACGAAATACGAGCAGGTAGCAGACGCCGAGCGACAGATACAATCAAAAGTCGTTGAGTTCCTTGCCATGGGAGGTACACTTAGTTATGACCTCGATGGCCCGACAGTATCAGCCAGCGAGTTATCACCACGTGACTACACGCGCCTGCGCAATGATGTACGAAATGCATTGTATCAAGAAGTGCCAGGATTTGAATCAATTCAGACAATCGCTGATTTGGAACGTCTCTGTGCACTGGCAGCTCGCAACGGTGGGGCTGAGCCATTTCGATATCAAGAGCTCGTCGAATTGTTCGATGTAGATCGCCGAACAATTGCTGATAGCTATCTGCCCGCTCTTGCTGAATTATATCTGTTAACTGGAATCACTGAGTACGATAATAGTCGCCCCCGCTCTGTACGACTCTATCTCAGAGATACAGGACTCGTGACGGCACTTGCTGATGGTGATGCAACTGCAGTGCGGAATGATTTTGATCGAGAGGCTACCCTCGCACAGGTTGCTGCCTTTGATCATACAATGCGATTTGCATACGGAATGCAAGCCGCAGTCGGTGAGACTGAGAGTCCATCAGTCCAATATTGGCGTGGTCGTGAGGGTGAAGTTGATTTTGTCTTTGAGATAGACGGGACACCGGTACCGATTGGATTAGCGTATCAATCAGGGCAGCAGGAGGAGACGGTTGCAGCACTTCGGGAGTTCAAATCCGAGTATGAGGCACCTATTGGGTTCTTACTTGCCGGAAATACTATCGAGAGCTTGCAACCAATCGAAGATCTCGGTGACGGGATTATTCAACTGCCGTACTGGCTTTATTTACTACTTTGTTGAGGCGAAAGCGGTGTGACCAACTGATTGTTCTGCTTCTGGTTCAACCATGGACGGAAGTTAGAGTTGTTGCGGAATTCGACTCACCGACGGAAGTGTTTTTTCGGCTTCCATTCACGATATTAGCATGTCACCTCCTTTTGTCGCTGACTTACATCTCCACACACAGGCATCAGATGGCACGCTTACGATTGCTGATATCCCCGAGGCTGCGAAAGAGGCGGGAGTTGACTGGGTTGCTGTCACCGATCATGATCGCATCCATTCCGAGTTAGATGATACAATCTCAACGATAGACGGAATTACCATCATACGAGGAATTGAACTTCGTGTTCAAACTGAAACACAGCGAATTGATCTACTGGGGTTCCAAGTTGAACCGACCGATGAGCTCCAAGCGGAGATAGATCGGCTCCAGCAAAACCGCCTCAACCGTGCACAAAAAATAATTGCCTGTGTCGAGGCTGAACTTGGAATAACCCTCGATATTGAGCCCAGTTCAGGGATTGGACGGCCACACATTGCGACCGCTATCGATGAAAGCAGTGCGCCCTATGATTACACGGAGGCATTTGAGGAGCTCATTGGAACTGATTGCGAGTGCTATTATTCGAGAGATGTCACCACTGTTGATGACGGTATTCGACTCCTCAAAGAAGCGTGTTCGATAGTTGGGTTGGCCCATCCATTGCGGTACGATGATCCAGAAGCTGCACTGAAACACACAGAGAAACTTGATGCAGTTGAGCGATATTACCCGTACGGAAGAGAAATCGATACGGACAGCATAGACCAAGCGATAGAACGCAACGACCTGCTCGAAACAGGCGGCAGTGATGCACACAACAAGCGGCTTGGAAAAGCAGGCCTATCTAGTTCACAGTTTAACAAGTTTAAATCGAAACTCCGACTCTGACTGAGAAGCGATACGAGACTCTCGCTGATGCTAGCACCGGCGTAAGCCCAATCAGAGCTACCGTTCCATTTCGACGATGTTCTCTAGTGGTTCACGATACTCGCCTTCGCCCTCAACAGTTCCATCAGCTGTGATCCGGTATTCCTCATCGTACTGCATGAGGTGCAATTCAGTCGTGTTGTGGGTAACATCCCAGCCAGCATCTTCAAACCGGTCGGCAAGACTATCGAGCCATTGAGCGTCTAACTCCCCAGGCTTGATCTGCTCTAAGCGACTCTCTGGAAAGCCGTACTGGGTGATGTCGTGTTCGACAACCTGTTCATGGAGGGCATCTCCGTCAAGTGCTTGCCAGTTGTCGATGCTATCAGTAATAGCATCTCGAAACGCTACGACGACGAGTTGCTCGTCAGCTGGATAGTCCGGATTATCTTCAGCGGCAGTCGTCGTTCCAGAGTCTGTTTCGCGCTCCCAGTCAGCAATTGTCTGTGTTGTCGGCCGGTCAATGACAATTGCTTCATCGGGATCATCATCTTCAATATCGGCGACAGAATCGCCAACTGAAAAACTGACAGTCGATTGGTTGGGGGCCATCGTGTGATGGTTTTTGTGTGTGCTGACAAGTACTTCATGATTGCCGCATCAACTAACTGTAGCGGTGCCAAAATATACATCTACAGCCTCAAAACTGAGACTATGAGCGTATATCGATTCAGAGTCTTGTTGCTCCCGAATCCTCCATTGGGTTTCGAACCTGACACAGAAGTTTGGCGAGCCATCGAAGTTGAGGGGTCGGCTACCCTCACTGCTCTTCACGAAGCAATTTTCGACGCCTTCGGGCGATATGATACTCATAGCTATGAGTTTCTTGTCCGGGACGAACATGGGATCGCGATCCGAAGCTACGCCCATCCACAGATGTACAGCGGCGATGAGAGTTGGGCTCCGATGAATGACGAGGAGATTGACCGATTTCTCGAACACGCCATCCCAGACGACGAACCCGACGAAGCGAAAGAAAAATTCCGACAACTCAGACAGAATCCACCGGAAGAAGGTAACGCTGCGGAGACAACTATCGATGAGCTTGATCTTGACCCAGCACAATCACTGTTCTATGAGTTCGACTTCGGTGACGGCTGGGAACACCACATCGAGATAGAAGAAATACGAGATGGATCGCTCGACGCCGAATCACTCATGGTGGATACACAGGGCGATGCGCCGCCGCAGTATCCCGACCGACAATCTGAATAATGCGTCAATCCACGCCACAGTAGTGACGCCGATTTGCTATGAGGAGCCACCACAGGTTCTAAGAATCACTTGAGAGTATTCTGGGATGGGAAGTAGCCCAACCGTGACGCTAATAGTTGACACTGATAAAACAGGTGGCAGATGACCGGGTACGAGACGCTGGTAGCCGAAGAAATCACCGCCACGCTCGATAGAGCTGGGTTTGAGCACCTATCGAGCGATCTATTTCGTATCGACGTGACCGCCACGTTCCAGCGGAAACTCGGTGAGTGTCAAGTTGTCCAAGCCTCCGACAGTAAGGGTGAGCAGTATC
>Ga0209946_1000783_pt1 | contig 13175 bp, 10 predicted proteins | sample SalPon2_A_H2O_MG_FD_185704 | JGI IMG/M metagenome (GOLD analysis project Ga0209946, IMG submission 185704) | Salt pond water microbial communities from South San Francisco under conditions of wetland restoration - Salt Pond MetaG R2_A_H2O_MG... | ecosystem: Environmental > Aquatic > Non-marine... | reverse complement strand
GCACCGAAGCGCGCGTCAGGGACATCGCCGAGCAGCTGGCCGCGTGGGAGAACGACGTCGAGATTCCGGCGGTGACGTACAAGCAGCGCAAGCGCGTGTACACCGCGCTCCACCAGTCGCACCTGCCGAAGCTCGCCGCGAGCGGGTTCATCGACTACGAGTCCGACCGGGGGCTGGTGTCGCTCACCGAGGAGAGCCGGCAGCTGGAGGTGTACCTCGAGATCGTCTCGGAGAAGGAGATCCTCTGGGGCGAGTACTACGCCGGGCTCGCCGTCGTGTGCGGGCTGTTGGCGATCGCGGGATGGGCCGGGACCGCCCCGTTCGCCGCGGTCTCCGGGTACGCGTACGCGGCGCTCTTCGCGCTCGTGTTCGGCGCGTCCGGGCTCGTCCACCGGACGTCGACGAAGCGGAACCGGCTCGGGTGACGACCCTTCTCCCCGCGGACCCGACCGGAACGATCGCGCTGACACCCGCAGGGTTTTAGCCGCGCACGGCGGGAGTACGGACATATGGCAACGGGGATCGTCGGGGAGTTCCTCGATCTCAAGGCGGAGACGGACGCGGACGTCCTCGCGATGCAGTGCGGCGACTTCTACGAGTTCTTCGCTGACGACGCCGAGCTGGTCGCCGACGAGCTCGATCTGTCGATCTCGCAGAAGTCCTCCCACGGCTCGTCGTACCCGATGGCGGGCGTGCCCCTCTCGGAGCTGACGCCGTACGTGAACGCCTTGGTCGAGCGCGGCTACCGGGTCGCGGTCGCCGACCAGTACGAGACCGAGGACGGCGACCACGCCCGCGAGATCGTCCGCGTCGTCACGCCGGGCACGGTGTTGGAGACGAGCGACGACGACGCGCGCTACCTCGCGGCCGTGGTGCGGGAGGAGGGCGCGACCGGCGCGACCGCGGACGCCGATGCCGACGGCCCCTACGGGCTCGCGTTCGCCGACGTGACCACGGGACGATTCTTGGCCACGACGGTCGACGACGGCGGCGACCTGCGCGCCGAGCTCTACCGGTTCGACCCGGCCGAGGTGCTGCCCGGGCCGCGGGTCCGCAACGACGACGGCCTCCTCGGCGCGGTCCGCGAGGACCTCTCGGGGCGCGTCACCGCCTTCGACGCGGAGGCGTTCGCGGCCGGGCGCGCGGAACACGCGGTGCGCGAGCAGTTCGGCCGCGAGACGACCGACAGCGTCGGGCTCGACTCGACGCTCGCCGTCCGCGCCGCGGGCGCGGTCCTCTCGTACGTCGAGGAGACGGGGGCGGGCGTGCTCGCCTCGATGACGCGCCTGACGGCGTACGGCGCGGACGACCGCGTCGACGTCGACGCGACCACCCAGCGCAACCTCGAGATCACGGAGACGATGCGGGGCGACGCCGACGGCTCGCTGTTCGACACGGTCGACCACACCGTCACCGCAGCCGGCGGCCGACTGCTCCGCGAGTGGCTCACCCGGCCGCGACGTGACCGCGAGACGCTCGACGACCGGCTCGACGCGGTCGAGGCGCTGGCGTCCGCGGCGCTCGCCCGCGACCGGCTCCGCGAGGTGCTCGGCGACGCCTACGACCTCGAACGCCTCGCGGCGCGCACGACGAGCGGGAGCGCTGGCGCGCGCGAACTGCTCTCGGTCCGCGACACCCTCGCGCTGCTGCCGGCCCTCGCGGACGCCGTCGACGACACCGCCCTCGCCGACTCGCCCGCGGCCGCCGTGCTCGGCCGGGTCGACCGCGACCGCGCGGCCGCGCTCCGCGCGGAGCTCGCCGACGCCCTCGCCGAGGACCCGCCGAAGGCGAAGACCGGCGGCGGCCTCCTGAAGCGCGGCTACGACGACGAGCTCGACGACCTGATCGAGCGCCACGAGGAAGTGAACTCGTGGCTCGACGGCCTCGCGGAGCGCGAGAAGCGACAGCACGGGCTCAGCCACGTCACCGTCGACCGCAACAAGACGGACGGCTACTACATCCAGGTCGGGAAGTCGGTCGCCGACCGGGTACCGGAACACTACCGCGAGATCAAGACGCTGAAGAACTCGAAGCGGTTCGTCACCGACGAGCTCGCCGAGAAGGAGCGGGCGGTCCTCCGCCTGGAGGAGGCCCGCGGCGAGCTGGAGTACGAGCTGTTCGAGGAGCTCCGCGAGCGCGTCGCCGAACGCGCCGAACTGCTTCAGGACGCCGGACGAGCGGTCGCCGAGCTCGACGCGCTCGCCTCGCTCGCGACCCACGCCGCGCGGCGGGACTGGACGCGCCCGTCGCTGACGGACGAGCGCCGGCTCGACGTCGAGGCCGGCCGCCACCCCGTCGTCGAGGAGACGACCGACTTCGTCCCGAACGACCTGCGGCTCGACGCCGACCGCGGCTTCCTCGTCGTCACCGGCCCGAACATGAGCGGGAAGTCGACGTACATGCGGCAGGCCGCGCTGATCCAGCTGCTCGCGCAGGCGGGCTCGTTCGTCCCCGCGCGCGCCGCCGAGGTGGGGCTCGTCGACGGCATCTACACGCGCGTCGGCGCGCTCGACGAGCTGGCGCAGGGCCGCTCGACGTTCATGGTGGAGATGCAGGAGCTGTCGAACATCCTCCACTCGGCGACGGCGGACTCCCTGGTCATCCTCGACGAGGTCGGCCGCGGCACCGCCACCTACGACGGCATCTCCATCGCGTGGGCCGCGACCGAGTACCTCCACAACGAGGTCCGCGCGCGGACGCTGTTCGCCACTCACTACCACGAGCTGACGACGCTCGCCGACCACCTCCCGCGCGTCGAGAACGTCCACGTCGCCGTCGACGAGCGCGACGGCGAGGTGACGTTCCTCCGCACCGTCCGCGACGGCCCGACGAACCGCTCGTACGGGGTCCACGTCGCCGACCTCGCGGGCGTCCCCGACCCCGTCGTCTCCCGCGCGGACGAGGTCCTTGACCGGCTCCGCGAGGAGAAGGCGATCGAGGCGCGCGGCGGGTCGCGAGGTGGCGGAAGCGGCGACGGCGAGTCCCCCGGCGTCGACGGCGGCGGCACGCAACAGGTCGTGTTCGACCTCTCCTCCGGGTCGTTCGCCGGGGACGGGGCGTCCGACTCCGGTAGAGAGACGGGCTCGGCCTCCCGGAACGGGACCGCCGCGGACGGATCGGAATCGACAACCCGAGCGACCGAGTCCGACGCCGCGACGGCGCGGCTCGACGCCGAGACCCGCGCCGTGATCGAGGAGCTGAGCGACGTCGACGTCGCGGAGACGCCCCCGGTGGAGCTGCTCTCGCGGGTCCAGGAGTGGCAGGAGCGGCTCGACTGAGCGGTGCGTCTGACGTAAGAACTAATGTCTGACCTCGTCGTGTGGTGTGTATGGGCATCATGAGCAAGATCCTCGGCGGGGGCGGGAGCCGCTCCGTCGACGACTACGTCGAGCTCGACACGGACGACTTCGCCGACGCGCACGCGGAGACCGGCACGCAGGTACACTTCGCCGAAATCGCCGACCAGAGCGACGTCATCCCGATCAAGGACGCGGTGTACGACGGCGACTTCGTCGTCGCCGACATCACCCGCCACTCCACGTCGGACCGGACGATAGAACACGTCTACGACGAGCTCCGACAGGTCGTCGAGGAGGTCGACGGCGACATCGTCCAGAAGGGCGACGACCAGATCATCGTCACCCCGACCGGCGTCAAGGTCTCGCGGCAGAAGCTGTAGGCGCGCCCTCCCGACGTTTCGCCACCGTTTTCCGCTCGTGACACCGGCCTCGCGGCCGGGATTCGGGCGTACCGGCCGAACCGTGTCATATATGCCGTTCTCCCGCCCACGTAGAGTCGAATGGACGAGCCGGTCCTCCTGACGGGCGCCGGCGGACGGGTGGGACAGGCCATCCTCCGCGGTATCGGTGACGACTACGACTGGCGGCTCCTCGACCGCGAGCCACTCCCGGCGGCGAAGGTGCCGAACGGGGTCACCGACGCCGACCGGTACGTCGCCGACATCACCGACGAGCGCGCCGTCCGCGAGGCGGTCGCCGACGTCGGCGCGGTGATCCACCTCGCCGGCGACCCCCGGAAGACGGCCCCGTGGGACTCCGTGCTCCGGAACAACATCGACGGGACGCAGGTCGTGATGCGCGCCGCCGCCGACGCCGGCGTCGAGAAGTTCGCGTTCGCCTCCTCGAACCACGCCGTCGGCGGCTACGAGACCGACGAGCGCACCCCCGACCTCTACCGGTCCGAGGACGAGTACCGGCTCGACGGGAGCGAACTCCCCCGTCCCGGCAACCTCTACGGCGTCTCGAAGGCGGCCGGCGAGTCGCTCGGGCGCTTCTATCACGACGAGTTCGGCATGAGCGTCGTCTGCGTCCGCATCGGGAACCTCACCAAGGACCACCCGCCCCGCGAGTACGAGCGCGGGCAGGCGATGTGGCTCTCGCACCGCGACTGCGCGCACCTGTTCGACCGCTGTCTCCGGGCGACGTACGGCTACGAGGTCGTCTACGGCATCTCGAACAACGACCGGCGCTACTACTCCATCGAGCGCGCCCGCGAGGCGCTCGGCTACGACCCCGCCGACAACTCCGCCGATTACACCTTCGAGGGCGAGCCGAAGCCGGACCGCGACACCGAGACGAACGGGGGTCGCTACGCGGCCGACGGGTTCGACGCCGACCGCGCCGGCGACGCGCCGCCCGCCGAGCCGAACTTCCCGGCGGACCCGGACGCGTCGGGCGACGACGCCTGAGCGCCGCGGCGCGACCGACGCTCGCTCCCGCACCGGCGCCGCTAGAACAGCCCGTCGACGTCTCGCCGCTTCCGTTCCTCGCGCTCGACGTGATCGCCCAGCCGCGCGGCCACCTGCGGTCGCGCGTCCGGCGTCCGCAGGTACGCGAACAGCAGTTCGGCGAACTCGGTCCGGCCCGTCCCGCGCGCCTCGGACGCGAACTCCGCCGCGGTCGCGAGCGTCGCCTCGTCGCCCGGCTCGCCCGCCGCCGCGAGCGCCGGGGCCGCCAAGCCGGCCGCGCCGAGCGAAAGATCGCCGAACGTCGGCGTCTCGTCGTCGACTCGGACCCGCGGCGGCGTCGCCGACTCCGCCCCTTCGGGAGCCGCGGCGAGGCGCTCCGCCCACTCCCTGACGGGCGTCACCGCGACCCCCTGCGGATCGGTCACGGCCGCCAGCGCCACGGCGGCGTCCTCCGCGTGCCCGGAGGCCTCCTGACCGTCGCCGTCGACCGCGCGGCGCGTCGCCGCCGCGGTCGCGCCCAGTCCCCGGAGCAGTCGTTCGGCGTCCTCCTCACGAGTCTCGCTCGATGCCGTCGGCGTCGCTTCCCAGACGCTCTGCGCGGCGAGGAGATGTCTCTCGTTGAACAACGCGGCTCCGGCGACGACGCGTTCGGCGCCGTCGGCGGGGTCGCGGTCGCTCTGCCCTCGGGAGTCGCGGTCGCTCACGCGTCGCGGTCGGTGGCGGCGAGGGATAAATGTCGAGTTCTCCGACGGCGCGGCGGAGGGGCCGAGCGCCAGGGGGACGACGGAGAGCCCGCACGTCAGGGAGGGGTGGAGGGGCCGAGCGTCAGCGGAGCGGTGGAGGGGGAAGCGTCAGCGGAGCGGTGGGGCTTCGAACGTCAGGGGGTTCGATCAGGTCTCTCGGACGCTCGCGTCGCCGTCCGGCAGCCGGAGCGTCCGACCGACCGCGGTCGGATACCGGCGGTGGAGTGCCGCGCCGACGACCGCGCCGGCGAGGGCCGCCAGGGCGACCGCAGCTGCGACCGGGAACGACAGGACCGCGACCGTCGCCACGGGTAACGCCGCGAAGGCGATCACCTCGCCGGGCGACGGGAGGGGGCCGGACGGGTGCGGACCCGCGTACGGGTCGGGATGGTCGGTGCGTCTGGAGGGGAATCGGTCTGCTGTCATCGTCGGATTGGAGTGGTGGTGCGAGGCGTGCGCCTCGCGGTCGGCGTCGACTCGACCGCCGCCGACCGCACCGCGCGGTCGGGAGACGGCGAACTGGCGTCGAGAGCGGTCCGTGGGAGACTATCGCTCGCGGCTGTCGCAAGCGGGCCGTCTCCGCGCCGGGGTCACGCGGCGACGGCACCGAGGAGAGCGGTGACCGGCCCGCGGCCCCGTTTCCGGGCGCTCCAGCGGGGGGCGAACGTCGGAATGGGGTCGCGGACGGTCATGGATTCGACCCGGCGGTGGGGACCGACCGGGCGTACGTTCACCCAGTGACGGAACCGAATTAATAGTTCCCCGTGTGTGCGAACCAATGGCGTGGACGGGCCGCCCCGGCCACCGGCGGTGTCGGCGGATACACCAGTACACTAACCACGTCGGGGGTCGTATCTGTGGTAGACGTGTCAGGTAGCCTACTCCCGGTGATCGCGGTCATCCTCGTCTCGGGGCTTGCGGTCCAGCTCCTCGCTCACCGGCTGCGCGTGCCGAGCGTCATCTTCTACCTCGCGATCGGCGTGGTGTTGGGGCCCGAAGCCTTGGGGCTCGTCACGCTGGAGACGTTCGGCGAGGGACTGGAGATCATCGTCGGCCTCAGCGTCGCGATCATCGTCTTCGAGGGGGCGTTCGCGCTCCGGTTCGACCGGATCCGCCGCGCGTCGACGGTCTCGCTCCGGCTGGTGACCGTCAGCGCGGTCGTGATGTTCGTCGGCACGGCGGCGGCGGTCCGCGTCTTCACCGGCGGCGAGTGGGAGATCGCGCTGCTCGTCGGCGCGCTGCTCGTGGCAACGGGCCCGACGGTCATCACGCCGATCCTCAACGTGGTCCGGGTGCGGGACCACGTCGCCACCGCGCTGGAGACCGAGGGGATCGTCAACGACGTGACGGCCGCGATCGTCGCGGTCGTCATCTTCGAGACGCTGCTGCTCGACGACCTCGGCGTCCCCGCGACGGTGCTCTCGTTCCTCCAGCGGTTCGGCGTCGGGGTCGCCGCGGGGCTGCTCGCGACGGCGATCATCTACCTGCTGTTGGACAGCGACATCGTCCCCGAACGCGACGTTCAGGCGTCGCAGTTCCTCGTGCTGGCGGCCGCGATCGGGTCGTTCGCCGCCGCGGAGGCCGTCGCCGCGGAGGCCGGCATCGCGGCGGCGGCGACGAGCGGGATCCTCCTCGGGAACCTCGGTCTGGACAACCGCGAGGAGATCGAGCGGTTCGCCCAGAACACGACGCTCATCGTCCTCTCGTTCGTGTTCATCTCGCTCGCCGCCCTGATCGACGTGGAGGCGATCGCCGGGCTCGGCGTCGGCGTGATCGGGCTCGTGTTCGTCATCATGTTCGTCCTGCGACCGCTCGGCGCGTTCCTCGCGACCGTCGGCGTCGAGCGGTTCACCCGCCCGGAGCGGCTGTTCATCGCGAGCGTCGGCCCGCGGGGGATCATCCCGGCGAGCGTGGCGACGCTGTTCGCCATCGAGCTGGAGCTCGCGGGCAGCATCGCCGCCGGCGAACTGCTCGTCGGCACGGTGTTCGCGGTCATCTTCGCGACGGTCCTCGTCGAGGCGGGGTTCGCGCGGCAGATCGGAGAGTTCCTCGGAGTGTCACCAATGCGCACGATAATCATCGGCGGGGGTCGGGTCGGCCAGGCGCTCGCCACGCGACTGGAGAACAGGGGCGAGTACGTCGTCGTCGTCGAGACGGACCCGGACGTCGCCGAGCGGGCGCGCGCGGATGGGTTCACCGTCTACGAGGGCGACGGCAGCGACACGGAGACGCTTCGCGCCGTCGACATCGACGACGCGAAGCGGTTCATCACGACGACGGCCGACGACGATATCAACCTCCTCGCGTGCCAGCTCGCGATCACCAAGTTCGACGTCGAGTCGGTGTACTCGCGGGTGAACGACCCGGACAACGTCGACGCCTTCGACAGCATCGGCGTCACCGGCATCGACGCCACGACGGCGACCGCGGCCGCCATCGACGACGAGATCGAGCGCCCCGCGCTCACGCACTGGATGAACGAACTCGGCGACAGCCACGACGTTCAGGAGGTGGAGGTGACCTCTCGGGAGCTGGCGGGGAAGAGCATCCGCGACCTCAACAGCCGGATCCCGGACGGGACGTTCGTCGCCGTGATCAGCCGCGACGGCGAGAACCGCGTCCCGTCGGCGGACAGCGTCCTCGAGGTCGGCGACCACGTGACGTTCATCGGCAACACCGACGGGGTCCGTCGGGCGATGGAGCGGTTCCACCCGCACGACTGACGGCTTAAACGGACGGTCGCGACGCGGGAGTCACTCGCTCTCTTCGGTCTCGCTCCGTTCCCGCATGAGCTCCTCGAAGAGGTCCCGCGGAACGACTCCGATCTGGTCCGGCCGAATCCCGGTGAAACTCCCGGTCCCACCGCCGCTGCCGCCGTCGGAGCTATCGCTACCGCTCCCGCCGCTGTCGTCGCCTCCGCTCCCGCCGCTGTCGTCGCCTCCGCTACTGCTGCCTCCGCCGCTGTCGTCGCCTCCGCTGCTGCCACCGCTGCCGCTGCCGCCACCGCTGCCACTGCCGCCACCGCTGCCGCTCCCACTACCGGCCTTACACTTCGAGTTACACTTGATCGTACAGCTGTTTCTGAACCCGTTCTTCCAGTTCCCGATGACCTGTACCCTCGCCTCGCACGACTCGACGTTCCCGCCGCCGCCGCAGGCGGTTCGACAGCGGTCGGCACAGCTGCCCCGTGCCGCATCGATGATCAGACTTCCCGCGCAGAGGGTCGCAATAGCAATCACTACCACACACACGGTGTTTGCGTCGACGACGGCGAACACGTCGTACTCCTTCTCCGCCTCGAGGTCACGAAACGTCCCGTAGTACGTCTGGTCCTTGCCCTGCGGACCGGGGAACGCCTCGAAGGTAAGTCGGTAGTTCTCGCCGGTCTCTTCTCGCGGTTCGTGCCGGAGGGCGTAGGTCGTCCCGGCCTCGGACCGTTCGGTCACCTCCGTCGCGAGGGGCTGATAATCGCGCCGGTTAATTTCAAGCCGCGTCGTAAACGGCATTCCGTCTTCCGTCAGCGTCTGTTCGTTCCGCATCACCAGCGTCTCGTCGTCCGAACTCGGGTCCCACTCGAAACAGGCGGCCCGATCGGATTCGCGATCTCTGATGAAAAACAGCCTCGGATCGCCGAGGAACACGTCGTTCAGTGATGGAATCCGTCGAGCGGACGCTTCCGGAGGGGGCGTAGCGGTACGCTCGTCGGCTTCGGACCGTCGGGCGTTGCTCATACGCGAACACCGACCGTGGTATTTGCTACCAATACACAAAATGTTACCGATCTAAGAGATTGATCCGGAGTCCGACGGATCGCTCCGCGATCGTCGCCTCATCCGCCGTTCCTCGCGCGTCTGCTGCCGAGCGTCCGCTTGCCCGGACCGAAAACGCAGCGACTCTCGAACGGAGTCTGACGGCCGTAACGTGTGGTGTGGACCGGGATCTGAACTCGGACAGGCGGCCGCCCTCGCTCCGCTCGGGCGCTACGTCTTTTCTGCTCAAATCTCCGCGGACTTTCTTTCAGCACGTGCTGCTCGCTATGCTCCAGCCTTGTGCTGAAAGAAACGTCCTGACGGAGTCCTGCGCGAGCGAAGCGAGCGCAGGGCACGTCGGGACGTGAACGCAGCGGCTGTCGAACGAAGTGAGACAGCCGCAAAGTGAACGTCCTGACGGAGATTTGAACTCCGGTCCCTGGCTCCGCAAGCCAAGAGGATAGTCCACTACCCTACCAGGACTCATCTCTACGTACCGCGGTAGAACTTAAGACGGTTACGGTCCGGCGGCCGCGTGCCTGCGGTCCGCATGCCTCCCGCGCCGGATGAACACCTTTTGTATCGACGGGACCGATGAACGCCTATGAGCCGCCTTCGAGCCGCGACCGCGACCCGTCCCGGTCGGCACGGCGACCGGGACGGATCCGGCGCGAACCCCGGCCAACGGCAACGCTTATGCGCGAACTCGCCGATCACGGAGGTACGCGTATGGGAGCCATAGAGGAGGTGTACGAGGACCTCGACACCGACGTCGAGTTCGAGGAGTTCGAGGCCGCCGTCGAGGACAAAGTCGATCAGATGGGCGGGCTGGCGGACGAGGAGACCGCCGCGATGCTCATCGCACACGAGCTGCGCGACGAGGAGGCCGACACCATCGCCGACATCGAGCCGGGGATGAACGAGGTGAAGTTCCTCGGCAAGGTGACCGCAATCGGCGAGGTCCGGACGTTTGAGCGCGACGACGAAGACGCGGAGGAGGGGCGCGTGTGTAACGTCGACGTCGCCGACGCCTCCGGCTCCGTCCGGGTCGCGCTCTGGGACGACATGGCCGCGGCGGCCGTCGAGGAGCTCGAAGTCGGGCAGGTCCTCCGGGTCATGGGCCGCCCGAAGGAGGGGTACAGCGGCCTCGAAGTGAGCGCGGACAAGGTCGAGCCGGACGAGGACGCCGAGGTCGACGTCCAGGTGCTCGACACCTACCGCGTCGAGGACCTCGCGCTCGGCGCCTCCGACGTGGACCTCGTCGGGCAGGTGTTAGACACGGACTCGATCCGGACGTTCGACCGCGACGACGGCAGCGAGGGACGGGTCGCGAACCTCACCCTGGGCGACGAGACGGGGCGCGTGCGCGTCACGCTGTGGGACGACAAGGCGGACCTCGCCGACGAGTTCGCGGCCGGCGAGGTCGTCGAGGTCGGCGACGGCTACGTCCGCGAGCGCGACGGCGACTTAGAGCTCCACGTCGGGGACCGCGGCACGGTCGAGCGCGTCGACGAGGACGTCGAGTACGTCCCGGAGACGACCGACATCGCCGACCTCGAGATCGACCAGACCGTCGACATCGGCGGCGGCGTCATCGAGACCGACCCAAAGCGGACGTTCGACCGCGACGACGGCAGCGAGGGACAGGTCCGCAACGTCCGGATCAAAGACGAGACCGGCGAGATCCGCGTCGCGCTGTGGGGCGACAAGGCCGACCGCGAGATCGAACTGGCCGACCGCGTCGTCTTCACCGACGTCGAGATCCAGGACGGCTGGCAGGACGACCTCGAGGCGTCCGCGAACTGGCGGTCGACCGTCTCCGTCCTCGACGAGGGGAGCGACGCGGCGGCCGGCGTCGGCGGCGCGTCCGGGTCCGGCAGCACCGGGGGCGACGGCGCCGACCGCGGCGCGGACGAGACCGGGCTCGGCGCGTTCGCCGAGGACGGACAGAAGGCGGCCGCGGAGGCCGTCGCCGGCGAGGGCGGCGACGACGGCAGCGGCGGCGCGGCGACCGCGACGACGGAGCAGTCGGGCGGCGCGGTCGAGTTCACCGGGACGGTAGTCCAGACCGGGGACCCGGTCGTCCTCGACGACGGACAGCAGACGAGGACGGTCGACACCGACGCGAGCCTCCGACTCGGCGAGGAGATCACCGTCCGCGGGCCGGAGCGCGACGGAACCATCGACGCGGACGACGTCTTCTGAGGCGGCCGAGATCTTCTGACGCGGTCGAGGCTCTCAAACCCGGGTCGCTCCCCCTCCGGAGCCGGCGGCGATGCGGGTAACGGAAAGCGTTATACGATACACGGACGCGACTGTGTGTATGAGTGTCGAGTTGCCGTTCGCGCCGGTCGACGGGATCATCCGGCGGAACGCCGGGGAACTCCGCGTCAGCGCGGACGCCGCCGAGGAGCTCGCCCGACGGATCCAATCGCACGGCGCGGACCTCGCCGTCGACGCCGCGGAGCGGGCGACCGCGGACGGCCGGAAGACGCTGATGGCGGCCGACTTCGGCGTCGAGCAGGTCGTCACCCGCGAGGACCTCACCCTACCGGTCGCGCCCATCGACCGGATCGCGCGACTCCGGATCGACGACCGATACCGGGTCGGCGTCGACGCCCGGGTCGCGTTGGCCGATATCCTAGAGGACTACGCCGACAACGTCGCGAGCGCCGCCGCGACGCTCGCCCGCCACGCGGACCGCCGAACGGTACAGGCCGAGGACATCGAGACGTACTTCGCGTTGTTCGAGTAGATGCGGTTCGGCTACAGCGACCGGTGTCTCGACCACGACACCGGCGAACGACACCCGGAGAACCCGGATCGGCTCCGCGCGATCCGCCGCGGGCTCACCAAGCGCCACGGCGTCGAGTACGTCGAGGCCGACCCCGCGGAGAAGGCGGCGATCACCGCGGTCCACGACGACGGGTACGTCGACGAACTGGAGTCGTTCGTCGCCGACGGCGGCGGGAGCTGGGACCCCGACACCGTCGCCAGCGACGGCACGTGGGACGCGGCGCTCACCGCCGCCGGCCTCGCCCAGTGGGCCGCCCGCGAGGCGCTCGACGGCGCGACCGGCCGACAGACGCCGTTCGCGATCGGCCGCCCGCCGGGCCACCACGCCGTCACTGACGACGCGATGGGATTCTGCTTCTTCAACAACGCCGCCGTCGCCGCACAGACCGCGATCGACGAGGACCTCGCGGACCGGGTCGCCATCTTCGACTGGGACGTCCACCACGGCAACGGGACGCAGGACATCTTCTACGACAGCGAGGACGTCTTCTACGCGTCGATCCACGAGGACGGGCTCTACCCGGACACGGGCGCGCTCGACGAGACGGGCGAGGGGGACGGCGAGGGGACCACCGCGAACCTCCCGCTGGCCGCCGGGGCGGGAGACGCGGACTACCTGTACGCCGTCGACGAGGGCATCGCGCCCGCGGTCGACCGGTTCGACCCGGACCTGTTCATCGTCTCGGCCGGATTCGACGCGCACCGCCACGACCCTATCTCGCGGATGCGCGTCTCCTCCGAGGGGTACGCGCTGTTGACCGACCGGATCCGGACGCTCGCCGACGACGTCGGCGCGGCCGACGCGTACGTTCTGGAGGGCGGTTACGGGCTCGACACCCTCGCCGAGGGCGTCTCGATGGTCCACGAGACGTACGACGGTCGGACCCCGGTCGACACCGACGAGGAACCGGGCCAGAAGACAGAGTCGCTCGTCGACGACCTGCGGACGGAACTGGACCTGTAACGCGCGGCCTCACCGGCCGCTCCGCTCTCGCCTTCGTCTCTCAGATCTGCGTTCGTCGCCGCCGGACTCGCTCGTCGCTGACGCTCCTCGCTCGTAGTCGGCGTCGACAGGAACGCCCGGAGCGGGATTTGAACCCGGAGGACTTCGCTCACTCCGTTCGCTCGTCCTCAGATTCAAATCCCTTCGTCTGCGTTTGTCGCCGCCGGACTCGCTCG
>Ga0209946_1000782_pt1 | contig 13182 bp, 12 predicted proteins | sample SalPon2_A_H2O_MG_FD_185704 | JGI IMG/M metagenome (GOLD analysis project Ga0209946, IMG submission 185704) | Salt pond water microbial communities from South San Francisco under conditions of wetland restoration - Salt Pond MetaG R2_A_H2O_MG... | ecosystem: Environmental > Aquatic > Non-marine... | reverse complement strand
CGGAAGCACCGTTTCGACGGGATCCTCCTCGTGCAGTTTGCGAGCGTACTCCGGGATGTTGTTGCCGGAGCAGTACCCCTCCCAGTGCCCGTCGAGCCCGCAGCCGCAGGTCATGAACCCGTGGGGATCGACGGTCATGTGCCCCACCTCGCCGGCGTTGCCGTCCCAGCCCGAGAGCACGTTGCCGTCGACGGCGACGCCCGCGCCGATCCCGGAGGAGATAGTGAGGTACACCATGTCGTCCGGGTTGCGATCCGCGTGGAACCGCTCCCCGATGACGCCCGCGATCGTATCGTTGTGGAGGTACACCTCCTCGGTGTCCAAAAGCTGTGAGACCGGACCGACGAGCGGGATGCGCTCGACCGTGTCGGGGAGGTTCGCTGGTCCCTGAACCACGCCGGCGGCGAGATCGAGCGGACCGATAGACCCGATGCCGGCCGCGGTCACCGTCGACGGATCGACGTTGGCGTCCGCACACGCCCCGCGGACGACGCCCAACACGGCCTCGGTCACGGCGATTCCGTTCGGTCCGCGAGGCGTTCCTCGCGCGTCGCTCCCGAGCACGGTCGCCGTTTCGTCGCCGACGACCGCCCGAACGTTCGTCGCCCCGAGGTCGACGCCCACGTAGTGCATCGGATAAACGGGCGAACCGGTATCACTTAAGCAGGACGCTTCTGTGGACCCGCGGCGTGCCGACGCGGCGGGTTAGGCCGCGATGTCTCGCACGAACGTCACGGGACAGGGCGCAGAGAGCATGACCTCCTGTGCGACGCTGCCGAACACGGCTTTTCCCGTCGGCGAACGCCGACGGCCGCCCACGACGACTCGGTCCGCGCCGACGTCCGTCGCCGTCTCAGTGACCTCATCGGCGAGGTCACCGACGGCCCCTCGGACCGAGTAGCGCACCCCGGCGTCCGAGAGGGCGTCTCCAAGGGCGCGCGTGGTGGTGTGCCGTTCCGCGACGGCGTCGGGCGTCGACCCCTCGCTACGCTCGTCGACCCCGAGCTTCGCTCGGATACGCCCAAACTCCGAGTCGTCGAACACGTGGACCAGTACCACCTCCGCGTTCGCCGGATCGGCCACGGCGATGGCCTCTTTCGCGAGCTGTGCTGTCTGTGCCTCACCTTCGGTCCCGACCGCCAGGACCACCGTGTCGATGCTCATACGCTCTGTTGGTCCCGGAGAGAAATAAACGCTGACTATTTTAACTCGATTTTGAATCAATTTCATTACATCGATCCTGACGGGTTATCTCCGCCAGGCCGCGTCTCCTCAGTTACGACGCGGCAGCCGACTCACCGTCCACGCTTCGTGTGCCGTCTCGTCTGCGTCCGTTTCGACGCCGACGACACACGTCCGACCGCTCGTCGGGAGCCGGCACAAAAAGAGGAGCCGACCGCCGATCGTCCGGGCGACTCGGATACGGCAGCTCTCAGTAGTCCGGCGCGTCGTCTTCGACTTCGCGTTTCAGGGAGTCGCGCCGCGATTTCGCGTCGCGGCCCGTGGCTTCCAGTAAGAAGTCGTTTTTGGCGTCGACGGCATCGGCTGCGGCGTCGGCGTTGCCTTCTGCGATGACGTCTTCAGCCGGTCGTTCCTCGAAGTGGACCGCGAGTTTGTCCTTCTTGCTTCCGTATTCGGCCGCGCCGGCCACGATGCGTTCGAACACGGGATTGTCGGGGTCCTCGACGACGTACAGTTCGTGGCCCTCCCACTCGTCCGTGTCGCTGACCTCGCCGAAGTACTCCTCGATCGACCCCTTCAGATCGGGCATGCGGTCTCCGAGATGCTCCCCGCGTCGCATCTTGTACTCCTTCATATCGGCACCGTTCGACTGGGGTGCCTAAACCAGTTTCGTCACGGGGTTCGCCGCCGTTGAGCGGTGTCTCGCCGCAATTCCGAGCCGTCAGATCGGTCGCTCGTCGATGTACCCGCGCTTGCACTCGGGACAGATATCTCCCGCTCGCATGGAGTTTCCATCGGCAGACCGCGTCATCTCGCACTCGGGACAGTAGTACTCCGTCGTCACGTCGTCGCTCGCCGTTCCGAGATCCGGACTCGAACCGTGGGTGATCGGGACTCCGTCGTCCACCGCGGACCGGTCCGCATCGCCCGCCGTGCCCGCCTCGCTCGATTCTGGTGCGGTCACGTACTCGACGTCTTCGTCTGCCGCCGCCTCGGCCGCCTCCGGGGTGAGGCCGCCGCCGAACTCGACGTTGCCGTCCGCGTCGCCGTCGTCGATCTCCGCGCTGAACCCCTCGTCTTCTCCCCGCTGTTCGGGCCACGGCGTCGGGTTCTCGCCCGACGGCTGGGCGTCCTCGACGTCCGGCCACGCGCCCCGCTCCCGCTCACCGACTTCTGCCTCCGTCTCCTCGTCGAGGATAACGCCGTCGTCGCCGTCCGCGGCCTCGCCGGCCGTCGGCTCCTCCTCGATGTCCGTCTCCGCGGACCCAGCGTGCTCGTCATCACCGACCGATCCACCGTCGTCGTCGCTCCCCTCATCGAGAAGCTCCGCCCCCTCGTCTCCACTGATATCGCCCTCGCTTTCGGTCGCGGTCGGTGCGTCGCCCGCTGCCTCCGCGCCACTTTCGGCGTCGGTGGGTCCCTCGTCTATGATCACCGCGTCCTCCGTCTCCGCGTCGGCCTCTCCGATATCGACGACGCTGCTCGACCCGGCGGCGCTCGGTTCGGCGGCCGCAGTAGGCGCGGCATCGGCGGCGGTGCCCTCGCCCGCGCCGGCCGCACTACCAGTTGTCTCGGCTCCGACGGCAGCCTCCTCGGCCAACTGCTCCATGGTTGTGACCTCGGTGTTTTCGCTGACGATCTGCGTCTCGCCGCAGCGAGCGCAGGTCTTCACCTCGGTGACGGTCGTGACGACCTCGTTCCCGTCTTCCTCCCGTTCGCGCTGTAGTTCGGGTTCGCCGAAGTCGTGTCCGAGCAGACACCTGAGTCCCATTATGCCACCTCTGGGGTGCCGAAGATTAAAAAACGCCCCGTCCAGCGTCTGACGAGCGGCACACGGCTCCCGCACGCCGTCCCCTTCGCCGACACGACGTGACACAGACTCTTTGTGGGTCGCCCCCGTATCACCGACCGTCTATGCCGACCGTATCCTATCAGGGCGAGGAGATCGAGTGCGAGAAAGGTGATATCTTACGCGACGTGCTCGCGGAAGCCGGCCTCTCCGTGTACAACGGAAAATCCGAGAAGCTCAACTGCCGCGGAATGGGGTCGTGTGGTACGTGCGCGGTCAAGATCGAGGGCGACGTCAGCGAACCCGACAAGAAAGAAAAGGCCCGCCTCTGGTTCCCCCCGCACCACCCGAGCCACGACGTGCGCCTCGCGTGTCAGGCCCGCGTCGAAGGCGACGTCGAAGTCACGAAGGGCCGCGGGCTATGGGGCCAACACGTCTGATCATCGCGTCCGATCGCTGTGGCCGCCGCTCGGCGCGCGGATAACAACCCGCAACGGACGAGGTCCGCAGCGCGGGCAGAATGGTTCAGTATCGCGTGTCAGAGCCGTGTTCGGCGTCAGCCGGACCGACCCGCCTAATCGGTATCGGCTTACTGCCGAACGACGTTGGACGCGCGCGGGCCCTTGTCGGAGGACTCGATGTCGAATTCGAGCTCCTGTCCCTCTTCGAGGTCGGGTCCGCCGACGTCTTCCATGTGGAAGAACACGTCGTCGTCTGCGTCGTCAGTCTCGATGAATCCGTAGCCGCCAGTGTCGTTGAAGAAATCAACCTTTCCGGTCGCCATTGCAACCTAACGGACGCCTGCGTACGTCATAAGGTTTGTGAGTGTACAGTTACCACGGATTTTGACAGATGATTGTATTTCGTATTGGAACCGATCGGGGCATACGGTGAGTGTTTGTCGGTTGATACTCTCTCAGATCGACCGTTCCGTCTATTCAACTGTCGAGACGAACCGAAGCGACGATTCGCTGTCGGCACGTGTGTCCGATCCAAACGCGTATCCTCGCTCGGCGTGAATCGACCCCATGTTCCGGCCCCTCCGCGAGAACGGTCCGGCGCTGCTCGTTCCCGCCGCGTGGCTCGTCGTCGCCGCGACGGTCCTCGAGGTCGTCTCGACACACGCCCTGTTCGTCGCCCACGTCGTTATGAGCACTCTGCTCGTCGCGTTCCTCGCGGCCTCTTGGCGTGACATGGACGCCGAGGTGCTCCGCGCGTGGCGGCTCGTCGTTCTCGCCGGCACGCCGATCACCCTCGCGGGCGTCGCGGGCTTCCTCGCGCTCGGGAGCGTCCCCCCGCACGCGCTGCTCGCACTCTCTCTTTTCGGATGGATGCTGCTGCCCGCGGCCGGGTTCCTGTATACGGCTCGCCGGGTCGACGCCGGCGCGCGGATCTACGAGGTCGGTGCCGCCTGCTGTGTCGCCGGTGCGATCGCCGTCGTTGGCGGCTCGTCGACGACGTGGACCGTCGCCGGCCTCGCACTCGTCGGCGTCGGCCAGACTGCCGGCATCCTCGACGCCACGCTTCGGTACTGAACGACCCCCTCCCAAGCATATCTACCGTTCCGCTCCGTAGCCTTCCCATGGTCGAGGGCGGAACGGTCTACCTCGCAGTCATCGGCGTGCTGCTGCTCGTCGCGCTCACGCTCGGCGTTCGAGTCCTCGGAAACATCTTCAGGGAGGGACGTGAGCGCCGTCGACGACGAAACGCGGGGGACATAGAGCCGTACACCCAAGACGAAGCACACGGTCCCGATCCCTCACCGTCGTCTAGTGATGGTGACGACGAGAGCGGCCCGTCCGACCGAGGCGGCCCCTCGATCACGTGCCCGAAGTGCGGCGCGGTCAACGATCCGACGTTCACCTACTGTCGACAGTGTGCGTCACGGCTCCGACTGACGGGATGAGAATCCCTTCTTCACCCGCTCCTGTGGCTCGCGGGTTCAGAATATGCCGCCTCCCCGATTTGAACGGGGGACAGCTCGATCTTCAGTCGAGTGCTCTCCCAATCTGAGCTAAGGCGGCGCGCACTCGGACCAACGCCGATTCGAGACAAAAGGATTTCGAAAGGCGGCAGGCGGATCGGGGGATCCGCATTGTCGCTCTCGACGGTCGTTCCGCCCGCGCGGCGCGCTTCTCCCTGCTTCGAATCCGCTCCGCCTGCCGCTGCTCGCGGAGTTGCTCGCAGCGAAAGATGGGACCGCCCGGATTCGAACCGGGGTCACGGGCACCCAAGGCCCGGAGTATACCACTAACCCACGGTCCCGCACCCACATCTACCCGCATCGGCCGCTAAAGCGTTTCGTTGCGTCCCGACCCGCGCGGACCGTTCGCACGCATCGCCCGCCGACTCACCGCGGGCTCACTCCTCGTCGTCGCGCAACTCGAGATCGGCGACAATCTGGTACGGATCGGTCCCCTTCCGGATCGCATCGAGGATGAAGAAGGCCTCGTCGGGCGCGAGGAAGTGCCTCGTGATCCCGCGACCGAGCGGCGTCGGATCGAACCCGTCGATGAACTCCCACTCAAGCAGCTTCCCGATCGCGTGTTTCGTCGGGACCTCGCCGATCATTCGATCGTTGAGGCGCTTGGCCTTCTTGCCGGCGACGACGACGTTTGCGAGCGTCTCCTCGACCGCCGCCGTTTCGTCGTAGTGCGTCGACACGTCCTCCATCTCCCCTTTGAGCAGGGTGAAAGCCACCTCGTCTTCGGTGCGGTCCATGGAGTTGTGGTAGACGCCGTCGGGCTCGACGAGGAGGTACACTCGCCCGCGGTCGTGGTAGTCCGGTCGCCCAGCCCGCCCGAGCATCTGTGAGAACTCCTGTACGGAGAGCCACTCGATCCCCATCGCCAGCGAGTCGAATATCACCTGCGAGGCGGGGAAATCGACCCCCGCGGCGAGCGCCGCCGTCGTGACGACCGCGGACAGATCCTGGTTCCCGAACTGTCGTTCCACCTGCTTGCGGCGTTTATAGTCGAGGCCGGCGTGGTACGGTGCCGAGTCGTACCGGAGCTTTCGACTGATCTCGTGGCAGCGCCGGCGGGAGTTCGTGAAGATGATCGTCTGCCCGCGGTACCCCTTCGACGACTTCTGATCGAACTCCCGCTTGACGAGCTTGTCGGCGATGTCGGCTTTCTCGCGGCTGTCGGCGAAGGTGACGTGGCGCTCGATCGGGACGGGCCGCTCCTCGAACTCGATGAGCGTCGCCCGCAGCCTCTCGGCGAGCCACTCCGGGTTACCCACGGTCGCCGAGAGGTAGACGAACTGCGTGCCGCCGTACCCCGAGTGCGTCTCCATCCGGTTCTCGCTGTAGTACTTCAGCCGAGAGATGAGTCCGTCGAGACGGTGGCCCCGTTCGCCTTCTTTCAGCGTGTGCACCTCGTCGATGACGACCGTTCCCACGTCACCGAGATCTTTGCCGGTCCGGAGCGCGTGGTCTATCCCCTCGTAGGTGCCGACGATCACGTCGGCGTTCGGGTCGAACCGGTTGCCGTCGTCGTTCACCCGCGAGGAGCCGACGCGGATCGAGACGTCGAGGAGGTCGCCGTAGCGGTCCTCGAAGTCCTCGTGCTTCTGGTTGGCGAGCGCCACGAGGGGAACCAAGAACAGCAGCTTCCCGTTCCCCTTCAGCGCGCGGTCGATCCCGGTCAGTTCGCCGACGAGCGTCTTCCCCGTCGCGGTCGCGCTCACGACGAGCTGGTCGTCGCCGTCCAAGAGCCCGTTCCGCACCGAGAGGCTCTGGACGGGGAGCAGCGCGTCGAACCGGTCTTGAACGAGGCCGGCGAGGTCCGGGTGGAGATCCAGATCGGCGGTCGACACCGGCGAGATGTCGTCGACGTTCGCAGACACCTCGTCGTACTTCGTGAGGTCGGGATCGAGCCCGCCCTGCAGCAGGTTGACGATCCGGTCTAAATCGCCGGACTCGTACAGCAGCTCTTCGAGCCGCTCCTCGGCCGCTCCCGTGAATTCGCCTTTGTACGACAGCTCCCGCTCCAGCTCCCGTCGAGCACAGTCTTGACAGATCAGCTCGTCGTTGTGCTCGATCGCGGTATCAGCCGTTATCGGCCCGTACCGCCCGTCGTTCGCGCAGCGCCGACAGGTTCGTACGGTGAGCGACTCCAGCTGGTAGCCGTCCAACATCGCTTCGAGGCGCTCGCGGTTTTCAGGGGCCGTCTGCTCCGATATCCGAATTCGATCGGCCGCACGCGCGAGGTCGACGAACTCGTCGGGGCGGCGGGGGTGGTCTTCCCCGTCGCGAACGACGCGGAACTTCCCCGGCCGGGGGCCAGCCGATGTCTCCTTGAGTTCGAGCCGCCCACGGAGCACGCGGCTCCCGTCGCGGGTGGCGACGACGGTGTAGTCGCTCCGCGCCTCGTGGAGAAAGAGCGTCTCGACCTCGGCCAACTGCTTTGACACTGTTCGCCGGTACGCGAGCGAGGTATTTCAGGAGTTCGGCTCGCAGCCTCTCGGCCGTCTCCGACGACGGGTCGTCCGTCGCGAACACGGCTCTGGCGGCGTCGCTGACGACGGTCGAACGGTACCACAAAAACGCCGCGCGGTCGTCTACGAGACGAGCAGCTTCTCGCCGCGTTCGACCGTGATGCGGCACGGCGGCGAGAGCTTGTTGTACGCGCGGCGGAACGCTTCCTTCACGACGGGGGCCTGATCGACGTCACAGTAGGCCGTGAAGACGATGTCGTCGGCCTGCAGCCGCGCGGCGGTCCCGACCGGCTTACCGAACGCCTGTCGCATTCCGTCTGAGACACGGTCCGCGCCAGCGCCGGTCGCCTGCTTGTTCTCCCGGATGACCTGGTGGGGGAACTTGCGCAGCGTCATCTTGTAGTTACCCTCACCGAGCTCTTTGATGAGGTGGCGGTTCGCAGAGAGGCGCGCGCTCTCTAAGGACCCGTGTCGGATCTGAAGCTCCTCTTCGACGCGGAGACTGATCTGGACGGGGTAGTCGTCCGGCTCCGACGAGAGGTCGCCCATGTTGTGCTGTGCGATCTTCGATCCCGGGATACCCGTGATGTATTCGCGGCGGGTGTAGGATGGCTTGTCGATCGTCCGATACATAGAGGCGGGTTTATCAGACATGGTTACTTGTCCGATGTAGCCTCTGCTGCGTCGATAAAGCCTTCGATACGGCGGCGTCGACCTCGTCAGACCGGTCGGTCGCGGACACCGCCGTGCTGGCGTCACTCCGGCGACGGATCGAGTGCGACGTGGTCGAAACCCCTCTCTACCAGCAGCTCTGCGGCCCGATCCGTTACCGACGGCGCGACGAGAATCCCTCGGATGTCCTGTCGGTCGGCGGTGTCTGCGTCACGGTCGGTCCGGGCGGTGACGCCCAACTCCTCTTCTAGCGCCCGCACGTATCGCGCGAGCTGTCCGACCGCGTCGGGGCCCACTCGCCGCCGCTTCAGTTCGACGACGACGGGGGTGCCGTCGGCGTCGACGCCGAACACGTCCATCGGTCCCGCACTGGAGGGGCGTTCGGTCTCTTTCGGTTCGAACCCCTCCTCGACGAGGTGGGGTCGTTCCAGGATTCGCGTCCGGAGGTCCTCTTCGCTACCGTGGAGGGTGAGGTCGCGCCCGCCGGTGACGGCCATCGCCGAGAGCTGTTGTACGTCCTCGAAGGCGACGGTAAGCGTCTCGGCGGGGTTGGTTCTCGTCGAGATCACGCGGAGTTGCCCCTCCCGAATCGCGGCGCGGTGTTCCGAGCCGGGCGGCTGCCAGTTGACCGGCTGGCGTCCCTCGTCGGTGTGGACCAGCGCGGCCCCGTCGGGCTTCAACACGAGCAGGCGGTCGCCCGCGCCGAGGTCGGAGGCGGCGCGCCCCTCGTACGTGACCGTACAGCGGCCGAACAGGCTGACGAGATCGCCGCGGCCGAAGGCGTCCTCCAGTTCCCACAGCGCCTCGCGGTGGCTCGGGTCGTGGACGCTCGTGACTGTCACTGTGTGTGCGTAGGCGGTGAGCGGATAAAAACGGAGTGAGGCGGCGGCGTGTTTCGCGATTAGGAATATAAGGTGATTGTCGCATATTTATACCCAATACTATTAACTGCCATTCGTGTTCACTGCGGTAGATGTGAACAATACCCATACTTTGGGCGTCGATGCGAGGTGTTCTCCATGACCGATGTCGGGCCGCTCCGACGGAGTGTGGAGATAGAGTATTGGGTGATCGACGAGGATGGCCGCCTGACCGAACCCGGTTCCCTCGTTGAGGCGGCGGCGGGTGTGGAACGGGAGTTCACGTGCCCGCTGTTGGAGGTCAAGACGTCGCCGTGCGAGACGACAGCCGAACTCCGCGACGAACTGTTCGACCGGCTGCACGCCGTGCTTCAGGCGGCTCGTGACGCCGACAAGCGGCTCGTTCCCCTCGCGACCCCGCTCGGACGCGGGCCGGACGAGGATCTGCCGAGCGAGCGGACCCGGATCCAGGACCGGGTCGTCGGCGACCGGTTCGAGTACGTCAGACACTGTGCCGGCACCCACGTCCACGTCGAGCAGATACCCGGCCGCGAGATCGATCAGTTGAACGCGCTGATCGCGTGTGACCCCGCGCTCGCGCTCGTCAACTCCTCGCCGTACTTCGAGGGCGAGCGACTCGCCGCCGGCGCTCGCTCCGAGCTGTACCGCTTTATGGCGTACGAGCTGTTGGCGCGACAGGGGACGCTGTGGCCGTACGTCGACAGCCGGACCGAGTGGGCCAAGCGGATCGACCGGCGCTACGAGGAGTTCCTCACCGAGGCGGTCGTCGTCGGCTTCGACAGAGAGCGCGTCGCGGACTGCTTCGACCCCGAGGATGCCGTCTGGACGCCGGTACAGCTCCGTGAGGAGTTCTCGACGGTCGAGTGGCGTTCGCCCGACGCGGCGCTGCCGAGTCAGGTGGTCCGGCTCGCCGACGACGTTGCTTCGCTCGTCGACCGGCTCCGCGACGCCCCAGTTCGGATCGGTGGCGACACCGGCCGCGTGAGTGACGAAGAGATAGTGCTTCCCGAGTTCGACACGGTACAGGACTTCGCACAATCGGCCGTCCGACGCGGCCTCTCGCAGCCGGTGCAGTCGTATCTCGGTCGCATGGGATTCGACGTCGACGCCTACGACCCGCTCACGACGGACATCGACGGTCCAGAAGAGCTGTCACCGACGGAGGTTCGCCAGTGTCGGCTGGGGTACGCCGACCGGCTCGAACGCGACCTCCAGCGGACGCCGTCGGTCGCAGACGACTGACCGCCCTGTCGGCCTTAGGTCCCGTGCTCCCAGCTGTCCATGTACTCGCGCTGTTCGGCGGAGAGCGCGTCGTGTTCGACGCCCTCCGCGGCGAGTTTGATCTCGGCAACCTCCCGGTCGAGTTCGTCGGGCACGTCGTGGACGCCGGGCTCGTACGCCTCGCCGTTTTCGGCCAGTTCGCGCACGACGACCGCCTGCACGCCGAAGCTCTGGTCCATCACTTCCACGGGGTGACCGAGGGCGATGGGCGCGGCGAGGTTGACGAGCCGCCCCTCCGCGATCACGTTCAGGACGCGGCCGTCCGCCATCTCGAACCCCTCGACGCCGTCGCGGACCTCGTAGCGGTCTACGGCCAGATCGTCGAGGTGTTCGAGGTTCACCTCCACGTCGAAGTGGCCGGCGTTCGCGAGCAGCACGCCGTCCTGCATCAGTTCGAAGTGTTCGCGGGTGATCACGTCCCGGTTGCCCGTCGTCGTGATGAACACGTCGCCGGTCTTCGCGGCCTCGGCCATCGGCATGACTTCGTACCCCTCCATGTGAGCTTCGAGCGCCTTTCGCGGGTCGACCTCGCAGACGATGACGTTCGCGTTCTGGCCGGAGGCCTTCTTCGCGACGCCTTTCCCGCACTGTCCGTACCCGCCGACGACGACGTCCTTGCCGGCCCACGAGAGGTTCGTCGTCATCGCGATGGTCGCGAGCGAGGACTCCCCGGTGCCGTGGACGTTGTCGAAGAGCTGTTTCATCGGCGTGTCGTTGACGGCGAAGACGGGGTAGTGTAACTCGCCGTCGGCGTCCATCGCGCGCAGCCGGTCGACGCCGGTCGTCGTCTCCTCGGCCCCGCCGACGATGGAGTCGATCAGATCCGGGTACTCCTCGTGAACGAGTTTCACCATATCCATCCCGTCGTCGACGGTGATCGTCGGCTCGTGGGCGAGACAGGCGTGCATCGCGTCGTAGTACGCCTCGTCGTCGACGCCCCGAACCGCGTACGAGGTGATCGACTCGTGGGTGTCGAGGGCGGCCGACACGTCGTCGTGCGTCGACAGGGGGTTACACCCGGTGATCGCGACCTCGGCTCCGCCGTCCGCGAGGAGTTCGACGAGGTTGGCCGTCTTCGCTTCGACGTGCATCGCCATCGCGATCGTCTCGCCGTCCAGCGGCCGGGTTTCCTCGAACTCCTCGCGGAGCGCGTTCAAGATCGGCATGTGCTGGAGCGCCCAGTCCATCTTCCGGCGGCCATCCTCCCGAGCCGCCTCCACGTCTGAGAGGTGCTGTGATACCGGCGCGTACGCGGTTTCGCTCATACCTACAGTTCGCTCACGCCGCACTAAACCCTGCCGACAGGGATCCGATGAAAAGAATCTGCACCGTCCGCGATCGCAGTCATCTTTCGCAGGCCGCTCCGAGTTCCTGTCTACGGCGGTCCGTTCCCGTTGCCGGGGCCGTTCCCGTTGTCGGACCCGCTTCCGCTACTGGAGCCGCCATCGTCGTCGTCCGCGTCACTGTCGTCGTCCGCGTCACTGTCGTCGTCCGCGTCACTGTCGTCGTCCGCGTCACTGTCGTCATCGTCCGATTCGTTCTCATCCGCGTCGTCCTCATCAGCGTCGCTATCGTCGCCCTCGTCACCGTCGTCGTCGTCGTCGCCCGCCTCATCTTCGTCCGCGTCATCCGCGTCGTCGCTCTCACCGTCCTCGTCTGCGTCGTCGTCACGGTCGGGTCCGGCGTGAGCCGGCGGCCCCCGCTCGTCGTCTGCGTCATCGCCGTCGTCTGCGTCGTCTCCCTCCTCGTCACTGTCCGGTCCGACGTTCTCGGGCGGTCCCTGCTCGCCGTCGTCACCGTCTCCGTTCCCGTTGCCTGCGCGATCCGGCGCGTTACCTGGACCACCGTTCCCGTTACCTGCTTCGTCAGACGCGTTGCCTTCGCCGTCGCTGGCGTTCTCGCTCGCGCCGTTCGGGTCGTCAGATGCACCGGCGTCATCCGGCGCGTTCCCGGGGTTGTTCTCCCGCACGAAGTCCGAGACCGCGGCACCGATGCCGCCCTCGCGGTTGTCGATGCGGTCGATGAAGTCACGCACCAACTGCCCGAACGGACCCTCGGCCGCCGGTTCCTCCGCCACCGGTTCCTCGGCCTCCTCGACGGTCAGGTCCACCGTCGCCGTAATTGAGTCGTTCCCGACGGTCGCGGTCACGTCGATCGTGACGTTCTCTTCGGGCGCTTCCAGCCCCACCGTGCCGTTCTCGTCCGTCTCGTAGTCTCCCTCGCCGACGTACGTGACGTTCTGTCCGTCGGCCGTGGTGACGTTGACCGAGGCGTTCTCGATCCCGTCACCGCCGTCGGTCACCGTGACGACCGGCTCGCCGTCGTCGATCGCCACGTCGAGTCCGAGTTCGGACTCGGCCGTCGCTTCGAGGTCGGCCGTCGTCGACGCGCTCCGGTTGTCGGCCGTCGCGGTCACGTTGACCGTGACGTTCTCCTCGGGTTCGGGGAGTGCGACCGTGCCGTTCTCGTCAGTCGTGTACTCGCCCGCTCCGGCGTACGATTCGTTTGCCGGATCGACGACGCTGACGTTCACCGTCGCGTTCTGGAGTTCGGTGTCGTTCTCCGTCACCGTCACCGTCGGTTCGCCGTCCGCGTCGTCGACGCTCACGCCGAGTTCGCCGTCGGCGGCCGCGACCCCGGCCATCGCGCCGAGCGCGACAACCGCGACCACGAACAGCGCAACCGGTTTCGTCCCAATCGTTCTGTTGCTCATGTCCACTCGGGTCGTGCCGCCGGTATCACATAAAAAGGAAACTCCGTTAACGCGGTTTAATTCGGTTTGTGTCCCGGTTAACGCGTCTGTGCCGTCGCTTTTCGATATCACCGTCTGATCCGAGCCATTTCCGCCGGACCGGGCCTCGGTTCCTCCCCCGATCGGCGACGGTCGCTCCGGCACGCGGATCGACTGGGCGGCGCGTGCCGCCGACGTCTCCGCGC
>Ga0209946_1000776_pt1 | contig 13194 bp, 8 predicted proteins | sample SalPon2_A_H2O_MG_FD_185704 | JGI IMG/M metagenome (GOLD analysis project Ga0209946, IMG submission 185704) | Salt pond water microbial communities from South San Francisco under conditions of wetland restoration - Salt Pond MetaG R2_A_H2O_MG... | ecosystem: Environmental > Aquatic > Non-marine... | reverse complement strand
AGACATTTTATTCTAGGTTTTTGTCCTCGGCCTTTTTAGCGACCGTAATATCGCTGATCACGATTATGACTATGATGAGGAAGATGAGTGCAGTGAAGACAGTGAAGACGATGAGTACAGTGAAGACAGTGAAGATAGTGAGTGCAGTGAAGTCATAGAAACCATGGAAGTCGGGGAAGTCAGTCTTTTTTACTTTTCGTCGTTGTATAGGACATCTATGTAAGAATTTATGATATGACGTTCACCAACGATGTAATGTAGATTTACTGATGTTCATGAGTTTCGAAACTCGTCGGAAGCTATGTAGTCTTTAGAATGGAGAAAAATAATAGTGTCCCACACGGAATTTGAAAAGGACTGTAATACACCAAATCCTAGCTGCTTATTAGATGTCAATGGGAATATGAACCTCATGGGAGATATTTACAAAAACGGGGCGATCTGGACTCCAAGTACCAACAACTTTAGAAATATTCCGTCCATATAATAATATACTCACAACGCACATGACCCATTTTGATTCCACGGATTTTTGGGAGCGCAGATACAAGAACGGTGGCAATTCGGGCGCGGGAAGCTACGGTCGTATCGCACGCCAGAAAAGCGATTTTCTCACTTCCTTTATTACAAATCACGCTATACGGACGATGGTAGAATACGGATGCGGAGACGGCAATAATTTGCGTCTGACGGAGGAACGGAATCCGGAATTGAGAATTATAGGTGTGGATGTGAGCCGGACGGCATTACGGTGGTGCAAGGAAAAGATGCCGCGACAGACTTTTCTTCACAAAGATGAATTCAATGATGGATTCCCACAGAAAAATGAGCCGGTGGATCTCGTGGTCTCACTCGAAGTCATCTTTCATTTGATAGAGGATGAGGTGTTTCAAGCCTACATGGATTCTCTGACGGGGATCGGTTCGGAATGGCTGATTATTTTGTCGCCCGATGAGGACGAAAACGTCATTGATGCGCACGTCAAAAAGAGAAAATATACGAATTCACGACATCTGAGAGAACGGTACGAAATGGTGGAGGAAGTGGACTTTCGTTCGGCTAAATGTTTTTCCGACTGGAAAATATTCCGAAAGAAAAACAAAGGAGTATAAGTATTTCTCACACATATATATTTATCTGCGAGAGCGATCTACCTACGGACTGACTCATGATGTCGCACGATATCACATATTTGACGCTTCTTCGAAAGATCATGGAGCACGGCGAGGAGCGTCCGGACAGGACGGGCACGGGGACGCTATCGCTCTTCGGCGAGCACATGCGGTTCGACATATCCGAGACGGTCCCGTTGCTGACCACGAAATTCGTCCCATGGAAAATGATCGTCAAGGAATTACTCTGGTTCTTGCGCGGCAACACGGACGCACGCGAATTGAGCGCCCAAGGCGTCCACATATGGGACGGTAACACGTCCCGCGCGGTTCTGGACGCACGCGGTCTCGAGCATCTGGAGGAAGGAGATATCGGTGCTGGTTACGGCTTTCAATGGCGGCACTTTGGCGAAAAGTACGAGGGCTGCGGCAAGTCGTATGACGGTGGAGGCTTCGATCAGATCGAATACATCATCCGCGAACTCAAGACCAATCCACACAGTCGACGCATTTACCTGAGCGCCTGGAATCCCGCTCAGATGCGCGATATGGCTTTGCCGCCCTGTCACGTGAGTTGTCAGTTCTACGTGTCCACGCGCCACGGACCGTCTTCGCCACCCACGCTTTCGTGCCACTTATACCAGAGGAGCGCCGACATGTTTTTGGGCGTGCCGTTCAACATCTTTTCGTATACGGCATTGGTCTACATCCTCTGTGGTATTTGTGATATGCGGCCCGGCGAACTGATCGTATCTCTGGGAGATGCGCATATTTACAAGGACCATCTGTCCCAAGTCCGCGAAATACTCGCACGAGAGCCGCTGGCTTCGCCTCGTCTAGTGGTCCGTAATTTGAACAAGAGCACGGATTTACAGGTGGAAGATTTCGCGGTGCGCGACTACCGACACCACGCAAAGTTGAGTGCGGCCATGAGCGTCTGAAGAACTTTTTTCCCTTTCTTTTTCATTAGATTTTGATCATATATTGAAAAGCTATATTTTTAGGGCGTAATTCATCACCACCGGTTTGGTCGATCTTGATAGAATGGGAATGCGAGCCGGCGTCTTTCATATCCGGTATCATACACTCATGTTTATGTTCTCCCGCACGTTTGGTCGCAAAATCACCGGGACTGACCTTGCTTTGTTCCTGTCGGTTTTCTAAAAATTGTGCATATCCCGTGAAATCAGAATCACCGCCCCATCCGCCTTTTAGATCATGGGTATGACTACCTTCCGAAGTCGTCTCGATAGTACTTTTCTTGAAATCATGAGTATGTGATCCCGCGGCGTCGAGTGTGGCCGTATGAGAATGTTTAGGAAATTGTTCATCTTGAATATCTCCTATAGATCTACCGTTCGAAATGCCCCTGACAAACATACCCGAAAGGTCGGGAACTCGAAATTTACCGTTTCCTCCACCAAATGTATTTCCTATGATATTGTACAAAGACGGATAGTCATTTCCGTCACATAAAAGCCATCTATCCGGAGCGGTCGTCGATGCATACATGACGATGGATCCTGTAGGAACGACATCGAGTAGACTTCTCAACATCAAGATATTTGTGTTCAAGTGAGAAAAAAAGGAAAACTTACCTGTTTTCTCCCGTGGCTCGTCTTCTCGTCGCGATTGTTTCTCTTGGGCGTTTTTATTCAGGCAAAACATCTGGCATCATAGACATGGACAATAATCAGACTGAATACACTCTTTAGAGTAAAACACTTGGTTGTTTACGGTCATACACTTGTTTTTTACATGTTTCCGTCATCGGTCATATCATCATCGATATCGCTGTCGGCATTCTTCTTGGCATTAGAGTCCTTTTTGTTGACAGGTGCATCTACGATATCATCATCCTCATAATCAGACTCCGACTCCTCTGCGGGCTCATCGTCCGAATCCTGGATCTTTTGCACCTTGATCTTGGCGGGCTTTTTGGCCTCGACGGCAGCGGGCTCATCTTCCACATCCGTATCCTCGAGTTCGGGCTCGGGATTTGGCTCGGGCTCGGCCGCCTTCTTGTTCTTACTGGGCTTGGTCGTCTTCTTTTCGGCCTTTTCTACCTTGTCTTCTTTCTTCTCTTTTTTCCCTTCCTTCTTATCAGACTTGGCGATGGGAGCGGCTTCGACATCCTTCTTATCCGCACTCTTTTTCTTTACCTGTGACTCCTTGGCATTACCTTTGGTTTCTCCCGTGGCCTTAGAGGCGTTTGAGGGCTTTTTCTTATTCTCAACATCAGGAGCTTGCTTTTCCTCTGCATCAGATGTAGAGGGGGTGACGGCATAGCTTTCCTTCTCTTCTTTGCTCAGCGTCTTCCACATGCTGCATGCCTTGGTCAAGCGTTCGGATGAACTCAGTCCGGGCTCTGTCTCCTTCAAGATGCTGATCTGTTTCGAGGTAAAGATGTTGTAGGGCTTTGGCTTGCGGTTTTCCTTGGGCTTTTGCACACCGGTCCCCTTCTTATTACGCTTTCCTGCCGAAATCATCTCCAAAATGGACTTGACGCCTTCGATATTGTCGTTGTGCAAGTAGTACAGGGCCTGATCCGCCATCTTCTTCATATCATCCTTGGTGATAGCAACCATGATGAAACTCCTTGAACAAGAGTCTGGAAAGAGGCTCGGAAAATGTGATTGGCGTTGGCTTGTAGTAGTGTTGTCTTGTGTGTGTGTTGTCTTGCGTATGATGTGAGGTGATTTCAAATGGCGTTTCAATTTTTTTGATTTCGATCGCAAATTTATAATTCATTTCATAGGCAACACATGAACTGGAAATACGAATCACAATTTTGTCACGTATTATAAAACGAATATCCATCATGACATCTCCTTCCAACCGTAAATACGTAGCCGCCGGAACTTATGGTTGTGTTTATACTCCTTCGTTAAAATGTTCTGACGGCATCGGAGGTCAAGATGACCAGGTGAGTAAACTCTTTGTCAAGAATGAACCTGAATACAACTTGGAAGATTACTATTCGGAACTCGAACATAATAGATCCGTGAAAGAACTCAATGCCCAAGGAAATTTCACCGCGAAAGAGATAGGGAATTGCTTAATCGCGCCCATGACATTGGAAAACGACGATAAAAATAGTTGTGTCATGTCTTATAATATGGGTGAAGCCCCGGGGGTTACAGAAAAACATCGCAATATGATTCGAAATAATATGAACAATATCAATATTCCCCAAATCATATATGAAAAATCCGGAAATCCCATAACCTCAGCGGTCCTCACCGAATCACATTTCAAGAACTTTTTGAGCAGCTTTCATAATATTTTAGAAGGCTTGGTCACCATGAATCGCCAAGGCAAGGCGCACAACGATATCAAACCCGACAACGTTTTGTATAATTCGAGCACAAACAAGACTGTACTGATCGATTTCGGTATGATGGCAAAAGAAGATGTTATTTACAATGTAGTGAATTCGCCCACAGGCGGCATCACCCTTGAAAAATTACATTTAATAAGGCATATATATATGTTCTATCCTCCGGAGTTCAAAGTCGTCGCCGCGTTCATCGATGCAAAATTAAATAATATTAAAACTCCCTCCCATGCTAATGAATTGGATGATTTATACACAACATACATCCAAAATGATCGAATCTTGAATGGTGCAGAAAAAAAAATATATGACTCATCACAAACATATGCCCCCAGATATAGACAAGTACTATCGAGGTTCACACAACAATACCGTTCGAACCGCATATTTGAATTCATCATGCAAATAAAGGATAATCTAGGTTTCAAAAGCTTTAATACAGTGAGCCAGTTTTTGGATATGATAAAATTCTTCAAAATACGACGTTTTGGTTCCCTCGTGGATATATACTCCATCGGAGTCAGCCTCTTTATGTTGGTGAAAAAGTATGCAATATCTAAATTATCCCAAGCAAACGTCAATGTAAATGATGAATCCCATAATATTCTCATAATCACTCTTCTCGATATCATATCAGGTATGGTGCACCCCAATCCCATGAAGCGATTGAATGCGCAAACATCATTGAATTTGTATCAAATGTTCATAAATGCTGATACAGTATCTGATACCCAAAAAATGAGAACAGTCTCTGACCGAATTAATACAATAATATTAAATAACGTGTATGATAATGAGAATGTCACGAATGATACGATAGAAAATGATGCAAAAGGACGATTTCAAAACTTTATGAAACGTCTAAACAAGACCACACATACGGCCGGACCCAGTAATGCTCGGCCACAATCTCGGAATAATGGAGCCGGTCCCAGTAATATTCGGGTGGCTCCTCCACAATCCCCGAATAATGCAGCCGGACCGAGTAATGCTCGACCACAATCTAGGAATAGTAGTGCCGGACCCAGTAATATTCGGTCACAATCTCGGAATAGTAGGGCCGGACCCAGTAATATTCAGGTGGCTCCTCCACAATTCCCGAATAATGGAGCCGGACCCAGTAATATTCGGTCACAATCTCGGAATAGTAGGGCCGGACCCAATAATATTCAGGTGGCTCCTCCGCAAATCCTGAATAATGGACCCGGGCCCATGGATATCAACACGATAGGAGTTCCAGGATCCCATAATTCCAAATTAAGCTCGATGGATATCAATAGGATAGGGGTTCCAGGATCACCTATGAATACGAGTTCAGGTTGATGAACTTCACGCTCCGGATGATAAGCATCGAATAAAATCATGTGACGATATAGTAGATAAAAAGCATACGAGCATGCCACAGAATAGTCGACCCGTGAATCGATTTGTGGCCGCGGGTTCTTTTGGGTGTGTCTACGCGCCGCCCGTGCGTTGCGATCAGGTCGAGAGCCAGAATACCGTGGGTAAATTATTCGTCAAAGGTAGAAGTGATGAGCAAAATCAACGTGATTTCGACGAGGAATTGGAGTCGAACGATCTGATGCGTGAGATAAATAGCCAAGGAGAATTCAGTATCACCGACGAAGGAGATTGTTATATTTCAGGCACGTCCTTGCGCGAAGATGAGAGGCGGTCTTGCGCCGCCACGGGCAAAGATCCCGAGGCGCGTTCCAGGACAATGAGGTTTTTGGAGGACGAACGTCCGAGGATCCCTCAGATCATCTACAAGAAAGGTGGTATCCAACTGAACAAGGTCTGGATGCACGATGTCCCCGTCACGCGTTTCCTGGCCGACTTTCAAAATATCATGGAAGGCCTGGTCAAGCTAAACGATACGGGATACGCACACGCGGATATCAAACCGGCCAACGTCCTGTATAACACCGAAAAGGGCCGGGCCAACCTCATCGATTTCGGTCATCTTGGCTCGGAAGATAGGCTCTACGCGGACAGCATACGGCACCTCGCTTTGTTGGGACACCATTACCCGTATTATCCCCCGGAGTTCAAAGTGCTCTTCATGTTTTGTATGGGCATATCGGAGACGCAAGTGGACACGCGTATTTTACAAAAGATACCGTCCGACTATTTGTATGCGCTGGAAGAAGAATTCGAGTTGCACGATGGCCGCACGCTCGATCTACCCTTCACGCTGAATCTCAAGATCAATACATTGTATACACGCCATGACGATCGGGAAAGCCGGCGGATCATCGATCGCCTGCAAAAAAGTATAAAGGCGCTGGACGGGGATCTCGCACCCAAGTACGAGGCGGTTTTGGCACGGTTTCATCATGACACGCGTCTCGACCAGATCAAGGCTTTCATAGACAGGTCGAAAGAGGAATTGTCTTTCGATACGCTGGCCTTCACGGGACTGAAGCTCGCAAAAATGGAAAAGTTGTTTTTGAACGAACGGTTCGGAGCCAAGATAGATGTTTACTCCATCGGTGTGTGCCTCATGGAATTAGTGTACGACTATTTGATACCCGTATTCTTGGGCGTGAACGTCAGTACGACACAGAAGATTTCCAAAGAAACGCACGAGATCCTCGTCGCACTCCTCTATATCATTTCGGGGATGGTCTGTCCCGATCCGTTTATGCGCCTCGAGGCGCGCGAGGCGCGAGACCTTTATTTTGAGCTCGTCCATGCGATGCACAGGAAGAAGAGCAACGATAAAGAAAGGAAAAATATACTCGAAAATATCGAAATTTATATGCGTGATAGAATACCATTGACACCGTAGAAACTATTGATACTACTGGACCATCTCGGTCTGAATATTATTTTTATTCGGGAACTTGAATTTATCCATACTTTTTTCGAGACCTATAGAAGCTCCGTTCTCACGCAGCATATCTACCATACGACTATCTTTATCGACCTTGTGTGCGTACCTGAATGCTATGTGGTCCCCTTGCGTGATGTCGATACCATTTGCAATGAGAAGCTTCATGATGTTGATGGCATTATTGTCGATCACTTTCTTGATCAGATTCTCACATTTTCGCTTCGCGATACCCAGACCGAATCTTTTGGTGATATAGGAAAAGGCCACGGCATTGTCGAATTCCATCATGGTACGGAACAATGTGTACAAGAGATCGATTTGAGGTCGCATTTGCTCTACATTTTCCATCTCTTTGTACATGAACAATTTACGGAACATCTTTTTATCCTGATCCGAAGGATGAAGATATCGGATGGGCGTGGCCTTTATATAGCGCTGCGTCAGTGTGGCGTTCTCGACGACCCAAAATATGTCGATCAGTTTATCATTCTCTTTCACATTCTCATTCTCATTCTCATTCTCATTCTCATTTCGAGAGAGGATTTTCCCGGAGTCATCCATAATGTGGTGCTTGCTCACTTCTTTTTTATTGATATATAGCCGTGATAGGCGTATATACTTTCTTTATTTTCATCACCATTTACACAAACATCAGATCCAATATGGTCCTATTTTCATAGTACTTTTTGGAATAGTGCTCCTCCTTGTCGAGTTTTCGTACGGATATCTCGAGCGCATTCAAGTCTGCCGCTATAAAGATGGGCGTGAAAATAGGTCCTACGAAGCAATTCATCGCGGATATCATGGCGACTTCCGTCGAGAGAAGAGGACGGTATTTCGTACGTGTCAAATTGGAATCGGATGTTTCCACCTTGTGTTTTTTCAAAATAAAAGGTTTCCGAACGAGAGCATACACAGATGTCGCCATGATATATTTACTGAGGAAACCAAGGTGATGCATTTCTCTCAATCTAATCTTTCTCTTTTCTTTTTTTGGTACTTTTGTCTTATGTCTTTTAGAAAAATGGAAAAAAGAGAAATATGAAAATGAAAAAGTCTTGATGAAGAGTTCATCTCATGAGCCAAAAATAAGGATGACCAAGAATTTTATTCTTCTTTTTTCGTTTTTTCGTTTTTATCATTTTCTACTCTGTTTTTTCGAGTGCGGATACACGTTGCGCGAGCGCGGTATTTTGCGCGGACAGCGTCTTGATGGATTCGATGGCCACGGCAATAAGATCGATGTAGTTCATGCTATACTCGTCTATTTCCGAGTTATAGTCGATGGCTTCGGGAATGACTTTTTGCACATCTTGCGCGATGAATCCCAAGTAAGTTTTGGCCGTCTTTCCATCGGCCACCTCCTTATCGGAACGCTGGAAGGACACGCCCTGGAGTGCCTCGGATTTCTGCAGGGCATCTTCGATCGGCCGGATCTCGGTCTTGACGCGCCTATCGGACAAGAGGAAGAATTCGTCACGGATCTTGACGGAACCGTTCACGTCCAATTCGTGTTCGGGACTCGTGGTGTTGATACCCACTCTATTTTGCAAGTGACTCTCTCCCGTGACAAAGACGTTGCCGTTGACGTGCAGTTTCTCTACGGGAGTATCGCTCGCGCTCAATCCCACGCCCAGACGTCCTTGTGTCCCGACCATCACGTTGGAATCCGTGGACATGATACCCGTCAGAGAAAGACTTCCCTGGATGCCCAAATCGCCCGATGTCGCGTCCCACGTGAGTTCCGCGGGGGCCTGGAGCGCATCTTGGCCGTTGCCGACCAAGAGTTTGCCGGCCGTGAGCGCGTCCGTCCCCGTACCACCGTATGTGACGCCCAGCGTTCCCGAAGAGACGTTGGCCATACTCAGGTCGGTGATCTGATCGCCGGGACCCGTGAATCCTGATGTGGCCTTGATGGCGCCCGCGACTTCTAGTCGCTCGGATGGGATCTCTCCTGCCGCTAGATTGATACCCACGTTACCATTACTGAGTGTGAACAGGCTCGGGACGAGATCCTGTTCGCCGCGAACTTCCGTGCCGTCACCCAAAGTGAGCGTGCCATTGACCGTGGCGTCAGACCCGAACACGGCCGCGTCACTCACGGTCAATGTTCCGCTCCCAAATCTCATACCTGGGTATACCTCGAGCGCCTCAGAATTGCTACCGCCCATGATGAAGCGTCCCTGCTCGACAATGTCTAGCCCGGTTCCACCTTTGGATGCGGGGATCAAACCATCGAGACTGGCAAATGTGATATTAGTGATGGCGGAGCCGTCTCCTTCGAGACTGGTCCCTTTGATCTTTCCGTTGACTTCCAATTTGGCGGAAGGGAACTGCTCGCCTATCCCGATATTGCTCTCGAAACTATATAAGTCATTGTAGCCGAAACTATCCGCGGAGGTCATTTCCGAACCGTCAGGGAATTTTATTTTTCCGCGTATTTCCAGGTTGGAGTCGAGGGACAAGATATTGGACATGACGATCTTCTCGCCATCAAAATCGAAACCGAATCCATCTGCATTACTGTTGCTCAGCGTGACGCGCTGGATAGTGAGGTCATCGCGTGATCTCAAGACCGTACCGTCCGAGAGCTCTAGCGCGTCCGCAAATTTGGCAGCGTTCTCGAAACGAGAGTCTTGTTTGACGGTGATATTGGTTCCGTCCGAAGTGAAGGAATTGAAAGTCAGAACGCCGTCCGTGCCGTTGCCAACCATCATACAGAAGCGGGAATGCGCGTCTCTTCCCGTACCGCCGCGCGCCACGTCCAATACGCCCCGGGTCACATTGGCCGCGTCCAGATCGTCTATGCCGCTACCGCCTCCCTGGAAGGCATTGGCTTTCACCGTACCCGAAACCTGGAGCTTGGTGGTCGGATCTGTGACGCCCACACCCAGGTTCCCATTTTTCTGTGTGAGCTCGCTGGGTTTCAGATCCTCGGCGCTCGCCAGCGTGGTCCCGTCCTTCAGGACGATATCGGCGTTGAAGGTGGAGGTGGCGTTGAACTTGCTGGCGGTATCTACATTGATTTCCGTATTGGTCAAGCTCATCCCGCTATATCCGGTAGGGGAGGCGGTACCATTCCCGATGACCACACGATTCTGAGGGAGAGAAGTCACGCCCAGACCACCTTGGCTCATGCCCAAAACACCTGAAATACTGTTCAGACCTATGTTGGCGAGTTGTGAACCGTCTCCTTTGAAAGCCACAGCTTGGACCACGCCGTCCACGTCAAGTTTCTCGCTCGGGAATGCTATACCTATGCCTATTTTGGCGTTACGCTCGTTAATCTGGGAGTAGCCGATGTCGCTAGCGGAAGACAGTTTGGAGCCGTCCGCAAACTCAAGCTCGCCGCCCACCTGCAAGTTGCATTCGGCATAGAGCGTATCAGAGAAGATGATGCGCTCACCGTCGTAATCGAAGCCGAAATCGGAGAGATTGCTATTACTGAAGGTGATCTTTTGAATATTCAGATCATCTCGCGTCCTGAGACGCGTCCCGTCCGAGAGCTCCAGGGCCTCGTTGAATTCCACGTTGCAATCGAATATTGTCTTTTGCGCGAGACGCGTCTCTGTCCCGTCCGAGAACAAGCTGTCGTGAGTCTGAATACCGTTATCTGCATTTCCTACGAGTAGACGATAGATGGGAAGACTGGAGCGGCCGGTACCGCCGTGTGAAACGCCCAGTGTACCCGCGGATACACTGTTGACATTCAGAGCGGTCAAAGCGGAGCCGTCTCCCTCAAAGGCCTGGGCCTTGGCCGTTCCACCCACATCGAGAGTGGCAGCCGGTGTGATTTGCGAGATGCCTATTTCGCCGTTGGCACCGCGCGAGATCTCCGTGGGCGTCAGGTCGGATTTCGTAGAAATAGAGGATCCGTCTGAGAGCTTGAATCCCTGGTTAAATCGGACGTTGCTCTCGCACACGAGATCCGTATCGAAGTAGAGTTTATCGTTACCCACGCGCATGGCATCGTAGGTCTCTAGTGGATTCGTACCCGCGCCCAATACGAATCGGTTGGCCACGAAATTACTGGCGCCCGTTCCTCCGCGTCCCACGTCCAGCGTCTCCGTGGATCCGAAGGCTCCGAGCGAGAGATTGGTGAGGCCACTTCCGTCTCCGGTGAAGGATGTGGCGTTCACGGCACCGTTCACGTCTAACTTGGCGGTGGGAAAGGCATTACCGATACCTATGTTGGAATCGCGCTGCGTCATTTCGCTGAATCCGATATCGGCCACACTATCCAACGTGGTGCCATCGAAGAATTGAATCTTACCGCGCACTTCGAGATTAGAGTCGAGGGACAAGACGTTGGACATGACGATTTTCTCGCCGTCGAAATCGAAACCAAAGCCCTCGGCATTACTATTGCTCAGCGTCACGCGCTGGATACTGAGGTCATCGCGCGAGCGCAAGACCGTCCCATCCGAGAGCTCCAGACCGTCTCTAAAATCCACGTACTTTTTGAACACGGCTTTCTGATCCAGCGTGAATTCCTGGCCGTCCGAGATTAGCGTGTCGTAGGCTTTAACGCTATCTGTGCCCCCGCCCACGAGAAGTCTATAGGTGGGTAATTCGCTACGTCCTGTACCACCCAAGCTCGTGGAAATGGCGTTGGAATCACCGTCGGCCCCGGCCAGAGAAGCCACGCTGATGTTGGTGAGCGCGCTACCATCGCCCTGGAAAGCCGTGGCTTTCACGGTCCCGTTGACTTCCAGTGCGGTAGAGGGCTGGAGGACGTTGATCCCCAGATTTCCGTTTTTCTCGTACAGCTGCGAGGGCTTGAGATCCGCTTTGGAAGAGACCACGGTCCCGTCCTGGAAGGTGAATCCGGCGCTCGAGAAAGTGACGCCGTCCTCGAACACCGTGGCATCGTTGACGGTGATACCGGCACTGGTCTTTTCGAGTCCGTCAAAAGACGTGACGGCACCGGTCCCGTTGCCCATGAGCAGCTTATTGGCCGTGAACGCATCGCTTCCCAGACCTCCTTGCGGCACGGTGAGTACGCCGTTGACACTGGACGCGGAGAGATTGGTGAGACTCGCGCCATCACCTTCGAAGGAGGTGGCTTTGGCGGTCCCCTTGACGTGCAGCTGGCGATCGGGGAATTCTTCGTTGATCCCGATATTGGAGTTGCGTTGCGTGAGCGCGGTGTAGCCCACGGCATCTGCTGAAGACAGCGTGGTCCCATCGGCGAATTTGATACCACTCGGCGCTTGGAGTTCCTCTTCTACACGGAGAATATTGGAGAAAATAACGCGTTCGCCGTCAAAGTCGAAGCCGAAGCCTTCGGCATTGCTGTTGCTCAAGGTGACGCGCTGTACGCTGAGATCGTCTCTGCCTCGCAAGCGCGTGCCATCCGACAAGAAAAGATCGGCGTCTATGTCCACGTCTCCTTGGAATTTGGAGGATGTTTTCACGGTGAGATTGGAGTTATCAAAGGTCAGGTTATCGTACGTGAGGACGCCGGACGTCTCGTTCCCTATCAAAATACGATAGGTGGGCAGTTGGGATCTTCCCGTGCCTCCGTTGTTCACGCTCAAGATACCGGCGGTGATATTACAGGCCGACAGATCCGTGATTTCGGCGCCATCACCCAGGAAGGCGTTGGCTTTGACGCGGCCGTTGACGTCTAGTTTTTCCGTGGGCTCGAACCGGCTGATCCCCACGTTCTTGTCGGCATCTTGCACGATTTCGGAAGGAGAGAGGTCGCTTTTACCGCGGACGTTGGTGCCGTCCGAGAGGACGATGGCATTCTGGAAAGTGGCGTCAGAGTCGAAGGTGACCGGTGTTTTGGCCACGAGCTCTTCGAGGCCGGCTTGCAGACCCTCGTACGCCTTGACGGGATTCTGATCGTCACCGATCAAAAAAGTGTTGCGCTTGAACGCGGACCTACCCGAGCCGCCCTGGGA
>Ga0209946_1000775_pt1 | contig 13200 bp, 25 predicted proteins | sample SalPon2_A_H2O_MG_FD_185704 | JGI IMG/M metagenome (GOLD analysis project Ga0209946, IMG submission 185704) | Salt pond water microbial communities from South San Francisco under conditions of wetland restoration - Salt Pond MetaG R2_A_H2O_MG... | ecosystem: Environmental > Aquatic > Non-marine... | reverse complement strand
CCTCGCTCGTTATCGATAATGAGAATCCTCGCAGGACTATGCGCTGCTTGCAAAATCACCACGTCGTCAACGAGAGGCTCGCCATCCGTGAACTCGAACTCACCCTCCTCGTACTCGTGCGTTGCTTTAATCTCGCGCCCGTCCATCGTCGGAGTAGCCTTTGTAACTTGAATCATTGTATCTGTCTCCATTTCATTGTACGCGCCATCCATACTTAAGGCTTGCGAATTCATTCCTGAATCACCGCCGTAATCGTCGCGCCGCGATACTCGTTGTACATATTCTCCAATACGTCTTCATTTGGCGGAGTATACCACACTCGCAAAATTGGATACTGCTGATCCGTGAATCGCTGCGTGATTGCGTCAAATCCTGTTACGGTAGCGGTGCCACCCTCGTGAACGATAGTTGCTTCGGTTACCATTGCATCCTAACAGAAGGGACGCGAGTATATAAGACTTATCCTTATATTGTATAAGGAGATATTATTCGTCGTCGTCGCGACTTACGTCACATCGACATTTGGGAAAATCACATCCGGTAAGTGGACGTGGACATTCTTCGTGAAACGCTGCGCCGTCAAATTCGCCGATTTGTGTTGGATTACCCATACGTGAACAACGTGCGCCAACTATATAATCCTATCGCAAAAACTTCTAACAGCCAAACCGTTAATACAACATACAACTGCGCATCCCCGAACAAATACTTTGTTACGTTAACCTGTACACCAATTGAAAAACATAACGCTGCTCCCACAAGCGCCGCGCGATTCATCAAATTCTAAAGTTCTGCGCCGAGGAGCCATACTTTGGCCCAATATCGTCGCTCGCGTCATACTGCTGCTCCTTGCTCGAAGTCGTGCCCTCGTGCGTCGAGTCGTCGGCAATTGCACAATCACACTCCTTGAGCCAGCGCTCCCACTTATCGTGTGAATTACCCGATTCGTAGGTGCCGTATGCCGGAACGGTATCTGCGCGTCGCTGAAGGTTCCACTCGACTGTAGTAAATGCGGGCACAATCGCCTCACCCGCTGCCCATCGCTCAGGGCGCGTATTTTCAGGAATCGGAACGACCATCGTCGGACCATCCGATTCGTCAAATTCCTCAGGCTTTGGCGGAAGTGTAGACAATTTTCCGTCATCAGGGTCTGGCATCGGGCGATACATCTCAGGAAAAATTACCATCTTGTAATCCTGCTCCTCGTCGTCGCGCGGATTCATCGAATCTACATCCTCTACTTCAAATTCCGACAAATTTTCCCACGGAACCTGCGTTCCCTCAGTCTCGATGCAAAGAAGTGGGTCACCGTAAGCGTGTTCCTCCTCGTCAGAACCAGCCACTCTCCAATAATAGGACAAAAATTCATTCGACCCGTACTCATTTTCCGCAATCCGCTCGATACTATTCGTAAACTCGTCACTCAACTCATATGTGCGATTATTTACGGTAACGGTTAATGTCTCCATACAATATCTAATGTGCGTCGTCTACTTAATACTTATGAAAAGTCGAAAAGGCTTTCCTGACTATCGTCAATATTTGCGCGTCGGTCAACCTCTCGAATAATCGCCGCGAATGCTGTTCCAGCAGGCGCGATTTTATATAATTCTACATCTACGTCTACGCGAGCGTCAACTTTGTACACCTGTGACGTTAACCAATCCCATCCGACGTTTTTCTCGAAAAGCAACCGATAGTGGTATCGAGAGTGGTCAACAAATATTTCTGAATCGTCAGCCTCTGTTTGATTATGAAGCCGAGTTTGAATATGTTGCGCACTATTCGTCATCGTGATACCATTCTGTAATCCACCAAATAATCATTCCAAACGATGCGAAAATCGCGACAAACGACGCGATTGCGTGGAGTGTGACAATTTCATTCACAAGAATGTATTGTGAAAGAATAAAGGTTACGACTGCAACAATTGAACTCACAATATACGTACCCGCGCTCATTTTCCCGATTACGTCGTGTAGGCTTATTGTCATACGTTAATCCACGTGTTACTTATGTTATGGTAACATACCTACTTAAATCTTTCGTTTTACTCGTCGCACTCTGCTGCTGTTCTCCACGAAATCGACGACACTTCACAAACACCCGGCTCGGTCGGTCGAGTGTCGTCTGCATCCCACGAGACACATTGTTCGTCGCATTCGTTGCAGTATCGCGTCCACGGATACTTAATCTTCTTCGAGCGCTTCAGTTTCCCAGACTCCCAGCACCCATTTGGACAGGCAAATTTGTATGGACGCTCTGTATGTCTCTTCGAAGCGCAGCGAGTTGGTTCAGCGCCGACCTCGCGGCACACGTGCTTCCAGTTATGGTTGTGCCCCTGACCCGACCCATACTTCTCATACGTCAATGCGTGCGCGACTTCGTGACGAACTGTATCTCGCCAATCGTGTTCACTAGTTATGATGGTTGGCGCGATACGGATAACGTGGTGTCCCCTCGCTGACATAGTGCTATTTGGTTTGATTCGATTGTACTGGCATTGACCGTGCTTGCTCTTGAAGCGAGGCGCGAGAAATTCGTGAATATTCTCTCGCGGCAACACTTCTGGAACCCACGACGGCGCTTCGTCGTATAAGCAATCCACCTCGTGAGAAACTTTTTCGAGACTACTACGCTCAGGCGTGGGTGAATCATTTGAGGCACCCATCACCTGAGCGTGATTATCTAACATCGTGTTGATTAGGTCATCGTTATTGCTCATTGCTCAATACACCGTAGGGGATATACTGTATTAAGGCTTTCGAACCCGTCGTCGAAACAACTAAGTACTCTGTGTACGTACACCACGTATGGTGAAAATAGACTCATTTGATATGGTGAACATAGACTCATTTGAAATACCAATACGCCTTCAATCAACTGATGACAACTCGGTTATACAAACGCCGATTGTGCAAGGATTATTTGAAACAACAACAGGGTATTTCTCAATACTGTGTAAAGAGGGTAACATTAAAGAAGTTCGCGACGAACGACCACTCGCCACCCTACCCGAAAAAGAGCAAGAATCGATAACACTATATATGTATATCCTGTACGCAATGGTATACGGAACAGAAGACTTACAAGATGAAACTAACTGACACAACCCAATACCAGCAAAGCGACGAGTACGAGTATCACAAGCCGCGTGTATCATTTTCGTTCAGCGCGCGCGACAAAAGTAACGGAAAAATTACAGAAAAACAAATAACCTTTTCATACTTTGAAGAATTAGACGAGTGGAATTTGTTTCATTATCTAGAAAAAGAAACAAAAGATACGATGTACGTAACCGACAGGAATTGGCGAATTGTCCACGACGTGCATTGGGACAAGGCACACTCGTCGGGGGCAGAGATAGATATTCCAGAATGCGTCATCGAACGGTTCGAGGAAATGATGGGCCTCGATTCACTCACGCTCACATATTAAACCATAACACTTAAGTAAACATAATACAATGGGTATGTATGGTTAAAGTACTTCCATTCCCGTGGTACGGTGGTAAATATTCATATACGTCTTTTGTGTATGAAAATTTAGCAGACACGCATAGATATGTAGAGCCATTCTGTGGTTCTTCAGTAGTTCTAATAAACAAACCACAAGCACCCGTGGAAACAATCAATGATTTGAACAGTAATGTAGTAAACTTCTTTGAAGTATTACAAACAGACAAAGAAGAATTGATAGAGCGTCTGAAATACACACCATATAGTAGAGAAGTTTTCGAAAAAGCAAAGAAACAAGAATATACTGATAATATTCAACAAGCGATATACTTCTTAGTCAGAACCACGCAGTCGTATAGTTGTAATGGTCGCTCATGGGCAAAGTCAACAAAAGTCGCAAGACGCGGTAAGTCTCAAAAGGTTTCATTGTGGCAAAAACGTAGGGAATATGTTGAACAAACAGCAGAGCGAATTGCTGAAGTTCAAATAGAAAACAAAGATGCGAAATATGTTTGTGAAACCTACGATACTGACGAGACAACATTTTATTGTGACCCACCATATCCACCAGATTGCAGAAAGGAAAAATCAGTCTATGACTACGAAATGGGCGAAGATGAACATAGAGAACTCGCCGATGTACTAACTAACCTTGACGGATACGTTGCGCTATCAAGTTATGAGTCTGAACTTCTTAACGAATTATATGATGGTTGGAACATAATCTATGACCGCGAGAAAGAACTCGCTGGGAAAAATACTGGTTCAAGAACAGAAGTGCTATACACCAACTACGACCCAGAAGAAGTTGATACAGTAGAATAAAATCATAACCCTTAAGTCAGTAGCAGCCTTCTGTTGGAATGTAATGAGTCAGTCAACGCAGAACGACGACAAATTCGCAGAGTACCGAACGACTACTGGTGCTGAAGTAAAAACAGCCAACGTTTCTGGAGAAACACATCCCGTCAAAGAAGCACTCGGGACGAATGATGCAAACAAAGAGCGCATCTATGACCCGAAGATTGCTGGTGAGAGATTTGTTCAATTCTACGACGACAGCGCGGCAGCGATTCGAGAATATCTCTCTAATTCAGAGACTGCGTGCATCCGCCGAGCGCGGCGTGAATTAATCGATTCTGGATTTACTGTCCCGAACGGAGTTTCGGATATTCTTCGTGAGGCTCGTGATAAGGTCGGATACGAGCCACTTATTGAAGTGACCTACAATGAGAAGACTGATGATACTCGTTTCATTATTGAGGATAACGGTATCGGAATTTCTGTTGAAGAATATCAGGTTGTTCAACGTATTGGATACTCTACGTCCCATGCTAACGGAGAGCGCTTGGGACAGTTTGGCATGGGCTTTATGTCAGGATTTCAACTAACCTCTGTCGATGGTGCGTTCCGTATGTACACACGTTCGCGACTCACCGAAGAGGCATACAGCACCATCGAGTATGTCGCAAATTTCGAATATCTTGACGGAGAGCCACAGGGGTACGGAACCCGGTTCGAGTTCCCTGAATTTAGCGAATCTGCAAAAGAAATAAGTGTAACTTCAAAGGTCAAGGAATTCGCTGACGGAATGCGTGTTCCTGTCCTCTATCGCCATTTCGACAATGCTGGCGAAGAGACTTCGCTAAGTGATGACTTCCTGCCGACAAATATGGAAGATGACTACGATGATGAATCACTCGTCATTACGTATGAGAACGAATTTTTCAAGGCAGTCATGTCGCCGAGCACGGCTACTCATCGGCGAAAAGGTCACCTCTCGACGTATAATGTCACGATGCCCATTCGTCGAAACACCGATGAATTTGGAAGCAACCCAAAGTTTAATGCACCGTGGTCGTGGGACTTTCGTGGAAAGCGTGAAGACGGCCCTATCGTGAAGTGCGACGAAAATCCTGAGATTGTCGGCTATGTCCCAATTGAGGATTCGAAATACGAGCGCCTCTCCGACGAGCAGCGCGATTCACACGTTCCGCTATCCGAAGTCCCTGATTCAGCAATTGTGCTCCCAGAACCCGCATCCTCGCGAGATTCGTACATGTCAGGACATGATGACTTTTGGTCACACGTCTCTGATTGCCTTGTCGAAAATTGGGAATCTACTGCGGCCGAACTGTTTGATTCCGTCAAGTCGTGGTCGGAATTTAAGGACTTCTCGCTCGCTGACAAGAAAACTGTATACCGTGCCTTTTCGGAATTTGGGCCGGGATACAAGAACAACGAGCCTCAGAATATTCAGGACACGCTTTTCGAGAATCTTGGCGTTACTGTTTCAAAAAAGGTGTGTGAGAAGATTGACCAGTCGCGAAGTAAGCAGATGGTCGTTCCTCGTGGCTGCAATAATGCTCGATTGAAGACGCCGGCTAAGGAAAATAGGAAGCGCATTTGGGAGATTCTCGACGAGGCACCAGACGGTGTGTATATGGCAAAGGCCCCCTCACAAAAGAAAGCAGAAATTGCGTGGGGACTCGGCGACACTCACGTCCTCCGTGTCACGGAATACAGCGAGTTGTCGGAGATGTGGGGCTTCAAAAAGTTGAAGTCTCTGCCGAACAGTAACCTTTCTGAGAAACTTCCATCGCTCGACGAAGACGTTGCCGAAAAGTGGGAAAACGAGTCATCAGACACGACGCCAAGCGATTCCAGCACCTCCGCTCCTCGACGTACCACTCGCGACCCTAAGAGCAAGAAGATTTCTGTTCGAGTAGGCAAGGGTTCGTCGAAAAAGATGACAAACACACGTGTGTCGAGAATTGTTCGTCGGTTGTCCAATGGACAGAACATTTCAGCAGGCCGCTACAATGCTAACAGGCTAATCATCTACGACCAAACGAAGCGACAGTACAGTACGCCGCCAACTGGTGCAGCAAACACGGCTGTCGGTATAGCAGTCGCCGCTGTCCCAAAGTATGTCTATGAATACCTCGAAGGGAAGACAGGTATCTACACGGACAAGGATTCTGCATACGCTGATATCAAGCAAGCAGAGCGTGATAAATTTGACGTTGCTGATACGATTATCTTTGCAGGTGACGAATTGCTTGATAACTTCAACAGCGATGCAGAAATTACGGAACTAATTAATGACCACAGCAATTACACGATTGAATCTGATACGTCGATTGCTGTCTTCCATAAGGATGACTTTGGTGATATCAATGTTTCTCGGAGTGATGAATTTGACGCAACATCTATCACAATTAATGGTGGTGTCTACAAACTGCGCAACTTTGTTGATGAACGAGTAGAGATTGATATTGTTGACATTATCCTGCGCCGAGAAATTCCTGACGCCAATTACGACTCTCCATACTTCAAGCAAATATTCGGAAAGAAGCGGTTTTGCTCTGCGGATAGTGATAAATTCAACCGGGGGATTGATATTGTGAAAGCAATGGGCGGCGTTTTCCCTGACCAGTAAGTAAACACATTTCTCCATTCTTTTATATAAGTTTACACATTTTTGTTTACGGAGTCAAGCGAAACCCTTAAGTCAGTATAGTCCCTACCTGTAGTTGTAACAATGAGTGCAAGCAACTACACGCTGCAAGACCTCGCTAATGGAGAAGTTGTCCCCAATGCTGGAGGACCCAATTCGTTCCTCGTTCGATTCGGTGAGAACGACTATGACCTCGTGGGGAAAAATGCAAAGAACCAACTCATTCTCGAAGATGGTGTTCTCGACTACGACGAGTTTGAGTTTGGTGGAGTAACTGTCTACGTCGATTTTGAGCGAGAGCAGTACTCGCTTGAGCGTGACGGTGATACTACACCAGTCCCTGTCGAGAAACACGAGCACGTCCTATGGTCAATCCACGACGAGGATGGCGGCAGGCTTAATCGTCTCTTCGATGAACTGTACGTTCCGCGAGTGCGTGTCGGATTGATGGACATGCTGATGCCCCTCGTTCGAAACGCGGGCGTCGATGTAAACAAGACTGAGGACGGGTGGCTACTCAATCGAGACATTCTACTGTCGTGGGATGCAAAGAACCACCCTGTGGATATCCCTGATACGCACGTTGTTCGAGGTGGTGATGCTGTCCCTGCTAATACGAATAAGCAAGTTCGAGATATTTCGTTCTCGCTCGCCGATTCGGTGAGTGTTGCACTTCCTAACGGGACGGAGACGGAACTTGACGAAGTGGAACAGCGATTCCTCGTAAGTGCTGCACTTATCGGTGGAGTCACCGTTGACGAATATCCTGATGCGCTATCTGAAGCAGTCGAGGATTCGCGTATCACCGCATTTACTGACACGAAGTCTGGGCTGCATCACGGCCACTCTATGGACAAGCACACCCTTGATATGCTTGGAGTAACCGAGGAAGCAGTAAATCATCTCTGGTACAATGAGTATGACCACGCTGGAGTCCACGAACTCAATGTGCGTCGTGATGAATTCGTTGATGCGCCGATTACGTTGTTCGAGGATGCCGATAATGACGACGCTGAGAAGTGGGAGTACATTGAGAGAACTTCCCGCAAGGCTCCGGTTCCAAAGAGCGTTCGACAGGACTTGCAGGAACGATACGAGTAATATAATACACTAGAAGTATAGAAGTCTACTGGCTACGAAACCTTTATACTAATAAGCAAACAATTGCATTATATGGGAATAGAGTTCCACACCTTTGAATACTCGCGCAATGCAGTTAAGACCCCACTTAGTTCACTTGGGTACATAGTCTGTACATTCAAGATAGACAGGATAGGAATCATACAAGTTGTCGGTAAAAATAAAACCAATGAAAAACAGGATGATACAAATATTGATATGAACCTTTCAACAACAAGTGATGAACCCAACCTCAAAACGCTCACAGAATTTGAGCAAGAATATATTGAAAACCATATGAAATCTGTGTTACTGTTAGTATTTTACCCAGATATGTTAGTTGAATAACACACGATTCGATTAACATAATATCGTAACACTTAACTACTGCTGTCTCGTACTATAGTTTGCAACAATGAGTCTAAAACTACAGGCAGCAGTAGTCGGTGTAGTATTGCTACTAATCGTTGGTGCCCTCGGTGGCATCATGGCATACGAACAAGTTCCTGAAGGGCATGAAGGTGTTGAAAAGGATTGGGGTGCTGTTAACGGTAACACGCTTCAATCAGGCGCGAATTGGATTATCCCAGTAATGCAGTCTGTGCAGAATGTCGAGATTCGTCCTCGAACGTACACGATGAGTGCAACACAGGGAGAGGGTCAGAGAACTGGTGGTGACGCCATTTCGGTGAAGACGGCTGATGGCACAACCGTCGATGTTGACGTGACTGTACGCTATCGTATTAATGGCGACCAGTCGGACGAGTTCGTTTCTGAGTGGAACAATGAGCGACAGATGGAACAGCGGCTCATTCGACCAACTATTCGCACAGTTCTTCGAGACGAGGGTTCGGGCCTTCAGACAACCGGAGATGGTGCTATCTACACGCAGGAGGGTCGTGAGGCACTTCGTGTGACCGCAGAGGATGCGCTAAATGACGAGTTTGAAGGCCAGCCAATTATCCTCGAAGCCGTGCAGGTTCGCAATATTAACCTGCCTAACAGCATCGATGATACGCTTGAGCAGAAAGAATCTGCAAAGCAACAGGTCGAAGTTGAGCAACAAAAAGTAGAGCAAGAGAAGCAGAAGAAGCAGCAGCGAATTGTGCAAGCGCAGGCTGATGCGGAAGAGGTTCGTATTGCAGCAGAGGCTGATGCTGATGCAACGCGAATTCGTGGAGAAGCACTTGAGAAGAATCCCATTGTGCTTGAGCAACAATATATCGATGCTCTCCGTAACGGAGAAACCATCTATGTCGGAGAACAGGGGATTGCACTCACGCGAGAGACTAACGAAGACGAATAACTAAAGAGTTCCAAAAGGTTTATTATGGTAGCGACCAATAATAAACTATGGGAAGAACACTATCCACTTTTAAAACGGAAAAGCATACGATTAGAGCAACTATAGAAATATATATTGATGGGAAGCGATTCCCTTTTAGCGGAATTACTCGTGAGACGAGCCTTTCTGACCGACAACTACGACGAATATTATTTGGTGAAGAGTCTATCACAGAAGAGCAAGAAGAAGAGATAGAAAAATGTTTAATCGATAGCGGTAGATACTAAAAGCATAGTACCGAAATCTTTTTAATACCGTAACACGTACTACCTGTTGGTGAAAAACAAATGGTAGTAAAACTTGTTGCGCTATTACTAGTAGTCGCAATCGTGCTGTCAGTCGCAGTCATTGCGTCATACTGGTATCTCGCAAAGAGAGCAGAGCAAGAACATGAAAAAGAACTCCGAGAGTTAGAGAATCAGCAAAAGTTATTCGAGCAAGACGATTTGTAAACTCGATTATTTTTTTTTAATTTGTGCTATTCAGTTATCAAATTCATTTCGCTGAATTGCCAATGATGTGACCAGTGAGACATATTTTTGTCAGTTATTTTTTCATTGTGAGTACACATTTCTGTTGCATCTGAATGTTCTCCGGCATTATAAAACACAGTTGCCTCGCCGAAAAGAGCGCTATCTCCAATAATTTCAAATGGTTTATCGACATCAAGAATCTCACTACGTCCAGTGTTGTCAATAAATTCAATTTTTGGCAGCGTATTACGTCTATTCTTAGCCGCTTCAAATGCAGTTACTAATCTATCATCAAGCAATTCCGTATCTAAATGTTCATCAAGCATACACGAATATTCAAGTGAATTATTTACATATACGTCAACCTCGTCCGTTTTTTCATTTGTCAATTCTATACGGAACGTCTTTCCATCGTAAAGTGTTGTGTCACCCATACATGTATACAATGTTGCAACATATATAAATCTTGTGTTAAAAATAGGAACGTTTAAGTAAATACGTACACACTATTAGCATGTATGACAGACCTAACGAAACTACGAAACGAGATTATGCAAGAAGTGTACGAAGAAGCAGAGCCTGACGATTGGTACAGTCAGCACTACCTATCGTCTGAGCGGGAGCAAGAAATATTTGATAAGCACACACAAGATGTGGACCTTACGTCAAGTGAACACGCACACCTTGCGCTAGTGTGCATCACGAGTCTTGGCCCAACTAATCATTTGTAATGAAATTCACGATACTGTTAATCATACTACTGCTTTTAACATTGTTGACGATACTTTTAGAAGTTCGTTTAATTCGTCAACAGATAGAAAAAGAATTAGAGAATAATAATGAATAAAATAATTGCCTTCGGAGACGTTCACGGCAACCTTCCGGCACTCGAAGCAGTGCTCGCAGAATCGCTCAGATTGGGCGTGACGGGCTTTGTTTGCACAGGAGATGTTATGGGTGTCCTCGGTTGGCCAAACCGCACAGCGAAACTTGTGCGCGATATGAGCAACACCTGCGTGTACGGCAATCACGATGCATACTTTCGCGAGGATTTTTCGTGGTATCCAGAGCATCCGTCGCAAAAACAGGAACACCGGGTTGTTACAGAGGCGACAGACGACTGTGTATATGAGTGGTTAAATAACCTTCCAGAAGAGTCGCGGCCTACATTCGGCGATAAGCAATTTCACGTCGTTCACGGAAACCCATTCGCGGAGCAACTACTTGACAAGAAGTGGGGGTCACACAAGTGTGGTTATCCAGCAACCGGATACTGTAACAAGCGAGATTATCCGAAGGTCGCGTCGTTCGTCGATGCCGACTACGTTGTGTTAGGACACACGCACAGGCAATCTCTCGTAGATTGTTCGAAGTTTGGGCATGATACCATTGTCATCAATCCTGGCAGCGTAGGAGCGCCATATGACGAACCTGCTGAGTTTGCAGTAATCGACGTGGATGCTGGCGAGGTCGAACTTCGAGAAGTCGAATATGACTATTCAGTAATTGACAAGCGGTTCGCGAAACTCGATATTACAAAAGACGGCGATTATCCGTAACCGAAAGATTTATATAGTAGTGTGACATAGTGGTAGTGTATGTCAGCCTCACACAAATTTTGGACGGAGGGTGATGAACAGCATCAAGAAATTGCGCGGCAGTTTGAAGAAAAGATTAGTATGTATCACCCGAGCAGTGTGACATCAGATAAATTGTGTAAAATTGATACGCATTGTAATTGGGCTACAACAACGGTAAAATACTACAAACACGATGGGTAGCGTTCAAGAAGAGTGGTCGAATGACCCAGAACCCGAGTTTCCGTCAAAGAATCCGAAAGTTGTTCTTGATTGCAACATAGACGGTCAGGCGTGGCTGTACGATACGATGAATGAAGGCGATGCGTATCTTGTGTTCAAAGGCGACGCTGCTGAACTTATTCAATAACCGAAAGACTTAAGTAATACCGCGAGTATAATAGAATAAGGAGAGATGAAGAAGGGTAGAGAGGATTTCGGGGAGGAATTTAATATATGATAGAGAACGTATTACTATTCATACTTGGTGTAGTGCATGGTACAATACTATACCAATTTGTGAAACATACAACGGTAACTGAATTGCTTGTGACTACATTATACACCTCACAAGAGGATATAGAACTACTGGAAACATAATGAAGAATGACACAGACTATGAGTTCCCTGAAGGGTGGGGACTCTATACAGATGAACAGAAGTGTGAATGGTTCGAAAAGGAGCGTGCGTGGCGTCAGGTCCTTCGACAATATAAGGCTGGTATGTGGGACCAATGGGACGAAGAACGCATTGAGGAAGGTGTTCCGCTTGAAGAAGCGCTTGCGGAAGCAGACCGCAACGAATTCAAGAAGAAATAGCGAAACTCTTATTATCTAATACCCCTTTTGTTAGGGTATGACTCAGGTAACAGTAGAGGAACCACGCTCTGTCATCGAAGAAGTAAAGAAATATGAGTGTGATAATTGCTCACATATTGTCGGAAAGGAGAATGTTCACTGTGTAGAAATGTGGCCAGCAAATCGTTTTCCAAAGCCACGCCGCGTATCTGAATTGAGAACTGCGCACTTGTGTGATACATGCATCGAAGCAGACTCATATACAACGTATATGAATTTGGTAGAGAAGCGTGAAAGTCGTATGAGTCTGTTAGCAGATGGCTTGAATAAATCATTGTACGTGGTTCCAACAGCAGTAGCCATTTCTTTGTCGGCGGGTGCAGCACTTTTCCCAAGCGCTGCTGTTCTTAATCCAATGGGTAAAGCACTTGCACTGTTAATAATGTTAGTTCCGGCTATATTTTTTCTCGTGTTTTCAATTTTAATGTTTATCTCTCGAAAAACGTCACTGATTCACGAATGATGAGCGAAACACTTATTATAGTAGCGAGCATTCATTAAGATATAATGATTGATGACCCACTCGCGGCACTTGAAGAAGAGTTTGGAGCAACAGTTGAAGGAGCAGAACCGTATCTTGTTGGAAAACCACGAGAATACGTCTGCGACGAGCACGGCGTTCAAGTCCTTGCCGTAGTGTATGACCCATATGATGCACCTTCATACATCTGCAAGGAGTGTGGCGAGCGTCTCTCAATGAACAAATTAGAGTAGCAAAAAACTTATTAGAGTAGAAGCCCTCCATTGTAATATGAGCAGTAAAACCATGCAAGCAGTAACTGAGCACGGCTCGGTCGAGTATGAAGTCGTAGAGTGCGACTCTTGTGGGATGGACACAGCAAAGGAGAGTGCGCAGAGATTTTACATTGGAGAAGTGAAAGAGACGGACAGTTACAATAGTTTAAATAAAA
>Ga0209946_1000774_pt1 | contig 13201 bp, 9 predicted proteins | sample SalPon2_A_H2O_MG_FD_185704 | JGI IMG/M metagenome (GOLD analysis project Ga0209946, IMG submission 185704) | Salt pond water microbial communities from South San Francisco under conditions of wetland restoration - Salt Pond MetaG R2_A_H2O_MG... | ecosystem: Environmental > Aquatic > Non-marine... | reverse complement strand
CGAGATCAGTGCCGACAAAAACCACGATGTGTACGACTCGTTTATCGTCGCACTTGCCCGGGCGTATGATGCTGACTATCTGATTACGACTGACAGCGATTTCGACGAACTCTGCATGCATGAAAGTGTGAAATACGTCAATCCGATCCCAGCTGAGAAACGAGAGAAACTATCTCTCATCGAAGGGTAGTCTCGTACGCAATTCGTACAATCGCTTATCAGATTATTGAGTCGGCCTTTTCTTGACATGAAGCCGCGCCACGGCTCAAAGGCTGTTATTCCCGGGTATTTCGGATCTCGTCAAGGTATGAGTCAACTGTCTTCATATCGAGGACAACGTCTCGCAAGGCCTGGAGCACAGCAATTGCAAAGGCTTGTTGCAGATCAAGCTCCCGAGCTGCGACCCGCTCTGACATTTCTCCGTCCGCATACGGGATGGCATACGTGAGGGCAGCTGCGAGTTTGCCTAAGCCATGTCGTTCAATTAGGAGATCCAAATCCTGATCCCGCGGAGATCGGCCGAAAGCCTCGATGAGCGTCGGCGTAATCGTGTATTCATCGCCATCAAGGTTCGCAGAGAGCGTGATCGGGACTGCCGAGTACGTATGCGTCTTTGTGTCATCATCGCGGAGTAGCACTCCCTGTTCAACAAGGGTGCTCGCATCCGAGTACGCCGTCGTCCGTGGTACCTCTAGATCAGCAACGATATCATCGATAGTCACCTCGCCTTCCCGAAGCACAAACGAGTAGAGTCGAGCCAGTCGTGGCTCTTCTAACAGTTGTGCAACTGATAACAGGCCATTGACGGCGAGCTCAGGGTCGCCAGCTACCTTCGACATATAATTCTTAATTCGTGTGTTGTGTAATAACAGTTCGGATCGCTACGCATGCCCAACAACCCTCGTCGCTGACGGACAATAGCTTCAGGCGAACGCTATCCACACTGTGTGAAGACGCCCGCGAAAGATGATCGCGATCACTCGTAGGCCAGCAGTAATCGACATCGACATTGCTGAGGAGTCACCCCACCCCCCACCGTTTCCGCGTTCGCTCTGTGCTCACAACTCGGCTGGCGGGTGAGACACACACCTGATTTCAAGTGAAACCCCGCCGAGAAACCGCTCGGTGCATCCCATCTTTATTTTAGGAGGAAGCACTAATATACATGATAATCTTGTCGAATGTGGAACGGGTTGGTCGCGTTGCAGAGTCCCGTAAAGTTCATTTCCGGCAATCTCAATATGAAGCTACACTTAGAAGTATTGGTATTCAAAATTATAAATCGATGGTAATTTGTAAGTGGAACCATGGTTAGTAACTAATTACATCTATGGCTCGAAAGTACTCTTTTGAACAGAAGACTATTGACGGGAAAGAATACGTAATCGCAAATTCAGGAAATGAACCCGTTAGGGTACAGGCAGATTGGGTCGAGGGTAATGACGATGCTGGAAATTGGGAACCCGTTATCGAGCAAATTGTTCAACCAGACACGATAGACGATATACAAATAGAAGGTGGCGATGGTGGGATTGATCGCACGAAGGCTGTCGAAGCCCTTGCAGGAGCCACTGTTGAAGGTGAAACAATTGTGACAAATGAGAGACAAGCAGATGTGTTAGTAGAGTATTTAGAGAAAGAGAATATTATTGGGATAAAGAACAATAATTTGGTTCTTTTCCGAGATCCTGATGAAGGCAAACTAGATAGTACAGATTTGATGAACTGGGCAGCACTCATGAATGCAGTAATAGGAAGGATTGACGATCATATGGATAGGGTGAAATCTGCAGAAGAGAGGTTTGAAGATGTAATGGATGATATCACTAGAAAAACCTCAGGAGATGATGATAAACTATCTAGAACCAGACAAAGAATTGTGAATTTAGGTCCTGGAGAAGGTATTCCTAATAGAGAAAATCTATCTGATGAAGATAAGAAAAAATATGACGAGTTGAAAAGCCACTATATTTATTTAAAAAATATCAAAAGAGCAGAGACAGAAGGTATTTTAGATAATATAGAGGAAGGCGTTGATAGGTTGAGTATGGCTATAGAAAGGCTTGAAGAAGCCAGAAAAGTTTACCAAGGATTCTATGAAGATACACGCAGAGCGGCCACAAAAAAGAATATCTTCCCAGAAGAGGCTCTAAACTTTGTAGACAATGCGGGAGGATTACTAACAGACCTGGCTGGAACAAAACAATCTGAAGAGGATATGCGAGATGAAGAATTTGAAGAAATGCTTAAAGAAGATATGGAAGAAACGGAAGAAACTGTTCAGACAACGGCTAACAAATCTGCCCAAATAAGCGAATCTGCGAGTAAAGCGGCAGGTCTAGATGCACAGGAAAATTGATCCCATGTATGCCTCTTCACTTGTGATATCAATGAAAGAAATCAAGGAGAGGTTGAAAAAAACTCAATCGTATTCAGATTTTAATAACCCAAAGTTATTAGAAATTGGACTAAACACTTCTTCTGTGATCAAGGATTGGGTAATTCAACTTGGATGTGCCATTAAAAATCTCAATTACGACCCAAACTTCCGTGAGAATAAAAGCTCATCAATTAAAAAGGTGCTAGAATACATGTACAATACCGGTTTAAATTTTGAGGAGAAATTTAATTTGAACGAATTGGTAGAAAGTTCAAGTAGAATAAATACTGTTGATCAGGGTGCTTGGATACCAGTCAATAGTACCCGTCAAGGAGTCAAAAATTGGCATCAGGTTCTCAGATTTATTTACACGAAGCTGCCGGATATAATAAAGTTATCAAAGCAGATACACCAGAGATCGACTACAGCGGACAGAGATTTGGTTGAAATTGTATATTGGACAATGCAGAATAAGCTAGACTGCTTGTATCAGTCAATGAATAAAGTAAATAATATTCAGCAGCATATATTACAATACTTCAACAGCGATATATTCAGAGATATAGATACGATAGAAGGGATAGCTATCAGTATAACAGAGGTTGATTCCAATGCTTAACTTAGATCCCATTATCAAAGACGACCAACCCACGTCACACGTAAAACTCGGTGAATCCAAAGTAGGAAAAAATACTGACGTGGTGAAAATAAAACACAATAATCGAAGTGGATATTTCCGTGTAAAAACTGAAGAAGATACACTAGTAGATCGTATTGGAAATAATATCTATATCAATGAAAACTTAGCTAACTTTTTCAATGGTATCCACAGAGGTAATAATAAAAAATTTCTAATAGATACTGACGTGAATACAGCTCAGATCCCTGAGTGCGAGTATGCATGTTTCTACGCGACTTCGAATGACTCCAAAGTAGAAAAGTATCTAAAGGATTCTAATTATCTCTTGCATCCTATCGAAGAAATACCAGATCAGTCGAATATCGGGAAGATTGTCCCATTAGATGTCGAACCAACTGGATGGGATACGTTAAAAATAACCCAAAATACTGAGATAGAATTTAAAGAGCAGTCAAATCATGAGAGTTCATCAACTACATCAGGAGCTCAGTCAAATGGTCAACCAGACGGATTTGGAGTATCAAGCAATGATACTCAACAGTCTCACGAAGAATCTGTTGATGTCTCGATAGAACCAAAAAAGCCTACGGTTAGTTTTGAAGAGGATGTTGCTGGCCTTCCAGAGGTTAAAAGTACTGCTAAAAGTTTATTATCATTATTTGATCCTGATGTCCGCAATGAAGTGATAGAAAGATATGGGGAAGAATTTGCGTCAAGAGGAAACAGCATGATGCTGTATGGCCCACCAGGATGTGGTAAAACACTTATTTCAGAGGCAATTGCATATGAAGCAAAATTCAATACAAACATAGAACAGAATTACGGAGAAGTAAAATTCTTACAAATTAAGGGTAGTGATGTATTATCAAAGTATTCAGGTGAGTCAGAAAAGCGAGTTGAAGCCATTTTTGAAAAGGCTCATCAGGTTGCACGAAACGGTTTCGCTGTTTTATTTTTTGATGAGGTGGACACATTGATTCCAGATAGAGGAGACGATTCTCTACAACGCCATGAGCGGTCTTTGACTAATGCTTTTCTTCAGGAAATGAATGAAATTGAAGATAATCTACTGGTTATTGGTGCGACTAACATGCCATTCACTATCGATCCTGCGGCAACTCGACGGTTCCCAACACAACAGTTTATTCCTCAACCTGATCAAGAAGTTATGACCGAAGTTTGGGAAAAGAACCTTACTGGGATGAATACAGGAAAAGATATAGATTGTGATAAACTTGGAGCTGCATCAAAAGGTTATACACCAGCAGAAATCGCGGATAGGGTGATGGGCAGTGAGCTTCAAAAAGAACTCGTAGAGAGCGTTTATAACCCTAATAAAGAACCAATTGACCCAGATGCTGAGTTCTTCATTTCCAAGCTACAAGAGGAAGATCCTAAGACAATACGACAATATATAGCAAGTATACGCGATCAAGTCGAAGAGCTTGAAGGTTATCCTGATTTGCGTGACTATGTCGAAGAACAGGCTGACCGGTTAGGTATGAGTATAGGACATAAAAGTTCCCCATTAGAACAAATGCTTACAGAGACAAATAAATCGAATCAAGATGATTCAAAAGAGCCCGAATCCAGTAATGAAGGGTGAATAAACATGGATCACCAATATGATCAGATTAGTTCATTCGAGAGTAGTCCGCCGGAAACAGTAGCCGTTGGAGAAGAACTAATTGTAGTAGATACAGATGATGGTTTACAGGTGATCAAGGGAGATTCTCGATCTTCAATCAATTTCTCTAACGAAATCATTGATGTTACAGTAGCTAAATATATTATAGTTCTTTCTCCAGAATCACTTACAGCGTACTCAATCAGTGGCAATCCTCAGTGGAGTAAAGATATTGAAGGTGGTATTGCAGTGAGTGCTTCAGCTGAAAGTTCGGTTTGCGGGTTGCTGACTAAAACTGAATTAGAAATTTATAATTCAGAAACTGGTAAACTTAATGAAGTTCGAACTCGAAGTCAAGAAGGTGGAATGAAGGATACAATTCTGAGCACATCTGATTTTTTAGTCTACCAAACGTGGTCTTTTTTGACCATTACAGATGAACTAGGTGAGAAAAAATTTGAGTTAGATTTAGAGGCTGTTATTCAAGACATTGGATACTTCTCGAATCTAATTTTACTCAGTTTACAAAATGACCAGATTGTGGCAGTTGATCCGGACGATGGCTCTATATGCTGGAAGAATGAATTTCATTCACCCCAAATACCACGTTACGGTGATAATAAAATGCTAATTGGTTCAGATGACGGTATTCTTTCTATTGATGTTAATGGCAAATCCACTTCTGTATCTAAACTCCCAAACGGAAGTGTCTATATGACTAAAAAAGGCGTTGTATTTGTCATAAAGAATGGGTTAATTTCCCAACATATACATAATAATCAACAATTTGATATCAAATTAATTAATGAGGCAGTCGGTATTGAAGACACAATAGAAATAGAGGTAGCCAATCCAACCGAACAGACAAAATCAGCTGCTTTCACCTTATCAGTTGAAAGTTGCAGCCTATATTCCAGAGAGAGTTCTATATCTGTCGAACCAAATGAATCAAAAAAATTATCTTTCCAGGTAAAAAATATTGATGTGGCAGGTGATTCTACGGTTTCCATATTTGTTAACGACACCCTTACAGATATTACGAGTATAAACCTACAGAATAAAACCGGTGGTTGGCAATCTATTGATGACACACTATCTATTAACGAGATTAGTGAAGGTAACGCTTATATTGAGATACAATTAAAAAATAATGGTAAATTACCAATAGATACAGCTCAACTTATTGAAGGAGATAGTAAAATCAAGAATATTAGTCCAGGAGAAGAATATTCAGAGACAGTTCGTCGAGAGTACGAACCTGGGCGTTCAATTTCTGTTGGATATCGTATAACCAGAGGAGATCGCCAAAGAGAATTTGCTCCAACATGTGAACTACCGCCCGAACCAACAATTAATACAGAAACAGAGGAAGACGCATTGAAAGCAAAAATAAAGTCCTCAACCAATATCAAGTTTAAAGATCAATTAGTGGTAGAATTGCCAGGAGCAAAGCGGGTGAGAACTGATATTCTCCTTGAAAAGGGGTCTTATAATTTGATCGTCCCAAAGTATGAACATGGAGTTGCCCGAATTGCACTAGAATCGTTAGATATAGAAGAATTAGTCACGATTTCAGGATCAGACCCGCTAGTTACGCCCAAGAGCGATAGTAATTCTAATGTTTCTGAGGGAAACTACAAGAATAATAAACAGAAAAATAGTAGTTCTCCTAAGACTGTTGTGCAATCAGAATCAGAAAACAAGGTACAACAATTAAATGAGCCTAACAAAAATAATTATCCTACTAATAAATCGAAATCAAAAAATGATTCTAAGCTAAGGTCATCATATGAACAACTTTCAGAGGAAAAATCGAAAGTAAATGAACTCAGACAGACAAGTAAAGATGATTTAGGAGATACTACGCAAGCAGATGGTGTCCAACAACTACAGATAGAGAGAGATACACCAGATCAGATTCCTGCAGAAGGACATGTGTTTTTAGACAGAGTCAGAATTACAAATAATGGATCCATGCTGGAGAATATTGAAATTATATCGTCAAGTAATAGATATAAAATAGATAGAATATCTGAGTCTAGTTCAATCACATTAGAGAGGTTTATATCCATATCTAAAAAGTCAGCAACTACTCTGCCCGAAATTAGAATCGTAGATGGAGGTCAAGAACTGGGTGCGACCAAGAAAACAGAAATAGATATTAATGCTGAAGGTCTATCGCCTGAAGCGGTTTATTATAGTTCTAGTAACCAATTCATCGCCCAGATAAATAATTTGGATTCGAAAGATTACACAATTAGTCAAATATCTTTTGCTTCAAAATCAAATAAGGAGAATTTAGATAAAACGATAGAAGCTAAAAGTGGTATATCCATACAATGTGAACCACCTGAAGAATTATCTTCTATTCAGGATAATATCCCTATTTGGCTGAATTATGGAGATGATGAATCTGACAGAAACACGATTAGATTTCTAGCATATAATACAGATGCTGAGGAGCCATCTACAGAATCACCAAGCGGTGATATATTAGAAGCAAAAATTGGTTCTGATACGAAAGTTGCTGGTGAGTATAGATCGGTCGTAATCGAGATTATCAATAATAGTGATTATACTGCCGAAGATATTTCTGTAAATGCAAGTGGCGAAGCGATTAATGATTCTTTTTATACCCCAGCATATCAAAATAAATTAAATCCTAAAAACGAAATACATCATTATATTGATGTAGATAACTCAATACCAGATCCTCATTTTAATGTAAAACTAAATTATAGTATAGAAGGAAAAGAGAGAGAACTTGAGTTTCATTTAGAAGGCCCGGCTATAGAGAGTGAGAAAAACTGGACAGACAAATATGTAAAAAAATGGTCAATAGATAGTCTCGACACACAAGATCCTGATCTGCCAGAATTACCAGACATTATTACTACAAATTTCCATCAAGATACAGGTTAAACGTCGTATCTTTGACAGAACGTATTGAAACAACGTGAAAATCTCAGCATCAATTCGAATGTATCTGAGTGAGAACAACCAAACCACACTCGACGAGATAGATTAACGACTTCTTTATGTTAATTTAAAAGGGTTTATCCCATATTTTCTCGCCCCAAGCTTGAAAAGAGAGTTTCAATAGTCTCCCAGTTTTCTCGGAGATTTTCAGCCTGCTCAGTGTTGCCTTCCTGTTTAATACTATCTGTATGGTTATACATTTCTTCAAGCGTCGGCATCTTCGGATTCCAGAGGGTACCCCAAAGATAGATATCATCCAAATATGGCACAACAAGTTGTTTGACATGGATATCTATAGATCCAACCCCGCCTGACTGAGAAGCGTTTAGAAATTCTTCTCCAGATAATATTTCATTTACTCTTCCACTACTTACAAAATTGGAAACCTGATTCATTTTCTCTTCTGGACCATATAGAAGGAATGTCCCTCCCCAGGCTGTCTTTGGATCGAACTCTGCTAATTTGTTTTGAAACAGTGTATTCCTAATTAGTAGCTGTATTTTACTCTCATCAATTTGGTTGGCTCTTGACCTACCTAATACAGGCGCAAGAATAACTGCTGGAGTAAAGTCTCTATCTGGGTTATAATTATACTTATCCTGAACTGGGCGGAAGCTGTCTGCTGGATCAAATACGTCACCCATAATATTCATAGTGGCCTCTCTATCTAGAAATTGAGGAATAGAAGACATTGTGAAAGCTTCAAGGAAACCTACCAGCGGTTTATTCAAATGTTGATACTGTGGGGGAATATATTCTTCAATCCTGTTGATATCTGGTTTAATTTCTGCTTCGACCTTATTTAATCTGTTATTATTGAAAGGTATAATTGCATCAACTTGTTTCGATATTTGTGCTAGACCAACTACACCATTAACTTTTGATCTTCCTCCAAATTCCGAATATTCTCCCCCTTTTGAAGGAATAACTACACTACTAAACAAAGGCTTAGATAAAAACTTCTCATCCCTATTTAATACCGAATCTTTCATTTCTTTTGCTAAGACAGGGGTAGATCCACAGCCGGTACCTTTAGTTACACTGTGAATAAACATCACTGCTTGAGAATCCTTAATATTCTGTTTCTGCATGTCCCAGCGGTCTTGGAATGGGTCTTTGTTCTCCTCAAAATCTTTCTTCATCAATGTCCGACCAACATCCCATCGGTACCCGGCTCCAGCATAATCGTGCTCTCCCATTCCAATAATGGAGTTTGGTAGCAGATCATTACGAGAATATTCCATCTCTTCTTGGGCATAATATGTTTGCTCTATTTCGGTAATATTGGTATTCATTGATCCCAGACCTGCGATTCCTCCCTCCCATATTTTTGACCTAGGCTTATTTTTGTCTATTAACGTATCTCTACGTAATAGAATAGAATCAACAATATTGTTGCCAGCTCCTCCTACACCTATTAGGTACCATTTTTTCCCGTATGCACCGTTACTATTTTCACCAGTATTATTTAGTTCATCAAAACTAAATGCTGATTCTTCTTGTTTTTCATCTTTATTTTGGTCATCACTTCTTAAATCCGCAAAATCAATTTCTTCAGCAATCTCAGCATAAACCTCTTCAACGGATTCAGGTTCGTTAAAATGTTCATTAGTAATGTGAGACTCAAGATCGTTTGAATCCCATTCATCCTTTCTCTCCATACAGATCTTGCAAATTGTACTCATCTAACTTACTTAGGTCATTTTTGATACAAATATATAAATAATTGGTACTGGAAATTGATTGGCTCCATCGCAAACTCGTCTATACTTTGTCCACAGTGCTCTCCGTAAATAGGGTACAGCTCGATGTTTTTGATCGAACGGTGAGGCAGTTTGTCAAGAAACGACTCGAAGCATTCGTCTTTAGCTAATTCGCTTCCTCGTGCTGTGTAGCCGTAGCGAGTCTCTCATGGAGAATCGGTCGTTCCTGATAGATTTTCTGGGCGTCCTCGCCATTCGTTTGATCAACGGTGGTGGTGAGTAGCCGAGATACTGGCTGAGTTCATGGAGGATGACCTGGGCGTGCGACCGGAAGGTCGCCGCCCAGCGTTCCGGTGGAAACACCGCGTCATCTGCGGCGTATTCACTCACCAGATCCAGGAGTTCTCTGCTCACCAACAGCGTCAACAGGACGCATACACGAGAATCTCTACAATGTGCTTCTTCGTCGTATCAAACTCATCAAGCTCGTACCGTGTCTTCAACTCACAAAACATCAACTCTACCTCCCATCGACACCGATAGATTGTCGCTATATCACACGGTAAGAGCTTCTCTCGTGGGGGATTCGTAATATAGAGATGGTAGTCGTCAGCGTCCTCGTCGCGGACGCCGACGACACGGAACCGCTTCGTATCGAACGACTGCGTCCCTTCGTACACCCGTCGCTGAAACTCAACTTTGACCTCTACGTCAATGATCTCCTGGAGATCGGCAACTACATCCCGGATTTGCTTGCCCTCCAGCGGAATGGCGCGGGCGCGCCATTCCTGACATTCGTCGGTTATCACCAGGTTTGCACGGCCTTTCAGCCGACTCACGAAGTAGCCGCTGTTCTCATCGATCGGTGCAAACAGGCGGTACTTGAAATAGGCCTGATCGAACAACACCAACCGATCTTTGAGCCATGGGCCAGTATCTAACCCGTTGCTGTCGTGGGCTTTCTCGTCGGTGATGCTGAACTGATCGATAGTCTGGTCAGTCACGTTGTGGATCAGATGGAGCCGCGCTCCACCCTGCTCCCCTCTGCGAGGTTGAAATTCTTCAACGAGGAAATCGTGCAATCGAATAATCGAGCCATCAGCTACGATTATGTCTATGATTCGGTCGAACTCGTCGCTGATCGTGTGGGGGGCAGCGACCTCGTCGAGGTGTTGTTCGACGAGGTCGCAGAGGAAGTCGGCGAGTCATGGCGTTAACGGGTGGTCGGTACTTCACGAACGCGGTAATGAGACGAATTAATCCGATGCGCTAACCGGGAAGAAATGTCTGGCTCTGGATGTGTTTGAGTTTAAACTCCGGTGGGCGGTCGTCGCCCGCCCGCACGGGGCGGGCGCGACCTACCCAAAGATTTCACGTTCAAAACGTTCTGTGACTGGATTCGAAGCGGACTCGAAGAGGAGTTGCAATGCCAGTGGAAAATCAAAGCCAACGGGGTTGGCGTGCCAGCGTCACAAGCAGCGGCCGGGCGACAAGCGACAGCTCTCGTCAGATACAGCAGAGATCAAGCTAGTAACGTCCGATTGGAGCGGTGAATTGGATTTACTTCGATTTTCCCAGCGGTAGCAACAGAGATTAAGCGTCAAATCATACAGAAAGTGACTATTTAGCCGCGTTTGGGTAATACTCTCTTGACTCGTTTGGGAAGTAGCGGTAGTAGAAGCTTCCGGCCGTAAGTGTCTTGTCAGCCGTACTGTTGTAGCTGCGTCGGAAGGTTGCAGGTGTTCGGCTCTCGCCGGTGGCGAAACTGAACACGAATGTCCAGACGAAAGCGGGAATCTGGAGTTTCCCCTCTCGTTCGAAAACGCCGTGTTCCTCGGCGTGGTATTCGAGCATCATCGATGGAAAGAGCGTAGTAAGCCGAGTCACAATTCGGGATGAGGAGACGTCTTGGTACACACTTGCCGCCTCCTCGCTACTCTCTCAAAGATATCACGACAAGCTACCGCTGTCAAGCGGTTCTGAGATTAGCTAAAGACGGATGTTGCCATGCGTATTTCTCTTTAATCGGCTCAATTGAATCCGGAGAAGGCGTCGGGATGAAGCTTCAAGGTAAGTGAATTGAAGCAGAAGAGGCTGTCATGCCTAACATACTCTTCCGCTTCGTGAGACAAGTTGCCTCACTCGCTCAAAAGCTCACTGACGCTGCACTACTGAAGGTGAGTGATCCAGCCGGCACGGATTTGCCGGCTGGAAGCACACTGTTCTGCTCTATCTCAGGGAACACATGGAAGCAGAGTACCAGGAAGTGATTGACTGGGCTGAAGAAATGGAACGAGTGCGTGCCGTGCTGAATCTTGAGCGTGAAGAATTTCCTGTCCCCTCAACGCTCTGCAAGGCGTTCAAGAGAACTCCAATGTCGGTATGGCGACAGCTGCTCCGCCGCTCGGCGGAGCTGCTGGAGCAAAATGGCCATGCTGCCATCGATGCAACCTATTTCGACCGCCAACAAGCATCCTCTCACTACTTGCGGCAGATTGATCGCTCTGTCAAAACCATCCAAACGACGTTCCTCGTTGATACGGCTGAGGGTGCAACCCTTGATCTACACTGCAGTACGAAATGGCCTGACGAGACACGAATTGGGCCGAAGGTCGCCCTGCGAAACGCAGGCGACCTTCGCAGTCTCGCTGCTGACAAAGGCTACGATGACATGAGCTTTCGTGAGGCTCTTCGTGAGGTGGGTATTCGCCCGTTGATCAAGCATCGTGTGTTTGCGTCCTATGATCATGCGCACAACGCACGGATTGACGACGATCTCTACGGACGGCGATCACTTACTGAATCGGTCAACTCATCAATCAAACGCTCGCACGGCTCCGCCGTCCGAGCGTGTGACTGGTTCCGTCAGTTCCGGGAAATCACCCTCATAGCCGGTGTGTACAATGTAGAACAGGCGATAGATGCCTGAGAGACTCAGAAATCGGCGGATTCAATTGAGCCCTTTGATCTCATCCGGAGTGAGACCAGATTTGTATTCGAAAGCCGCAACGAGCCGCTTGATCGCTTTCGGATTATCTTCTACCCACAGTTGCTGACACAACTGTTCTTCATCAATGCCAAACAGTTTCCCACCTGGCTTCGTCACAACACTCTCTACGGGCTCTGAGAATATGGATTAGATTTCTAATCCCTATAGATCATTGAGCCAGAGTGGACAACTATCGAATCTAAACTTCTATACAATAAAGCCTAATTCTCCGAGAATAAATAAAAAACTTTCATATCACAATGTATCGGAATAAGCAGTCAGAGATAAACAAGAATATACTATTGTTAGACTATTTGGGTGAAATACGCAAAAATGATTTAATATTGAGACATAAAGTTAGATTTTTTATCATTGAATATGTGTATTTGGACGAGATAGAATGAGTAATCCAGAGCTGATCATTAAAAACATGTCGTCGATGAATAAGACGACTATGATTGGATGCCGTTCAGATGGTGATGTGGTATTTGCCGAAGAAAAAGTAATTCAACCGAACTCATCTGTGAGTTTACAAGGTATACCGGTGGGCCAATTTGAGATAGCGATATCTATTAACAATAGCATCTCTAATGGCCAACAGTTCACAAATAATGGAGATTTAGATCAGATAATAGTTGAAATATCTGATAACCAGATTAACTTCCAGCCACCCGTACGTGGGGCAAACAATACACCGGCAGTACAGCAACCCTCAGTAGAGCAGCAAGGACAGCCCACACAACAACAAAAACAACAACCTGTTAACAATCAACCACCTCAGAACCAACCTCAACAACCACCTCAGAACCAACCTCAACAACCACCTCAGAACCAACCTCAACAACCACCTCAGAACCAACCTCAACAACCACCTCAGAACCAA
>Ga0209946_1000773_pt1 | contig 13211 bp, 10 predicted proteins | sample SalPon2_A_H2O_MG_FD_185704 | JGI IMG/M metagenome (GOLD analysis project Ga0209946, IMG submission 185704) | Salt pond water microbial communities from South San Francisco under conditions of wetland restoration - Salt Pond MetaG R2_A_H2O_MG... | ecosystem: Environmental > Aquatic > Non-marine... | reverse complement strand
CTGATCGGCGACGAACAGTCGACAGGACCCACAGATCCGGCTGTCGCTATCGATTTTTAAAAATGGAAAACTGTGGCGAGAGGCCGTCGACCGTCCGTGCTGTACGTCGAGCGTTAGTTCGTCGACGATTCGAGGACGAGCGTGTCGTCTTCGAGGTAGTGCTCGATGTGGTGGGCGTCCTCCTCGATGTCGACGAGGACTTCCTTGAGCAGGTGTTCGGTCGTCGGGTCGCCGAGGTTGGCCGCCAGCTGGATGTGCTCGCGCATTCCCTCGATGATGTCGCCGTAAGCCTCCATATCGTTGGCCAGCGAGGTGCGGACGTCGTAGACGTCCTCACCCTCGAACTCGATCGTGGCGTGTTCCTGCTGGTTCGCTGGGCCGGCAACGGGGACCCCGCCGATCGCCTGGGCGCGCTCGGCGATCATGTCGGCTCCGGCTTCGAGGTTCTCGTAGGCCTCCTGAAGGAACAGGTGAAGGTCGCGGAACTCCGCGCCCTCGACGTTCCAGTGATGCTTGTGGATCTGGTGATAGAGGACGTAGGCGTTGGCCAGATCGGTGTTCAGTGCATCGATGATCTGCTCGGCTTTGTCCTCGTCGAGCCGAAGCGCTTCGGACTTCTCGACGCTGCCGAACTGCTGTCGGACGGTTTTCTGCGTGCTCATAACAACTGTTTATTCAGTCGCCACCCACTTAAATCTTGGCGTTGTGAAAACGCTTTTTTGGGATTTGGAAATATATGTTTACCAAACGCCCTCCTCCGGGCCGAGAGTCGGCGTCGACCAACGACATATATCTGGCTGTCGACCAATCAGCCAGTATGGCAGTAATCGATTCGGTGATGCAGGTCGTCCACGTGTTGTTCGCCGGGCTCTGGACCGGGAGTGTGCTGTTCGTCGTCGGGGCAGTGCTTCCGGCGTCGACGGCTGGCTCGATTTCGGCGGCTGCGATGGAGACGGTTTCGAGCCGGCTGTCGTGGCTGACCCGCATCAGTGCGGTCGTCTTCGTGGCGACTGGTGGCCACCTCGCGGGGACGGGCTACACCGCCGACTCGCTTTTCAGTACCGGCCGCGGCCAGCTCGTCGTCGTGATGTTGGTGCTGTGGTTCGTGTTGACCGGGCTCGTCGAGATCGGGTGTAAGCGTCTGGGCGGCTCGGCAGCCGATGACGACGTGGCGGCGGCCGTCGAGTCGACGCGACCGATCTTTCTGGCCGCCGGAGTCGTCGCCGTGCTCCTGCTCGTCGACGCTGGACTGCTGGCGGCTGGCGTGACGTGGTAGGCGTCGACTACTTTTATATTACAAATCGTGGCTGCTCAAATCTACGAGAAATCCGTCTACCACGGCACGGAGACCGAGAGCCATCGAGTGTTCTCGGAGTGTTGTGCCGTGAAAGAACGTCCCATCAGATTGTGCCGTGGAAGAACGTCCCGTCGGAGTTCCACGCGAACGAATGTGAGCGTGGAGCAAGACGGGACGTGAGTGACTGAGCGGCTGCTGAGCGAAGCGAAGCAGTCCGAAAGAACGAACGTCCCGTCGGAGATTTGAACTCCGGTCACTGGCTCCGCAAGCCAATAGGATAGTCCACTACCCTAACGGGACTCATCTCTTGATACCCGCGGTCAACTTAAGACGGTTACGGTACGGCGGCCCCGTGGCGACTGTCGACACGGCACGCCCACAACCGCGGACACCGCAAGCTCGACCCACCGGGCGGCCGCCGCGCCGACCGTGCCGGAGGTTTTTATCCGATCCCGACACAGCAGGCCGTATGCTGGATTTCACACCCGACAGACCCCAAAGAGAAGGGGCAAGACGGGGTCGGCCGGCACGGGTCGACAGCCCCCTCGAACCGTCGCAAGGACAACGCTTATGCGCAGTCTGGCCCTGTCTCAGCGTATACTTATGGGTGTCATAGCGGACGTCTACGACGACCTCGACACCGACGTGCCCCTCGAAGAGTTCCGGGCGGCCGTCGAAGACAAGGTCGAGCAGATGGGCGGGCTGGCCGACGAGGAAACGGCAGCCATGCTCATCGCACACGAGCTAAAGGACGAGGAGGTAAACGGGATCGCCGACATCGAGCCGGGAATGGACGAAGTCAAATTCCTCGGCAAGATCGTCTCGATCGGCGAACTCAGAGAGTTCGAACGCGACGCCGAGGACGCCGAGGACGGCTACGTCGTCAACATGGAGGTCGCCGACAGCACCGGCCGCATCCGCATCTCGATGTGGGACCAGCAGGCGGTCTCGGCGGTCGGCGACCCCGAAGGCGAGCAGTACGGCCAACTCGACGTGGGCGATGTCCTCCGCATCGCCGGTCGACCCAAGGACGGCTACAACGGCGTCGAGGTCAGCGTCGACAAAGCCGAGCCCGACGACGGGGCCGAGGTCGACGTCGAAGTTCTGGATGTCCACCGCGTCGAGGACCTCACGCTGGGCCTCTCGGATGTGAACCTCAAAGGCAAGATCCTGGATGTCGGCACGGTCCGCACGTTCGACCGCAACGATGGCTCGGAGGGTCGGGTCTCGAACATTGCGGTCGGCGATCCGACTGGCCGAATCCGAGTGACGATGTGGGACGAGAAGGCCGACCGTGTCGAGGAGCTCAGTTCGGGCGACTCCGTCGAGATCGTCGACGGCTACGTCAAAGAGCGCGACGGCAGCCTCGAACTCCACGTCGGCTCCCGTGGGGCGGTCGAACCGGTCGACGAAGATATCGAGTACGTTCCCGAGACGACCGATATCGGCGGCGTCGAGATTGGCCAGACGGTCGACATCGCAGGGGCGGTCATCGAAGCCGACGAGAAACGCACCTTCGACCGCGACGATGGCTCGCAGGGCCAGGTCCGCAACATCCGCCTCAAAGACGAGTCCGGCGATATTCGGGTCGCCCTCTGGGGCGACAAAGCCGACAAGGAAATCGAACTCGCCGATCAGGTGCTGGTGACCGACGCCGAGATTCAGGATGGCTGGCAGGACGACCTCGAAGCCAGCGGGGGCTGGCAGTCGACCGTGAGCGTCCTCGAATCCGGTTCGGGTGGCGGCCCGGCAGACACACCGACACAAACAACCGAACGCGAGGCCGAAGCCGCCGCGGCCGCAGGCGGGCTGTCGGCGTTCGAAGACGGCGGGGCGGCAGGAGAGTCGGCGTCGGCGGGGGACAGTAGTGAGCCAACCGACGACAGTGAGTCGACCGACAACGACGGGGCGGGGGAGATCGTCGAATTCACTGGCACGGTCGTCCAGACTGGCAATCCGGTCGTCCTCGACAACGGCAGCGAGACGCGGAGCGTCGAGACCAACGACAATCTGCGGCTCGGCGAAGAGGTGACCGTTCGCGGCAGCGAGACCGAAGAGACGATCAACGCCGACGAACTGTTTTAGGCGGGTTTCGTTTTCGAACACGGAGCGTCGAACAGTCGAAGAAAGCGACCACCGAGCGACTGTAACGGAAAGCATTATACGACACACACCCACGTATTTGGGTATGAGTGTTGAGTTGCCGTTCGCCCCGGTAGACGCTATTATCCGGCGCAATGCGGGGTCTCTCCGGGTGAGTGCCGATGCCGCCGAAGAGTTGGCACGGCGTATCCAGCGCCACGGGGCGAGTCTCGCCGTCGAGGCCGCGGAGACGGCAACCACCGACGGACGAAAAACCCTGATGGCGAGTGATTTCGGCGTCCATCAGGTCGTCGACCGCGACGATCTCGAACTCCCGGTCGCCCCGATCGACCGGATCGCCCGCTTGGAGATCGACGACAGCTACCGGGTGTCGATGGACGCCCGGATCGCACTGGCGGACATCCTCGAAGATTACGCCGACAACGTGGCCGCCGCGGCGGTCACACTCGCCCGCCACGCCGACAGACGTACCGTCCAAGCCAACGACATCGAGACGTACTTTGCACTGTTTGAATAATGCGATTCGGATACAGCGAGGTCTGTTTGGAACACGATACCGGCGAACGACACCCCGAGGCCCCCGACCGCCTGCGGGCGATCAAACGCGGCCTCCAACACAAACACGGCGTCGAGTATCAGGACGCCCCGCCTGCTGACCGCGAGGTCGTCGCCTCGGTCCACACCGACGACTACGTCGACAAGTTCGAGGAGTTCTGCGAGGACGGCGGCGGCGACTGGGACCGCGATACGGTCGCCTCGGCGGGCACCTGGGAGGCGGCCCTCCAGAGTGCGGGACTGGCCCGCTGGGCCGCCGAGGAGGCACTAGCAGGAGCCGACGGCCGACAAACCCCCTTCGCCGTTGGTCGACCGCCGGGCCACCACGCCGTGGGCGACGACGCCATGGGCTTTTGTTTCTTCAACAACGTTGCGGTCGCCGCCCAGAGCCTGATCGACGCCGGCGAGATCGACCGCGCGGCGATCTTCGACTGGGACGTCCACCACGGCAACGGTACCCAAGACATCTTCTACGACAGCGACGACGTCTTTTATGCCTCGATTCACGAAGAGGGAATCTACCCCGGCTCGGGCGATGCCGACGAGATCGGCACCGGGGCTGGCGAGGGAACGACGCTCAACGCGCCGCTTCCGGCCGGTGTCGGCGATCCTGACTATCTCCACGTCATCGACGAGGTTCTCGACCCAGCCCTCGCGGAGTTCGACACCGATCTACTGATCGTCAGCGCGGGGTTCGACGCCCATCAACACGACCCGATCTCCCGACACCGGATCTCTACCGAGGGTTACGCGCTGATGACAGACCGGATGCGAGCGATTGCCGACCGCAACGACGCCGCCCTAGCGTTCGTGTTAGAGGGCGGTTACGGGCTGGATACGCTCTCCGATGGCGTCAAGATCGTCCACGAAACGTTCGACGGCCGCGAGCCGATCGCCTGCGAGGAGGAGCCCGACGGGCCGGCGGTCGAAGTCACCGAGGCGCTCCGGACGCAGTTGGCTCTCGACTGACACGAATTGCGACAGTTCCAGCCGATTTAACACGGCCTGCTTACTACGGCCCGTATGGACGACGGCGAGACGTTCAACTGCACCATCACGGACTGGGACTACCTGTATGCCCGCTGTCGGGACGTCAGCGACGAGGTTCGGGCCGCCGACTTCGAGCCCGACGTCATCGTCGCGCTGGCCCGCGGCGGCTGGTTCGCCGGGCGCTGTCTCTGTGACTTCCTCGGGTTGGACGACCTCACCAGCCTCAAAATGGAACACTACGTCGGTACCGGCGAGACCGCCGACGAACCGCAGGTCCGATACCCCATGGCCGAGGGCACTCTCGAAGGCAAGGACGTGCTCATCGTCGACGACATCGCCGACACCGGCGGCTCGATCGAGCACGCCTACGAGTACGTCACCGACCGCACCGACGGGACCGTGCGGACAGCCACACTCCAGTTGCTCGGGACGAGCCGGTTCGAGCCGGATTTCGTCGGTGAGGAACTTGAGACGTGGACGTGGGTGGTCTACCCGTGGAACTTCATCGAGGACCTCTCGGAGCTGATCGAACGCGTGCTGTCGGCCGTCGGCGCCGTCGACCGGGAGACGATCAGAGGGAAGCTCACCGAGTGGTACGACATCGGCCGGATCGAGATGGAGACCGCCCAGCCCGACCGGCTCGACGAAGTTCTCGACGAGATGGTCCGCCGTGGCGTTGTTGAGCGGACAGGCGACGACGAGTGGCGACTGGCCGCAGGAATCACGACCCGTTAGGAATCAGTCGGCAATCGGTTCGACTTCCGACTCGGGGTCGGCATCAGTGTTGTCGGCGTCGTCGCCCTCCTCGACGGCCTCGGGGTCCTGAACCCAGAGATCACCGAACAGGTCGTCCTGCTGAAGTCGGATGCGGCCACGGTTCGAGAGGAACAAGAGCGCCAAGTAGGTCATAAACGGCCGACCGCCTGCCGTCTCGATCTCTGTATAAAGCAGCTCCGCGCGTCCCTTGTCGAACTGCGGCCGGAGGACCGCAAGGACGTCCTCGATCACGCGGTCGATATCCTCGGCGTGGGTCGTCCCCGTGACGTCGTTTTCAGTTGGCTCGTTGTCCTCTCGCAGCTCGTCGGCCGACCGGTAGTCGACGGTCTGGGTGCCGCGGCTGAACCCCTGCGGGGAGTCGCTGGTGTCGTACTCCCGGCGGCGCTTCCACCAGTTGTCGCGTTCGGCCTCCCGGAGCTCCCGGACGAGTTCGTCCAGCGTCTCGGGGGAGCCGCGGGTGGTTTTGCGCTCCAGTCGGCGGTCCATCTCGTCTTCGAGGGCGTCGACGGGATCGAACTCCGGCTCGGCGTCGGCGGCCTCGGTCATCGCCTGCTCCCACGGCTCGGGTTCGGGCCCGTCGTCCGGCTCGGGTTCCGACAGGAGTTGGTCGCCCTTCATCCGCAGGAGGACGCTCGCGTAGAACAGCGCGCGGGCGGTCGTCCGGAGATCGGTCTCGTGGAGCTTCGAGAGGAAGGCGTCGGTCACCTCGACGGTATCGATATCCCACGGATCGATCTCGCCGTCCTCGGCCAACTGCACGAGCAGTTCGACCGGCTCGACTTCGTCGTCGTCGACCTCGTCGGGCGGCGAAACGTCCGTGCCGACGCCGTCGACCGCGGCGATCTCCGGCGTCTCAGTCATCGGCCGTCGCCTCCTCGATGGCCTCGGGGCCGTCCCCGGAGTCGTCGCCGTTGTCGCTCTCGCCGCCGTCGTCGACTGCCGCGTCGTCCTCGCCGAACTGGATGCCGGTCACGGCACTGTAGTTGTCGTCCTGCATCGTGACGCCGATCGCGCGTTCGGAGCGTTCGAGCAGGGCCGACCGGTGGGAGACAACGACGAACTGGGCGTCGCCCGCCAGATCGTCGACCATCTCGCCGACGCGCTCGGCGTTCACGGCATCGAGGAAGGCGTCGATCTCGTCGAGCGCGTAGAACGGTGCGGGGTTGTGGCGCTGGATGGCGAAAATAAACGCGAGGGCGGTCAGCGACTTCTCGCCGCCGGACATCGCCGCCAGCCGCTGGATCGGCTTGTCCGCCGGCTGGGCCTTCATCGTCAGCCCGCCCTCGAAGGGATCGTCGGGGTCTTCGAGGACGAGTTCGCCGCTCCCCGCCGAGAGCCGCGAGAAGATCGACTCGAAGTGGTCGTTGATCGACTCGAAGGCGTCCATGAAGGTGGCCTTCTTCTGGGATTCGTACTGGTCGATCCGGTCGCGGATCCCGTCTCGCTCCTCGACGAGGGTATCGCGACCCTCGGTGAGGGTGTCGAGTTCCGCTTGGACCTCGTCGTACTCCTCGATGGCCAGCATGTTGACGGGTTCGAGGGCTTCCATCTTCGCCGTCAGTTCGTTGATCTTCGATTCGACCTCGCCGTGGTCGGGGATCGCCTCGGGGTCGTACTCGCCGACAGCCGACTGGAGTTCGTTGATCTCCCACTGGAGTCTGTCGACCTCCTCGCGGTGACTCTCAAGGGTCGACTGGATCTCGGCGACTGCCTCTTTGGCCTCGTCCCGCTCGGCTGTGGCCGCTTTGACCGTCGCCTTGAGGTCCTCGCGGTCGGCTTTGAGCTCTTCGAGTTCGCTTTCCAGTTCCTCGACGGCTGCCCGCTTCTCGTCGAGGGTCTCCTCTTTGGCTTCGATTTCGGCTTCCAGCTCCGTGATCTGGTCTTTGGCCTCGGCCTTCCGGTTTTGGGCCGTCTCGACGGTTTCGTGAAGCTCCTCGATGGCCTCCTCGGCGTACTGGAGTTCGAGCTGCTTTTCGTTGATTCGGCCGTCGACCTCGTCCATTCGCTCCTCGTGGTCGTCGATCTCGGCTTTGATTTCGTCGGCCTCGGCGGTGAGTTCCGGGATCTTGGAGTCGGCGAGCTCGGCTTCGAGGTCCGCAATCGTCTCCTCGATTGCTTCGCGGTCGGCCTCCAGTTCCTCGATCCGACCGTCGACTGCCTCCATCTCCTCGGTGACCTCCTCGCGTTCGGCCTCGATTTCTTCCAGTCTCTCTTCGAGCCGCTCGATCTCGGCTTCGGTGTCGTCGATCTCCTCGCGCGTGCGCTCGATGTCGGCCTCGATCGAGCGCACCGTTTCGGTCGCATCGGATTTCCGGTCCCGAGCGTCGTCGATGTCGCCCTCCAACTCTCTGATCTCCGAATCGAGGCTACGGCGCTTGTCTTCGAGTTGGGTGATTTCGGTGGCGATCCGTTCGAGTTTCCCGCCGCTGGAGTGCGAAAACGAGTACCGCGAGCCGCCGCCGGAGCCGCCGGTCATCGCCCCCGACCGCTCGACGAGATCGCCGTCGAGGGTGACCATCCGGTAGTCGCCCATGAACTGGCGGGCGGTCTGCATGTCCTCGACGACGAGCGTCGACCCTAAGACGTACGAAAAGATCGACTCGAATTTCGAATCGTAGTCGACCAGATTGCGGGCGAAGTCGACGACACCCGGATCGTTGGGAAGCCGCGGCAGGCTCCGGTTGTCCATTTTCGAGATCGGCAGGAAGGTTGCCCGTCCTGCATTCCGGGATTTGAGGTAGTCGATACAGTCCGATCCGACGCCGTCGTCGTCGACCACGACGTTGGCGAGTCGCCCCCCGGCGGCGGTCTCACAGGCAGTCGCGTACTCCGAGTCGACGCTCCCCAGATCACCGACTGCGCCGTGGACGCCCGCCATGTTGGCGTTGAGGATTGTCGTGACCGCGCGGGGCCAGGAGGTGTCGCCGGAGTCCGAAGCGCGGGCTTCGAGTTCGGCGTACTCCGACTGTTTCTCCCGGAGGTCGTCGTCGATCTCGTCGAGTTCGACCTTCAGTTCGCTCCGTTCCTCGTGGAGCGTCTCGATGGTCGACTCGATTTTGTCCCTGTTTTTTTCGGCCTTGTCCAACTCGCTGTGGAGCTCCGAGAGGTCGGCCTTCAGATCGGGCAAGTCTTCGCGGGCAGCTTCGAGGTCCGCTTGGGCTTCGGTGACTTCGTTCGAGCGCCGCCGGGCATCGTCGAGCAGACGGTCTTTCTCGCGTTGGGCCTCGTTGGCGTTCGCTTTGAGCGATTCGAGCCGCTGTTTTTCCTCGCTCAGTTCGGCTTTGAGTTCGTCGAACTCGGTGTCGACGTTCTCGATTTCCTCCTCGACGTCGGCGAGTTCCGACGCCTTGGTCTGTATCGTCCCCTTGATCGAGGCCTTCTTGACCTTGTGATCGCGGATCTCGTCTTCGAGCTCTTCGACCTGCTCCTGTTTGCGATCGAGGTCGACGAAGGCGCTGCGACGTTCGTTTTCGGCCGTCTCAACGCGCTCCTCGGCAGTCTCGATCCGGCCCTCCAGCCGGTCGATCTTGCCTTTGACTGACTCGATTTCGCGTTTGATGGCGAGCTGTTCGTCCTCGCCCTTGCGCTCGATCTCGCGGTTGAGTTCCGCCAGTTCGTCTTCGAGGCGGGTGAGTCGCCCCTGTTTCGTGTCGAGAGTCGACTGGCGCTCGGCGAGCGTTTCGGCTTTGGTCTCGATCGTTGACTCGATGTCGGCGAGGCTCTCGCGTTTCTCTTCGAGTTCGGCGGCCTTCAGATACCCCTCGTACTCCTGTTTTTCCTCGCGGTGGGACTGGTATTCGAGGGCGGTTTCGCGTTCGTTGGCCAGTTGGTCGAGGCGGTCTTCTTTGTCCTCGATTTTGAGCGTCGCTTCGTTGATGCGCTCTTCGACGGCGTCGAGCTCCTCGAAGGCGGCTTCCTTCTTCTGGTCGAACTCGGCGACGCCGGCGATCTCGTCGATGATGCCGCGGCGCTGGAACGGCGACATGTTGATGATCTCGGTCACGTCGCCCTGCATCACGACGTTGTATCCCTCTGGGGCGATACCCGCCTGCGACAGCAGATCCTGAATATCGCCGAGGTTCACCGAGCGCTCGTTGAGATAGTAGTACGAATAGTAGTTGTCGTCGGTCTGTTTGACCCGGCGTTTGATCGTGATTTCGTCGACGTCGCCGATCCGGTCGCTGCCAGCGGCGGTGACGACCTGCTCCCGTGTGAGGGTGCCGTCGCTGTTGTCGAGGATGACCTCGACGCTAGCCTCGCGGGTGCCGCCGCTTGCCTCCTCCTCGCCGTCGTGACCGGGATTATAAATGAGGTCGGTCAACTTCTCGGCGCGGATGCCGCGAGTGCGGGCGAGGCCGAGCGCGAACAGCACGCCGTCGATGATGTTGGACTTGCCCGAGCCGTTTGGGCCGGTGATAACCGTGAAATCTTCATAAAAAGGGATACGTGTCGGTCGCCCGAAGCTCTTGAAACCGTCCAAAACGAGGGCTGAAATGTGCATTAGTTAGGTGACTGTGGCTGCTGGGTCGGGTGTCGGTCAAGGCCGCGGAGCGTCGTTTTAGGCGACAATAATGTCGCTCTGCTCGGTCGCATCGTCGTCTGTCGACTCTTCGGTCTCAGGGGTGTTATTGCCTTCGAGTGACGACGCCCCCGACTCGTCGCTCGGCTCCTGTTCGACGACTTCGACGTGGTCGTCGCTTTTGGTCGTCTCAGCGGTGGCCGAGTCGACCGGCTCGGCGCCGACGAAGCCGTCGTCGGCCTCTTCGGCTTCGGCTTCGGTTTCGAGTTCGCGGACCCGGGCTTTGGTCTCGACGAGTTCTTCAGTCAGGCCGTTGACCGCCGCACGGAGCTCCGCGATCTCGCTTTCGAGATCGTCGACTCGATTAGTCATGAATGTTGAACGTTCCCACGGACGCATAAATCTGTGTCAGACATCTGTTGGACAACTGACTGGTATAGCGGCGAAGCCGAGACCCAATGTTTTAAAATTGATGAATGTATATGGGAACGACATACCGAGAAACGGCCATGCAACAGGAGTCCCCCCGAAACGGCGGCAGCGGAGAGTTCGATGCGGATTCGGTCGCGGCGTCGGTCGGCGAAACCGCCGCAGGGAGTGACGACACCACCCACCGACAGGCCGCCGAGAGCGACGCGGACGACCGGCTGCTTGCGGCGCTGTCGGCCCGACTCACGGCAGCCGACAGCAGGCCCGTCCCGCAACCGCCGTCGACGGAACCCACTGACGAGACACCGACGACCGGTCAGCAGCCGGACAGCGACGGTTCGGCGGCTTCGACCGACGATATCGCCGAGCTCACCGCCGAGCTCCGGTCACTGCAGACAGCTGTCGAGGAGCTCTCGGAGACGCGACACTCGGAGCTCGACGGGGTCGACGAGCCCACCGAGGATTCGACCTTCGAGTGGGTCGACACTCCCGAACCGCGGGTCGAGGCGCTCTCCGAGCGGCTCGAAACCGTCGAACGGCGTCTCGGAGCGGTCGAGTCGACGCTTTCGGGAATCTCGATGGCGGAACTGGAGACCGCCGTCGAACGGAACAGCGCCGCCCACGCCGACCTCGAAACCCGGCTCGATGCGGAGCTCGATAGCATCGAGGAGGTCTTCGAGCACCTGTTGTCGACGACCGACGAGCTCGACGCGGGGTTCGATGCGGTAGACGAGGCCCGCCGGGAAGCCCTCGAACCCCTCGAACGGCGGGCTGCCCGACGTGAGGCGCTCGTCGATCTCACACGGGAGGCCCTGCGCCACGGGGTGACCGAGGCGGCTTGTCACACCTGCGATCAAACGGTCGACCTCGGGCTGCTCGAAACGCCGTACTGTCCAGGCTGTGACCGACGGTTTACCGGTGTTTCGGCGGGTAGCTGGCTCCCGTTTTCGACGGCGATACTTCGAACGGCCGAACCACGGGGGGCGGGCGTCCCGATGGGGGCTCGCTCACACCGGTGCGAGGAGCCACGCTGAGAGGCGGCTCCGTTAGCCTTTAGCCAGCGGGCGGCAAAACGCGGATAATGACTGCGCAGGCCGTCGAAAACCGAGAACACGCGGTCGTCATCGGGCTGGAGGTCCACGTCCAGCTCGAAACGTCGACCAAGATCTTCTGTGGCTGTTCGACCACGGCCGCCGACGACGAGGAGCCGAACACCCGAACCTGTCCCGTCTGTCTGGGACTCCCCGGCGCGCTGCCGGTGCTCAACGAGGGCGCGGTCGAGGCCGCCGTCAAGATCGGCAAGGCCCTCAACGCCGACATCCCCGAGCAGACCACGTTCCACCGGAAGAACTACTACTACCCCGACCTCCCCAAGAACTTCCAACTCACCCAGTACGACGCCCCGATTTGCCAGCAGGGGAGCCTCGAAATCAGCGTCGAGGGGCAACGCCGCGAGATCGGCATCACCCGCGCGCATCTCGAAGAGGACCCCGGCAGCCTCCAGCACAAGGGCGGCAGTATCGACTCCGCCGAGGCCACCCTGATCAACTACAACCGGGCCGGAACCCCCCTCGTGGAGATCGTCACCGAGCCGGATTTCCGCTCGCCGCAGGAGACCAGAGCGTTCCTCGCCAAACTCGAAGGCGTTCTCGAATACTTGGGCGTTTTCGACCCCACCCGCGACGGCAGCCTCCGCGTCGACGCCAACATCTCGCTGGTCGACGCCGAGGCGGTCGCCGACGATGGCTCGATTGCGGAGGCCACGCTCGCCGACGCCAACCGCACCGAGGTCAAAAACATCTCTAGCCACAAGGGAGCCGAGAAGGCACTCGCCTACGAGGTCACTCGCCAGAAAAACGCCGTCCGGCGCGGCCGCGCGATCGAGACCGAGACCCGCCACTGGGACGAGTCCCGCGGCATTACGGTCTCGATGCGCTCGAAGGAGTCCGAAGCCGACTACCGCTACTTCCGTGAGGCCGACCTGCCGCCGCTCGAAGTCGCCCACTGGAAAGAAGAGATTCCGATCCCCGAACTTCCGGATGCCCGCCGCGAGCGCTTCCAGTCCGAATACGGGCTCGACGCCGAATCCGCCTCCAAACTCACGTCCACCAAGGAGGTCGCGGACTTCTTCGAGTCAGTCGCCGAGAGCTTCGACGCCGATCTGGCGGCGACGTGGGTCGCCGACAATCTGCTGGGTGAACTCAACTATCGGGACATGGCGATCACGGACGTCGACGATCGCCTTGAGGAGTTCACGCGCTTGGTCGAGTTGGTCGACGGCGACCAAGTCACGGTCAAAAACGCCGAGGAAGTCGTCCTGCGGGCAATGCTCGACGAGGGCGACGAGCCGGAGACGATCATTGACCGCGAGGGGCTGGGCAAGGCCGACGCGGGCGAGATCGAAGGCTTCGTTGCTGAGGCTATCGAGGAAAACCCCGACGCAGTCGAGGACTTCCACAACGGAGAGGGTGGCGCGCTGAACTTCCTGGTCGGCCAGGTGATGCAGAAATCACAGGGGTCGGCCGACCCCGGCAGTGTGAA
>Ga0209946_1000772_pt1 | contig 13211 bp, 16 predicted proteins | sample SalPon2_A_H2O_MG_FD_185704 | JGI IMG/M metagenome (GOLD analysis project Ga0209946, IMG submission 185704) | Salt pond water microbial communities from South San Francisco under conditions of wetland restoration - Salt Pond MetaG R2_A_H2O_MG... | ecosystem: Environmental > Aquatic > Non-marine... | reverse complement strand
TCGGTGATCTCGTAGAGCCCGCTGTTCTCGGCCGGGCCGATCCGCTCCACGCAGTCGTGGCTCGCGAGCGTGTGCAGACGCGCATTCATATACTGGCGGTTGTGATCCAACGCGATCGCGATGTTGACCGCGTTGTTCCGCCCCTCATCGGCCAGATACGCCAGAATCTCGAAGTCCGTGGGTTCGACCAAGTACAGTCCCATAGGTGTGGTGCCGGACGGTGATCCGACCGGCTCTTACCGTTAGTAGTTACTGTCGGTATGTAAATATTACCCGGGGGCTCCGTCGAGGGCGATGTCCCGGTTCCACGCTACCGCGTTACGAGTCGAGTACAGAGGGAAGCGTCGCCGTCCAGGTCCGGACCGCTCACCCGTCGGTTTCGTTCGACGCCCCGGCGCCGTCGGAGTCGTCGGCGTTCCGTGCGTCGAGCTCCCGCGCCACCAGCGCCTCGAAGTCGACGTCGTCGCGCTCGTATGCCTCGCGGTTCGCGGCGACGACGAGCCCTTTTTCAGTGATCTCGTAGAGTCCGCTGTTCTCGGCCGGGCCGACGCGCGTCAGGAGGTCGAAGTCCGCGAGCACCGGCAGCCGGGTGTTGATGTACGATCGACTCCGACCGAGGATCTTCGAGAGATTCGCGGCCGTGTTTCGTCGCCTGTTAGAGAGGGCGTTGAGAATTTCGAAATCCACCGGTGTCGACAGTCGCATATTCTGCATACAGGTACGTGATAAAAATAATCTTCTATGTAGCACCGGTATATCCGTTCAGATAGCATAATACGCCCGGGAAAATGCGTTATTTACTCATACTTGATCACATATTCTCACATTATATCATTGCCCGTCGATCATCTCCCTGGCCAGTTCCAGATCCTCGATGGCTCGCTCGTGCCGTGTGATGGCACGGTCGACTGACTCCACCGTCCGCTGAGAGTCCCACTCGTCGTAACAGACGCCCAAGAGGTGCGACTCCATCGCCTGAGACGTTCTGTTGTTGGCTTCGAGCAACGCCTTGAGGATCGTCCAGTCGAGGTCGCGTCGATCGGGGAGTTCGTCAACGGGAGGCCCCACATCCTCCTGTTGCTGAGACATCATCTGGAATTATGACCAGCCGGTTATAAATCTTGCAGCCGTGTGAGATTATCACACGCTCGGCGAGTCTTGGTGAACCCGAAGTAGCGACCTACCGCTCCTCGACGTGCCGCACCTGCACCGCCTCCCCGCGGGTCGACTCGGCCATCTCCCGGCCGAACATCTGCGCGCGACCGACGGCGTAGGCTTCGGGCCCCTCGACGACCACCTCGTCACCCACCCGGATGGCGTCGTCCGCGTCGACGACGCCCGGCGCGAGCACGCTACCGTGCGGGACGAACCCGTCGATCTCGACCCGCTTTGTCGGCGCCGACGAGTCGTCCCACACCCGCGCGCCCGCCAGCGTCAGCGCGAGCACGCCGTACTGCGGCACCATCGTCGCGAGCTGTTCGCCGCCGTTACCGTTGTCGTCTTCCCCGTCACCGTCCCGCACCTGGAGTTTGGGGTACCGGCTCGTGGTCTGCAGATCGACATCGGAGAAGAGCGCGTCGCCGGCGTCGGGGCCGAACTGGTAGTCCGCCAACGCTTTCACCGTGTTGTGCTGCCGTTCCCGCTTGCCGTACTTCAACTCGCCGTCGAGCGTCGCCATCAGGTTCGCAATCGAGTCGGTGTCGGTGGGGTGCCCCGTCACAGTGTACTCGAACTCGACGTCGACGTCGGCCGCGACGCGCTCGCAGATCTCGCGGTAGCCGCCGTCGGGGACGTGTGCGATGACCCGGGGATACTCGTTGCGCTCGAGATACCGCCGGAGCACGCTCGCGACGAACGAGCGCTCGTCCTCGGACCACCGGCCCGTGACGACGGCGTCGTAATGCTGGGCCGGATACGTGAGTTCCAACTCCATCGGCACCACGCCGATCGGCGAGGTCATCGAGACCGTGTGGCCGCGGTACTGGATCGCGTCGTGGAACTGCTCGTGGCTCTGTGACTCGCTGTAGGGTTTCGTGGCGGAGCAGGGGACGAGCACCAGTGGGTTCGAAAAGCGGTTCCGGTAGCGGGTCGTGACCCGGTCGGCGAACCGCTGGATCTCCACGCGCCGGAGGGTGTCCTCGCTCGCCGCCGCGAGTTCGGCGTCGCGGATCACCGGCGTCCGCGCTTCCACATAGCCAAACTCGTCGTCGAACTCCCGGAACGCCGCGGTGAGCCACTGGTCGTGGCGGGCCTGGCCTTCGACGTAGTCCCGAAGGCGGCCGTCGCGGATCCGCCGGCGGACCGTCGCGAGTTCGGATTCCAGCGCGTACTCGTTGTGGTCGGCGCAGTCCTCGCGGTCGAACACCGCGGGATCGGAGCGGGCCTCGGCTGCGGCCTCGGAGCCGGCGTCGGGGTCGATGTCGGCGACGGTCCGCTTCCCGCGACACGCCGGACACGAACACGGGAGTTCGGTCAGGTCCGCGAGGAACTGTTCGTCCGCTCGGGTGAGATAGAACCCCTGAAGCCCTCTGACCCGCGCCCGCTTCGCGTCGAGGAGGTCCACGCCGGCGTACGCCAGCGTCGCGGCGTTCCGCGGCGTGGCCACCCCAGAGAGATACAGCGCGGTGTCCGGCGGCAGCGCCTCGCGGGCGGCGATGATCTCGTCGCGGAACGCGGCGGCGTGGCCCACGAACCCGGGCGCATTCGAGAGGATGTACGCGTCGGCGCCGTGGTCGGCGGCAGTCTCGCTCGTGACCACCGCGGCGCTGGGGTAGTCGACGTCGGGATGTGCCACCGCGAAGGCGTCCTGTACCGCATCGTCGGTGCCGGCCGGGAACGATCGGTGCGGAAGCACCGTCAGGAGCGCCCGGTAGCCGCGTGGAACCTCCCGATCGTCGGCCCAGAGGCTCCCCCCGTCTTCGATGCTGTCGTCGACGAGTGCCGGCGTCGAAAGCGGGTCCGCCAGCCGGAGTTCCCCGGCGCGGGCGGCCCCGTCACGCCCGTGGACCTCGAAGTAGTCGGTCATATTCCCGTAATCGACCGGGGGCGTGAATTATCTGTCTGTTTGCGTTCCAAGACAGTTCGCAGATATAACAGATGAATTATATTTGCCGGCGCTGCGACTGGCCCCGTGACACCTCGTGCTTTTTGAACGCGGGCCCGAAACCGGTGAGTATGCGCGTCACCGGCGCGTGGTCCGAATCGGCGGCGGCAGCGTTCCTCGAGGAGGTCCGAATCCCGATCCGGGTGGCGTGTCACACTCCACAGGGCCGTCTCTGGATGCTCTCGCTGTGGTACGCGTGGGTCGATGACGCCGAGGGCGGCGACGGGGCGGCAGCGACGGACCCGGACGCGACACCCGAACTCCGGTGTGCGACGGCCGCGGGGGCCGACGTGGTCGCGTACCTCCGGCAGGACCCTGCCGTCGCGTTCGAGGTCTCGACCAACCACCCGCCGTACCGTGGCGTGCGGGGGTACGGGACGGTCCGGATCGAGCCCGACACTGACAAGGCACTGTTGCGGTCGCTGTTCGATCGCTACTTGGGCGGCACCGACAACCGGCTCGGCGACCGGCTTTTGGATCCCGAGCGGGAGGAGGTCCGGCTCCGGATCGACCCCGAACGGCTCCACTCGTGGGACTTCTCCGGCCGGATGGGCGACGTCGACGCCGGGCGTGACGGGGTCGAGTAGCGGAACTCACTGCCCGTCGCCGCCGGGGTCGGTCCGCCTCGAGAGCGACTCGACCGCGACGCCGTCTGGGAGGTGTGTGAGCGCCGAATCGGCCCACCCCTCGTGGGCGAGCACCAACTCGGCACCGGGGTTCGCGGCTGCGACCCGTCGAACGCCCTCGGCGGCGGCTCGTTGCGCTGCCGCGTCGGGGCGCTCCGGCACCGTCGCGGTCAGCGGGTACGTCTCCGAGAGCGCCCGTGGGAACGGCCCGAACGGCGGGACCACACGCCAGACCGCATCGTAGTCGTCGCCCGACGGCGTCCCGCCCTCGGTCAGCAGCACCCGTCCGTCGGCGTCCAGCCGGTCGAGCCTGTCGTGATGTCGCAGGACCTCCGGGCGCCGCGCGGACTCCGCCGAGAGCGAGAAAAACGACCCCTTCGAGACGGGCTCCTCGCGCTCGAGCTGGTCGGCGTGGCCCACGAGCGCGCGGTAGCCATCCAGAACTCGAGGATGCCCTCGCGCCCGCGATTCCACGAGTTCCAGTAGGTTCCCTGACCGAATGGCCTGTTTGATCCGCCGGAGCTCCGAAAAGGAGACGTGGAGGTTGTGCGCTGCGAGCAGCCGCTCGCGCTCGCCGTCGTCGCACGCGCGGAGCCCGCCCGGATCGTGCTCGGTACAGACCCGACACGAACACGGGAGGTACTCCAGGTCGTCGAGGTGCTCGGTCCCCCGGACGGTGAGGTAACGGTCGTCGCGGGCGTAGATCGCGTACGCCGCGGAGTCGAACAGGTCACACCCCGCTGCGACCGCCAGCGCGAACATCATCGGATGGCCCGCGCCGAACAGATGAACCGGGGCGTCGCGGCCGAGTCCCCGCTTTGCGGCGGCGACAACGTCGATCATGTCCGCGTACCGGTAGCCGTTCATCAGCGGGACGACCGCGCCGACCGGGAAGACGTCGAGGTCGGTCGCATCCGCGTGTCGCGCCGCGGCCTCCCGGAGGTCGGGGTACGTCGACCCCTGGACGGGCGCGTTCACGAGCATCTCGCCGGTGTCGATCGCCTCCGCGTCCGACAGGGCCGCCTCGGTGCGTTCGAGATCGGACTCCGCCCGCTCTCTGGCGACGTCGGGCGGCGTCGGGATGTCGACCGGGGTACCCACGTCGGAGCCGATCTGATGCTGGAACTCGAGAATCTCCCGCGTGGTCACCTCGACGTCACCGTACTCGGCCAGCTGGAACGATCCCGAATCGGTGACGATCGCGCCGTCGAACCCGAGCAGCTCGTGGAGTCCCTTCTCGAGCGCCCGCGCCCGGAGGCCGTCGTCGGAGTGGATGATGTAGGCGTTCGTGATCAGGATCTCCGTCCCGAACTCGGATTCGAGCTCCGCGGGCGGGATGGTGCGGATGTTGGGGTTGATCACCGGCATCAGTGCCGGCGTCTCGACGGTCACGCCCGCGCGGGGGACCGAGAGCTCGCCGATCCGCCCCGCGGCGTCCCCGTCCCGGAGCTCGAAGTGCTCGCGCATACACGGATCTGGTGACGGACCGGTAAGTATCGTCGCATATCACCCGAACGATACCGTGAGCCGTCGTTCGGGGCGGTGCGGCGCGACCCGCCGAGCATTTCCGTGCCGATTGACAACCGCGGCGTGTATGCGTCACCTCGGGCTGAAAGCGCGGATGGCGGCCGTGGGATCGATCCTGTTCGCGTTCTACGCCGTCGCGGCCGTGGTCGTGATGGGCGTCTTCGGGTGGCCGCTCTCGCTCGTCCTGATCGGCAGCGTCGCGTTCGTCGGCGTCCAGTACAAGGTCGGGAAATGGATGGCGTTGCGGAGCGTCGGCGCGGAGGATCTCCCGGAGGACCGGTATCCGGAGATCCACCGCCAGGTCGAGTCGCTCTCCCGCTCGATGGAGATCGAGAAGCCCAGGCTGATGATCGCGAAGATGGGCGTGCCAAACGCCTTCGCAGTCGGTCGGAAAGGCGCGGGCACGGTCGTGGTGAGCGAGGAGCTTCTCGCCCGTCTCGACTCCCGGGAAGTCGAGGGCGTGCTCGCCCACGAGTTGGCACACATCAGTAACCGGGACGTGGTGATGATGGTGCTGGGCCAAGGCGTCGCCTCCATCGTCGCCATCGTGGCCCAGTGGGCGGTGCTTCTGACCGGCGACAACGACATCGCGGACTTCGTTCTCGCGTTCGTGGTCGGGCAGATCACCCAGTTGCTGGTGATGGCGTTCGTGTTCGCCATCTCGCGGTACCGCGAGTACGTCGCCGACGGCGACGCCGCTGACGCCATCGGCGGGGGCGAGCCGCTCGCCCGCGCCTTAGAGAAGATCAGTAGCGCCAACGAGCGCCGCGACGACGCGGTCGACCAGCAGGTGAACGCGCTGTGTATCTTCGGCGAGGGGCGCGGGCTGGCGGCGCTGCTCTCGACACACCCGCCAGTCGAAAAACGCATCCGGAAGCTCCGGGGCTGATGGCCGACGTCCGGACCCTCGCGACTGCCGTGCTCGGCGTCGCGCTCGGGATCGTCTGCCTGGTCGCGCCGGGGACGGTCGTCCGGATCCAGACCGCCGGCCGACTTCCGCAGGACCGGTACGGCCGGTACGGCGAGGACGGCACGTCCGGCGGCGACGGCCGAGCCGACGCGGCAGACGGTGGGGTTCCGACCCGGTGGATACGGCTGGTGCAGGCCGTCGGGATCGCCCTGCTGGTCGGTGGCGCGTACTTCGGGTGGACGCTTCTGTGACCGATCCGTCGGGCTACACCGGCAACGCGGCTGCAGCCTCTGGGAACTGGTTCGTCCCGCCCTCCGCAAACCGGAGCGTGAGGTACAGAAGCGAAAACAGGGTCGCGTTGTACGCGCCGTGGATCAGCGCCGGCACCACGATGTTGTCGGTGAGTTCGTACAAGGTGCCGAACACCAGCGTCGGGAGCACCAGCACCGAGATGCTGACCAGCCGGGCCCGCGGTGCGCCCGCAAGCGAAAAGAAGTGGATCGACGCGAAGATCAGGCTCGCGAGGACGATGGCGACGGGGGCCGGCAGCGCCTCACCCAGTCGGTTCTGGACGACGCCGCGGTAGAGCAGTTCCTCGCCGGGGCCGATCAGGAGAAACGACGCCGGGATCAGGAGTAACAGGATCTCGGGGTTCTGCATCCCGGTCTCGGCAACCGTGTTCGGGGCCGCCTCGGTACTGGTTGCCGCGAGGACGATGGACGCTAGGATCAACAGCGCGAACGACGCGACGTAGCCTGCGACCACGTAGGCGACCTCGCGGATCGAGGGCACCGCGATCCCGACGTACTCGATCCCGCGACCGCGGTATCGGAGGTACGCCAGTGCGACGCCACCGAATCCCACGCCGGTCGCGAGCGCCAACGAGAGCACGATGCCCAGAACCGGCGTGAGCCCGATGCCGGCCGCGCCGAGCGTGAGGACGGCGATGCCGACGAGCGCCACCCCGACGCCGATGCCGACCGCCGCGAGCAGAATCGCCACGGCCAGCGCGCGGAGCACGGCACGCGGGGACCGCGAGGGGTCGACGCTATCGGGTCTGTCGACTGGGGTCGGATCGGAGGACACACCCAGGCTACGGCGCCGCGGCTCAAAATCCTTCCCTCCGGGGGCAGAACTTTCGCCCGCCCGATCTACCGCCACCGCTCGGCGAGTTCGTACCTGGTGACGCCGAGGACCGTGCGGCCGTCGCGGATCGATCCGTCGAAAACCGACTCCAAGAGGTCGTCGTAGTCAGTCACCGCGACACGGATGCTCTCGTTGAAGTCGAGGTCGCGTTCGGCGGTCGGCTCACACCCGTGCGCCAAGTAGTAGTGGTGAACGCTGTTCAACAGCCCGTTGGCGGGCTCGACCGCACACAGATACCGGAGAGAGTCGGGCTCGTACCCCGTCTCCTCGGCGAGCTCCCGGGCGGCGACCGCGTCGAGGTCGGCGTCGTCGTCGTCGACGGTCCCGGCCGGCAGCCCCCGGTTGACCCGCCCGACCGCCTGCCGCCACTCCTCGATCACGACCACGTCGCCGTCGGGAGTAAACGGAAGAATCACCACCGCGGGTGGCTCCTCCACCGAGTGGAAGTCGGTTTCGGTGCCGCCCGGAAGGATCACGTCGTCGCGCCGGACCGCAAACCCCGGACAGGTGTAGTCGGTCTCGCTCCCGGTCGTCGTCCACGCGAGGTCGTCGCCCCCGGACTCGTCGGCTGGTTCAGTCTCGACCATATCTCGGAGTCCGGCCGGATACACAAAAGTGGTGGTTCGACGGAGCCGGCGGACCTCGCCCCCTCGGGTGCGGCCCGGGTCCAGTCCGCTCACCGCCGGTGTTTGAGATCTATGATCGCGCGCGTGCGCGGACGATCAGCGCTGTGCCGACGAGGACGGCGACGACCGACACCAGCGTGACCGCGACGTGGAGTTCGGTGAACCAGAAGGGGGCCTGGACCCCCGTCTGGACGATCACGAGCAGGAACGACAGCACGGGAACGTCCCGGCTCTCACCGATCGTGGTCGCGTCGTCGCCCCCGTCACCGGCGTAGGAGACCCCGCCGACCGTCTCGCCCTCCGGCAGGCGCTCGGCCTCGTAGGGAACCTCGGGGGTATTGTAGCTCCAGACGGTCGCGCCCGACTGGTTCACTTCCACGAGGCGCTTGTTGAGCGAGTCGGTGATCAGGGTGTTGCCGTTCTCGAGGCGGTCGGCATCGCGAGGCCAATTGAAATTCACGCCCTCCGCGGTGTAGATCTCCCAGGCGACTCGCCACTCGCCGTCCGAGCCGCGTTCGAGCTCCACGATCCGGTCGTTGTGGCTGTCGGCCACGAGCACGCTGCCGTTCCCCAGCCACTGGGGGTTGTGCTGCTGGCGGAGCAGCGTCGGGTCCCCGCGAGTGGTGTCTGTGTCGCCTTCGTTGATAACCTCGACGACGCCCTCGCCGCGCTCGATGATCACGAGCTGGTGGGCGTTCCGAACCGACACCAGGTATCGGTCTTCACCGATCACGTCGACGTCGTTGATGTGGAGCCAGTCGGTCCGGGTGGGGTCCTCGGGGGCGTCGTATCGGGTGCTCGCGTTCCACTGCCAGGTGACCTCGTCGCCGCGGACGGTGAAGATCCGCTCGCGATCCATGTCTGTGACGAGGAACTCCCCCGAATCGAGGCGCTCGACGTCGTGGACTTCGCTGTTCTTCTCGGACCGGACCGGGAAGGCGTACTCGTACTCGATCTCCGGGTCGGCGTCGGAGTCGGCGTTGGGGTCGATGATCCGGAAGCCGGTGTGTGCACACGGCGACTCGTAGGGCCCGCACTCGTCGTACCCGCTCTGCATGAACCCCGCCATCACGCTCCCGTTTTCGAGCATGGTGACGTCGAAGTAGCTGTCCGTGTCGCCCGCCCGCCACGCGGTCTCGCGACCGTCGAGCAGGTAGACCGACCCCCGCTCGTGGAGCCCCGGGCCGCCGCCGTGGGAGCCGACGAGAGTCTCTCTGGATTCGTCGTCGCCTGCGGCGCCGACGTCCGGTGCGAGCGCGGCACCGGCGAGGAGGGCGGCGGCGAGGAGGGCGATGCCGAAGACGACGAGCACCGCACCCACTCGCTGCCCGTCGCCGCCGAGTCCGTCGGGGACCGGAGTGCCCATTCGTGGATAAGGGAAACACGACCGACGAGAAAAGCCGTTCGGTGTTGGGACCTCGGCGGGCGTCCCCGTCGGCGGTGCGACCCGGTTACTCGTCGCCCGTCCGCTCGGCTTTGAGTTCGAGTCGGTAGCCGAACGGGTCGGTGACGTAGACGGCGGGGGCGACGCCGGTCGCGCCGAGGGGGTCGAGCCGGCGGTCGATCCCGACCGCAGCGGCTTCCAACTCCCGTTCGATCCCCTCGATGGTGTCGTCGACCCGGACCGCAACGTGATCGTAGCCCGTCCGTGCCGGCGGCTCGAAACTGTCGTCGGGCTCGACGTGGATCACCGCCCCCGGCGCGAGCCGAACCGAGAAGAACGGCTTTTCGCCCGACTCGTACAGGTCCATCCCATCAACCGCGAACCCGAGCGCGTCGCGGTAGAAGCCGAGCGCGGTGTCGACGCCGTCGGCGGGGATCAGGAGCTTCACGTGGTCGATCTCGGTCGCGTCCATACCGCCCTGTTCCGGCCCACGACCCAAAATCCCCGTGGTGACTCCGGGAGCGCTTCGCCGCTCCGTTCGAGGGGGCTCGACACAACCGAAGACCTATGCGCCGCGCCGCGGACCCCGGAGACGAGCCATGTTCGTGGGCCACGAGTTCTTGGCGTTCGCGCTCGCCGGGTGGGCGGCCGTCCGGTTCGGGTGCGACGACCGGACGGCGCTTCACGCCGGGGCGGTCGCCGGGTTCGCCGCCCTGCTTCCGGACCTCGACGTCGTCTACGCCGTGGCCACGTACGCCGTCGCGGTCGCGGGCGGAACGCCGCTCGGGTGGGAGGCCTTCTGGGGCGTTGCGAACGCGACCCACCGGGTCGTGACCCACACCCTCCCGACGGGCAGCGTCGCGACGCTCTGTTTCGGCGCAGCCGTCGCAGTCGCGCGGTGGCGGGCGACGCAACGCGTCGTGATAGCTACAGTTGCCGGCGCCGCAGCACTCGGGGCGGCGGTGCTGGTGTCAGGGTTCCGCGCCGCTGTGGCCCCGTCGGCGGCAGTCGTCGCCGGCGGGTTCCTCGTCTGCGTGTCGGCGACCGGGTGGCTCCTCGCCGCACGGACGAAGCTATCGACGCCGGGCGTGACGGTTGCGGCTGGCGCCGGGTTCCTCTCGCACCCGTTCGGCGACGTCTTCCTGGCCGTCCCGCCGCCGCTGCTCTCGCCGTTCGGCCCGTCGGTGGGCGCCGGGCGAGTCTCCCTGGCGGCAGACCCGACCCTCGACCTGCTGGGCGTGCTGTTCGTGGAACTGGCGGCCGTCTGGGCGGGGCTCGCGGTGTTCGCGTGGGTGGCCGCCGACCGGGTCGATCGCGCCGGCCGACTTCGTGACGCGTTCGACGGGCGGGCCGGAGTCGGAGCCGCGTACGCGCCGGCCGCGGTGATTCTCCCGCGACCGACGATCGTCGACGCCCACGTTCTGGGCGCTACGATCGTCCCGTTCGCCGCGACCGTCGGCGCGTGGGCGGGCTACGCCTCCTTTCGGCGCGCCGGCGCGGCCGACCCTCACCCACGGTTTGGGCCCGTGTACACCGGTGTCGTCGTCGGTGTGGCGGCACTCACTCTCGCTGCGGTCGCGTACACGGCCGCGTACGCGATCATCTAAGTGGGCGATTCCGGCGGTTGCAACCGGGCGACACCCGCGTGCGCTCGTCTGGTTCCCCCTGTGGTCGGAAGCGGAAAGTCCATATTCCTCGGCGTGAATCCGGAGGTATGAGTCTACTCGACGACACCCGCGTGCTTGCCGGCCTCGCGCTCATCCTCGTTGGGTCGGTGCTCTTGGTGCCGGCTATGCTGCCAAACGCTTCGACGCTTTCGACGTACGCGCTCGTCCCGGCGGCGCTGCTTCTGACTGCCGGGACGTGGCTGGTGGGGACCTCCGGTGGATCGTCAGCGGTGTGAGTATATGCAGGTTTATTACTTGCGGTCACGTTCATTCGATGTATGATTGATGAAATACGTCGCGCGAACAGGGGAACACGGGTCCAGTATGTGATGATGGTCATCTTCGGCGGGCTCTGCGTCCTCGCGGCGTTCGCGCCGTTTCCAGACATCATCAGGATCACGACCGTCGGAACCCTGTTCGGCTTCACCGCGGGGCTGTGGGTTTCGCACCTGATACAGGTTCTCAGGCGGGCCATTGATGCACAGCAGTCAGACGTCCAGACCGCCGTCGAGACACAGTGACCCAGTCCGAATCACAGTCGCAGCCGGACGGATCGTCGGACCAGCCGACGTTTCTCAGGGGGATCGAGTTCATCACCGGACCGGACCCCAACCTCGGCTCGTTTCTGCTCACTATCGGGATCGTTACCTGCGTGTTCATCGCGCTGTTCCAGTTCACGATGCCGTCTCCGGTGTCACACCTGCTCACTGCCGGCGTGATCACCATCACGGTCGTCAGCGCCGGGTTCGCCGCGTTGCTCGACTCGCTGAACTACTTCGACCAATCGAGTGACTCGGTGTCACAGGTGGCTCCGGACCCAACGCAGACCAGCAAGCCCTGGGTTCCCGAAAAACGGGTCTCGGCGCCGTTGCCGCCCATGATCAACTTCGACGAGGAACTCAGCGAACTCCAAGCGCAGTTCGACGGGGAGCTCCCCGACCAGTTTACACCCTTCCTTGAGGACTACCGGCGGCTGAAGACGAACCCGAAAAACCGGATGTCGATCGCGAGCGACCTGCGGGCAGACCTGAACCCCATCAGCGTGATTCTCGATGAGGACACCCCGGAGTATGAGCCCTATCAGCGGATGAGCGACGGGCTGTTCCGGTACATCGGGGACAGCGCCGACCATCTCTCCGTCACGGAGGTCACCAGCCGTGACGCGGCCGGCGAGCCCCAAGAGGTCGGAGCGATCGCAGGGGACCTCGCGGTCTTCGACCTCTCGGTGCACAACGAGGGCGAGGCGACCGACGTCGAGGTGATCGTCGAGTTCTACGACGGCGACGAGTCGCTATCGACCTGGAGCGGTTCGCTGAAATCTGTGAGCCCGGGGGCGACTGAGACCATCTCGACCAACATCTACGTCCCGGAGTCGACAAACCGGATGCGAACCGACGCTCGACCCGCGTAGGCGGTGGCAGCGCGCTCGGGACCGCGGGTGCCCTGCTGCTTCTCGGGACGCGGCTGGTGAGGATTCCGGAAGGCTCACACATCGAGAGAGTGCGTGACCGGCGGCGCAAAAAAGTGCGGACGGCTTCGACGTTTTGCTGCGGCAGCCGACCGTCCTGTCTGTCTGACCCCCGCAAAAGAAACGCTGACCGACAGAGAGTCAGCCGGAGTCGAAAGCGACCCGCCGGAGTGTTATTCCGTGGGTGCCGTCGACGTGGTCAGCGTCGCGGAGTTCTCGCCGTCCTCGGACTCCCAGACGACGCGGACCGTCTCGCCACCCCAGTCGGCATCGTTGTCGAACCTGGCGCTTGTGCCAGCTGAAACGGTGTCACTTGAACTCAGGCTTGTATTAGTCCACGCTACGGACGCATTATTCATTCCGGCAGTCGTTAGCCGTTCCGCCTCGATCGAGTCGCCCGTCTGGTGCGTGATCGTCGTGCTGTTCGAGGTCGTATTGTAATCGAACCCGAAGCTGGCCTGCGGCGCGCTCTGCCCGAGCGAGCCGCCGAGGTTGAGCACGAACGACCCGATGACCGCCGCGAGGATCACGGTGATCGCGACCATCAGGATCACGCCAATCACCGGCGAGACGGCCGAATCGTCAGTAAACAGCTCTTTGATGTCCATCGGATTACGCCTCCGGAGCTGTCGAACTGCTCAGTGTTGCGGAGTTCTCGCCGTTCTGGGACTCCCAGACGACGCGGACGGTCTCGCCGTTCCAAGGCCCAGCGCTCAACACGTACGTACCCGTGTCACCCGCACTGATTGTGTCA
>Ga0209946_1000770_pt1 | contig 13216 bp, 15 predicted proteins | sample SalPon2_A_H2O_MG_FD_185704 | JGI IMG/M metagenome (GOLD analysis project Ga0209946, IMG submission 185704) | Salt pond water microbial communities from South San Francisco under conditions of wetland restoration - Salt Pond MetaG R2_A_H2O_MG... | ecosystem: Environmental > Aquatic > Non-marine... | reverse complement strand
GTCGATAACATACCCCCACTCGTGGTCGCTCATGGTAATTTCATTTTCCAGTTCGAAGGAGAGATCCGACCGCGTGCGGCCGACGCCGCTCTGATCGGTAGCAGGGGCAACGACCGTCACGTCCCACTCTGGGCTGAGGTGTTCGTAGAGTGCCCGCAGACCCGGACTGTTGATCCCGTCATCGTTTGTGAGGAGGAGCCGCATTGTCGCCTCCTTGCCACCCTCGGAATATAAACTTCCCCACCGGCCAAACGCCTCACCAGCCGTCCGTTGTCGACGCCCGTCGCGGCCCGCTCAGTGAACTCGGATGTCGAGCGTCCGGCTTCGGGGGCCGTCACACTCGACGGCGAGAATCGACTGCCATCGCCCGAGTTCGAGTCCGCCGTCGTCGACAGGGACGGTCACGCTTTCGCCGACAAGCATCGCTCGGACGTGGCTGTCGGCGTTGTCGTCGATCTCGTCGTGTCGCCAGCCCTCATCGGCAACGAGGTGATCGAGTGCGTCGGCCAGATCGTTGAGCAGCCGCGACTCGGCTTCGTTGACAACAACGCCCATCGTCGTGTGCTGGCTAAATACGGTACAGACGCCGTCGGCGTCAGCAGGGAGCGTCGCCGCAACGCGGTCGGTGATGTCGAGACACTCGGTTCGGCTGTCGGTATCGACGGTGATCGATGGCACGTTCACGCTACTCGCTAGGGGGTGAAAACCGTAGCGTCGAGACCGACGGCCCTTTGCTCGCGCCGTTCGGACGATCGGCTGTGCTGGCCGTCGATACCGTTTCCGTCGTCGCCGACGTGCTCATCGGGGTGGCTCCACGTGTCGCCCGGATCGCCCTGCTGGTGTCGGTGTCGGTCTATCTCGCCAACGTCGCCGTTGCCTTCGGGCTCGTCGAGAAGATCGCCGGGCTCTCGCGGCTGCTGACCGGGCCGGCGAACCTTCCTGATGAGGTTGGGACGGCGATTTTGACGACGACAGCCTCGACGACAGCCGGCTACTCGATGTTGGCTGATCTGTGGGAATCCGACTATCTCGACGACAGAGCAACGCTGATCGCGGTCGTGATGAACACGTTCTTTGGGTTTGCCCAACACGTCTTCACCTACTACATTCCGGTACTCATTCCGATTCTTGGGCTCCACGTCGGCGTATTGTACGTCAGCCTGCGTGCACTGATCGCCCTGGCGATCACGCTGGTCGGCATCCTCGCGGGCGCGCTGTTGCTCTCAGAACGAAACGTTAACCAGGAAGTCCAGCTTGATCCCGACGCGCTTGACGAAGCAGAACAGACGCCGAAAGAACGCTTGGTCGCAGCGTGGGATCGGACGTGGCCGACCCTTCGTCGGCTCGTTCCGCGGCTTGCGGTGATCTACACGCTTGTCACGCTGCTGGTCGAGCAGTATGACCTCACCGCGATTACCGGCTCGGCCGATCCGCTGGTCGCTGTCGTTGGCCTCCCGGCGGCCGCGGTGCCGGTGATCGCGGTCTACACGTTCGATACCACATCGGGAGCCGCAACCATCGCGCCGTTGTTGGGCGACGTGTTCACCCCGCGGCAGGCGGTGGCGACGCTGCTGCTCGGTGGGATTATCTCCTTTGCGGTCTCGACGTTCAAGCGATCGATCCCCTTCCAGTACGGGATCTGGGGGCCGGAGTTCGGAACAAAGGTAATCGTCGTCAACACAGCCCTGAAAATTGTCTTTATTTCGGTTACGGTCGTCGCGTTGCTGGCGATCTAAGCGGCGACGAGAACGGCGAGATCGCGGCGACAGCTATCGCGGCGACAACAGGCGTTCCATCTTCACATGCGGAATGCCGGCTTCCACAAACTCCTCGCTAACAGTACGGTAGCCCAGCGCGTGATAGAACCCCTCAACGCGTCGTTGTGCATGGAGAACACAGCGGCTCGCGTCGGCCGCAACGCCGACCGCTTCGATGGCATCCATTAGCTGTCGACCACACCCCTCGCCCCGAGTCGACCGGCGAACAGCCACGCGCTCGGCTTTGATCGTCTCGGCGTCGACCAAGCGCGCGCGGGCAGCCCCGATCGGTTCCTCGTTGGCAACGAGAAGCAGGTGAGTCGCGTCGGTTTCGGCGTCATCCCATTCGAGGGCGGGGTCGACGCCCTGTTCGTCGACGAAGACGGCACGTCGGATCGCAAACGCCGCGGCCAGCGTTCCAACGTCGCCGTCGGTCAGTTCCCCGTCGGTGTTGTCGACGATCGAGTTAATGACGGCGTCGCGGGCCCCGTCGCTCTCCGTTTCAACGGCTTGTTTGGCCGCAGCGACGAGGTCGTTCGATGGCTCGTGGACGCGGTAGCACCGACACACGTCTTTGCTGTAGCTGTGGCTCGCGTATCTATCTACTGTTCGGAAGGCGTGTGGGTGACGGTGAGCCGACGTGTCAGTTGGTTCGTTCGACGCGCCACGTTGTCGCGCTGGTGTACGACCAGCGTTCGATCGAGAGATCGGCGACCGAATCCTGAAGCTTGAGGATCAGCGCGCCGATCTCCTTGGCGGAGAGACCAACATCGTCGGCGATGAACTTGCTTTTGAAATACAGCTCGCCGTCGGCGGCCTGCTCGCGGAGGTAGGACGCGAGTCGTTGCTGTTTCGTTTCCGTCGACTCCGCGGTCGGCTCGTCAGCGGCATCGTCGCTCGATTGGTTAGGGGCTGTGCGTGCGTCGTCAGCGGGGGTGTGGTGGGATGTACTCATAGATCGTGGGTGTTGTAGTTGTGGCCAGCGACCAGTGCAAGCAGGTGACAGCCGAGGAGGCCAAGCCCGACGGGGCCGGGAGCGGGGCCAAGCTCGGCGGCAAGCACCGGGAGATACACCATCGGGAGGACAATCGCGGCCCAAAAGCCAAGCCAGCGACCGATGGTGTGGAGGGCTCGCTGTCCCTGTTGGAGGAGATCCTGTCCGCGGCGAACAGTGCTCGCGGCTGCATCCGTCGCAGCCGTCTCGATGCGTCGTGTTGATTGGAAGCCTTTCATGTCGTGCTCACCGTCTATTCGTTCCAACAACCCATACCCACATATAGTGGCCAGAGCGTTGGCGTAAATTCACCCCGAAAAACGGCGAAAAAGCCGATTGCGTGATTGTTTAGGACGCTTTTAAAATCGTTTAGACTGTTTAGAGATAGATCTGCGATGGTTTCATCGATCCTGTCAAAACAGAAGCTTGGTAGGCGTTTGTGGCGGACTTACTCCACGTTCGACGCTGGATCGACGGGGGTGCCATCCTCAGTCGGTGGCGCGACACGATCGATCATCGACGCGACATCGGGCTCTCGAACCGTCACCGACACCTCGATGTCGCCAAGTTCGTCAGGGTTGCCGACCGCGAAGTTGATCACTCCCTGGAAGGCGGCCTGTTTCTTCAGCGCGAAACTGAACCCCTCATCGTCGGCGTGTTTGTGGAACTCTCGGCGGGCAGTATCGAGGATCTCCTGTTCGTACAACAGATCCGAAAACGGATCGAGTGTGTGGGTTTCGCCGACGAGCAGCCCCGGTTCGTGATCGAACTCAGCGTTTGGGAAGACGTTGCCGACGGCGTCGGCGACCCGATCGGTGACCTCGGTGTCGTTGACCGGGGCCTCGATCCGCACCTCAATGCTGTAGATCATTGGTTCCTACCTTGGAGAGCAGTGTGCGGGCCTCGGCCCGAAAGGCATCGAGGCTGTCAGTGTTCTCGATTCGGTAATCGGCGGCGTCCATCACATCGCCCATGCCAAAGCCGAGTTCGCGTTCGTCACGTTCACGGAGGGCTTCGAGATCGGTGTCGGTGCCATCTCGGCCACGCTCGCCGAGTCGCTCCGCACGGAGGTCGAATGGGGCTTCAATGCTAACGATGGCAAACGAGTCGCCGAACGCCTCGGTGAAGGCGTCGACTTCAACCATCGACCGCAGACCATCGACGACGACTGTGTCGGTGTCATCGTCGGCCAGATGCTCGCGGATGTGTGGCAGCGACTGCTCGGCGATCGCCGCCGGGCCGTTTTCGTCTCGAAGGGCTTGGGCAACCTCACCGTGGGCCTCGGCGGGGTCGCGCCCGCGGTCACGGCAGGCCTGCCGGATCACATCGCCCATCGTGACGACCGGCACACCCGCGTTGCGGGCCACGTCGGCAAACTCGCCTTTGCCGCTGCCGGGGAGGCCGACGGTTCCGAGTACGTGCATACTCACGGTAGCGGACTGCGGGCCTTAGGTGTGCTGACTCGCTGTCCCGAACCCAAACGGCTTTTTACGAACTGGCGTGAGCATCCGATGGGGCACATAGCTCAGTCTGGACAGAGCGTCGGACTTCTAATCCGACGGCCGCGGGTTCAAATCCCGTTGTGCCCGTTGTAAACGCGGTGCTGCGATGGTGTGTTCGTACTGGCTGCTATGGCCGACAGTTCAAAGAGAGCAACTATTAACCCACATAAGGTTGAGTATCACTATTTTTATTCGGTATATAATGGACGATCATGGGTGAAAACCCCGGAAAACTTATTACTCGCAACCGAGTACCAATGATTGCTGAAGAGGTACTCCACACCCCGCTGTCAGTCCCATCATGACCGCAACATCGAATCAGTTCGTCACACAGTTCGGGCAGCTTTTACACCAGATCGACGACGCCGTCGTCAAATTCGAGATCGAAGACGGCGAGCCGATGATCGTTGACGCCAACCACGCCTTTCGGGATCTGTTCAGCCCCGACATGAAGCGCGTGATCGGGCTCCCGTTGAACGATCTCATCGTCCCCACCGACCACGAGGCCGAAGCCAAACAGTTTGACGAGCGCACGGCCGACGGCAAATCAAACGTCGCGTTCGTCACCCGGGCGGCCGCCGACGGCGAGAAAACGTTCCTCTACCGTGGCATCCCGTACGGCGACAAGCAGGGATTCGCCATCTACACCGACGTGACCGACAAGGTCGACGATCACGAGGAACTGCTGGAACTCTTCTAACGCGGCCGGGCGATCTCGGCTGCACCGCGTCGGGTTCGGTACGGTATCGTTGCACGCACAACCTACATACGATCCCTGTGCGTAGAGACACCCATGTCAACAGAGACACCTGCGGACGACCACCGGCGACTCGTGATCGCCGGCAGCGGAATCGCTGGTCTGTCGGCGGCGATCTACGCCGCCCGATCGAACAACGAACCGCTCGTCTTGGAGGGCGACGAACCCGGCGGCCAACTCACGCTGACAACCGACGTTGAGAACTATCCGGGCTTCCCTGAGGGTATCTCCGGGCCGGATCTCATCAACGAGATGAAAACCCAAGCGAAAAAGTTCGGCACGGAGATCGAAAACGGCGTTCTTGATAACGTCGAGGTCGACGGCGAGGGAGCCAACCGCCAGTTCCGGATCACGCTCACCGACGACACAGTGTACACCGCTGATGCACTCATCGCCGCCTCGGGTGCGAGCGCGCGCACGCTCGGGATTCCGGGCGAAGACGAGCTGATGGGCTGGGGACTCTCAACGTGTGCGACCTGCGATGGGGCCTTTTTCCGCGATGAGGAGATCGTCGTTGTCGGCGGTGGCGACGCCGCCATGGAAGAAGCGCACTTCCTCACGAAGTTCGCCTCAACGGTCTACATCGTCCACCGCCGCGAGGAGTTCCGCGCCGAGGACGTGTGGATCGACCGCGTGATGGAGAAGGTCGACGCCGGCGAGATCGAGATCATGCGCAACACCGAGGTGACCGAGCTTCACGGCACCCAGGAAGATGGTATCGACCACGTCACGATGGTCTCTCACCCGGAGGGCCACCCCACGGAGAAGCTCGACGATCCCGACACCGAGGAATTCGAGTTCGACGCGGGCGCGGTGTTCTACGCCATCGGCCACACGCCAAACACCGATTATCTGGAGGGTATCGGTGTCGATACCGACGACGAGGGGTACCTCATTACCAAAGGTGGTCGCGGCGGCGGACAGACGAAAACCGGCGTCGAGGGGCTGTTCGGCGCGGGCGACGTCGTTGATTTCCACTACCAGCAGGCTGCCACGGCCGCAGGGATGGGCGTGCAGGCTGCCCTCGATGCCGACGACTACCTCGACGAGCTAGATCGCACGCAGGCTGCCGCAGCGACCGACGCCGGTGCGGCCGCCGCTGAATCGGACGACTAAGCGAGCAGCCGGCTATTCTGCGTCAGCTTCGTCACTCGCCGCGTAGCCAGCGGCGATCTCATCAAGCGCGTCGTGGTGCTGTGTGGAGTGTGGCGCGGTCAGCGGCGAGACACTGATCTCGCCGTCGGCGACCGCCCGGCGGTCGGTGCCAACGGGATCGTCGACGCTGTCGCCACGCATGATATCCCAGATACCGTCCCTGAGTTCGATCTCGCCGCCCCCGTTCTGTTCGGCACCCATCTCATACCGCATCGAGGGGCGGGTAACACGCATCGGAATCGACCCCGTGACACCGGCGTTGTCGGCGAACGGGACGTTCACGTTGAGGTAATCAGCCGCTTCGAAGACGCCCTCAGTGGTCGCCTGCTCGACGAGATACGTGGTCGCCTCACGCGCTGTCGCAAAATCGCTCGGCTCGGTCGCCAGCGACTGCCAGTCATCGCCGCCCTCGATATACATCGACACTGAGATCGCGGGGACGCCGAAGAATGCCGCTTCGACAGCCGCACTAACGGTTCCGGAGCGTCCCAAGACGTAGGCCCCGAGGTTCCCGCCTTTGTTGCAACCCGACACAACGAGATCAACATCGGGACAGATCGAGCCGAGGCCAGCGATCACACAGTCAACCGGGGTGCCGTGAATCGCATACCCGTACTCGTGGTCGGCGAACTCGACCACCTCCGAGACCGTTCGACCGACCGCGCTCTGGTCGTCGGCCGGCGCGACGGCGACAACGTCGCCCACCGCAGAGAGGCCCTCATAGAGGGCCCGAAACCCGACGCTGTCGATCCCGTCGTCGTTGGTCAACAGAATTCGCGGCGCGTCCATACATCCCGTCACAGCGGCAGCACGAAAAACACTCGGGCGGAGTGAGAGCCACGACACACGCGGTCACAGCGCCAACCACAACACACACAACACGGGCGGCCAACGATGTCGACATGGGACTCGGAAGCACCGCCAAGAAGATCCAGACGGTGGCTGACACCGCCGAGAAGATGTATCGCCGACTCAACGCCCTCCGCAAGGAGGTCGAATCAACCAAACGGACGGTCGAAGACACCGGCGGCCGAGTCCAGTCGCTCGAAGCCGAGATCGCCCAACAGCGTGTCATCTTGGAGGCCATCGGCGAGGAACTCGATGTCGATATCGAGGCCGCTGTCGATGCCGCCGATCTTGATATCGACACCGAATCAGCGACCGACGACAGCGAGAAGATCCCTGTCGAAGCAGACGAATCTGACGGCGACTCGGCTGCTTCGACCGGCGGCGATACCAGCGATGCAGCCGCCGACAGCGGCGACGACAGCGATCCAGCGCGGTAATCGGGCGTCACGCTGCGCTACATCGATACCACCGCGTTAATCAGCCAGCAACCGTTGGTGTTCAACTTTCATACATCGATCTTGAACCGTTGTGAGCCCAGCGGCCTCGGCGTCAGCAAGGGCGTCGTCGTCGGTGATTCCGAGTTGGAGCCAGATAGCCTCGGTATCGCCCGCAGCGTCATGACGGGCGAGCGTCTCCTCAACGATACCGGCGACCTCTTCGCTCGGCCTGAAGACGTTGACGAGATCGATCGCCGCGTCGACATCCGCGAGTGAGTCGACCGCGGGCTCACCGAGCACAGTGTCAGCGTAGGGGTTGACGGGATGGATCGCATAGCCCTGCCGCTGGAGATAGGCGGGGATGTCGTGGGCAGCCTTCCCAGCGGTCGTCGAACAGCCGACGATAGCGATCGAGTGCAACCCAAGTACATCGCGGAGCGCGTCATCGTCAGTCACTGGCATACACGTGCTATCGAGGTCTCGCGTCAAAGAGTCACCGGCAGTAGCCTCAACAGCAACTCAGCCAACGACGACCATTGCTCGCCCAACCACGAACGCCGCGGTCGCAAGAAACATCCCACGTTTGAGCCACCGCTGGCTCGCGGTCGGATCGCGGAACGAGTAGAGTGCGGCCCACAGCATGACTGCATCAGCAGGGATGACGGCGAGTAGATAGCTCACCCCGAAGGTGCCGTCGAGATACGGGAACACGCTCGCGACGACAGCGACCACGAGCACGGCGACACCGGCCCACAGCGCGGGGGTTCGGCCGACAACGATCGGAAACGTTCGTAACCCCTCCTTGCGGTCGCCAGCGATGTCTTCAACATCCTTGACGATCTCCCGAGTGAGCGTGGCGACCGCGGCCAGCAGGAACAACACGCCCGCGCCAAGCGGGGCACCGAGGGCCGCGCCACCGAAGAGAAACGCGCTCCCGGTGAGATAGGCGACAAGTGCGTTGCCGACGAGCGGGCGGCCTTTGAACCACTCAGTGTAGGCGACGAGCGCAAGCAGATTGACGACGGCGATCCCGATAGCGACCAATGGGAGTGTCAGCGCGGCGACGGTGGCGACGGCGAAGCAGGCGATACTGACACCGAGCGCGCCGCGGGCTGAGATCGCACCGCGAGGGATCGGTCGATCGGGTTGGTTGACAGCGTCGATATCGCGGTCGAAGTAATCGTTGATCGCGTTGCCGCCGGCGGTCGCGGCGGTGGTCGCAAGGACTGCGGCGGCGATGGCGACGGGAGCGGCAGCGACGCCGCCGCTGACGAACGCGCCAGTAAAGGTGAGCACACCGGCGGCGACCGCATTGCCGGGGCGGGTGAGTTCGACCGCCGCTCGGAGTGGGGGCGACAACGACGCCATACGCTCCGGTGGTCGGTGATGGTGAATAAAGGAGGCGGTTCCGAGAGCCATGTGACCGACTGGCCCACGATGGAGAGACCGACGCCCTTATTATTCGAGCATTGGAAAAACCCAATGCGGGCGCTTAGCTCAGCTTGGACAGAGTGCTTGGCTTCGGACCAAGTTGTCGCGGGTTCAAATCCTGCAGCGCCCATTCCGTTTTGGAACGATCCACATCCGATAAAGATCGGTGACTGATTTAAAAGTTCGATGCCGAATAAATCGAAGACAACGAGCACTTGCCGTACCGACAACCCATCAGATGAAGTTGTACTCTGAACACCTGCATGGATATCGAGATTCGCTCGTTCGCCCAGACCTCATTTAGCACGTCTTTTGTCCCACTGAGCACGTCTATGAGAACCCTACCCGCTACGCACCACGGTCGCCTCACTGCTCACGCCCAGACAGTTCTTATGTCTTAGTATGCTAATATATATGACCATAATTGATGTCGCCTCCATCAATAGGTAGCGGTATGACTGACCCACGCGATATCGACATTCTCCATGTTGATGACGATCCGGAGTTTCTGTCTGTGGTAGCTGATTTATTTGAAACGGCTGACAACCGGATCACTGTCACCTCTGCGACGAGTACAAGCGAGGGCCTCGAGCGGATTACCACAACCACCCCTGATTGTGTGGTGGCCGATTATCAACTCCCTGGCCAGACCGGCGTTGAGTTTCTCCAAACCATTCGGGAAACCAACCCTGAGCTCCCATTTATACTGTTGACCGGAAAGGGGAATGAAGACGTGGCCAGCAACGCGATCGCCGCCGGTGCGACCGACTATCTACAGAAGAAGACCGCCTTCGATCAGCATCAGGTGTTGATCAATCGGGTGACCAACGCCGTTGAACAGTATCGCGCTACCCAACGGGCGTCGAATCTTCAACGGGTTCGCAATCTTGTAAACGACATCAATCAGGCACTTGTGCGAGCTGAATCCCGTTCGGCAGCAGAAACACGCGTCTGTGAGATCATCAGCGACGCCGACCCATACCGGTTTGCATGGATTGGGGATGTCGATGATGCTACCCAGGAAGTGATCCCCAGAGCATCAGCTGGAATCGAAGAGGCATACCTGGATGCCATTACAGTGACCGTCGACAAGACACCCACTGGTCGGGGGCCTAGTGGGACAGCCATCCGTGAACGACGGGTGGCAGTCTCTCAGGACGTGTCAGCGGATCCAGCGTTTGAACCCTGGCGCGATGAAGCGCTGGATCGTGGATACAAAGCTGTGGCTGCCACTCCGTTGGCCCACGAAGAACGGTTATATGGCGAATTAGTCGTCTACGCTGATCGGCCCAACGCGTTCACCAAGGATGAACAACAACTCCTGTCGGAGCTCGGTGGTGACATCGGCCACGCAATTCATGCAGTAGAACTCAAAACGTCGCTTCGCGAGGAGCGCAATCGCTATCAGGCTCTCTTTGAGAACGCGCCAACGCCGGTCATTGCTGTTGATCAAACTGATCCAGAATACCATCGCATCATCGCTGTCAATGAGGCCTTTAGTGATGTGTTCGGCTACAGCGCAGAGCAGGTCATCGGGTCGGATGTCGCTGACGCCCTCGTGCCACCGGAGGGGTTGGACGAACACAAGCAGTATCGGCAGCGGGCGTTGGCCGGCGAATCAGTCATCGCAGAGGTAAAACGTGAGACGGCAACGGGTGTTCGTGAGTTTCTGCTACACGTCATTCCATTTGGGACTGCCGATGACGACCCCGAATACACATTCGCCTGGTATACCGACATCACCGAGCGAAACGCACGCAAACAGGAGCTTGAGCGGACAAACACCGTTCTCCAGACAATGGTTGACAATCTCCCGATGGGGGTGCTGATTGAGGACGCCGACAGAGAAATCATCCTCGCCAACGACCACCTTGGGGAGACACTTGGCGTCGAAATAGATGGCGAAGAGCTGATCGGCCGTGATTGTGCGCGTGCCGCTGAGGAGGTACAACATCGATTCGCCGATCCTGAGAGATTCATCGAGCAGACCGAAACCCATCTCGAACAGCGGGACTTTGTGACAAATGAAGAACTTGTGCTTGCTGACGGCAGCGTTGTTGAACGCGATTACGTCCCGTATGGTCTCCCGAGCGGACAGGCCAGTCTGTGGCTGTACCGTGATATCACCGAGCAAAAACAGCAGGAACAAGAACTCCAGCGTCAGAATGAGCGGCTTGAAGAGTATGCGAATATCGTCGCCCATGATCTCCGAAACCCGTTGAATACAGCTTACGGTCAGCTTCAATTGGCTCAAAATGAGTTCGACAGCGAGCGGCTGTCCAGTGCGGCCACCAGCATCCAACGCGGGTTAGAGCTGGTCGATGATATGCTCACGCTTGCTCAACAGGGGAAGGCCGTCGATGCGTTGCGACCCGTTGATCTGGAGACGGAATCAACGCATTGTTGGGAAACTGTTGCTACTGGGGCGGCCACACTTGCTATTGAGAGCGAGCAAAGGATTGAGGCAGATCCAAGCCGCTTCCGACAGCTCTTAGCGAATCTTCTTCGGAACGCCGTCGAGCATGGCGGATCGGATGTGACAGTTCGTGTCGGCTCACTGTCGGATGGCTTCTATGTTGAGGATGATGGGGTGGGGATCCCAGCCGAGCAGCGTGAGTCGGTGTTTGAGGCCGGTTGGTCAACCGACAGCGATGGCACTGGATTTGGGTTGGCGATCGTCAAACAAATCGCCCGCGCGATGGGGTGGAAGGTCTCGGTCACGGCAAGCGATGAGGGGGGCGCGCGATTTGAATTCCGGAATGTTGTCACACACGAGGGGTAAACGGTCGCCGCTCCTGCTCCATCACTCGTCGAAGCGCGCGTAGATGCAAAAGTAGAGAACGCTGAGATGCCGTGTTGTGCGCTGGTGACGATTCCGTATTATTAATTTGGTGGAATACCAATATAGAAATCGAACCGATCTGACTGATGGCATCGTGCGGAGAACAGTTGCTGCAGTTGACGATGTTCCACGACGAGGATAAACCCAATGCCTGCAAGCTCACAGCCGGTTCAGCAAGATCGCACCGTGACACAAGAGGAACACTATGCGCTCTACGACCGTGAGGAAGGTGTTGTTTGCCACACCGACAACGGTGTCGTACTCGGCGAGAGCCGCGAAGAGGCAGCTGATAAGCTGTCCGTTGTTGCCGATCAGCTGGGGATCGCAACAGACCGGCTCACAGTTGTGCAACTAACGATCACACCGGTCGATACCGCGTCGACAGCGGCTGATAGCGACGAGGCGCACGACACCGACGATGCTGATCGCACCACCGGCTCACTCATGGTCACCCGCGGCCCGCACCGACAAAACTCGAAACTCGTCGAATACCGTCAAGCGGAGGATGGAGCCTGGGCGGTCAAAACACCCGAAGACGACGAGTTTTGGATCTTTATGCGCTCGGGCACCGAGCGCGATGTGCATCAACATATTCGAGCAAAATGGGATGCCGCCTACAGCACCTCCGACGCATTCACCGACCAGAGTTGTCCGACACTGGATCTCTGAGGGCCACGTCACAACCAGTCGGCAGCGTCACGCTAGGTCTGACGAGCACGCCACAGCGGATTGCGTGCAGGGAGCACGTCGTAACGTGGCGCCATCAGTAGTATCGCTGTCTGTAGTTCACAGCGCCACGTGTCAGCGACCGCAATCACCGCTTGATCCGCCGCTGTTCGGATTTCTCAGCTAAGAGAGACCAGCACCGCAAGTGATGCTCACGGGTTCCCGAGACCCTTCGCGTCGCATCATAACAGCCTCAGTGACTAGGTGTGATCGTGTATAGCTCGACAGTGCAGCAGAGCGTGATCGGTAGCCGCGTCGGTTGCTGTGGTGATGCCACTGGCAGACGAAACCAGTAGGATTATATAAAACATAATGATTAATCATGTTGTATGGGTGAGCCACCTGCGATCGGCTATGAGCGGTATGAGAGCCACACATGCACGTGTTCACGATACTGTCCGCCCCGCTGCCCGCGGTTCGTCGACAAACAGGGCAGTCGCTGGACGGTTCGCCCCGCTCGGAACGCTGATACCGACCGACTGGCAGCGTTGTATCAGTCTTTCGGTGCGGCTGACCGCACACTGGGTGTCCCACCTGCAGTGGATCACCAACGCCGGGCGTGGATCGAGCGATCGCTTGCAGATGGCCGGAATATCGTCGCCGAGAATCAAGAGCGAATAGTCGGGCATGTCTACTACACGCCGGCAGATGCCCCCCGGCCCGAACTGGCCGTGTTCGTTCATCCAGCGTTTCACAACCGCGGCCTCGGAACGGAGCTGTGTAAGCATGCAACAGCTGCCGCGGTGGAAGCCGACCGTGAGGCACT
>Ga0209946_1000768_pt1 | contig 13235 bp, 7 predicted proteins | sample SalPon2_A_H2O_MG_FD_185704 | JGI IMG/M metagenome (GOLD analysis project Ga0209946, IMG submission 185704) | Salt pond water microbial communities from South San Francisco under conditions of wetland restoration - Salt Pond MetaG R2_A_H2O_MG... | ecosystem: Environmental > Aquatic > Non-marine... | reverse complement strand
GGTCGGCTCGGCGCTGACGAACGCCTCCCAGACGCGGTCGCTGTGCCGGTCCGGCGGCCGGTCCGACCCCACCCGCCCGGGCCTGGTATCGCTGTCGGCCGCTCGGACGTCGCCGTCGTCCCCGTCGTAGCACCACAGCGTGGTCGACGCACAGCCGACGACCTCCCGGGCGAGTCCGGCGACGCTGTCTCGCAGTGTCGTCGCGTCGGCTTCGATGAGCGCGTCGCACGCGTCGGTGAGCCGCTGGAGGCTCGTGTTCGTCTCGGCCAGTTCGCGCTCGGCCCGGGCACGTTCGACTGCCTCCCAGATCCATTCGACCGTCTCTCTGGTCATTTCGACGGCGAGGTCGTTCCACTCGCGGGGACTGCGCTGGTGGAGCGTGAACAGGCCGACGAGCTGTCCCTTCTTCAGTAACGGCACAGTGAGATACGCGTGGATATCGACGGCCAAATACGCCGCCTCCTGCTCGTCGGACTGTCCCTCCATGGTCCTCACGTCGTCGACCACCAGCGGCTCCCCCCGGTGGAGCCTGGCTTTGATTTCCTCTCCGAAGTCCGAGAACTGGTGTTTGGTCTCGAGTAAGGGGCGTTCCCCGTGGAGGTGGCCCTCCTGGACCTGCAGTGTCTCCCCGTCGGGGAACACCTCAATGTACAGCGCCCGGTCGACGTCCAGTCGGTCGGCGAGGAGTCGCCCGGCCGCCCGCTGGATCTCGGCCGGCTCGGTCAGTGGCCGGAGCACGTCGGCGAGGTCGGCGCGGAACGTGTCCAGTGTCGGGTCGCTGTCCCGCGTCCGCCACCAGACCCGAGTGTCGTCGTCGACGACGCTGGTTTCCAGGACTCCCGACTCGACGAGGGCGTCGAGGCCCTCTTCTACCGTGTCGTCCGGCCCGTCCACTGCCCCGGCGAGTTCGGACTTCGTCACTGGCCGTCCGGGCGGGCCGAGCCCAGTGATCGCCGCGAGCACGTCCTCGTTCGAGTGGACGGGTGCGCCCATACCCCTAACATGTAAGCAGGGACTAAAAATATCCGGCCCGCTGGCACGCGTGGCGTACAGTGTCGGCCCTTGCCGCCCCCGTCCGCTATGTACCAGCTGGCGACCGTCGAGACGGTCCGCGAGCACGGCTCGTAGCCGTTCACCGCCACGGCGGCCCGGAAGAGATACTGGTAGTGCCCACGGCGCGTTCGTCTGTCCTCGTCACGGCACGGTTTTTCTCGTCGTCGCATCGCCAGTTGTCGGCCGAGGGCCCCACGCCGGGACCGCGTTGTGCCCGTCTCAGACTGTTTCGAGCTTTGTTGTATAATGGTGCGCAAGTCTGCCTAGAACTTGCAGTTCACAGCGCAGATGTGCAGTAAAAACAGTGGAGAAAAAGACTTTAGTCTACACACGTCCAAGCAGCTGGTAGAAAGTGGTCGGGGCCCAACTCCGCCGCTGTCGGTGTGCACCGACGGGGGCGTGAACGGGCGACCGGCCCGAACACAGGTACAGCAAATGGCTAGACACGATTACGACCTTCCGGCAGATTACGAGCAGCGGATCGCAGAGGGGACGATGAGCGACTGGTACACGCAGGAACGCGCCAAACGGCAGGCGCTGAAACAGGACACGAACTTCGAGCGGGAGTTCCTGGGCCTGCGCGACAGCATCGAGCGACTGGTCGCGGCCGCAAGCGAGACAGTGAAAATCAAGCGGTAAGATCGCTCGACCGTCCTCGGAACCACGTATCACCGTTTCCAGGCTTTCCACACGGTACGGTCCCGGACTCGCGGCTTCCGTCCAACCGAAAGTTCCGCGTCGTGAGCCGCCCGCACCGCCGTCCCGGCCCGGGCCCCCGACACTATATGACGGGGAACCCACATTTCGTTGTAGATGCCATCCCTGGTGGTCCACTACGCCTTCGTGGGGCTGTTGGCGGCGACGGTGCTCGGTGCCGCCTTCGACAGGCGCTCGCTGGCGCTCTCGCTCGTCGTCGTCACCGTCCCGGATATCGACGCGTTCATCGGGCTGGTCTCGCCGGTCGGCCACCGGGCCGCGACGACCAACCTCGTGATTCCGGCGCTCGCGGGCGTGCTTATCGCCGTCGATCTGTACGCGCGCGAGGAGTCGGCAATCCGCCGGCGGTGGGGCGCTTACGGCGTCCGCGTCGCCTGGTTCTGCGTCGTCGTCTACGCCGTCGGCCACGTCTTCATGGACGCGATAACGGGCGGCGCGAACCTCTTTTGGCCGCTCCACGACCAGTTCTATCAGATCACGGGCCGGCTGGAACTCTCCTCACAGCGGGGTCTCGTCCAGACGTTCGTCGACCTGGGCGGCTCGGGTCCGACGTTCGACGCCATGGGCGACTCCGGCGAGATACAGATGAGCACCGGCGTCGACCCGAACCCTGGAGCCGACGGGACGAGCGACGGGCCCGTCGACCGGGTGTTCCCCATCGTCCGGAGCGGCTGGCAGCTGTTCCTGCTGGTGTTCGGGACGCTCGGGACCGCCGCGCGCTTTGCCGTCGGCTACGACCTCCCCGAGGAGTAGCGCTCTCAGGCTTCGAGTTCGGTCTGCCAGTCCCGTACCTGACTCGCGCTGACACCCTGGACCTCGGCGGCGACGACGTCGGCGTCGGCCTCCTGTAGGGCCTCCAGGGAGTCCACGCCGGCCGCTTCGAGCTTCTCGGCGGTCGCCCCGCCGATGCCGTTCAAGTCCTCCAGCTCCTCGACGGCGTTGCGAGCGCGGTACTCCTCGAAGTTACAGATGGGACAGCCAAGCTCCCACGGGTCGTCGCTGTCGGGGTCGACGACGAGTTCGGGGAGGTCGTGGTCCTCGCAGAACTCGTCGGTGACCTCGATGTCGCCGTTGCGCGGCAGGGGCAGCGAGTACTCGCAGTCGGGATAGCGCGTACACCCTACCAGCCGGGAGCCCGAGCGGAGGTGCTTTATCGCTAGCTCGCCGCCGTCTGGCTCGTGACAGTCCGGACACGGCCCGATGACCTCGTCCTCGCTCTCGTCGGCCTTCTCGGCCTCACAGCGAGGACAGCCGTGGACGAAGGTGTCCCGGCCCGCGAGCATCTTCACGTGGTGCATCTCGTGGTCCTCGCACTCGTCGTCGAGCACGAGCGGCTCGCCGGTCGAGGGCAGCGGGAGCGTGTTGCGACACTCCGGGAAGCCGTCACAGCCGACGAAGTACGAGCCCTGCCGTGACCGCCGGACGAGCATCGCCTCGCCACACTGCGGGCACGGGCCGAGCGTCTTGTCGGCCTTCAGGGACTCCTGGAGGTGCTCGCCGATCTCCTCGCGGGAGTTCGCGAGTTCGTCGAACACCCGCTGGAGCATCTCGCGGGACTCGTCGGTCACCTCGTCCAGCGTGGCCTCGCCGTTGGCGATGCGCGTCATGTCCTGTTCCAGCTGGGCGGTCATGTCGTCGCTGACGACGCGGTCGGCGAACTCCTCGGCGGCCTCGACGACTGCCATCGCCAGCGTCGTCGGCCGGGGCGGATCGCTCTCGATGTAGCCGCGGTCGTACAGCTTCTCGATGGAGTTGTGGCGCGTCGAGTTGTGGACGATTGCACCACCTTCGACAGCGAAGTTTGGTGACTTTTCGCTTACTGTGAGGTCGTATACGGAACCGTCGTACTCGCGCTCTTCCACATCCTGAACCGTGACTGTCGACGGTTCGCCGTGAAGTGTCGCATACACTGACCCCTGAAAATCAGTTGCGACGTACTGAACGGTTCGGTTCTCGTTCAGGCTGCGGTTGCTGCCATCGATTCGCTTCTCTACGTGGCCGTTCTCGCGCAGTTCACGAACGTACTTGTTGATACTGGCCTGGCTGACACCGAGAACATCGGCGAGCGCGGCACTCGTTTTCGGCTCTTCCCGTATCGCGGCCAGAATCTCAGTTTTCTTCACAGTCACCTCGTACGCAGACAGGGCGTCGAGTCCACGGTAGAATTTACCGTCCGATGCAATCGGTATCCTATCCAGGAATCGCTCGAGGTTATGTCGGCCCCGGATGTGCAGCTTATGTTGGTCTGCCGATAGCTTCGCTTCGATACCGATTTCGGCAAGCATCGTTGCCACACCAGTCAGTAACGTGTGATCTGTGTTCGAAATGAACGCTTTCCCCTCTCGGGAGATGTGCCCCTCATCATCGAAGAGCGCACCGACGAACGCCGGTTGGACCTCGTCTGGAACGACCGGTGTTCCGTTCTCGGTCACGGTTTCGAGGATGTAGACGAGGACTCGGCCGACAGCCGATGGGATGCCGACCTGATATTTCCGTTTGTGGTGTGACTCCCGACCCGGCCGACCGCTGATGGTCGGTTCGATGCCGAACAGTTGCTCAATATCACGGGCGAACCGCTCTATCAATACCGTGTCTGTGTTGTGGTACCGCACGTCGACGACGTTCTCGCCCTCGTTACAGTGTATCGAGCCGTCACCGAGGAGACAGCCGATGACTCGCGCCAGTTCTGGCGACCACTCCAGTGGGAACGGGTTCAGGAAGCTCTTGTCGTAATTCAGTCCGTGGATTCGGTCTGGACAGATATCGAGGTCGCCAAGCAACCAGGCGGGAACGTCTTTTTCACCCCGCTCGTACTTTCCTATCGCCGAACTGTACGAGCCAAACCGGGCGGCAAACTCCGTTTGGTTCTCACCGGACTCCTCTCGCCGGGCCGCGAGTGCGTCCCCACAGTCCACGCCGTAGAGCTTCGACTCCTTGTCGCAGTCCGCCGCGAACGCCGCCCACGAGGCCGCCGTTTCCTCGGTCTGTTCCACCATCGTCTCCGGTGATCTGCGGGCGGCGACAAGTTGTGTACCAGTATCGACTTCCGACGCCGGACGGACCGTGATTTTGTCGCCCTGTTGAACATACATCGGGTGGTCGTCGGTGACCGTTACCGCCCCACGAGTAGTTACGACCTTGCGTACGTCCTCATCATCGTCTAGCGGCCGCTTGCTGACCAGCGTCGACTTCCGTTCGGAGAGCGTTCCGACCTGCTCGTCCAGTGAGAGCACGGTCGGTGTCTCCTCCGTGACGGCGATATCCGTGTCACCGTCCGCAAGGACGACCTGGCCCTCGTCGAAGACAGAAGCGATATTCCGGCGCTCGATATCTTCGGTCTGGGCCCTGACAAGCACCCTCGTATCCTCCGTTAGACATTTCGTCCCCAGCCCTTTCTTCTCCATGGTCTCGATGAGCCGCGACTGACCGTAGCGACGGGGCGGTTGGGTCTGCTTGTCTTCCAGTCGCACGTCGCTCATCGCCAGTTCCTCGCCCTCGGTCACGTCGGGGACGTGGTTCTCGCTGGCGCTGGAGTAGGGGTACACGGCGTGGTAGCCCGGCTCGACCAGGCGCTTGCCGTTGGCTTTCAGCGACCGGCCGGCGGCCTCTGCGACCACGCGCAGGCGCTCCCAGGTCGCGGCCTCCGCCACGGTGGCGAAGAACCGCCGGACGACGAGTTCGTACACCTCCCACTCGTCTTCCGACAGTTCGGACTTGGGCGGCAGCTCGCCGGTCGGGTGGATTGGCGGGTGGTCCGTGGTCTCCTCGTCGCCCTCGGTTGCGACGATCTCGTCCTGTTCGAGCAGCGACTCGGCGTCCTCGCCGAAGTCGGGCGAGCTGACGAAGTCGTCCAGCAGTTCGTCCTCTTCCAGGTCCTCCGGGTAGACGGTGTTGTCCGTGCGCGGGTAGGTCATGTAGCCCGCGGTGTAGAGCTCCTCGGCGATGGACATCGCCCGTTGTGCGGAGTACCCCAGCGAACTGGCCGCCGAGATGAACGCCGTCGTGTTGAACGGCGTCGGCGGGCTGTCCGTTCGGGTCCGTCGGCGGACGCTGGTGACCGTCGCCGCGTCGGCCCCGCCGAGGTCGGCGTAGGCCGCGTCGGCGCTCGCCTCGTCCCAGACGCGCTCGGCCTCGCTGCCGTCGTCGTCGTAGAAGTACTGGGCCTCGAAGGTCGACTCGCCTTTCGTGAGATCGGCGAATATCTCCCAGTAGTCCTCCGGGTCGAACGCCTGTATCTCGCGTTCGCGGTCGACGATGAGCTTCAGCGTCGGCGACTGGACCCGACCCACGGAGATGAAATCATCGCCCAACTGTCTCGCGGAGAGGGAGAGAAACCGGGTCAGAGCGGCGCCCCACACCAGGTCGATAATCTGGCGGGCCTCGCCCGCGGCCGCGAGGTCGAAGTCGATGTCGTCCGGGTCGGCGAAGGCCTCCCGGACCTCGCGTTCGGTGATGGAGGAAAAGCGCACCCGCGAGACGGGAACGTCGGTCACTTCGCGGATGAGCTCGTAGGCTTCCTTCCCGATGAGTTCCCCCTCGCGGTCGTAGTCAGTCGCGATGATGGCGCTCTCGGCCTTGCGGGCTAACTGTTTGAGCGTCGTGACGATGTTCTCCTGGGTCGCCTCCTTCGTGACCTCGGCGTCGATGAGTTCCACCGGCTCGACGTCGCGCCAGTCGTTGTACTCCGGCGGGAAGTCGACGCCGACGACGTGGCCCGACAGGCCGACGACGCGCTTGGTCCCCCAGCGGTAGACGTTGACCCCGTTGCGCCGCTCGGCCGAGGCGCTGCCCTCCGAGAGAATCTCTGCGATGCGGCGGGCGGCGTTGTCCTTCTCCGTGATAATCAGCTCCATCGGACACCACCTGTCGTACTCATTACGGGTCGGTACGCTCGGAGTCGTTCTAAAGACTTTCGGGGAATCGAGCGACAGCGCGGGCGTGGTGGCGCACGCGGGCGCTCTCGCGTCCGAGTGCTATTTTCGAGTGACGGCATCCGATGGGCTCTTGGGTTCTCGGACCAACCTCCGGTATGGACAGACGGACCGTCCGCATCCTCCGTGCGGTCGCCGCCGCGCTCGTCTTCGTCACGGCGGCGTACCACCTCTGGTGGGGGTTCCCGCGGAGTATCGTCTACCTCTCCGCGTTCGGGACCGGCATCCCGCCGGACCCGCGCCCGTTCCTCTTCGTCGCACTCGGCGTGTGCTTGCTCGCGGGTCCCTATCTCGTCAGCTTCGACGTCGTCTCGCTCAGAACCGCGTACCTCGGCGGCGCGCTCCTGCTCGTGGGGTCTATCGCTGCCTGGGTCACGTGGCACGCCACCGGCCACGGCGCCTTCCTCGTCGACGGCTTCTCGGCACCGGCCTCGGGCGGGGGCGGCCACAGCCACGGCGACCAGAACACCGTGTTGCTCATCCTCGACCATTTCAACACGGAGCCGGTCGAGGCGGCTATCAAGCTGGTCGAGACGGCCGCGGCCGCGATATTCGCGACGCTGTTACGGACGGACCCGGCGGCCACGACACAGACACAGCAGGCGAGCGGCGAGCAGTCCGAGGCGAGCGAGAGCTGACTCGGCCGGCGTCCACGATGGTCTCACGCTCCTTTCCACCGTGTCAAACTAACTCACGAGTAGCGCCATCTAGCTCTTACTTTCCCCGTCGACATCCAGTGCGGAAAAGACCGCCTGTGGAACGTCCGTTCTGGTGACGGTCCGTTCGCTGGGGTCGAAATCAACGTACCCCAGCGCATCGAGTCTCGGAAGGACCGTATTGGACAGCGCAAAGCGGACTGGCTCGCGGTTCGCCGGGGTCGCGACAGCGTCGGACGTGGCCACCTCTGCCCCGAAGACGGCGTCTACCAACTCCTCCAGTTTCGCAGTCGGGTGCTCGTACAGGTAACGGATAACAGACCGGTCGTAGGGCTCCGAGAGCACGTCGGAGACCGCCGCTGACACCCGCTTGCTCCCCTGAACCACTGCAGTCTCGGTTTCCACCAGTTGCCGTTCGTTTGCCATGGTGTCGAAATAAATATCAACAGATAAGTACTTACTCTTAGTTGACTGGTTCTCTGGGGGGTTCGAGTAAACTTGAGCCGTCCGCAGGCGCGTACACGCGGAGGAAGTCACTCACTCGACAACCAGCGGAACCGCTGGTCCCGTTCGATCTCGGAAAACGTGTGCGAAACGGGCTCGCCCGCGCTGCGTTCGGACGAGTCCAGTACCTACTCGTCCAGTTGGGCCCGGAGAAGCCCGTTGACCTCGCCGGGGTCGGCCGACCCGCCGGTCTTTTGCATCACCTGGCCGACGAGGAAGTTCAGCGCGTTCTCCTCGCCGTCGTAGTAGTCCGATACGGTGTCGGGGTTCTCTTCGATGGCCTCCTCGACGGCGCCCTGAACCGCGTCGCCGGATGTCTTGCCCAGCCCCTCGCGTTCGACCACGGTGTCGGGGTCCTCGCCCTCGTCGAGCATCTCACGGAGGACCGTCTCGTGGGCGTTCTTGGCCGTGATCTCGTCCTCGTCGACGAGTTCGACGAGACGGGAGACCTCCGCGAAGCGGTCGTCGACGTCCGTGATGGACATGTCGCGGTAGTTCAGTTCGCCCAGCAGGTTGTCGGCGACCCAGGTCGCGGCGAGGTCCGCGTCGAACTCCTCGGCGACGCTCTCGAAGAAGTCCGCGACCTGCTTGGTGCTGGTGAGTTTCGAGGCGGCCTCGTCGCTGAGGCCGTACGCGGCGACGAACCGCTCCCGGCGGGCGTCGGGCAGTTCCGGGATGGCGATTTCGTCCTTCCAGCCGGCGACCTGCAGCGGCGGGATGTCGGCCTCACGGAAGTAGCGGTAATCTTTCTCTTCCTCTTTCGAGCGCATAGAGACGGTGTTGCCGTGTGTCTCGTTGAAGTGGCGCGTCTCCTGTTCGACCGCCCGGCCCGACTGGACGAGCTTGCGCTGGCGGGACTCCTCGAAGGCCAGGGCCTTCTCGGCGCCCTTGTGACTGGAGATGTTCTTCACCTCGGTGCGGTTTGCGTCTTCGAGCACCGCTTCGTCGATGTGACCGTCCTCGCCGACCTCGTCGGCGTCGACCATCGAGAGGTTCGCGTCGATGCGCAGGCTCCCGTCGCGGGTCGCGTCGAAGACGCCCAGATATTCGAGCACTTCCTCCAGCTTTTCGAGGAAGGCCCGCACCTCGCCGGGGGCGCGGAAGTCCGGCTCGGTGACGATCTCCATCAGCGGCGTCCCCGCCCGGTTGTAGTCGACGAGCGTGTAGTCGGCTCGTTCGATACTGGTGGTGCGGGATTCCAGCGGGCCGCTGCCGTCCCGGACGTGTTTGATAGAGCCGGGGTCTTCCTCCAGGTGGGCGCGCCGGATGTCGACCGCTCGGCGCTCGCCCTCGACCGCGAACTCCAGTTCGCCGTCGGCACAGATGGGCGCGTCGTACTGGGTTATCTGGAAGTTCTTGGGCAGGTCGGGGTAGTAGTAGTTCTTCCGGTGGAAGGTGGTCTCTTCGGGGATGTCGGCGTCGATGGCCTTGCCGACCTTCACGGCGGCCTCGACGGCCCCTTCGTTCACCACTGGCAGGGCGCCGGGCAGCCCCAGACAGACCGGACAGGTGTTGGTGTTTGGCTCCTCGCTGGGCTCGGTCGAACAGCCACAGAATATCTTCGTCTCCGTCTCCAGCTGGACGTGGACCTCCAGCCCGATGACGGCCGCGAGTTCGCGGGACTCGGCGGCTTGTGCAGTCATTACCCGTCGTTCGGTGTCCCCCGGCTAAAGCGTAACGACCCCTCGCGACGGCGTTCGGTTGGGTGATCGCGGTTATTAACAGCCAGAAAGCCCCGTTAGCAGAGCGGGTTGACGGCATTGCCAACAGCCAGAAAGCCCCGGCTGGCTGAACTCGGGGGGCTCGTTGCGCGCTTCACTCGCTTCGCTCGTTCCAGTGCTTACGTCGCCCGCCTTCGTTCAGCCAGCCGCCCCTTTCAGTCCCACCCCGTGCTGTTTGGCCAACTGACTGCGGGCGGGACTGAAAGGGGAGACCTGTTCGACGACGGCGGACGACGTAAGGACCACAGCGAACGAAGTGAGCGAGGACCGCAACGAGGCCCCCGAGTCGAACGGGTCGGGGCTTTCTGGCTGTTTACAGTCCGATTCACATCACTCGCGACTGCCAAGATACGGGCCGATGTTGCTAGCCCACGTTTCAACTCCAGATACCGATAGTATCCGGCCACCGACTCACTGCCCGCAATTCGCCGATATATCCACCAGAGCCCCGGAACACGCTATTTATCGGAATCTAAACTGTTGTCTGACGCACGTTTATGTGGGCGGACCGTCACTGTGTGGCATATGTGTGGCAACCGCGTCGAGGAACTGGAAACGCGCGTTCAGGAACTGGAAGCCTCCGTCGAGGGACTGACCGACGAACTGGTCGAATGCAAGGTCCGCATCCGCGAACTGGAGAACACCGTCGACGAGCGGAGCGGGTTCAGCCGGTCCTCGCCGGAACAGGCGGGCGAGAAAGCGGCGGAGGCCGAGGCGTCCGACGGGTCCACCTCGACCGACAGCGAGATTCTGGTTCCCGAGGCCGGTACATCTAACACGGAGGCTCCCGAGGAGACTGACAACACGGCCGACCCCGAGGCCGAGTCGGAGGCCGACGACGACGCCGGCTCCGACATCATCGTGGCATAGACGGGCGGTCGCCTCACCGTATGCATATCAAAGAGCTCGTCCTCGACAACTTCAAGAGCTTCGGGCGAAAGACCCGAATCCCGTTCTACGAGGACTTTACTACGATTTCGGGCCCGAACGGCTCGGGCAAGTCCAACATTATCGACGCCGTCCTCTTCGCGCTCGGACTCGCTCGCACGTCGGGCATCCGCGCCGAGAAGCTGACCGACCTCATCTACAACCCCGGCCACGCCGACGAGGACGTCGAGTACAGCGGCGAGCGCGAGGCCAGCGTCGAGGTCATCCTCGCCAACGAGGACCGGACCGTCTCCCGCGCGCAGGTGGCCAACGCCGCCGGCACCGAGGACGTCGGCGACGTCGACGAGATCTCGATCAAACGCCGGGTCAAGGAGACCGAAGACAACTACTACTCCTACTACTACATCAACGGTCGCTCGGTCAACCTCTCGGACATCCAGGACCTGCTGGCACAGGCCGGGGTCACCCCGGAAGGGTACAACGTCGTCATGCAGGGCGACGTCACCGAGATCATCAACATGACCGCCGGCTCCAGGCGCGAGATCATCGACGAGATCGCCGGGGTCGCCCAGTTCGACGCGAAGAAGGCGGACGCCTTCGAGGAACTGGAGGTCGTCCAGGAGCGCATCGACGAGGCCGAACTCCGCATCGAGGAGAAGCAGCATCGGCTCGACCAGCTCGAAGACGAGCGCGAGACCGCCCTCCAGTACCAGGATCTCCGTGAACAGAAAGAGGAGTACGAGGGCTACCGCAAGGCCGCCGAGCTGGAGGACAAGCGCGAGGAACTGGCCGACACGGAGGTCGCAATCGAGGAGCTCGAAGGCGACCTCGCCGAGCTGCAGGAAACACTCGACAGCCGCCAGGGCAAGGTCGTCCGGCTGGAGGACGAACTCCACGAGCTCAACAACGAGATCGAGCGCAAGGGCGAGGACGAACAGCTCGCCATCAAGCGCGACATCGAGGAGATAAAGGGCGATATCTCGCGGGTAGAGGACAAGATAGCGACCGCCGAGGAGGCCGTCGAGGCCGCCGAGAACGAGCGCCGACAGGCGTTCGTCCAGATCGACCGCAAGCAGGAGACCATCGACGAGCTGGACAGCGACATCCGCGAGACGAAAGTCGAGAAGTCCAACGTCAAAGCGGATATCGCCGGCAAAGAGAGCGAGCTCGCGGACGTCCAGTCCAGAATCGACGACATCGGCGAGGAGTTCGAGGAGATAAAGGACGAACTCGAAGCCAAGCGCGACGAGCTGGAGGCGAAGAAGACCGAGCGAAACGACCGCCAGCGCGAGCAGGACCGCCTGCTCGATGAGGCCCGCCGGCGCTCCAACGAGGAAGACGAGAAGCGCGAGGCTATCGAGGAGCTGGAAGCGGAAATTCCCGCTCTCGAAGCCGATATCGAGGACCTAGAAACCGAACTAGAGAAAGCGAACAAGAACAAGGCGACCATCGGCGAGGTCGTCGACGACCTGCGGGCCGAGAAACGCGAACTCCAGTCCGACCTCGATGCGCTCGAGGACAAAATCAGTGCGAAACAGCAGGAGTACGCCGAACTCGAGGCGAAGGCGGGTCAGGACGGCGACTCTTCGTATGGCCGCGCCGTGACGGCCATCCTGAACGCCGGCCGCGAGGGCGTCCACGGAACCGTCGGGCAGCTCGGTGGGGTCGACCCGGAGTACGCCACCGCCTGTGAGACCGCCGCCGGCGGCCGGCTCGCTCACGTCGTCGTCGACGACGACGGCGTCGGCCAGTCCTGTATCGAGTACCTGAAATCGCGTTCGGCTGGCCGGGCGACCTTCCTGCCGATAACGCAGATGCAGAACCGGTCGCTCCCGTCGCTGCCAAACGCCGAGGGCGTCATCGACTTCGCGTACAACCTCGTCGACTTCGACCGCGAGTACGCTGGCGTCTTCTCGTACGTGCTGGGCGATACGGTCATCGTCGATCGGATGGACACCGCGCGTGATCTGATGGGCGACTACCGGATGGTCACGCTGGAGGGCGATCTCGTCGAGAAGAGCGGCGCGATGACCGGCGGGTCGTCGTCGGGCACCAGATACTCCTTTTCCGGCGGGGCCGGCCAACTGGAACGGGTGGCGACCCGGATTCAGGAGCTGGAAGACGAGCGGGCCGACGTGCGCGAGGATCTCCGGGACGTGGAAGAACGCCTCGACGACGCCCGCGACCGGGAGTCCGACGCGACCGAGCAGGTCCGGGATATCGAGACCAGCATCGAACGCAAAGCGGCGGAGCTGGAACAGACCCGCGAACGTATCGACGATCTCGAAACCGCCATCGAGGAGATCGCAACCGAGCGCGAGGACGTGGCCGACGAGATGGACGAACTGGAGGCCGACATCGAAGCGGCCAACGACGCCATCGCCGGTATCGAGGCCGACATCGCGGAGCTCGAGGCTGAGGTACAGGACTCCGAACTGCCCGATCTGACCGACGAGCGCGAGGGCATCCGCGAGGAGATCGACGCGCTCGAAGACCGAGAGGACGATCTCGACGCGAAGCTCAACGAGCTCCAACTGGAGAAACAGTACGCCGAGGACGCCGTCGACGCGCTCCACGACGACATCGAAGCCGCCCAGAACCGCAAAGCGGAGAAGGAGGAACTGATGGCGGACCTCGAGGAGCAGGTCGCCGAGAAACGCGAGCTGAAGGCCGAGAAAGAGCAGGCGGTCGAGGCACTCGAAAGCGAACTCGCCGAGCTCAAGGGCGAACGCGAGGAGCTGCGAGCGGACCTTCAGGGGGCGAAG
>Ga0209946_1000767_pt1 | contig 13239 bp, 15 predicted proteins | sample SalPon2_A_H2O_MG_FD_185704 | JGI IMG/M metagenome (GOLD analysis project Ga0209946, IMG submission 185704) | Salt pond water microbial communities from South San Francisco under conditions of wetland restoration - Salt Pond MetaG R2_A_H2O_MG... | ecosystem: Environmental > Aquatic > Non-marine... | reverse complement strand
CGCCGCGGGCGACCGCCATATGGAGATCAAGAACTACCGTAACGGTCGGCTCCGGGTGAAGCTAACGCAGGACCCGCCAGAGAACAGCGTCCGGCCGGCCGTCGATGTGACGATGCGGACGGCTGCAGACGTCGTCGACGACCCGCTTGTCGGCGTCATCCTCACCGGGATGGGCGGCGACGGCGCAGACGGTATCGTACGAATGAAAGATGCGGGCGCACGTACCATCGCACAGGACGAAGCCACGTCCGCGGTGTACGGGATGCCAAAGCGAGCGGTCGAGACCGGCTGCGTGGACAGCGTGCTGCCTATCGACGAGATTCCGAGTGGGATTCTCGACACGATAACGACTGAGGTGACCTCATAATGGACGATCAGTACTTAGACGCATTCATCCGCGAGAGCGAGGAGGCGATAACCGAGCTGAACAACTCGTTGCTGGACCTGGAATCGGACCCCGCTGACGAGGCGGCGATGGACTCCATCTTCCGGACGGCCCACACGCTGAAGGGGAACTTCGGCGCGATGGGCTTCGACGACGCGGCGAACCTCGCCCACGCGATGGAGGACCTGCTCGACGCCATGCGACAGGGCGAGATGCAGGTGAACCCGGACGTGATGGACCTCATCTTCGCCGGCGTCGACCAGATAGAGGTCATCGTCAACGAGATCGAGGCCGAGGGCGAGTCGACGACCAACTCCGACGAGCTGGTCGCGCAGCTCCGGACTGTTCTGGAGGAGGGAGCCGACGCCGCTGGCGGCGGGGCTGCCGATTCGGCGGTCGGTGCCGGTGGCACCGCTGCCGGCGACGTCGACGTAGACGCCGATATCGACGCGAGTGACGCCGAGGGGCGCGTGGTCCACGTGACCGTCGACGTCGGCGAGTCGGACATGCTCGGCGTGGACTCGATGCTTGCCTTGGAGAGCATCGAGGACATCTTCGATATCCTCGTGTTCGAGCCGAGCCGGGCCGACATCGAGGACGGCGAGTTCGAGGACAGCTTCGAGCTCTACCTCGACGCGGGCGACGCCGCGACGGTCGACGCCGAACTGGGTTCGATCGGCAAGATCGACTCATTCACCGCGATGGACGTCACCGACGAGCTGACCGCGTCGACGACCGAGGCGACGACAGCGGCGGCCGATGCAGGCGGGACGGCCGACAGCGGCGGCGAGGAGGAACACAGCGTCGACGAGATCAAGTCGGTCCGCGTGGACGTCGACCAACTCGATGACCTCCACGGGCTGGTCGAGCAACTGGTGACCAGCCGCATCAAGCTGCGCCGGTCCGTCGAGACCGAGGACCTCGATTCGGCGGGCGAGACGCTCAACGAGCTGGACAAGATCACGGCGAACCTCCAGAACACGGTGATGGACATGCGGCTCATCCCACTGAAGAAGGTCGTCGGGAAGTTCCCCCGGCTGGTCCGTGACCTCGCTCGCGAGCTGGACAAGGACATCGAGTTCGAGATCGAGGGCGAGGACATCGAGCTCGACCGCACCATCCTCACGGAGATCTCGGACCCGCTGATGCACATCCTCCGGAACTCGGTGGACCACGGTATCGAGTCGCCGGCCGAACGCCAGCAGGCGGGCAAGGAGCCGACCGGCCACATCACCCTGCGTGCGTCGCGCGAGCGCGACCACGTCATCATCGAGGTCGAAGACGACGGCGCCGGACTCGACGTCGAGGGCATCAAGAACAAGGCCATCGAGAAGGGAGTCCGGTCACCGGAAGAGCTGGAGGCGATGGACGACTCCGCGATCTACGACCTCATCTTCCACCCCGGCTTCTCGACGGCCGACGAGGTCACCGACACGAGCGGTCGCGGCGTCGGCATGGACGTCGTCCACGACACCGTCACGCAACTCGACGGCTCGGTCAACGTCGACTCCGAGCCGGGCCACGGGACCACCGTCGCCCTGCGCCTGCCGGTGACGATGGCTATCGTCAAGGTGCTGTTCGTCGAGGTCGGCGACGAGGAGTACGGCGTTCCGATCAAGAACGTCGACGAGATAACCGCCACCTCGTCGGTCAAACAGGTCAACGGGACCGAGGTGATCAAGCACAACGACGACATCTACCCGGTCATCCATCTGGACGACACCTTCGAGGTGCCGGGCGAAACGGCCAACGGCGACGGAATGCTGGTCCGTATCCGAGAGTCCGAGCGCCAGGTCGCCCTGCACTGTGACTCGGTCAACAGCCAGGAGGAGGTCGTTGTCAAACCCCTGGAGGGCATCCTCTCGGGGACGCCCGGTCTCTCCGGGACCGCGGTGCTCGGCGACGGGAACATCGTTCACATCCTCGACGTGGTGACCCTATGAGCGGTGAAGACAGGCAGTTCCAGCGCCTGCTCGAGTTCATCGAGTCGAACATGGATTTCGAGTCGGGCTTTTACAACGACGCATACCTCGACCGCCGCATCACGGCCCGGATGCGACGGACCGACACCGACAGCTACCGGACGTACAAGCAGTTGCTCAAGCGCGAGGACGACGAGCGCGAGGCCCTGCTCGACTCGCTGTCGATCAACGTCACCGGCTTCTTCCGGAACCCCGAGGCGTGGGAGGCGCTGCGTCCGGTGTTGCAGGATCTGACCGAGAACAACCGCAGCGTCCGGCTCTGGTCGGCTCCGAGCGCCGACGGTCGGGAGCCGTATTCGGCGGCGATGCTGGCGCTCGACGACCCGGACGTCGACGCCAGTCGTGTCGAGGTGCTCGGGACCGACATCAACGCCGACATCCTCGAAGCGGCCCGCGATGCGACCTACGAGACCTCCCACACGACGGACATCGCCGAGGAACTCGCCCCGCTCGACGACTACGCGGAGTACGTCGAAGAGGACGGGAACACCTTCACGGTCAAGGAGACGGTCACCGACATGGTCACCTTCGAGCAACACGACCTCATCCGCGGGCGGGCCAAGCGTGACTTCGACCTGGTGTTCTGTCGGAACCTGCTCATCTACATCGACAGCGAATTCAAGGTGCCCATCTTCGAGACCATCCGCGGTTCGCTGCGCGAGGGCGGCTACCTCATGATCGGGATGACCGAGACCCTTCCCGCAGAGTGTCGCGACGACTTCGAACCCGTCGACAAGCAACACCGAATCTACCGTCGGGTATGAGCCTCTACCAACTCGAGCGCGACGGCGACGTCCAGGAGCTCATCCGCGTGTTGCGCGAGAGCGACAAACGGCGGGTACAGCTCCGGGCCGCCGAACTGCTCGGGAACTTCCCGGACCACGAGGACCGCCGTGACGTCGTCAACGCACTCGTGCAAGCCGCCGAGAGCGACAACGACGCGGTGACTGCGGCGGCCATCGACTCGCTGGACGAACTCGGGGGCGACGCCATCGAGCGGCTCATCGGGAGCATGGCCGGGGCAGACCTCGACGCGGACGCCGCAGACTGGGTGAAAGCCAAGGCGTTCATGCAGGCGTTAGACGCGGACGTGCCGGAGTTGCGGATGGCCGCCGCGAACGGGCTCGGACGGCTAGAGCAGGCCGACAGCGTCCCGAAGCTCACAGAGCGCTTCGAGGACTCGGACCCGCGCGTCCGTGCGCGAGCCGCCCGCTCGGCCGGGAAGATAGGTGACTCGCGGGCGACGAACCCGCTGGAATCGCTGCTCTCGGACCCGAAAGGCGCCGTCCGCCGGGAGGCCGCCGAGGCGCTTGGCAACATCGGGAACCGGCAGGCGCTGCAGACGCTGTTGCCGATGTACGAGGACGACAACGAGCAGGTCCGCCGCATCGCCGTCGGCGCCTTCGGCAACTTCGAGAACGACAACCCCATCGACCACCTCGTCGAGGCGCTCTCCGACGAGTCCCCCGCGGTCCGCCGGACCGCCGTCTACTCGCTCATCGAACTGCTGTCGAACGTCCCGAGCGACCGGAGCCACGACATCCGGGACACCGTGGTCGAGAAGCTGTCGAGCGAGGACGACCAGAGCGTCGTCGTCCCGCTGGTCGAGATACTGGAGGAGAGCACCCAGGCGGCCCAGCGGCGCAACACCGCCTGGCTGCTCGGCCGGGTCGCCGGCAAAGACGGCCGCGGGCGCGTCATCGACTCACTCGTCGAGGCCCTGCAGGACGACGACCAGATGCTCCGGCAGTTCGCTGCGACCAGCCTCGCCGAGCTGGGCGGCGAGGACAACATGGTCGAGCGGCGGCTGCTGAAACTCATCGATGACGACGCCACGGGGCCACAGGTGAAGGGACAGGCGATCTTCACGCTCGGAAAGGTCGGCGGCGAGCGCTCCCGGAAGACGCTGGATAAAGTCATCGACGAGACCGAACACGACATCGTCCGGAAGAAGGCCTTCTCGGCCATCTCGAAGCTCGGGGGGCGGATATGACCCACCGTCGGCCGAGGCCGTTAAGACCCGGCGTGGCCTATCACGACCAGTTCGGGTAGATGAGCGGGGAACACGCACTGGTCGACACCAAGGGAAAGTTCGTCCAGGTGGTCAAAGACGGACGCAAGCGCAACGATATCGAGTGGCTACCCGGCCGTATCCTGCTGTCCAATAAGCGCCTCGTCCTGGCGACGAACCGGGGGAAGCGAACTATCGCGCTGTCGAAGCTCACCAGCGTCACCGCCAGCCAGATGAACCAGCCGCTGGCCCAGGTCGACGGCTACGTCAAACTCCAGGCCGGCCGGGACGCGTGGCTCGTCTCACCGCAGGCGAGCGAGGAGTTCGAACAGGTGCTCTACAGCACGCTCCTCGACCAGATCGTCGTCCTGGTGAAACACCCGGCGCTGAAAGGCGGCGTCGTCACCGAGGCCACCTGGGAGAAAGCCCGGTTCAAGATCGACGAGGAACAGGAGGACACGGTCAACATCGCCATCTCCAGTGGCACGTTCGTCGAACTCGACATCGACGACGTGGGTACCGTCGAGCAGAAACAGAAGGAGATTCGCGGGCAGGAACGCCCGCTGCTGGAAGTTGAACACACCATCGACGGCACCAGCGTCGAGACCCACATCAGCGGGTCGCCCCGGCACGTCTCGCTCATCAACGGGCTGGTGCGCCAGGGCGAGCAGCGCAACACCGCCGACGACGTTGATCTCTCGGCCGAGGAGACACAGGTGCTGATGGCGCTGTACTCCGGTATCTCGCCGTTCAAGATTCCGGACTTCGTCGACATGGAGATCGACGAGGTCGAGGACGTGTACGACCGGCTGATGGAGGCCGATATCTTAGAGCCCGTCCGGACCCGCCGCGAGGTGCAACTGGAGGCCCGGGGCCGGTCTATCGCCGGTGACGCTATCGCCGACCAGTAGCGCGTTGGCAGTGGGCGAGTCGAGGGCGTAGCCCCCGTGTTTATACTGTCTGGGCCGGACAGACGGGACATGACCGACATTGACAGCGGTTCCGACCGGATGAGCGACTCGAATCTCTTCGTGACCGTGTCAGGGCCGCCGGGGTCGGGCGTCACCACGCTCTGTGAGGGGCTCTCGACGGCGCTCGACTGTGGCTACGTCTCGGGCGGGGAAGTGTTCCGGGAGATGGCCGACGAGCGGGAGATGACCCTGACACAACTCGTCGCGGAGGCCGGCCAGTCCGACGAGATCGACCGGGCGCTGGACCAGCGCCTCCGGACCATCGCCGAGAAGTGGGGAACCGCCAACAAGGCGTTTGTCCTCGAATCCCGACTGGCGGGCTGGCTCGCCGGCGACCGCGCGGACCTCCGGATCTGGCTCGACGCGCCGGCGGACGTCCGCGCCGACCGGACCGGCGACCGCGAGGAGATGACCGCCGAGATGCAGGTCCGGGAAGTCATCGAGGAGTCCCGATACGAGTCCCACTACGATATCGACCTCTCGGATCGAACCTTCTACGACCTCGTGGTCAACACCGGCCGGTGGAGTCCCGCCGGGACCCTCGAAATCGTCCTCTCGGCCATCCGCGAGTACGACCCCGCTATCGACGAAGGGGCGTTCCGGACGACCGATCTCGACATATAGAGTCCGCGTGTTGTGGGGTCCGTAGTCCCCGCGACGACTGGAGGTGCAATACGTTTCGCTACCCGCCCGACAGCAGTGCTACTCGGTCCGCTGGGCGCCACCGTCGGTCATCGTCGCCGTCCCGGCGTCGGCGAGCCGGTCGAAGTCGAAGGTCGCGGTCGAGAGGCGAGCGGCGACGAGCGTCGCGGCCGTCGAGGCGAGGACGGCGCCGCCGAAGGCGGTCAGATACAGCGGGTCGGCGGGGGGCAGCAGGTCACCCACCAGCGGAATGGCCGTCAGGACCCCACGGAAATCCGGGAAGAAGGCAAGCCCGACCCCCAGCCCGGCGACGCTGCTGGCGAGTGCGCCCCGGCCGGTGAGCCGCCGGGAGTAGAGCCCGTAGATGAGCGGGACCGCGACGGCGGCGCCGAGCAGGTCCGCGAAGAAAAAGAGGCGGAGGACGCTGCGGGCCCGGAGGCTGACGTAGATGGCCGCGACAGCGACCGCGAGCGTGAGCAGTCGGGCGCCCAGTCGGAGCGTGCGGTCGTCGGGGTCCGCGAGCAGTCGGGGGAGGTCCGCGGTGACGAGACTGGCGAGCGCCGAAAAGAGCGAGTCAACGGAGCTGACCACGAGCAGGAGCGCGAGGAGGACGACCCCCAGCAGGACGGCCTCGCCGAAGGCGCTCTCGACGAGGACGAAGAAGGCCACGTCGGCGTTGTAAGCCCCGCTGGTCACGTCGGTGACGACGCCGCCCTGGCCGACGGCGACGGTGCCCAACAGCGCGGCGACGACCACGATAGCGCCGTTGAGCACGGTGGCGTTGCGGAAGCCGCTCGCGACCGTCCGGTTGTCTCGGCTCGCGTAGATACGCTGCCACCAGGTCTGGTTGATCATCTCCGCGCCGAAGATGGCGAAGGCGAGCGCGAGCCCGAACTGGAGGCCGGCCGCGTTGGTGGGGTCGAGCAGCGTCGGGTCGGCGGCGGCGACGCCCGAGACCGCGGCGCTTGGCCCACCGACGGCGAGGACGACGCCGCCGACGACGATGGCCAGCAGCGGCGCGACCAAGATAGCCTGGACGGTGTCGGTGACGATGGTCGCCCGGAGGCCGCCGTAACCCGTATAGAGGAGGACAAAGCCGCCGACCAGGACGGCGGTCTGCCACTGCGGGACGCCGGCGACCAACGAGAGCGCGGCCGCGATACCCGTGAGCTCGGCGGCGACGAAGACGAACATGTACAGCGCCGAGACGAGAACGACGAAGCCGTACATCGCCGAGCCGTAGCGGGCGTGGGCGTACTCGGTCAGGGAGTGGCCCTCGGGAAGCAGGTCGCGCACGCGGGGGCCGAGCTTCGAGTAGACGAACATCGGCACGGCGGTCCCGACACCGTAGCCGACGACGGCGGCGACGCCGAAGCCAGCGCCGGCCTCAGGTGCCGACAGCAGTATCCAGACGCCCATCGACGAGGCGACCAGCGTCGCCGTGGTCCGGCCCGGCCCCATCGAGTTTCGGGCGGTGAGGAAGTCGTCCGTCGAGCCCTCGTCCCGCCGTGTGTACCAGATGCCCAGCGCGGCGAAGACCGCCAGCGTGAGCACCGTCAGTCCGAGGGCGAGCGTGCTGTCGACCATCAGCGGTCACCTCCGACGCCGGCCGCTGGGTCGCGGGCGGCGACCGACCACGTCTCCTCTCGCCAGGCGGCGTCCCAGAAACGGTACTCGTAGCGGGCAGAGGTCCGGAAGATGTCCCGATACCGCTCGCGCTCGGCCGCGGTCGCGTCGGCGGCCACGTCGTCCATCAGTGCCTTGCACCACTCGGTGAGGTCGGTGAACTCCTCGCCGGCGTACATCTCGATCCACTCGCTGTAGCCGGCGTGGTCGGGGCGGCCCCGCTCGTCGAGGCGCCGGGCCGTCTCGTTGAACCCCCACATACAGGGCAACACGGCGGCGACGAGGTCGCCGAAGGAACCCGTCGCCGCCACGCGGACCAGAAAGTCCGTGTACGCCCGCGTCGTGGGCGATGGCTCGGTGGCTTCGAGGTCCGCCTCGCTGATACCGAAGTCGGCGGCGTATGCGCGGTGGAGGTCCATCTCCGTGTTGAGAGTGCTGTCCAGCAGTTCCGCGAACGTGCTCATCCGCCGCAGGTCGGGGGCGGTAGCCGCGCCCAGCGCGAACACGCGGGCGTACTCGACGAGGTAGACGTAGTCCTGGCGGACCCAGTAGCGGAAGGGCGTCTCGTCCAGGGTCCCCTCGCCCAACTGTTCGACCATCGGGTGGGCGACGATGGCGTCCCAGATCGGGTCGCCGATGTCAGTCAGTGCCTCGGTGAAACGCATGGGCGAGTGTGAGCGAGCCAGGGTAATATAAGCTAGTGATACAATCGAGTTATACATCGGCGTCGGCGGGCCGGTGATATAAGCCGCCGGTCCCCTAACGGCGGGGTATGTCGCTCCGGTTGCCCAGCGAGATCGTCGTCGAGGACGTGTTGCCGACGCTGCGGGTGTTGCTCGCACGCGAACTCGCCGACCACGGGTTGACCCAGCAGGAGATAGCGGCGCATCTGGGGGTGACGCAGGCGGCCGTCTCGACGTACCTCAGCGGCGACCCGGACGTGGAACCGCGAATCGCCCAGCACCCACGGACCGAGGCGACCGTCCGGTCGGTCGCCGCGGGACTGGCCAGCGGCGAGATGGACGGCTACGACGCGCTGGCCGAGGTGCTGGAACTCGTCCGGGCCTTCGAGGACCGGGGGCCTATCTGTGAGCTCCACGAGGAGGCGATGCCCGGCCTGGAAGGGCTGGGCTGTGACCTCTGTGTGCGCGGCTCGAACCCCGAGCTCCGGACCGAGCGCGCGGTGCTTGACGACGTGCGCGAAGCCGCTCGCGTGCTGGCGACCAGCCCCGGCGTCGCGGCGGCCGTCCCGAACGTCGGCACCAACGTCGGGACCGCGCTCCCGGACGCGACCGACGTGGCGGACGTAGCCGCCGTCCCCGGCCGCATCTACGAGATGGGCGGCCGCGTCGAGGTGCCCGCCAACCCCGAATTCGGGGCCTCGGAACACGTCGCGACAACCGTACTGGCAGCGATGGCCGTCGGTGCCGATCGACGGGGCGCAGTCAACCTCGCGACCCACGAGGCCCTGCTGGACGCGGCCCAGTCGCGCGGTCTCGACGCGATGGCGTTCGAAGCGGGCTACGAGAACAGGGGCGAACGGCTCGTCCAGCAGTTCGAGGACCGCGGTGCGGTCCCCGACGTGCTCTATCACCGGGGCGCGTTCGGCATCGAACCTATCACGTACGTGCTGGGCGAGACCGGTGCCGACGCCGCGCGACTGGCCGCGGAACTGGTCGCCGAGACGGCTGACGGGTAGTGGTTCAGTGGGCCGGGCGTCGGCTCGGGGAGACCGCAGAACGACCGTCACGGAGCGACGCTCGTGACGGCACAAACAGTGGTAGCTACACGTTGACGTCTTCGAGGTGTTTGCTGGCTACGACCTGTCCAGTCGGGGTGAGCGTCGGGCCGTCGGCGCCGTCCTGGACAAGGCCGTCTTCCTCGAGGCCCTGCAACAGCATGGACACCTCGGAGGAGTCTTTCCCGAGGATAGAGGCCAGCGGCATCCCCTCCATGTCGCCGGTGGAGTAGATGGCCACGAGCACCTCTTTTTTCCCCTGGGTGAGTTCGATTTTCCGGAGCTGCTCCATCAGCTCGGAGTACTCCCGGCGGAGATAGCGCCCGAGGATGGACATCTTCCGGCTGGACCCCATCGCGGCCTCGGTCGTGATGGCGGTCCCATCCATCATGTGCCGGACGACCAGTACCGGCCGGTCGGCGCCGCGAATCTCGCGCTTGGTGCGCTGAAAGTCCGAGACCGTCTGCAGATCGATGACGAAGTTGCCGTCCTCGCGGCGGAACTCGACGGACCCGGGCTTGAGAAAGAGCCGTGCCCCTCTGAACCCCTCGTCGGTGACGCGACCGCCGACGCGGGCCCGCTCGCGGACAGTGGTCTCGGTCCCGTTGATGATTGCTTTGAACAGAACGGTGCCGAACTTCTGTATCTTCTCGTCGTCCGCTTCGATGGCCGCGACGAGGCGCTTGCCGTTCTTCTCGAACGCGACCGTCACCGTCGATTTGAAGAAATCGCCCAGGTCAGGTGGCACCTGGCCGATGGCGATGTCGAAGACGGACTCCAGTGGAATCGTCAGCTTGTCGTCTTCGCTCGCGGCCAGCACCAACCGCTTCTGCGAGAGGACCACGCGCCCCTTGATGGGGTCGCTGCGACTGGCCACTTCGGAGTTGAACTGGCCGACGAAGTCCGCGATGACTGATTCCGACATTCACTCGTTGCCCGTTCTACAGGGGCCCGGATATTGAGCGTTTCGCGCGAATATCATCTCGGAAAACCAGCCCGCTATCCGTCTATGTCGCTGGCAATGTCCGACAGCGACGAGTTCGGGGCCTCGGTCGCGGTGTAGACGACGCGCGTGCCGGGCGTGCGCAGGCCGTACTGGTGACCCTCGGCGACGACGTCGAGGTGGGCCGACCCGCCGACGGTGACACTGGTGTCAGCGACCCACTCGGCGAGGCGGTTCTCGCCGTCGCGCTCGCGGGCCAGCCGGCGGTTGTCCGCGACGTGTGTAACGACGAGGTCGCCGTCGAGGCTCGTCTCGACGCGGGCCTCGTAGTCGTCGCCGTCGAGCGCGAACCCGACGGCGTCGCCGTCGTCCAGACCGACGTCGTCGGGGAGGACGACGCGGGGGCGGCCGGTGCGACCGACGGCCTCGATAGGGACGCGGTGGGTTTCGACCGCCTCGTGATCGCTGGGGACGCGCTCGCTCATCGGAACTGTCGCCGCGTGGTCTCGTGACACACCGACCGATCGGTCAGTGCGACGGCGGGCCAGCGGACAGTGGTTCCTCTCACTCGTCGTCGCCGAGCAGCTCGTCGACGTCGTCGCTGCCGCGCCCGACGATCTTGGCGTTGATCTGGCGCGTCTCGTCGCTGACCTCGCGGCCGCGGATAGTGATGCGCTTGCGCTCGCCGTCGGTCGTCGGCTCGTAGCCGACGCCACCGTCGGACATGATGGACTTCGTGGCGACGCCGCGGACGTCCGGCCGCATCGGTCGGCCGGCGGTGTCGGAGCCACCGGTCAGTTCGAGCGTGTAGCCGTCGAGCCCGACGGCGCCGCCGTCGACCTCGTCACCGAGTTCGCGGCCGATGAAGCGGTTGGCGTCCTGTCCGTCGACTTCGATCTGATACGTGTGGCCGCTCTCCGGATCGGAGACGGCGACCGTGAATTCAGCCATACCTCAGACCAGTCCATCGCGCGTCAAAAACGCATCGAACCGTCGATGGGAACCCCGAACGATGGAGTGCCGTGAGCCCAAATACCAATTTGATGTCACGAGTGCTTACTAGTTAGGTACCATTGGCACCTGCCTGTGGTTGTTAGTTGGTAATATACGATGATGCGAACCTCCGATGCCGACGCCGACCGTGAAACCCTCGGAACCACTCTGACGTCGCTCTCGGAATCCGCCGACGGACTGAGCCGGAGCGTCCGGGAGCTGAACAGCGCTGTCGACGATCTCCAGGTGTCGACGGAGCGCTTTGGCGAGACGCAGCGGGCCGCCTCAGAATCGCTCTCCCGCGCCGCTGACAGCCTCGAGTCGGTGTCGGTCGACGCCACGAACGCGTCGTCGGACAGCTTCGCCCCCGCCGACGACTGATACGGCCGCCGGTACGAGCCCTCGCCGTCGCCTACGGGTCCGCGGCGACGATCGTGCTCACGCGAGCGTTCTCTTTCAGTTTTAGCCCCGCACCCCCGACCGACAGCGGGAGCCGCGGGAGCGTCTCGACGTGGAGCGTGGGGTGAGTCGCTCCGCGTTCGAGTAACTCGGTCCGGGGCTGGACTGTCACCGTCGCCTCCCCAGTGAGCGACTCGTTGCACTCGACGAGATACTGGCCCGCACTGAGCGACCACCACTCGTAGTCGTCGTCGGGGTCGCGTTTGTCGCTCTTGTGGGGCACTGTCGCGGCCGGTTCGAGTTCGCCGCCGCCGAAATCGATTCGGCCGGGCGCGACGATTTCGTACACCTCGTCGACCGTGAGATCGAAGCCCACGCCCTCGGTCTGGGTCGGCTCGTGGACGATGTCCGTGACGTACTCGCTGTAGTCGGGCATAGCCGAGGGTTCCGGCCCCCGATGCAAAACTGTGGGGGCAGCCAGAGCGGGGTACTTTTGGCCAGTGGCCGACTCGCAGACGTATGAGCAAGCACACGGAGTTTCTGGCTGGCGAGCGACCGGACGACGTGCTCTTTTTCCTCCACGAGGACGCCGTCTCGAACCCCGAGGCGTTGGCCGACTACGCCGATCCGGTCGAGGACGGCCTGGTGCTGGTGTTGCCGGGCGACAACGGCCGGGACGCCTTCCAGTCGGCGACCGGTATCGACCCGATGGGACTGGCCCAGGAGGCCATGAAGACCGACGGCGTCGTCCACGACGACTGCACCGACGCGAACTGTCCCGTCGCCGAGGAAGAACCCGACGAGAACCACACGACGAAGTTCGTCTTCGCGTTCGCGGAAGAACAGAACGAGGAGGTCGGCGGCCTCTACGCAGAGGGCGACGTCATCCACGCCTACGCGGTGTGTGCCTGCGGCGAGCGGTACTCCGATAAGTGGGTCGTGGAGGGATAGCTACCCGGAGCGTCGAGACAGCAGGACCGGTTCGGCCAGTCGCACGAGCAGCGCCTTCGGCAGGCCGGTCAGAACACTCCCGTCGTGACGGTACGGCACGCCGACCTCGTCACGGGTGACCCCGTAGCGGAGATGCTGGACGCCGTCGAGGAGGAACCAGCCGCCGACGGCAGCACCGACAAGCGGGAGCCACAGCGGCGCAGCGAGCGTCGCCGCGTAGCCGGTCGCGACCAGAATCAAGAGGCCGAACAGCGCGTTGTCGGCGTAATCGCCGACGGCGGTAGCGGCGATAGCCGTCAGGAGATGCAGTGCCAGAAACCCGGCGGCGGCCGCCACAGCGTACCCGAACGACCCGTCCAGCACGTAGAGGGTTGCGGCCACGACGACGGCGTTGGATGCCGCTGTGAATGGGTGCAGCCCGTCGGGAACCAGCCAATTGCGGACCGTCGACATCGGGCAGACTGTCGAAGCGCGAACCTATCAGCGTTGGGTGTCGGCCGCCGTCAGAACATCGACGCGAAGCCGACGACGATGAGAACGACGCCGAGAGCCACAGCGAACCCGCCCCGGAGCTGGACCCACCGACGCGCTGTGATAC
>Ga0209946_1000763_pt1 | contig 13287 bp, 9 predicted proteins | sample SalPon2_A_H2O_MG_FD_185704 | JGI IMG/M metagenome (GOLD analysis project Ga0209946, IMG submission 185704) | Salt pond water microbial communities from South San Francisco under conditions of wetland restoration - Salt Pond MetaG R2_A_H2O_MG... | ecosystem: Environmental > Aquatic > Non-marine... | reverse complement strand
CGGCGAACTTCGTCTCGTTCACCACGCCCGCCGGAAACAGATCGGGGTCGTACATCACGCCCGCGGAGGTGAGAGTGCTCACCTCGTCCGGGGCTGTCGCGGTGAACTCGCGGTAGGCCCGCAGGCACTCCGTCGCCCGGTCGCCCGGATAGAACGTGAAACAGGTCGTCACCTCCGGCCCGACCGGGTGACAGTCGAACTCGAAGGCGGTGACGACGCCGACCCCGCCGCCGCCACCCCGGAGAGCCCAGAACAGGTCGGCGTGACTCGTCGCGCTCGCGGTCACGAACTCGCCGGCTGCCGTGACCACCTCGACCGAGCGGAGGTTGTCACAGCTCAGGCCGTGCTTGCGCCGGAGGTGGCCGATGCCGCCGCCGAGGGTCAGTCCTGCGACCCCGGTGTCGGAGACGACGCCTCCGGGCGTCGCGAGGCCGAACGCCTGTGTCTCGTGATCCACGTCGATCCACCGGGCGCCCGCCTGCACCCACACCGTCCGCGCCGCCGGATCGACGCTGACGGCCGTCATCTCGGAGCAGTCGATCACGAGGCCGTCATCACAGACGGCGCTCCCGGAGACGTTGTGGCCGCCGCCGCGAACCGCGACCGGACAGTCCGCCTCGCGGGCGAGCGTCACCGCTTCGATCACGTCGGCGACGCCTGCACACCGGGCGATCAGCGCCGGGTATCTGTCGATCATCCCGTTCCAGACCGCCCGTGCGTCGTCGTACCCGTCGTCGTCGGGACGGATCAGGTCGCCGTGGAACGCCGCCTCGAATCGGTCGAGTCGGTCGTCGGTCAGTGTGGAGTCCATACCGAAGCGAACGACGCCGCGGCCCTTGGCCTCATTCGTCGCCACGCGTTCGACCGCTCGAAACCCCTTTCACGACGTGAGACACGTTTCAGGGACAGAGTTAGTATCCGTGCCATCGATCCTCTAGGGAGTGATTCACATGGGTGGCCGAGACGAGGACGCCGACGCCGCGGACGTCCCGCCCGGGTCGCCGGTGCTGGAGGCGCTTCTGGAGAACGAACGGCGCCGCCGCCATCTGGGGGAGCGACTGGACGCCGCGGGCGACCGGGTCGAGACGACGCTCCTCGGCGACATCGTTCGCCACGGTCCGGTGCTGGAGGCGCTGCGGGCGGGGCCGCTGGACCGGCGGGAGATAGAGGCGCGCCTCGACGTCTCTCGCGCGACGAGCCATCGACTGACGCAGTGGCTCGACGAGCGCGGGTACGTCGAGAAAGTCGACGGCCGCTTCCGGCTAACCGGTCGCGGCGAGGCCGTCGCCGACGAGGTGCTCCGGTTCGAGGCGAACGTCCGCACCGTCGAGCGGCTCGCGCCGCTCTTGGATCGCATCTGTGACGACCATCAGGAGTTCGTCGTCGAACCGTTCGTCGGCGCGACGGTGACCGTCGCGGAGCCGGACGACCCGTACAGACCGGTCGAACGCTTTCTCGCCTTGCTCCGGGCGTCGGAGACGTTCCGCGGGTTCAACACGACGCCCATGGTCCCGCCGGCCCTCGGCGAGTTCCACCGCCGCGTGTTCGAGGGCGTCGACGCCGAACTCGTCTACCTCCCGCGGACCGTCGAGAAACTCGTCGAGTCGTATCCCGAGCGCGCGAAGGCGGCCGTCGAGCGGGGGCATCTGACCCTGCGAACGCGAGGGGCGTTCCCCTATGGTCTCGCCATCTTCGACGACCGGGTGGGTATCGGCGGCTACGACGAGGAGACGGGGCTGTTGGCGGTGTTCGTGGATACGGAGTCGCCCATCGCACGAGAGTGGGCAGAACGGGTCTTCGCGTCGGTGCGTGCGGATTCCGACCCGATCGACGTGTTCTAGTAGAACTCGCGGACCAGATCCATCGCGTCCTCGGGGGCCCCGTCGGGGATGTCGGCCATGTTGGCGTCGACGCCATGGCTCTGCTCGTAGGGCACCGACTCCTCGTCGCGGTAGAGGACACCCTGGTACTCCGTCCCGGGGTCGAGGATGCGCGAACGGGCGTCCTCGTAGTTCGTCGGGTCGTGGTCGGTGTCGGCCAGGTCGACGATGGAGTCTCGGAAGTAGTCGTAGGTGTCCACGTCGTTGAACGTCACGCAGGGGGAGAACACGTTGACGAAGCCGAAGCCGTCGTGTTCGACCGCCTGCTTGACGATTTCGGCGTGACGCTGGGCGTCCGTCGAGAACGACTGGGCGATGAAGGTGCCGCTCGCGGCGAAGGCGAGGGCGAGGGGGTTGACCGGGGGCTGTTGCGGACCCTCGGGCGTCGTCGAGGTTTCGAAGTCCTCGCGACTGGTGGGGGAGGCCTGCCCCTTCGTCAGGCCGTAGATGCGGTTGTCCATGACGACGTAGGTCATGTCGATGTTGCGGCGGACGGCGTGGACGAAGTGGCCGGCGCCGATGGAGTAGCCGTCGCCGTCGCCGCCCGCGACCATCACCTCGATGTCGGGGTTGGCGAGTTTGACGCCCGCACCGACCGGGAGCGCGCGCCCGTGGACGCCGTGGATGGCGTAGGAGCGCATGTACGTCCCGATCTTGCCCGAACAGCCGATGCCGGCGACGATGAACGTCTCGTCGGGGCTGTTGCCGGTCTCGGCCAGGGCTTTCATCATTCCGTTCATGGTGCCGAAGTCGCCACAGCCCGGGCACCACGTCGGCTGTGCGTCGGATTTGAAGTCGGTGAATCGAACGTCGGAGCTCATGTGGTCGCCTCCTCTTTTTTGTCGCCGCCAGCCAGCACGTCGGTGATCCGCTCGGCGAGTTCGTCCGCCTTGAATCGGACGCCGTCGTACTTGTTCACGCGCGTCACGCGCGTCAGCGTGTCGTGCTCGATCAGGTCCGCGAACTGCCCCGTCGCGTTACACTCGACGAGGATCACCTCGTCGGCGGCGTCGACGTCTTCGGTCAGGTCGGGCCGCGGGAAGACGTAGGGCACCGAGAGGAACCGCACGTCGATCCCTCGGTCGTCGAGGAAGTCCATCGCCTCCCGCATCGCACCCTCGTTCGATCCCCACGAGACGACGAGCGTCCCCGCTTCGGGGTCGCCGAACTCGCGGGCCTCGAACGGTTCGCGCGCTTTCGCCGTCTCGACCTTGCGGCTGCGCTTGTCCACCTGCCGGACGCGCATGTCGGTATCCTCGGTCCGGCGCCCGAGTTCGTCGTGTTCGAGGCCGGTGGACATATGGACGCCGCCCTCGGTGCCGGGGAACGTCCGCGGACTGATGCCGTCCTCGGTGAGCGCGTGGGGCTTGAACCGGCCCTGATCGTCCTGCCACTCGCCCACCGTCTCCTCGTCGACGACCTTCCCGCGGTCGATTTCGACCGCGTCCATGTCGAACTCCTCCGGCGGGTAGGTCTGTTCGGTGACCGCGAGCGAGAGGTCGGCGGTCAGGTAGACGGGAATCTGGTACTTTTCGGCGAGGTTGAACGCCTCGACGGTCTTGTGGAAACACTCCGCGATGGTCGTGGGCGCGAGGACGAAACGCGGCACCTCGCCGTGCCCGCCGTAGAGCATGGCGTTCAGGTCGCCCTGTTCCTGCTTGGTGGGCATCCCCGTCGACGGGCCGGAGCGCATCACGTTACAGATGACCAGCGGCGTCTCGCTGGTGGCGACCAGTCCGAACGTCTCGGCCATGAGGTCGATACCCGGGCCGGACGTGGCGGTCATGGAGCGGGCGCCGGCGCGCGCGGCGCCGAGTGCGAGGTTGATCGCGGCGAGTTCGTCCTCCGCCTGCACGACGTGGCCGCCGTAGCGCTCGATCCGGCCGGTGAGATACTCCATCACGTCCGTCGCGGGCGTGATGGGGTAACCGGCGTAGAACCGACAGCCGCCGGCGATGGCACCCATCCCGATGGCCTCGTCGCCGTTCAGGAGGACGTAGTTCTCGTCGGTACACTCCAGGTCGTAGCCGAACTCCTGGTCGTACTCCTCGAGGACGTAGTCGCGGCCCTTCCGCGCGGCGGTTTTGTTGTTCTCGACGATGGCGGAGCCCTTGTCGCCGAAGCGTTTCTCGAGGGCGCTGTCGAGGTTCTCGATCGGAAAGTCACTGACGGCGCAGGCGGCGCCGAGGGCGACGACGTTGCGCATGATGGCGCCGCCGGCGTCCTCCGCGAGGCTCTTGAGCGGTACGTCGAGGCCGATCATCCCCTCGGGAATCTCTACGTCCTGCATCGTCGTCCGATCCCCGTCGTAGATGATGACGCTCCCGTCGTGGAGTTCATCGAGATTTTCGTCGATGGTCCGCTGGGTGAGCGCGATGAGCACGTCCAGCCGATCGACCACGCTCTGTACCTGGTCTACCGACGTGCGGACTTTGTACGCCGTGTAGCCGCCGCGAATTCGCGACGCGAAGTCCTTTGAGGTGAACACGTGCCGACCGGCCCTGGAAAGCGCCTGGGCGAAGATTTTTCCGGTGGAATCGATGCCGTCGCCGGCCTCCCCACCGACCGCCCAGTTGAAGTCCGCAGGCATACTGTGGTGGACCTATCGCCGGACTGCTCAAAAGCCTTCTGAATGGTTCTGGTTCCCGCAAAAACGGACGGTCACCTCGTCCGACCCGGTTGTGCGGCCCGCGTCGCGTCGCGGTCGTCAGATGGCGTAAGTTTATCACGAATGATTGGGAATCCCTACGATGAGACATGTCCGACGACGACATCGAACTAGAGGCGCGCCTCGAAGAGCAAGAGGTGTTCGAGCCCTCGGACGCCTTCGTCGAGCAGGCGAACGTCTCGGATCCCGAGATTTACGAGGAGTTCGAGGAGAACTGGCCCGACTGTTGGGAGGGAGCGGCCGATCTCCTCGACTGGGACGAGGAGTACGACCAGGTACTCGACGATTCGAACCCGCCGTTTTATAAGTGGTTCACCGACGGCAAGCTGAACGCGTCGACGAACTGCCTAGATCGCCACTTGGAGGAGCGAGGCGACGAGGTGGCCATCGAGTGGGTCGGCGAACCCGTCGACGAGGACGACCGTTCGTTCACCTACGCAGAGCTCCACCGCGAGGTCAACGAGTGCGCCGCGGCGCTCCGCGATATGGGTGTCGGCGAGGACGACGTGGTGACGATGTATATGCCGATGATCCCCGAACTCCCCATCGCCATGCTGGCGTGTGCGCGCATCGGCGCGCCACACAGCGTGGTGTTCGCGGGCTTCTCGGCGGACGCGCTGGCGACGCGGATGAACGCCGCCGACTCCGAATACCTCGTCACGTGTGACGGCTACTACCGCCGCGGCGACCCCCTCGACCACCTCTCGAAGGCCAACGAGGGCCTCGCCGGCGTCGATCACGAGGTCGACGGCGTGGTCGTAGCCGAACGCCTTCGCGACGGCGACGGCTTCGGGCACGAGATGGCGGCCAACCAGCACGCCTACGCCGACTTGATCGCCGACCACGAGGGGGCCACCGTGGAGCCGGTCCAGCGCGACGCCGAGGACATGCTGTTCCTGATGTACACGTCGGGTACCACGGGCCAGCCCAAGGGCGTCAAACACACCACCGGCGGCTACCTCGCGTGGGCGTCGTGGACCTCGCAGGCGGTGCTCGACATCGAGCCCGAGGACACCTACTTCTGCTCGGCCGACATCGGCTGGATCACGGGCCACTCCTACATCGTCTACGGACCGCTCGCGCTCGGCACGACGACGATGATGTACGAGGGGACGCCGGACCACCCGGACCGCGACCGGCTCTGGGAGATCGTCGAGGAGTACGAGGCGAATCAGCTCTACACCGCACCCACGGCGATCCGTGCGTTCATGAAGTGGGGCTCGGAGTACCCCGAGCGCCACGACCTCTCCAGCCTGCGACTGCTGGGAACCGTTGGCGAACCCATCAACCCGCGGGCGTGGAAGTGGTACTACAAACACATCGGCAACGAGGAGTGCCCCATCGTCGACACGTGGTGGCAGACCGAGACGGGCGGCATGATGGTCACGACGCTGCCCGGCGTCAAGGACATGAAGCCCGGCTCCGCCGGCCCGCCGCTTCCCGGCGTCGACGCCCGGATCGTCGACACCAACGGCGACGAGGTCGGCGCCGGCCGCGCCGGCTACCTCACGGTCCAGAAGCCGTGGCCCGGCATGCTCCGGACGCTCTACCGTAACGACGAGCGCTACATCGAGGAGTACTGGGCGGAGTACTCCGACACGGACAGTTCGGATCCCGAAGACTGGGTCTACTTCCCGGAGGACGGCGCGAAGATCGACGAGGACGGCTACATCACCGTCCTCGGGCGCGTCGACGACGTGCTCAACGTCTCCGGACACCGCCTGGGAACGATGGAGATAGAGTCCGCCATCGTCGGCGTCGAAGGCGTCGCCGAGGCGGCCGTCGTCGGCGGCGAACACGAGGTGAAAGGCGAGGCCGTCTACGCCTACGTCATCACCGAGGAGGGGTACGAGGAGAACGACGAACTCCGCCAGCGCATCATCGAGGGCGTCGAGGACGCCATCGGTCCCATCGCGCGCCCGGAGCGCGTCGTCTTCTCGCCCGACCTGCCCAAGACGCGCTCGGGAAAGATCATGCGCCGTCTGCTGGAGGACATCGCCAACGAGGCCGAACTGGGCGACACCTCGACGCTTCGCAACCCCGACATCGTCGAGGACATTCAGGGCAAGATCAGCGGCGATTAGGACGACCGGTTCCGCGCGGCTTTTCGTTCGTTCCACACCGCCAGCAGTTCGTACGCGAACACGACGCCGACGAGCGCGAGCGACCCCCAGACGAGGACGGCGAAGCCGAGCGCCGAGAGGGTCATCGGCGCTCACCTCCGTCGGCGACGGTGTCGTCGCCGAGGCGACGCACGTCCCGATCCAGTCGGTCGAGGTCGTACCGCCGATTACCGAGGTGAGCGGTCAGGACGGCCAGTCCGGTCGAGACGGCGGCGGCGCCGACGAAGGAGACGAAGTAGGAGGCCGCGGGGAGCGCGGAGAGGGGGAGGACGCCACGCGCCGGCGGGAAGAAGGCGAGGCCGACGAGGAGGCCGGCGGCGCTGGCCGCGGTGACGCCGCCGGACCACGCTCGCGGGGAGTAGAGGCCGTAGAGCAGGGGGAGGAACGTCGCGGCGGCGAGGAGGTCCGCGAGCAAGAAGAGGGTGAGCACGGAGTAGCCCTGCGCGCCGACGACGGTAGCGGCGGCGGCGACGACGACGGTCACCGTGCGCGCGGCGGTCGTCAGACCGTCGTCGGAGAGGTCGGCCACCCGCGGCAGGTCCACCGTGACGACGCTCGCGATGGCGTTGAACAGGGTGTCGGCGCTGGAGACGACGAGCAGGACGGCGAGGACGGCGACGGCGACGACGGCCGGATCGGGGAGTACCTCGGTCACGACGAGGAAGAAGGCGACGCTGGCGTCGGCGGGCGCCTCGACGAGGCCGAGGCCGACGGCGACGGGGCCGAAGATACCGGCGAGAAAGACCATCGGCACCACCGCGACGGCGGCGACGAGGAAGGAGCGCCGGAGCGTCTCTTCGTCGCTCGCGGCGTACACCCGCTGCCACCACGCCTGATTCAGCATCTCCGCGCCGACGATGGCGACGACGACGTACGCACCGAACTCGAGACCGCTCGGGGAGCCGACAGCGAGGAGTTCCGGGGCGGACTCGACGACGGCGGCGTGGGCGGCGTCGGTCCCGCCCAGTGCCAGCAGGGTGACGACCACGCTCACGATGAGGAGGGGGAGGATGAGCACCGTCTGCACCGTGTCGGTGACCATGCTCGCGCGCAGGCCGCCGTAGCCCGTGTAGGCGAGGACGGTGACGCCGACGACGGCCGCCGTCTGCCAACCGGGAACCCCGGCGACCAGCGAGAGCGCGCTCGCGATGCCGGTGAACTCCGCGGCGAGGAAGACGAACATGTAGGCGACGCTCACGAGGAGGACGTACCCGTACATGATCGGCCCGTAGCGGGCGTAGGCGTACTCCGTGAGGCTGTGGCCCTCGGGGAGTAAGGTGCGGATGCGCGGGCCGACGAATGCGAAGGCACCGAGCGCGAGGGCCGATCCTGCGGCGTAGCCGGCGACGGCCGTGATACCGCCGAAGGCCGCGCCGGCCTCGGCGGGGCTGAACAGGATCCACGCGCCCATACTCGAGGCGACGATCGTCGCGGTCAACGTTCCGCCGCCGGTGGAGTTGCGGGCGGTGATATAATCCTCCACCGTCTCGATACGCCCCCGCGCGTACCACGCGCCGAACGCCGCGAACGCGAGGAGGACGACCACGAGCAGTCCCAAGAGCGTCGGTGTCGTCACCACGGTGACGCACCTCCGAGTCGTTCGTGCATGGGCGTCGGCACGCGGCCGACGGTGTAATAGTTTGTGTTATAACCGGGTAATCGCCGGTCGCTCGGACCGACGCGCTCGCCGGAGTGACGCGGAGAAGTGGAGCGACGGCCGTTACAGGTAGCTCGCGTCCCACCGGGTGGGCTTGCGGCGGTTCTCACAATCCTGACAGACCACGCGGCCCATCGTGTCCATCGAGATGCCGAAGCCGTCGCAGTTGCCACAGAGGTAGCCGTAGCGCTCGGACCGGTCGCGGTCGAGGTAGACGGAGTAGAACGGGCCGCCGGAGCCGCGGACGCTCTCGTCGAGGGCAACGTACACCTGCCGGCCGTCGGGAAGGGTCGCTGCCTCGGTGAGCACCTGTCGACCGCCCGTCTCGGGGAACTTGGAGTAGAGCTTCTCGACGAACGGCTCGCCGCCGATTTCGACGGTTCGCTCGCCGATCCCTTCGAAATCCTCGCGCTCGTAGAAGCCGGCGCCGGCCTCGTTGGCTTCGAGCACGCGCCCTTCGACGCGGGCGACGCCGTGGTCGTTGAGTCGACTCTCCAGCGCCGCCAGCAGTTCGTCGCCGATGCGCTGTCCGCGGCTCCCGGGTTCGACGTGGAGCCAGTCGATTTCGCCGACGACCTCCCGTCGGTCGACGACGTAGCTCTGGGCGAACCCGACGATCACGTCCTCGTCGACGGCGACGAGGAACTCCGTCTCCGGATCGTCCAGGTCGTCGGCGAGCGTGTCCTCGTCGTACCATCGCTCGACCGCTTGGGCGATGATGTCGTCCTCCAGTGCGTGTCCGTACGACGCGGCGAGGGAATCGTGGGCCACGGTCCGAATTCCCTCGATGTCCGCCGGGGTTGCCTCGCGGATGTCCATGCTGTGGAGTGTGCGGTGCCAGTCCTTAAATGGTCGCGATAGGGGGCGATTTCCGGCCGATAGTATAAGTGCCGCGCGCTGGACGAGCCGAGCGTGTCGGATCGCTGGCTCTACGGCTGGGGACTGGCCGCCATCGGTTTCGGCGGCGCGTCGCTCGTCGTGCCGCTCTACGCCGTCGAACTCGGTGGCGGGCCGGTCACGCTGGGAATCCTCGCGGCGACGGCGGCCGCCGTGGGCGCTCCCGGCGCGCTCGTCGTCGGCCGACTCGCCGACCGCACCGGCGGTCGGCGGGTGTACGTCCTCGGCGCCGTCGCCGTCGTCGCCGGGGGCCTCGCCGCCGTCGCGAGCACCGGGTCGATCCCGGTCGTCGTCGCCGCCAACGCCGCCATCTGGTTCGCCTTCGCCGCGGCGACGCCCGTCCTCACCCTTCTCGTCGTGGTCGGCGCGCCCGAAGCCGACTGGAGCGACCGGATCGCCCGCCTCAACGAGTGGCAAGGCGTCGGCTGGGCGCTCGGCCTCCTCGTCGGCTTCCTCGTGATCGTCGGCGGCGAGCGACTGGCCGGCCTGAATTCGGCGACGGCGCTTCGGGCCGTCTGTCTCGTCTGTGCTGCCAGCGCGGGCGTCGGGTGGCTCGTCGCCGCCCGGACGCTCCCGGGCGATCCGACTGGGCCCGCGCCGGCACCCCGGCGGCTCAGGCGCGCGCTCCGCGGCGCCGCTCGCTTCGGCGTTCGGGGCGCCGGCTTCCCGTTCACGCCCGGACGGGTCGACCTCCGCGGCCTCCATCCCCGGCGGTTCGTCCGGCGATTCACGCCCGACCTCGCGCTCTACTTCGCCGCCGTCGTCCTCGTATTCGCCGGCTTCGGGGTCTTTTTCGCCCCGCTTCCCGCGTACCTCGCGGGCGCCGGCTTCGGCTCGGACGCCGTCTTCGGCCTCTATCTCGGCTTGAACGTCGGCGCCGCGGCCTTCTTCGGGAGCGCCGCGACGCTCGTCGAGCGCTACGAGGCGACGCTGGTCCACGCCGGGAGCCTCGCCGTCCGGGGCGTCGCGCTTCCGGCCGTCGTGCTCGTTGGCGGGGCGCTGTCGGCCGTGCTCCCCCTGTTCGTGGTCGTCGGGCTGACGTGGGCGGTGATCGCCGTCTCGGCGGCCACGCTCGTGACCCGCCTGTCGCCGCCCATCGTCCGCGGCGAGGCCCTCGGCGTCTACAGCGCGCTCTCGACGCTTGCAAGCGGCGTCGGGAGCGTCGGCGGTGGATGGCTCGCTCTGTGGGGGTACACCCAGGCCGTCGCCGTCGCCGGCGGTTTGATTTTCGCCGGCGCTGGCGTCGTGTTGGTGCTTCGCTGGCGCGTCGCCGACGGCGCCGTCGGGACGGAGCGGACCGTTTATTCCGCGGACGGCTCAGAGTAAGGTATGGACACCTGGCAGCGCCGGACCTCGCAGTACCTCGTCCTCCTCGTCGGGGTGATGGTCGGCTACGCGGCGGTGTACGATGCCGGGATGAGCGCCTTCGAGGGATCGCCGATCAGCTACCTCCACGCGCTCCAGGTGGTCGTCGAGACGTTCACCACGACCGGCTTCGGCTCCGACGCCCCGTGGGCAAGCGCGGAGATGAACGTCCTCGTCATCGTGATGGATCTGACGGGCGTCGTCCTCATTTTCCTCGCGCTCCCGGTGCTCGTCTTCCCGCTGTTCGAGGAGGCCATCTCGACGACGGTGCCGACGGCGGCGAGCGAGAACCTGACGAACCACGTCGTCATCTGTACGCTGACGCCGCGGGGCGAGACCCTCGTCGACGAACTCGACTCCTGGGACGTAGACCACCTGATCCTCGAACCCGACCGGGACCGAGCGAAGGACCGCTACGAGGAGGGGTACGACGTGATCCACGCCGACCCGCAGTCGGTCGACGGCCTCGAGGCCGCTCGCCTCCCCACCGCCCGCTGTCTCGTCGCCGACGACTCCGACCCCATCAACACGAGTACGATCCTCACTGCGAAGGAAGTCGCCGAGGACGTGCGGACGGTGAGCGTCGTCGACGATCCGTCCCGTGAGCGTTACCATCGCCTCGCCGGCGCCGACAGCGTGCTCTCGCCACGGGCACTCCTCGGCGAGGGGTTGGCCTCGAAGGTGACGACCGGTATCTCCACCGAACTCGGCGAGGCCATCGAAATCGGCGAGGACTTCGAGGTGGCCGAACTCCCGATCCAGCGGGGGAGCGATCTGGTCGGCCGCACCATCGCCGAGAGCGGGGTCCGCGAGCGCGCCGGCGTGAACATCGTCGGTGCGTGGTTCCGGGGGCAGTTCGAGAGCCCGCCCGACCCGAACGCCACCCTCGACAACGGCACCGTCCTGCTGGTCACGGGTCGGGAGGCACAGCTCGAACGACTCAAGGACCTGACGATGTCCGACGTGCGCCGATTCAGCCGGGGTCGGACCGTCGTCGTCGGCCACGGCGAAGTCGGCACCACGGTGTCGAACGCGCTCTCGGCGGCCGGCGTCTCGAGCGTCGTGATGGATCTGGACGACGGCCCCGGCGTCGACGTGGTCGGCGATGGGACCGATCCGGACGCGCTCTCGCGGGCGGGGGTCGAAGACGCCCGCACGGCGATTCTCGCCATCCCCGACGATACGCTCACCGAGTTCGCCATCCTCGTCCTCCGGGATCTGAACCCGTCGATCGAACTGATCGCGCGGGCCGAGGAGACCGAAAACGTCCAGAAGATGTATCGTGCGGGCGCGGACTACGTCCTCTCGCTCGCGACGGTCAGCGGCCGGATGCTCGCCTCCACGATTTTGGAAGACGAGGAGGTCATGTCCCTGGACAAGCAGGTCGAGGTGATCCGCACCCACGCGCCCCGACTCGTCGGCCGGACGCTCGGCGAGGCGGACGTGCGGGCGCGAACGGGCTGTACCGTCGTCGGCGTCGAACGCGACGGCGAGGTGATCACCGACCTCGGTGCCGACTTCCTGATCCACGAGGGCGACGAACTCGTCATCGCCGGCACCGACGAGGGGACGAACCGATTCACCGAGATGCTCGCTTAATCCATCGTCACGACGAGTTTGCCGAGCGTTTCCCGCTCTTGCATCGTCTCGAACGCCGCCGCCGTCTCCGCGAGTGGGAAGGTTCGGTCGATCCGGGGGTCGAGGTAGCCCGCGGCGACGAGGTCGACCAGCCGTTCCAGATCGGCCTGCGTACCCATCGTGCTCCCGATGACGCGCTTGTGTCCCCGGAACAGCCCCGCAATGTCGATTTCGGACGTGGGGCCGGCGGTGCGCCCGCAGACGACCATCCGCCCGCCGCGGCGCATGACGTCGAGTCCGAGGCCGGTGTAGACGCCGCCGAGGTGGTTGATCACCGCGTCGGGGGTCCCGATGTCGGCGACGGCCTCGCGCAGGTCGTCCGGGTCGGTTCCCCGGATGGTGTGGTCGGCGCCGAGGTCGGCGACGGCGTCGAGTTTCGACGACGACGACGAGGTACCGATCGTACGGACGCCGCGGATGCCGGCGAGTTGGATCGTCGCGACGCCGACGCCGCCGGTCGCGCCGGGGACGAAGAGGAGGTCACCGGGTTCGACCTCGGCCCGCCGGAGCATGTGGTAGGCGGTGAGGTAGGCCGTCGGAAGCGCCGCGGCCGTCGTCGCGTCCACGCCGTCGGGGAGGGGTATCAGCCGGTCGGCCGCGACGCAGGCCTGCTCCGCGAGGCCGCCGTGATACAGCGAGTAGTTCGCACAGAGATTTTCCGGCCCCTCGCGGCAGAACCGACAGGTTCCACACGTCTCGTTCGGGCAGAGGACGACGCGGTCACCGGGGTCGACGCCGGTGACGCCCTCGCCGACGGCATCGACGACGCCGACGACGTCGAGGCCGGTGACGAACGGGAGGTCGGACGGGTCGATCATCGCCGACGCCCCGTTCAGAATCCAGAGGTCGTGGTGGTTGATCGAACAGGCCTCGACGTCGACGACGGCCTCGCCCGGTCCGGGGTCGGGGCTGTCGACGTCGATGACTTCGATGCCGTCGGGGCCGATCAGGTCGGTGAATGCTGCGGCACGCATCGACTCCCCGTTCGACGCGGGGATTGATAGGTACGGGGGCGCCGGCAGGGCACACCCATCGACGGGGGCGCCGATGGGGGTGCTC
>Ga0209946_1000758_pt1 | contig 13332 bp, 12 predicted proteins | sample SalPon2_A_H2O_MG_FD_185704 | JGI IMG/M metagenome (GOLD analysis project Ga0209946, IMG submission 185704) | Salt pond water microbial communities from South San Francisco under conditions of wetland restoration - Salt Pond MetaG R2_A_H2O_MG... | ecosystem: Environmental > Aquatic > Non-marine... | reverse complement strand
AGTGCTGGGGCGCGGTAGAGCCGCGCATCTCCCGACCGGTCTGGGGCGCGGAGCCGCTTCCCGGGGCGGTGTCCGGCGCGTCGTCGGCGTCGTCGGCGTCGTCGGCGTCGTCGGCGTCGTCCGGCGCACTGTCGTTCGCCACCACGCTCGGATCGAGTTCGAGGTCGGGGTCGTCTTCGAGTTCGGAGTCGGGGACGGGCGCGCCGACGGCGTCGGAGACGCTCCGGCGTTCATCCTCGTCGAACGGGTCCGGCGTCCCCGTCGCCCCCATCGGCGCCCGCTCGTCGGTTTCGATGATGGACTCGTCGTCGAGGTAGTCCTCGATGGAGCCGCCGGGAATGTCGTCGGACGAATCGACCGTGTCCGTCTCGTCGTCGTCCGCGGCCGCGTCGCTCGCGTCCCCCGCCGTCGACGGCCGGTCGTCGGACTCGGACGCTGCCTCGGGCGACTCGTCGTCCGTCGGACCCGACGGTGGTTCCGACTCCGATTCCTCAGCCATTCACCCGACATATCTCCCCGGCTGTTATAGGCCTTTTTCCATCGTGCCGCGCGCCCGGACGAGGGAGAGAAAAGATTGATAGCGGCGAGACGGTTTCGATAACCCATGTCGAGCGCGCTCGATGAGGACACCCGTCAGACGCTTGATGCCGGCCGAGAGACGGCCGGCGCGATGCTCCGGTCCGCCCAGAAGGACCTACAGAAGGTGTTCATCGTCTTCCTCGTCGGGTTCATCGGCTCGTTCTACGCCCTCCGACTGTACGTCTGGGGCTTCCTCGAGGGGATCACCCGGTCGCGGCTGGACGAGGTTGCGTCGGGTGAACTCCAGATCATCGCCCAGACGCCTTTCGACGTGATCCTCCTGCAGGCGAAAATCGGTCTCGTCGCCGGCATCCTCCTCGGACTCCCCGTTTTCATCTACTTCTCGCGGGACGCGCTCCGGGAACGTGGCGCGTGGCCCTCCTCGCCGATTCCGCGGTGGAAACTGGTCCTCGGCGCCTTGCTGGCGACTGGCCTCTTCGTCGCCGGCCTCGCCTACGGCTATCTCGTCTTCTTCCCCGTGATGTTCGCGTTCCTCGCGAACAACGCCCTCTCGGCGGGCTTTACACCCACCTACTCCATCGTCCTCTGGGCGCAGTTCATCTTCCTGCTCACCCTCTCGTTCGGCCTCGCGGCCCAACTACCGCTGGCGATGAGCGGACTCTCCTACGCCGAAATCGTGCCCTACGAGACGTTCCGCGACCGCTGGCGCTACGCCGTCGTCGCCATGTTCGCCTTCGGCGCGCTGTTCACGCCGCCGGACCCCTTCACACAGATCATGTGGGCCGTTCCGATGCTCGTCCTCTACGGGTTCAGCCTCTATCTCGCGAAAGTGGTCGTCACGGCAAAGCGCGGGAGCGAGCAGATCAGCATCGGTGCGGCCGCCGCCGGGCACTGGAACTTCATCCTCGGGTTCGGTCTCATCGGCGGCCTCCTCGTCTACGCCTTCTTCACCCGCGGCGGCCTGCCCGCCACCAACGACCTGCTGGCGTGGGCGGGGAGCAGTCGGCGCCTCGCCGCCCCCGGATCGACCCTGCCGCTCTCCCGGACCGCCGGCCTCGCGCTGTGGACCGGCCTCGGCGCTCTCGGCGCGGGGGTCGTGGCGTTCATGTACTACGTCTACGCCGAACTCGACGCGGCGGTCGACCCAATCGAGGTGGGCGATCCGACCGAAATCGACCTCGCCGAACTCGACGCGGCGGGGATTCGCGCCGCGCCGCCGGAGGCCTTCGCGGATCTGAGCGAGGACGACGCGGTGGCGATGGCCGGCGACGCGATGGACGACGACGACAAGGAGAAAGCGCGCGCGATCCTCGAACGGTTCGACGAGGCCGAGGCGCGTCGGGCCGTCGAGGGTGAAGACGCCCCCGGCTCCGACGCCCCGCAGTCGACGACCGAGGAGATCGGCGACCGGGCGAGTCGCGCCGGTGGCACGTTCCTCGACGAGTTCACCGGCGGCGAGAAAGACGAGGACGACATCGGCGGCTACTACACCGACATCGCCTTCATCCTCGATTCGCTCACCTCGCGGGCCTTCCGCATCGCCGCCTTCTTCGGCATCGTCCTCGCGTCGACGTTCGGCTGGCTCTACACCGGCGGGATCGGTCGCGTCTTCGAGCAGTTCCTCTCGCAGTTGCCGAGTCAGGTGACGCCCGACGACATCAACGTCGTCGCCCTCCACCCGATGGAGGCGCTCATCTTCGAGGTGAAGTTCTCGACGCTCGTGGCCGCCGTCACCACCTTCCCCATCGTCATGTACTACGCGTGGCCGGCGCTCCGGGAACGCGGCTTCGTCCGCGGCAACCGTAACGTCATCTTTGGCTGGGCCGCCGCCCTCGTCGTCGGTCTGTTCGGCGGGTTCGTCGTCGGGTACACCACCGTCGCGCCCACGGTCATCTCCTACCTCGTCGCCGACGGCGTCCGGGCGAACATGATCATCGCCTACCGCATCACCAACTTCTTCTGGCTCATCTTCTTCACGACCGCCGGTATCGGCTTGCTGGCCGACGTGCCGGTCCTCATGCTCCTGCTCAACACCGCCGGTATCTCCTACCGGACGATGCGCGACCGCTGGCGCGAGGTGACCGTCGGCATCATGGCCTTCGCCGCCGTCGCCACGCCCGCCGACGTGATGACGATGTTCATGGTCACGGTCCCGCTGATGGTCGCGTACGGCGTCGGTCTGGTCGTGCTGTTCGTGGTGACGTTCGGGGGGAGACGCGATCTGTCGCGGAGCAAGAGTGCGGCCGCCGAGCCCTAATCCTCGACCAACGTTAGCCGGAGGTCCATCACGTTCGTCCCCGTCGGCCCCGTGATCACTGCGTCGTCGACCGCCCGCAGCGCCGGCGTCGCGTCGTGGCGGCGCAGGTGATCACGGGCGTCGAGTCCCCGGTCGGCCATGCGCGGGACGGTCGTGGCGTCGACCAGACCGCCCGCCACGTCGGTGGGGCCGTCGGTGCCGTCGGTGCCGAGGGCGAGCGTCGTCACGCGTTCGCCGTCGAGTTCGAGCGCGCTGGCGAGGGCGAACTCCTGATTCGGGCCCCCCTCGCCGCGTCCCTCGCCGACGCGGACGGTCGTCTCGCCGCCCGAGACGAGGAGACAGGGTGGCGTCGCCGGGCGGCCGTACGTCGCCGCTTCCTCGGCGACGGCTGCCAGACAGGTCGCCACCTCGCGGCTCTCGCCCTCGACGGTGGTCGAGAGGATCAGCGACTCGTATCCCAGTTCCGTGGCGCGCGACTGGGCCGCCTCGGGGGCGTCCGCCGGACCTGCGAGGACGACGACGTGGCCGTCGGCGTCGGTTGGCGTCTCCACGACGGCCCCGTCACGGCCGCGTTCGAGGTGGCGGACGACCGCCGGCGGCACGGTATCGAGGAGGTCGTGTCCCGCCAACACGTCGAGCGCGTCGGCGAACGTCGTCGCGTCGCCGACGGTCGGCCCCCAGGGTTCGCCGGCTACCTCGTCGACGACGACGAGCGTGACCGCCGTCGCCGGGGCGATCCGCTCGGCGAGACGACCGCCCTTGATCGCCGAGCAGTGTTTCCGCACCGCGTTGATCTCGTCGATCCGCAGCCCAGCGGCCAGCAGCGTCTCGCTCGTCGCCGCGAGGTCGTCGAGGGTGAGGTCGCCGGCCGGCGCGGCGAGCGTCGACGACGCCCCGCCGGTAACCGGGACGATCACGAGGTCGTCCGGCCCGGCCGCGTCGGCGATGGCGATGGCTCGCCCGCCGGCCGACAGGCTCCGATCGTCGGGGATCGGATGGCCGGCCCCGATCACCGCAACCGCGTCGGCGACGCCCGCGTCGGGGTCGCCCGCCTTCGTGGCGACGACGCCTCCGGCGAGCCGGTCGCCGAGTATCGACGAGAGTTCGGCGGCGACGGCAGCCGCGCCCTTGCCCGCGCCGACGACGTACACGTCGTCGACGGCGTCGAGGTCGTAGGACCGGTCGCCGACGCGGAGTCGGGTCCCGTCTAACCCGACGGCAGCGGGAACGGTCCGGCGCGGATGGACGGCCTCGACCGCCGCCCGTGCCACGTCGAGGAGGGTCGCCCGCGCCTCGCGGTTGCCGTGATCGAGGAGCGCGTCGCGGTTGCGGATCATCGGAGGGCGTCGCCGGGCGGACCGAACGTCGCGGTATCGCCGAGTTCGGCCTCGATTTCGAGCAGTCGGTTGTACTGCTCGGTCCGCTCGCCGCGGGTGACGCCCGTCTTGATCTGGCCGGCGTTGAGGGCGACGGCGAGGTCCGCGAGCCACGTGTCGGGGGTCTGTCCCGACCGCTCGGACACCTGGACCGCGTAGCCGTTGCGGGTGGCGAGCCGTGCGGCCTCGGTCGCCTCGGTCACGGTCCCCACCTGGTTCACCTTCCACAGGAGGGCGTTGGCGGCGCCGCGGTCGATGCCCTCTTCCAGCCGGCGTGGGGTCGTCGTGAACAGGTCATCGCCGACGATCTGTACGTCGAGGCGGTCGGTCAGGTCGGCGACGCCCGCGAAGTCGTCCTGATCGAGGGGGTCCTCCAGCGAGACGATGGGGTAGGCGTCGACGAGGTCGGCGTAGAAGTCGACGAGATCATCGCGCGCCATCGACTCACCCAGCAGGGCGTACGTCTCCGTCTCGGGGTCGTAGAAGTGGGAGGCGGCCACGTCGGCCGCGAGAGCGAACTCGCCGTCGTAGCCACACGCCTCGATGGCCCGCAGTTCGAGGTCGAACGCCTCGCGGGGGTCGTCGACGCCGAGGGGGTTGTAGCCCCCCTCGTCGCCCACGTTACACGACGCCTCGCCGTACTCGTCCCGGAGGATGTCGCCGAGTTCGTAGTACACCTCGGCGGTCCACCGGACGGCCTCGGCGACGGAGTCGGCGCCCACGGGCACCACTTGGTGTTCCTGAAAGGGGAGGTCGCCGCCGGCGAGTTCGCCGCCCTCGATCAGGTCGAAGAAGGGAAGCGGGAGGACGCCCGCGTCGGCGCCGCCGACGTACCGATAGAGCGGGAGGCCGGTCGCCGCGGCGCCCGCGCGAAGGGTCGCCAGCGAGACGCCGGTGACGACGTTGCCGCCGAGGCGTTCGTACCGCCGGGTCCCGTCGAGGTCGCCGAGGGCGGCGTCGACGCCGCGCTGATCGGTCGCGTCGCGGCCGGCGAGGGCGGGTGCGACCTCGTTTTCCACGGCCGCGGCGGCCTCTCGGACGCCACGACCCCGGTATCGGTCGTCTCCGTCGCGGCGCTCGTGGGCCTCGTGGGCGCCCCGGGAGCGGCCACAGGGCACGTCGGCCCGGCCGGTGCCGGCGGGTGTCTCGACGGTGACTCGCAGCGTTGGCTCCAGTCGGTTGTCGAGAATCTCGCGGGCGGCGACGGCCTCGATGGGCGCAGTTGTCATCGGGCGCGCCTACGTCGGCCAAGCGCTAAGAGCGTAGGGGTCCGACCGCGTCGGAGTCGGTGACCGACGGATCGGGGGGCGCCCGGACCGAAGCCGTCGTGTTTAAATTCCCGACGGAGAATATTCGCGGGAGAACACTATGCGAATATCGTGGGGAGTCATCGATTGCAGGGGGGGCACGGCGTGAGCAAGATCAGCGTCGAGATTCCGGACGAACTGCTCGCCGACTTGGACGAACACGTCGGCGAGGACGGTAAGTTCGTCAACCGAAGCGACGCGATTCGGGCGTCGATCCGGAAGACGCTCGATACGCTGGACGAGATCGACGCCCGACACGGTCGACTGGAGGACGAATGAGCGCGCGCAACGATTGGCCGGCCGGCCGCGTCGCCATCCTCGCGCTGTTCGTCACCGCCCTCGTGACCGCACAGTTGACCGCGTCGAAGATCCTCGCGATCCCGCTTCCGACCGCCGTACCGCGGGTCGGGGAGACGGTCCTCCTGCCGGGCGCGGCGCTGGCGTACGCGCTCACCTTCTTTGCGTCGGACTGTTACGGCGAACTCTACGGCCGGCGCGACGCGCAGGTGATGGTGAACGTCGGGTTCGTGATGAACTTCGTCCTCCTGGCGTTGGTGTGGTCGACCATCCTCGCACCGGGGCGAAACGCCGAGTTCGCCGCGCAGTTCGAGGGCGTCCTCGCCCCGGCGACCAACATCGTCGCCGGGAGCCTGCTGGCGTACATCGTCAGCCAGAACTGGGACGTGATCGTCTTCCACCGTCTCCGCGAGGCGACCGAGGGCGACTTCCTCTGGCTTCGGAACATCGTCTCGACGGCGACGAGTCAGGCCATCGACACCGTCATCTTCGTCGGCATCGCGTTCTACCTCCTGCCGACGTACGTCGGCATCGGCATGGAGACACCGTGGTCGGTCGTCGTCACGCTCATGCTGGGACAGTATCTGCTGAAGCTACTCATCGCGCTCGTGGACACGCCGTTCGTCTACGCCGTCGTCGGCATCGTGCGCTCGCGGGCCGATGCGGCCGCGAAGGCCGTGGCCACCGCGGGGGCGGGCGAGCAGGAACCGGTCGACGAGTTCTAAGCTCTCGCAGCGGCCGACCGTCGTCGCACACCGCATCGTAGCCCGGCGACCGGGGTGCGGACAGTTGCGACCGCTACGACACCCGTTCCGCGAACGCGAACCGAGGTTTCACGTCCGCGATTCGCACCGTCACTTCCTCGCCCACGTCGGCGTCCGGAACGAAGACGGTGAAGCCGTCGACGCGAGCGATGCCGTCACCCTCGCGGCCCTCGTCGCTGATCTCGACGACGAGTTCGTCGCCGGCGGCGACGGGCGCCGTGAGATAGCCCTTGGCGACGAGGTAGAGTTCGGACGACGAGTCCCGGGAGGCGTCGGGGCGGATGGAGCGCACGTACTCGAAGGACTCCTCCATGTCGCTCCGGAGGTCGGCGAGATCCGGGCCGTCGAACACCTTCGTGACGAAGTCGCCGCCGGGGGCGAGCAGGTCGCGGGCCACGTCGAACGCCTGCCGGGCGAGGTGGACGGAGCGGGCGTGGTCGACGGAGTACTCGCCGGTCATGTTCGGGGCCATGTCCGAGACGACGGCGTCGACGGCGTCGCCGACGGTCTCGTGGAGGCGGTCGACCGTCCGCTCTTCGGTCATGTCGCCACGAACCGTCTCGACGGTCGCGGCGTCGAGGGGCCGAATCCGCTGGCGGTCGACGCCGACGACGGTGCCCGACTCGCCGACGGCTTCGGCCGCGACCTGGAGCCAGCCGCCGGGGGCGGCACCCAGGTCGACGACACTGTCGCCGGCGTCGAAGAGGTTCGCCTCCGCGTCGAGTTGCTTGAGTTTGTACGCCGACCGGGCGCGGTAGCCCTCCTGTTTCGAACGGTTGTAGTACTCGTCTTTACCCGTCATACGTACCTCACCGACGCTCCCGACGTGTTCGGCGTGGAAGCCGCGGACGAATCTGCGTTCATATCAATCGGGACGTGGTCGACCCGGAAAGGCACGTCGGATCGGGTGGCGGGCAGTCAGACCTGGTCTAACAGGCGTTCGAGAAGCGGCGGACCGTCGTATCGAATCCGGGACCGGTCGGGCGTGTACTCGACGACGCCGGTGGCGTCGAGTTTCGGCAGGTGGACGTGTCGGAGCGAGACGACGAGCTGGTCCGGGTCCGGGTCGCCGGGCTCGCGTTCGGCCAGCGCCTCGGCGAGCATCGGCACGGAAACGGGCTCCTCGCAGGACCGAAGGATGCGCACGACGCGGCGTCGGCGTGCGTCGGCGAGTACGTCGAACATCGCGTCTACGCGCTCCTCGGTCGGTCGGTGTCGATTCCCCCTCGATTCCTCACCCATCGCTTCGTCGTGTCTGTTGACGTTTGATGTGGTCATGGCACCCCCCCTGTGGTGCGAATGTCGATTCGACGTGAGGATTCATGAAAGTGTTGGATAGAACTACTGTCACGTTCCGTGTCATTCGTCTCGTTCGAGTAGCAACGCGTTGGTCACGAAGGTCACGATACCCCGACGCAGTCGTTCGGTGACGGCTTGATCGGAGATGCCGAGTTCGTCGGCGAGTTCGATAGTCGTACAGCGACGCGGGATGTCGTAATACCCCCGTTCGACCGCGAGTTCGAGCGTTCGGCGCTGTCTCTGTGTCAGTCCGTACCAAGCACCGGTGCCGCGTCTGGTCGGACTGTACACGCGTTCCACCTCGGCCCCGAACGACCCGTCGGCGCAGGCCGACCGGAACCCCGCGAACGCGTCGTGGGTCGGAAAGCACGTTTCGAAGGCCCAGATGTCCGACGACCCCGTACCGCGGCGCACGACGCCGTCGTGGTCGTCGAGCAGCCGAAAGAACGGATCGACCGCCGGATCCCACCGCATCGCGTAGATCGTCTCGTCGCCGAACGTCTCCAGTACTTCGATCCGACATCCCTCCACGTCGGCGAACGAGTCCTCGACGCGGCCGTTCGATCGATCGTCGAACGACCCCGAGAACGAGAAGACCGAAACGTCGCCGTCCCCCACGGACCCCATCCGTTCGATTTCCGCGGCTTCGCCGTGCCGCAACGGAAACCGCCGACCGAACTCGAACTGATGGGCCGGTATTCGTACGTCCACAATGACACCCATAGAGTACGTCGGGGAATTGCCGACGAGGGGTCATAGCAGGTATGCTTGGTTAACCATGTTTCCTTCGGCGCTCGCAGGACCGTCACAAAAATCGGGTACGAACGGGGTCGGTGCGGAGACCGAGTCACGCGCGCGGTCGCGCTCGAACAGCGGGTATTTTTAACGCATGGGGCGTACCACTGGATACATGTTCAAGGCCATCGTGAGCGCGTCGACGCTCCGGGATGCCCTCGACTCGGTGAGCGTGTTGGTCGACGAGTGTAAGATACGGCTCAACGAGGACGGCCTGTCGATCCGCGCGGTCGATCCGGCGAACGTCGGGATGGTCGATCTCTCGCTCGATTCGGCGGCGTTCGAGTCCTACGAGGCCGACGGTGGCGTCATCGGCGTCAACCTCGCACGGCTGGAAGACATCGCCGGCATGGGCAACGCCGGCGACCTCGTCCACCTCGAACTCGACGAGGAGACCCGGAAGCTCCACATCCGAATCGACGGACTCTCCTATACACTGGCACTCATCGATCCCGATTCGATCCGGCAGGAGCCGGACATCCCCGACCTCGACCTGCCGGCCCGAATCGTCGTCGAGGGGAACCAACTCGACCGTGGTATTACGGCGGCCGATATGGTCTCCGATCACATCAACCTCCGCGTCGACGAGGCGGCGGAGACGTTCCACATCGAGGCCGAAGGCGACACCGACGACGTGGATTTCGAGATGGGGGCGGACGCCCTCATCGATCTGGAGGCCGGCCCGGCGAACTCGCTGTTCTCGCTGGACTACCTCAAGGACATGAACAAGGCCATCCCCGGGGACGTCGAGGTAGCGATCGAACTCGGCGAGGAGTTCCCGGTGAAGCTCCACTACGAGTTCGCCGAGGGGATGGGCAACGTGACGTTCATGCTCGCGCCGCGCATCCAGAGCGACTGATACGGTTCGCCGACCCGCCCTGGCGAACTACCGGAGACCGAGACGCCGTAACCGTATTCGGGTGATCGGCACGGCGACCACCCCGCTCGCGCCAGCCTTCTCCGTCTGACCCACCACGGGAGCGGCCGCGCCGCCGTTCGGGCGGATACGCCGGCAAACCGGGTGCCGACTCGCCCGGATGCTGGCCGTGGTCCGTCGACACCTAATTATATATGGTTCCGTAATTCTGCCGGAAATGAACTGTCAGTATTATTGCTAATACTCCGACGGAAGTATATGCTCTCGACGATTTTAGCGAAGAGTTTATAAACTTAGCCCCCTAACTAATAGTTAAGAAGCGCCATGGTGGCTGGTCCCCGCCCAGCCAGTCGTGGCGTCCCACCCCATCATGACTGAAACACGCGTATGGACGGCGAACGACTCGACGGTCGATGAGCGAGAGCGATCGGCGAGTGAATCGGAGCAGGAACACGTCTGTCCCGAGTGTGGTAGCGCGCTCGTGACCGACGAGGAGCACGGCGAGACGGCCTGCAGCGAGTGCGGCCTCGTCGTCGAGGAGGACGGTATCGACCACGGCCCCGAGTGGCGAGCGTTCGATTCGAGCGAGCGCGACCGGAAGGCCCGCGTCGGCGCACCCACGACGAAGATGATGCACGACAAGGGGCTGTCGACCACTATCGACTGGCAGAACAAGGACGCCTACGGCAAGGCCCTCTCGGCGGAACAGCGTCGGAAGATGCAGCGGCTGCGCACCTGGAACCGCCGGTTCCAGACCAGCGACCACCAGGAGCGTAACCTGCGCCAGGCACTCGGCGAAATCGACCGCATGGCGTCGGCGCTCGGCCTGCCCGAGACGGTTCGCGAGACGGCGAGCGTCATCTACCGCCGCGCGCTGGAGGAGGACCTCCTGCCCGGGCGATCGATCGAGGGCGTCGCCACCAGCGCCCTCTACGCCGCGGCCCGTCAGGCCGGCGTTCCCCGGACCATCGACGAGATGGCCCGTGTCAGTCGCGTCGAGGAAGAGGAGTTCAAGCGGACCTACCGATACGTCGTCCGCGAACTCAACCTCGAAGTCGCGCCCGCCGACCCCGTGAGCTACGTCACGCGGTTCGCGTCGGAACTCGACCTCTCGGACGAGGCCGAACGGCTCGCCCGCGAGATGCTCGACGCCGCCAAGGAGCGCGGCCTCCACAGCGGTAAGAACCCCGTCGGCCTCGCCGCCGCGGCCGTCTACGCCGCGCCCCTGCTCACCAACGAGCAGGTGACACAGGGCGAAGTGAGCGAGGTGGCCGACATCTCGGAAGTGACCATCCGCAACCGCTACCGCGAACTCCTCGGCGCCTACGAGGAGGCCGGCGCCGCGGTGGCCTGATCACTCGTTTCCGACGTACTCGCACTCGCCGACGCACTCCTCCTTCAGCGGATCGTCCCCCAGCACCTGCGCCGGGCGCGCACCGCTCCGGAAGACCGTGATCCCTTTCAGCCCCCGCCGCCGTGCCGCGAGGAAAACCTCCCGAACGTCGTCGACGCCGGCGTCTTGGGGCAGGTTCACCGTCTTGCTGACCGCGTTGTCGACGTGGCGCTGGAACGCGGCTTGGATCGCAACGTGTCGTTCCGGGGGTACGTCGTGGGCGGTCCGGAAGAGCCGTTTCACGTCCGCCGGAATCCCGTCCACGTCCTGGATCGAGGTTCGCCCCCGGAGGTCGGCCAGCAGGTCCTCGTCGTAGAAGCCTCGTTCGCGCGCTAGTTCGACGAACCGGTCGTTGACAATCTCCAGCCCCCCGAGGACGTGTTTTTCGTAGACGACGTTGTAGACGGGCTCGATGCCGGCCGTCGCGCCGGCGATCATCGAGATGGTGCCCGTCGGGGCGATGGTCGTCGTCGTCGCGTTGCGGACCGGCTCCTCGAAGGTGGAGTCTTGCCACGCCGGAAACGGGCTGCGCTCCGCCGCGAGACGCCGCGAAGTGTCCCACGCCGCCTCGGCGATCAGTTTCATCACCTCGTCGGCGACGGCGACGGCCTCGTCGCTGTCGTAGGCGACGCCGAGGTCGACGAGCAGGTCGTGAAAGCCCATGACGCCCAGTCCGAGCTTTCGGGTGCGCGAGACGGCGTCGTCGACGTCGGCCACCGGAAACGCCGAGATTTCGAGCGCGTCGTCGAGGAAGCGAACCCCGAGGGCGGCGGTTCGACGGAGTTTCGGTCGGTCGAGCCCGCCGTCGACCGTCATCTCGCCGAGGTTGATCGACCCGAGGATGCAGGCCTCGTAGGGGAGCAGTGGCACCTCGCCACAGGGGTTCGTCGCCGTGATCCGCCCGAGCGCGGGCGTCGGATTGTGGGCGTTGATCTCGTCGAGAAAGAGCAGGCCGGGGTCGCCCGTCTCCCACGCGCACTCGGCGATGGTGTCGAGTAGGGCTGCCGGGGCCACCTTCCCGACCATCTCGCCCGTCCGTGGGTTGTGTAGGGCGTACGGTTCGCCGGCGTCGTAGGCGTCCCAGAACGCCGCGTCGGTGGCGACGGAGAGGTTGAAGTTCCGGAACGCGTCCGTCTCGCGTTTGGCCGTCACGAACGCGTCCACGTCGGGATGCGAGGCGTCGAGGACGCCCATGTTCGCCCCGCGACGGCGACCGCCCTGTTTGATCTGCTCGGTCGCCGTGTCGAAGATTCGCATGAAACTCACCGGGCCGCTGGCGACGCCGCCCGTCTTCGCCACCACGTCGCCGGCGGGGCGAATCTTCGAGAAGGAAAAGCCCGTGCCGCCGCCGCTCTGGTGGATCAGCGCCGTCCGCTTCAGCGTCTCGAATATCGACGCGAGCGAGTCCTCGACGGGCAGGACGAAACACGCCGCGAGCTGGCCGAGCTCCGTTCCGGCGTTCATCAGCGTCGGCGAGTTGGGGAGGAACTCGAGTTCGGCGAGCGCGTCGTAGAAGCGGTCGGCCGTCGCGTCCACGTCGCCACCCCACGTTGCCTCCGCGGCCGCCACGGCGTCCGCGACACGCCGAAAACACTCGTCGGGCGTCTCGGTCACGTTCCCCCGTTCGTCCTGCCGGAGATACCGCTCGCGCAGGACCGTTCGTGCCACCTCGTCGAGCGCCACCATGTCACATAGTTGATGTTCGGTGGTGAAAACACCTCGCCCGGTTCACAGTAACGGAATCCTTTTACTCGGGAGAACCATAGCCGGAGACAACTATGGGTATGGGCTCGGATATGTACCGGCAGCAGATCCTCGATCACTACAAGAACCCCCGCAACCACGGGGAACTCGAGGAGCCGACGTTCTCCCACGTCGGCGAGAACCCGTCGTGTGGCGACACGATCAAGATGGACGTTCGCCTCGACGACGACGGCGAAACTATCGAGTACGTCAGCTTCTCCGGCGACGGCTGTGCGATCAGTCAGGCCAGCGCGAGCATGCTCACCGAGCAGCTCCCCGGCACGACGCTCGACGAACTCGGCGAACTGGACACCGACGACGTGGTAGAGATGCTCGGCGTCGACATCAGCCCCATGCGGATCAAATGTGCCGTTCTGGCCGAGAAAGTGGTCCAGGACGGGGCGAAGATCCACGAGGGCGACCTCGAACTCGACGAGACGACGACCGAGGAGTAGCTACTCGCGGTCGAGTTCCCGGCCGATTCCCCGCGCGAGCGCCACCAGAAACGCGAGTCCTCGCTTGACCTCCGGATCGCGGAGCGCCCGCAGGAGCCCGAGGATGCCAACGCCCCGATAGGTCGTCCCGGGGTCACCCGCGTCGCCGAGCGCCCGCAGGAGCGTCCGCGCCCCGCTGATCGTCTCCGGGTCGGCGGCCTCGTCGGCCAGTTCGCCGAGCGACGCGGCG
>Ga0209946_1000757_pt1 | contig 13332 bp, 13 predicted proteins | sample SalPon2_A_H2O_MG_FD_185704 | JGI IMG/M metagenome (GOLD analysis project Ga0209946, IMG submission 185704) | Salt pond water microbial communities from South San Francisco under conditions of wetland restoration - Salt Pond MetaG R2_A_H2O_MG... | ecosystem: Environmental > Aquatic > Non-marine... | reverse complement strand
CGAGTTCGTCGCCGATGTCGTTCTCGTAGGCGGCCTTGCTGACGAAGGTGGTGCTCAGGGCGTTTTTCGCCTTGCCGACCGCGCCCTCACGGGATCGCTGCATGACGGGTTCGCAGGTCATCAGCGATCCGTTGGCCTCGCCCATCTCGCTGTGAACGGGGAAGCCGCCCTTGATCACGTACTTGGGTTTAATTCCGAAGAACTCCGGCTCCCACAGCGCGATATCGGCCATCTTGCCCGGTTCCAGCGAGCCGATATACTGATCAATACCGGCGACCTTCGCGGGGTTGATCGTGTACTTCGCAATGTAGCGTTCGATGCGGTTGTTGTCCGCGCCCGTCCCCTCGTCGCCCGGCAGCGGGCCGCGCTGGGCTTTCATCTTGTGGGCCGTCTGCCACGTCCGGCAGATGACCTCGGCCATCCGTCCCATCGCCTGGGAGTCGGAGGTCATCATGCTGATCGCGCCCATGTCGTGAAGCACGTCCTCGGCGGCGATCGTCTCCGAGCGGATTCTGGACTCGGCGAAGGCCACGTCCTCTGGAACATCCGGGTTCAGGTGGTGACAGACCATCACCATATCGAGGTGTTCGTCGAACGTGTTGACCGTGTAGGGCATCGAGGGGTTCGTCGACGACGGCAGCATATGCTCGTGGCCGATGAGTTCGAGCACGTCCGGCGCGTGGCCGCCGCCCGCCCCTTCGATGTGGAAGGTGTGGATCGTTCGGCCGTCGATCGCCTCGAAGGTGTCCTCAACGAAACCGGATTCGTTCAGCGTATCGGTGTGGATACAGACCTGCACGTCCTCCTCGTCAGCCACATCGAGCGCGGTGTCGACAACGGCGGGCGTCGATCCCCAGTCCTCGTGGAGTTTGAGCCCACAGGCACCCGCGTCGATCTGTTCGTGGATCGATTCGGGCTGGCTGCTGTTGCCCTTCGCATAGAAGCCGACGTTCATCGGGTACTCCTCGGCGGCTTCGAGGAACCGTTTGATGTTCTCGGGGCCGGGCGTACAGGTCGTCGCGCCGCCGCCGTAGCCGCCGCCAAACATCGTCGTGATGCCACTGGCGAGGGCGTGTTCAAACAGCTCCTTGCTGTTGAAGTGGACGTGAATGTCGAACGCGCCCGGCGTGGCGATGAGGCCGTCGGCCGGCACCGCGTCGGTGCTCGCGCCGATGATCAGGTTGTCGTCGACGCCGTCCATCGTGTCGGGGTTGCCGGCCTTGCCGAAGCCGGCGACTTCGCCGTTTCGAACGCCGAGATCACCCTTCTGGACGCCGAGAACGGGATCGATGAGTACGACGTTCGTATAGACGTAGTCGAGTGCGCCCTCGGCTTGGGTCGTGCCGGGCTGCATCCCCATCCCGTCGCGCATCGTCTTGCCGCCGCCGAAGACCGCCTCGTCGCCGTAGGTGGTGTGATCTGTCTCGATCTCCGCCAGTAGGTTGGTGTCGCCGAGCCGAATCCGGTCGCCCTCGGTCGCACCAAAGAGATCGGTGTAGGCCTTCCGGGAGAGTTCGCGGCTCATTCGTCGGCCTCCAGATACCCCTGCTCGCGGGCGCGTTCAAGCGCGGCCTCCTTGACCTCCTCGTCGTCGAGGTCACCCTCGACGAGGCCGCCCATCCCCTTCATGATCCGGTTGCCGCCGTAGGCAACGAGATCAACATCCTCCTCACAGCCGGGTTCGAACCGGATCGCCGTGCCGGCCGGGATATCGAGCCGCATCCCGTAGGCGGCTTCACGGTCGAAATCGAGCGCCGGATTCGCCTCAAAGAAGTGGAAATGCGAGCCGACCTGCGAGGGTCGATCACCGGTGTTTTCGACGGTGACCGATGCCGTCTCGCGGTCGGCGTTGATCACAACCGGCTCATCGTCGGTCAACAGTTCTCCGGGGACGAGATCACTCATCGAATCTCCCCCCACTCACCACGGGCTGTCTGTGCGTGTGCTGGCATACGAAGAAGAATTGGCGGAACAAAGCCCAAAAACGTTTCTTTCAGTGTATAATTCCCCATCAGATAGAAAATTAAAAACGATATAAAATTATATTTCCAAATTTTGTGTGGAGTTTAGATTATTTCGCTCGCTGCGAAGTGATAGTTGACAATAGCGTACTTTTCGGACGATACAATCGGCTGTTGCTGCGGTGTCAACGCCACCTGGGGCACAATGATTGACAGCAGCAGGCGAACTCGGTTACCACGACAACCGATCTCGGTTGGATCGATTACTTTTCACGGAGGAACTCGCGGGCGGCCGCCACGGTCAACGGCAGGGACTTGTCGTCGACCAGCCCCGCAAACAGCCGCACCGTCACCGGCGGGCGAAGTCCGTGGTCGGCCAGCAGCGGGCGATCGGTCAGCACGTCCCGAACCGAGCCGTCGGCCGCGATCGTACCGTCCCGGCCGACAAGGATCACGCGGTCGACGAGTTCGGGAACGTGATCCAACGACGGCGTAAACACCACCAGCGTCCCGTCGTGGGCCGCAAGAAGATCGAGAATGCGCTCCCGGTAGGTGGCGTCGACCGCGCCAAACGGTTCATCGAGCAGAAGCACGTCGGGGGCGAACGCGAGGACGCTCGCCACCGCAGCCCGCTGTTTTTCACCGCCAGACAGCCGGAACGGCGGCCGATCCAGCAACTCAGTAAGACCGAGTTCGTCGGCCAGCGTCTCGACGCGCTCGGCTGCGGTCGCCCGCGATTGGCCCAGCTGTGCCGGCCCGTACTCGATGTCCTCACGGACGGTCGTGTTGAACAGATAGTCGTCAGGATCCTGCAACAGCACGCCGAGTCGCTCCCGAACCGCCTCGGCGTCGGTCGTCTCCTCGAAGTATTCGACAGCGCCTGCTGTCGGCTCGATGAGCCCGCCGAGGGCCAACTGGAGCGTACTTTTGCCCGATCCGTTTGCGCCGACGACGGCGACCCGTTCGCCCTCGTTGATCGTGAGACTCACATCGTTGATCGCCGTCGTGCCGTCGGGATAGGCGTGTGTCAGCCCGCCGGCGTCGATTACAGGCCCCATCGAACCACCCCCGCGCCGACAACGGCCACGGCGGCGACAGCGAGCAGCGCGTAATCACCGGTATCGAGCGGTTGCTGGCGGCTGTACGGTGATGGCGGGCGCGCCCCGCCGCGAGCCCGCATCCCACGGCCGACGCGCTCGCCGCGGTCAAGCGTTCGCAGCAGGAACGTCCCCGCGAGCCGACGGCCATCGCGCCAACCGCCACGAAGCGTCCCCTGGGTGGTGCGGCTGTTCCGTGCCAACACCAGCCGCTGGAGCTCATCGAAGAACAGAAACAGATACCGGTAGGTGACCGCGATCACCCACACGAGCGCGACCGGAACCCCGAGCCCTCGCATCGCGGCGATCACCGCCGAAAACGGCGTTGTCAACACGATCAGTGAGAGCAACCCGACGCCGACACCAACCCGGAGTGTGAAAAACACCACGTAGGCGATCCCGGCGTCGGTGACCGTCAGCCCGAAGGCGGCCACAACCGTCTCCCCCGGCAGCAACACAGCCTGCGGGAGGACGATCAGCGCAGAGACCAGCGGGACGACCGCCGTCCGGGAGAGCAGTTGACGGAACGGCACCGCCGACAGCCGGGCAAGCACGAGCGTCACGACGGCAAACAGCACCGTCACCGTGATGGTTCGGGCGATCAACACCGCCACGGCGAGACCGGTGATCGCCACCAGCGTCACCCGAGGATCGCGTCGCTGGAGAACCCCGTCCTCGCCGGCGAGCTGTTCGGCGGTGAAGACAGCCCGAAGCGCGCCCGTGATCGATTCGACGGATCGGCCGACAACGCCGGTCACTGTTCGAGCAGCCGACCCAGACCGACGGCAACACCCAGTGTGAGTCCCGTGCCGACGGCCGCCGAGATGAGGGTGCCGAGCGATCCCTCGATCCCCGGCACCACGTAATCAGGGAACAGAGCCGGGACGATACTGGTGGCCGCATCGGCCGCGCCGGTCGCTTCGGCGGCGTTTTCGAGCGGTTCGGCGTAGCCGATCGCGCTCGCCGCCCACCCGAAGACCGGGGCAAGCACGACGAGGACAATGAGACCGACAAGCGCCCCACGCAGCCAGGCGTCGGTCGTCGCGGTGCTCATACGCCAACCTCCGACGAGAGGGGATCGTCATCAACCTGGCCGCCAACGAGGTTCGGCCGCGCGTTCGCCACGTAGCCGTAGACGGTGGCGGTGATCGCGCCCTCAATGAGCCCAAGCAGGGCGTGGCCGACGACCATGATCGGCACCGTCGTCCCCCATTCGTAGGCAAACGCCGAGGAGGCTCCGACGCCGACACCGACGGCGAGCGCCGAAACCGTGATCGCCCCCCAGCCGGCGATGAAGGCAGCCCCCGTCTCGTGGACGCCCCGGAACACCCGGAAGAGGCCGTAGCCGACCACCACATCGACGACAGCCATCGCAAAGAGGTTGCCGCCGAGGGCGATAATCCCGCCGTCACCGAAGACGAGTGCCTGAATCGTCACGACCGCCGTCATGGCGAGGACGCCTAGCGAGGGGCCAAGGAGGATCCCGGCGAACGCGCCGCCGACGAAATGCGCGCTCGTGCCGCCAGGGATCGGCCAGTTGAGCATCTGTGCCGCGAAGATCCCGGCCGCGACGACGCCGAGCAGCGGCGTTCGTTCATCGCCCAACTCGTCGCGGGCGCGTCTGATTGCGATACCGATTGCGACCGCCGAGCCGAGCCAGAACAGCCCTGCCACCAGCGGATCGAGAAATCCATCCGGGATATGCATGTTGACTGGCTCACTGTGTAGTACGGTAATAATACTTCCCGACGTTATCGTAATACTGGACGATGTGCCATCACGTCACCACATGATCGCCGAAGAATTAAACGTGTGCTCGAAAACACGAGGGTATGAGCGACGACCTCGATCGCATGAGCGTGACGCTCCCGCCGAGCCTGCTTGCAGAGCTGGATGGCGTCGTTGCGGCCGGCGAGTACGACAGCCGTTCGGAGGCAACGCGGGACGCGTTGCGCGCGTTCGTGACGGAGTTCAACCAACAGACCGACCTTTCGGGGACGCTCAGCGGAACGGTTGTCGTCCTCTACGAACACGAACACAGCGGCGTCACCGACGAGATGAGCGAGCTGCAACACGATTTCACGGAGACGATCATCGCCGTCCACCATGTTCATCTCAGCGACCACCTCTGTCTGGAATCGCTTGCCGTCGACGGGCCGGGCGAACGGATCGAAGCTCTGCTCGATCGGATTCGGCCACTGAAAGGCGTGCATGGGGTCAAACTCACCGTTGTCGAAGCCGATCGGTAGCCACGCCAGCGAAAAACGGGTTAGGATGACTTATCGGCCTTAGTTTGCGAGCGAGATATATTATCGGCGCGCGCCAGCGATCGGTGCGAGGGCTCACCCCGGAATAAGCCACCTGTTTGAGGTCAACCGATCCAACCCTCCTCTCGGTGCCGTCAGTTGGGATGTGGTCAAAAATCAACAAACATCGAAGGACAGACGAAAAATAATCGTGATCTAAAATATACTCCATTATGTCGGTATTATACTCTGATATCCGTGCAGAATATAAGGATATCACATGAAAACAAGGTTATACTGAGTATATATCCAGCTATTCTGCTTCTATTGGAAGGATTTATATAATATACGTATCTCAACAGAGATGACGATATGAACGGACAGACGGACGCTGATACGGCTGCCCAAGTTGCGTATGCACACAATTACGACCAAATCGCGGAGGATACACAATGAGCGACAATCACGTTTCTCGACGGCGTGTGCTGGCGACCGGCGCGGCCGGGGTTGGGACAGCACTCGCTGGCTGTGGCGGCGGCAGTGGCAGCGGTGGCTCCGGCGGCGATACGATCAAGATCGGCGTACTTGAGGATCGTTCGGGTAACTTCTCGCTTGTCGGGACGCCAAAGTGGCGTGCCAGCAAGCTCGCAGTCGAGGAGATCAACGACAACGGCGGGATCATGGGCCAACAGATCGAGCTGTTCGATCCCGACCCACAGTCCGACAACCAACGCTACCAACAGCTCACCGAGCGGCTCATCCAGCAGGAGGATGTCGACGCGCTGTGGGCCGGCTACTCCTCGGCGACACGGGAGGCGATCCGGCCGATCATCGATCGGGAGGATCAGCTGTACTTCTACACCACCCAGTACGAGGGCGGCGTCGCCGACAAAAACGTCTTCTGTATGGGGTCGACCGCGCGCCAGCAGCTCGGCAGCGTCGTCCCCTACATGATCGAGAACTTCGGCACCGACATCTACACCATCGCCGCGGACTACAACTTCGGCCAGCTGTCGGCCGACTGGGTGAAGGTCATCGCCCAGGAAAACGGTGCCTCGGTCAACAACGAGGAGTTCATCCCGCTGTCGAACCAGAACTTCGGCTCGACGATCTCCAATATTCAGGAGGCCGATCCGGACTTCGTGATGGCGATTCTGGTCGGCAACAACCACTCCTCGTTCTGGAACCAGCGCACCTCGGCTGGCCTCGATATCCCGATGGGTACCTCAACGGTGATGGCCCAGAGCTACCAGCACAAACGGCTCGAAGCTCCCGCACTGCAGGATGTCTACGGCGGCTTCAACTACATGGAGGAGATCCCGACCGACCGCAACGAGGATTACGTCAGTCGGTACTACGACCGCTTCCCGGATGCCGGCTACGCCAATCAGGAGTCGGTCAACAACTACTTCTCGATGTACATGTACAAGGAGGCAGTCGAGGAGGCCGGTACCACCGATCAGGAGGCCGTCCGCGACGTGCTCGAAGGCGGGATGGAGGTCACCGGCGACCAGTCCCCGGAAGGCGATATCAGCCTCCAGGGCCCGGTTCACCACATGACCCACAACATGCGTGTCATGCGGTGTGACGCCGAACACAACATCACCGTCGAGGACGAGCGTCAGATCCCCGAACAGTTCCTCTCGGAGACGGTCGGTATCGATCTCTCAGGCGAAGACAGCGAGCTAGAGCGGCAGTTCACGCCAACCGAATACTACGACGCCGCAGGAGAGTAACTGATGACATCGGGCTTCGGCGCAACCGGTCTGCTCACCCCCCTCATCATCGGCGACGTGTTGGGGGCGCTCGACAGCATCGGCGTTCCGGTCGTCCAGCTCCTGCAGATGGCCGACAGCATCGCGTTCATCACCCTTGCGGCGATCGGTCTCACCGTCATCTTCGGGATGATGGGCGTGATCAATCTCGCCCACGGCGAGTTCATCATGATGGGTGCCTACATCACGACGCTGTCGGTCAACGTGGTCGGACTGCCGCTGCCGGTCGCAATGGTACTCGGCGCGCTTGGAACCGCCGCCTTCGGCGCGATCATCGAACGCACCATCGTGAGACGGCTCTACGGCCGACTGCTTGACTCGATGATCGTCACGTTCGGCCTTGGGCTGATCCTGACACAAGGCACCCGGATCATCTTCGGCAACTCCCTGCAGTCGATCGGCACGCCGTTTGGCGAGGTGCCGGGGTACACCTACTCGGCGTACCGCGTGCTGCTGTTGTTCGCCGCGATCGCCGTCCTTGGCGGGGCCTACCTCGTCTTTACCCGCACCGAGTTCGGGATCCAGGCGCGCGCGACGATTCAGGACGCCGAAACCGCCCGCGCGATGGGTGTTGACACCGATCGGATGTACACGGTCACCTTCGCAATCGGTTCCGGGCTTGCCGGCCTGACCGGCGCGCTGTACGCGCCCTCGGCGACGATCGTGCCGGGCATGGGCCAGTCGTTCCTCGTTGAGTCGTTCGTGACGGTCGTCACCGGCGGCTCAACCGTCCTGCTCGGGACGACGCTGGCCGGCGGTGTGCTCGGCACCATCGACGCGATCTTCTCGAACCTCTATGGGAACTTCATCGGGCAGATCGCGCTGTTGCTCACGGCGATCATCGTGATCCGACTCCTGCCGGATGGGCTGACCGGGCTCGCACATACCGTCCGCGACAAACTTGGTGAACGGCAATGATGGATGTAACGCTGCCACCGCAACTCGAACGCATCGGGAACAAACTGAACGGGCCGAACACGCTCGGGAACTCCCGTGCCTTCTGGGCCGCCTTCGCCGTGGGGATGGTCGTGATGGCCGCCTACCCGCTTGTCCAGGGCTCCTACGCGGCGGGGCAGTTCTCGCTGTTTCTCGCCTACGGGCTGCTCGCGCTGTCGCTGTCGCTCATCTGGGGATACACCGGCATTCTGAGCTTCGGGCAGGTCGCCTTCTTCGGGATCGCCGGCTACACCTACGCCATCGTGAGCCTCAATCTCGGCGGGCCGTTCGGCCAGACGATCGCCCTGCCGGTCGCGGTCGCGGCCGCGACGCTGTCGGCGTTCATCCTCGGCTACTTCATGTTCTACGGCGGTGTCCAGGACGTGTACGTGGCGATCCTCACGCTCGTCGTGACGCTCGTGCTGGAAACGTTCATGGCACAGACGGCGGGCTCGGAGTGGTCGATCGGCACGGTCGCACTCGGCGGCTTCAATGGCATCCCCGGCATCCGCAACTTCGCACTCGGTGTTGAGGGTGCCTCGATCTCCCTCTCGGGGTCGGGGTTCTACTGGTTCGTGTTGGGCGTCCTCCTGGCCGCGTATCTCGGGGCGAGAGCCCTCGTCAACAGCAAGTACGGCTATGCACTGGTGGCGATACGCGAGGACGCCGAGCGAACCGCGATGCTCGGCTACAACGTCAAGCGCGTGAAACTGGCCGTCTTCACGCTGTCGGGCGCGCTGGCCGGCTTCGGCGGCGTCCTCTATGCGACCTGGGGCAACTACATGGATCCGAGCGTGTTCTCGCTCGTGTTTGCCACGATCCCGATCGTCTGGGTCACCCTCGGCGGCCGGGAGTCGCTGCTCGGTGCCATCATCGGGACGATCATCATCGAGCGGCTCCGCCTGTGGTTTTCGGTCAACGCCTCGGAGTTTGCGATCGTCTTCGTCGGCGTGATCCTGATGACGACCGTGCTGTTGGTGCCACGCGGGATCCTCCCCGCGATCAAAGACGGCTACGTCTTCTTCAGCAAACACGGTCTTCGTGATGGGCTCGAACGCGGTCGGACGACGATCCAAACGCGGCTTCAGGCGAAGTTAGCATCGCTTGGTATCGGTGGCTCTGAGACCCCACCCAGCTCGGAGGTGGTGCGTGAATGAGCACCCCACAGGATCCAAACGTCAGAGAACAGCCCGCGGTTGCCGCAACCGGTGGCAGCCGCGAGGCGATCCTCTCGACGAAGGGGCTCACCAAGAAGTTCGGCGGGCTCACCGCCGTCGACAGCGTCGATTTCACCGTCGATGAGGGTGAGATCCGGTGTCTGATCGGGCCCAACGGGGCCGGCAAATCAACCCTACTTGAGTTGATCACCGGCCAGCTCTCGCCGACAGACGGCGATGTCTACTTCGATGGCAACGATCTGACCGACATGGAACCCCACCGGCGGATGGACGCCGGGATCAGCATCAAGTTCCAGTCGCCACACATCTACGAGAGCCTCACCGTCGAGCAGAATCTCCGGGTGCCGCTCCAACGAACCGATCGGGATATCGATACCGTGCTCGCGGAGACACTCGATCGGATCGCACTCGCCGAGAAGGCCGACGAGTCGGCCAGCGATCTCTCTCACGGCGAGAAACAGCGCCTTGAGATCGGGATGGCGGTCACGCTCGATCCCGAACTCATGTTGTTAGATGAGCCGGTTGCGGGAATGTCGGTCGATGAGACGGCCGATATCGCCGAGTTGATCCGCTCGCTTCACGACGACGGGATGACGTTCCTTGTCGTCGAACACGATATGGAGTTTGTCCGCAAGATCTCCGAGCAGGTCACCGTGTTGAACCAGGGATCGATCCTCACACAGGGGCCGATCGAGGAGATCGAGACCAACGAGGAGGTTCGGCGGATCTACCTGGGTGAGAACGCATGAGCCTTGAGATCGCAAATCTCAACGCCGGCTACGGCGAAACACCGATCCTCAGAGACGTTGCATTCAGCGTCGATGACGGGGAGATCGTCGGCATCGTCGGCCGCAACGGCGTCGGGAAAACAACGCTGCTCAAGTCGATCATGGGATTGCTCGATCCCGAAACCGGGAGCATTACCTACAACGGCGAGGAGCTCACCGGGAAATCGCCCGACGAACACGCCAAACGCAGCATCGGCTACGTTCCACAGGGGCGTGACGTGTTTCCCGACCTCACCGTTGAGGAAAACCTACTGATCGGCGAATCGGTCGGCGTCGACGACGAGACGCTGTACGACCAGGTCTATGAGTATTTCCCGATCCTTGAGGAACGCGCCACACAGAACGCCGGCACGATGTCCGGTGGCCAACAGCAGATGTTGGCGATCGGCCGCGCGCTCGTCGGCGATCCCGATCTGCTGTTGGTCGATGAGCCCTCGGAGGGTGTCCAGCCCTCGATCGTTCAGTCGATCACCGAGGACCTCAAGCAGATCAACGCGGAGTTCGACACGACGATCCTCTTTGTCGAGCAGAATCTCTCGGTGATTCAGGGGCTTGCCGAGCGGTGTTATGCGATCGATCACGGCACCATCGTCGACGAGATCACCGGCGATGCCGTCTCCGAGCGCGAGCAGCTCGAAGAGTATCTCGTCGTCTAAGCGTCCCTCACACTATTTTTATCGGCGACGCCACCGCAGTAGCCCCGCCGCCGCCCCGAGTGAGCCAGCCGTCCACAACAGCAGACCGACCACGCTCACCAGCGGCGACGCATAGCCGGACTCGCCGGCCGACAGGACGCCGATCACCGTCTCGAAGACAAGCCCACGGTAGGCACTGTTTGGAACAAGCCCGAGGGCGATCCGCACCGTTGTCTCGCCGAGCAGGCCGTCAAGAACGCCGAGCAGGATCGCCGCCTCACCACCGACGACGACAACGAGCACCGCACCGATCGCGGCGACGATCGCCGTTCGCGTCGTCGCCACAACAACCGACGCCAACAGCACGACCGCCAGGAGCGCGTTACCGAACAGCAGCGTCACAACCAGAAACCGGCCAAAGAGGATCGGCGAGTCGACACCGGTATGCGTCGCAAACACACCGGTATCGGGGGCGGCGGTGATCGCAACCACCGTCCCAACAGCCACGAGCGCGCCGCCGACAACGGCCGACAGCACGACCGCTCGGCCAAGGTAGACGGCTCCAACGTAGGTGGCTGGTGAGACAGCGTAAGTGTCCAGCATCGCCAGCTCACCGCGGTCGAGATCCGAGGGGATCGCCCGATAGCCGATAGCGATCGCCACGACCGGCACGAGCAGTTCAAGCGGTAACAGCAGGTCGACAACGGTCGGGATGTAGCCTGTCGCGGCCCCACCCCCACCAAAGGTGAGCCCAAGCAAAATTCCGCCGACCGCAAGCCCAAGCAGATAGTAGCTCCGCGTTCGGGCGGCGGTGTGAAGCTCACGGTCGAGCAACGCACGCCCCACAGCCAGCGGGTTCATGGCTCGCCTCCCGAATCAGCGGATGGGGAAACGGATGAATCAGCGGCTGTGGGTTCCACGACGGTCGCATACACATCCCAAAGATCAGTTGCCTCAAACCGCTCACACAGCGCGGCGGGCGAGCCGGCCGCAGCAACGCCGTCATCATGCAGGATAACGACGTGATCGGCGTACGCCTCAACCAATGAGAGCGTGTGTGAGGTGACGACGACGGCCATCCCGTCGGCGGCGCGCCCAGCAAGGCTCTCAAAGACCCGCTGGGCCATGCTTGGATCAAGCCCGCTGGCCGGCTCATCACAGCAGACGACCGGTGGATCGCCGACGACGGCTTGGGCGACCGCCAAGAGCCGGCGCATCCCACCGGACAACGCAGCAACACGGCGATCGCGCGCATCGCTGAGGTTGACCTCCGCTAAGAGCGCGTCCGTGTCGACGGCCGCGGGAACCAACGACGCATAGAAGTCGATCGTTTCGGCGGCGGTAAACTGCGGCCGAAACGCCGGCTCCTGGGGGAGATACCCCATCGGTCGATCCACATCCGGGCCGTTGTAGCTCACCCCGCCGGCGGTGGGGTCGATATGGCCCAACAACATCTTCAACAACGTTGTTTTGCCGGTGCCGTTCGGGCCAATCACGGCGGTCATCGCGCCGGAGGCGATATCGAGGTCGACGCCTTCGAAGACACGATGGGTTCCGTATCGCTTGGTGAGGTCTGTCGTCGACACCACCGGTGGCCCCGCGTCGTCGCTGGTCGCCTGGTCTGTCTCCGTGGTCGGATCGGTGTGATCGGCGTTACACATCGGTCGATGTTCCTCCCGTGGGATGCAGTCCCTCGGTATGGAGGGTCGCTGTCGCCTCAACGAGGTCGGGATTCTGTGGGGCCTCAACTGGGACAGGATCGAGAATACTCCCCGATCGAAGCCCTGGCGAGGAGCCGGTGAGCTCCCGAAGCCCCTGGTAGACCGGCGAGGCGGCGACCGTCCGGCGGGCCATCGAGCGGTGCCGCTGGCCGTCGACCGGATCGGTCGGCATGTAGGCCCGATCGGCCGTCCGACCACTTGGCGTCGTCAACGCATCCTCCCAGTGGTTGCCGCGCCAGACCCGCAGCGGCCCGGCACTCGCGCCGGCATGGCGATCGTTGTCGATGAAATCGTTGGCTGTCACCTCGCTGGTCGCCACAACCGAGCCGGTTCGCATCCCCTGGTTGTTGTGTCGTACGACGTTGTGCTCGTACAGCGAGTTGATCGCGGTCGTCGTAATCCCGATCCGGCTGTCGGTGACGCCGTTGTGGGCGATATAGGAGTTCGAGCCGCTGGTCGAGATCCCGGTCGCCGTGTTGGAAACGAGGTTGCCGACGATGGCGTTGCGGGTCGGATCGGTCATCACCGTGATCCCGCCGTACTCCTGGCCGGCCATGCGGTTGTCGGCGACCAGCGTCTCGGAGCTATACATCAGATGGACGCCGTAGCGGTTGTCCTGAAACGTGTTATTGCGGATAACTGTGCCATCCGACCGGTGGAGATAGACGCCGTCGCGCCCATCGGTGACCGCCGAATGTTGGATCACCGTCGGCGAGTACATGGCGATAACGCCCATGAAGCCATCGTGCCAATCTGCGGGGCCGGCCACCGAGAGATTCGTCACGACTCCGCCGGGGCTGCGCCGCAACAACACGCCGTTTGCGGGCGTGTGTGGCACGGTCACGTTGGCGATGAGCGTGTCGTTGGCACCGGTTGCCTTGATCGCGGCATCGCCGTGGCCGTAGCCGAGTTCGATATTTGCGTCCCAGCTGTCGCCGGCGACGGCATCGGGGTTGCGGGTCTGATTGCCGACGCCGGTGATCGTGAGCCCTTCG
>Ga0209946_1000754_pt1 | contig 13354 bp, 4 predicted proteins | sample SalPon2_A_H2O_MG_FD_185704 | JGI IMG/M metagenome (GOLD analysis project Ga0209946, IMG submission 185704) | Salt pond water microbial communities from South San Francisco under conditions of wetland restoration - Salt Pond MetaG R2_A_H2O_MG... | ecosystem: Environmental > Aquatic > Non-marine... | reverse complement strand
ACCACTTTGCCGAACCACCGTATGGGTGGAGCCGCGAAGTCGTCAGGCTCGCCGCGGCCGTGCTCTTCCGCAACGGCTCGATCATCCCGACGTACAAGGAACGGACCTACGGGACGTACACGGAAGACGGCGCACAGGAGCTGTTCACCCAGGTCACGAAGTTCAAGTCCACCTCTTTCGACGAGCGCGAGACTGTCGACATCGACACGCGAACGGACGCCAAGCAGCTCCTTGACCGCCTATTCGACCGAAAGGTCAAATCCACGGACCAGGCCGTCGACGAAGGCATCCGAGAGGAAGCCAACAATTGGGTCTCGACCACCAGCACACTCCTCTCGCAGCTTCGTCGGGTAGACTTCCCGCTCACGGACGACGTTGAGCAGTTCCAAACCCGGCTGAAGAACTTGCTTCAACAACCCACGTCGGCCAAGCGCATCAAGCAGTTCGTCGAGTTCGAGGACGAACTCGAAGGTCTCACCAAAACCGCGAAAGACGTCGCCGAGTTCTGTGGTGAGAACGGCGGTGAAGACCGTCTGAAGGAGTACGAGACGATACAGCGATTCATCACGACCGAGTGGGAATCGCTCGTCGACGAAGCAGATGATCACGCCGCCCTCGTTGACATCAGCGACGACGTACGTGACGCCGCCAACCGTGTCAAGAACACGCTGGACACCGAGGGCGTCATCAGCCAGTGGAACAACGTCAAGACGGACTATCGAGCCGCAGCAGAAGCCTTCACAGCGACCTACGAAGCGCTGTACGAGAAACGGCACGAAACGTACACAAACTCCATCGACTCGGTGAAAGCATACGCCGGCTCCGACATCGACGATAAGGATCTCGACTCGGCCCTGTCGGACCTGACGGAACGGCAGGGCGACGGGTCGGTCGATCTGGACATCTCGAACGAGGACCACATCAATCCGGACCCCTCACTCACCCGGCTCATCGAACACATCCAGACCGTCGACGCGTACGAGAGCGGTGCGAAAACCGAAATCGACGATCTGGGTGGGGGCGGTGGCGGTGGTGGAACGATCCGCGAGAGCGTAGATATCGACGACATCTTCGGAAGCGTAGTCGTGACTGAACCCGACGACATCGATGCACCGATCAGCGAACTTCGGGGGGAGATCGAGTCACTCCTCGATCAAGACGGTGACGTAGAGATTCGGTTCCGGTAACGCATCTGTTCGGATTCCGATTTATCACGAATGGGCACTGCGAGATTCGGCAGATGCCGGGACAGCCCGCTCTCCCACAATTATAAGACACGCCGAATACTTGCTGGTTGTATGTCATCGCGGGCGGAAATCCCGATACAGCGTACTGCCGTCCCGCCCGTTTCGTGGCAGTACGCGACCCTCTGATATCCATGTCCACGACACACGGTCAACCTGGTCTCTCGTCGGATCAACGCTCAACCATCCGAAGCACCATCCTCAGCACGCGACACACGCTCGAAGAAGAACTTCGCCGGCAACTCGAAAGGTACGGCATCTACGAGAACAAGCGACTCCCACTCGAAGATCTGTCCCACCTCTCCGCAGAAGACCGCCACACGCGACGAACACTGGATGCTGCTATTGAGCGGGAACTCGAATCCACGGAAGGTGATTTGGAGCGGTCAATTACTAACTACGTCCGCGAAGCGACGAAGACGTACCTCAACCGGTTTGTCGCGCTGAAGACCATCGAGGTTCGCGGACTCGTTGAGGAAACCATCACCGAGCGCCCAGAGTACGGCAACCGGTCGTATATGCACCACACCGTGGCCGAAATCGCCGGCGAGCTAACTAACGCTCCCGACGACGGCTTCGGTGCCGCACTTGACCTCGCGTACCAGGAGATCGGTGCGGAGATTCGGATGATCTTCGAGGAGTCCGAACACACTGCTATCGACATCGACGCGCAGGTTCGAGAAGAGGTACTCGACGATCTAGACGCAATCGGCGACGATGCTTGGGAGAGTGATGAGGCACTGGGCTGGGTGTACCAGTACTTTGGAGAAGAGGAACGTGAAGAAATCGACGAGCGGGTCGACGAGGAGAACTACAAGATTGCTGGGACTGATATCGCCACGAAAACCCAGCTGTTCACTCCCCGGTACATCGTTGAATGGATGGTGGATAATTCCTTGGGGCGACTGTGGCTCGAAATGCAGGATGGGCGAAGCAGTATTAACGATGAGGACAACTGCTTCTATCTCGCACCGTTAGAAGACTCGCTGACTGACCGCGAGACGAAACCGGTCAAGGATATCACCGTGCTTGACCCCGCTTGTGGAAGCGGTCATATGCTGTTCTATGCGTTCGACGTCCTCTACCAGATGTATCTGGAAGAGAGTGAGGTACCAGAGAAGTACATCCCGCGCGAGATCCTTCGGAATAATCTCTACGGTGTCGATATTGATTCGGGAGCCGCGCAGATCGCTGCACTGTCCCTCTACCTAAAGGCGAAAGACAAATCGCCGGACGTCGAGATTCCGCAGTTGAACATCGTCTCGGCAGACGCCGTGCTGATCAACGGCGAAAGGAAAGAAGAGATACTCGAACGTGCGGGATCGGAATTGGAGAGGGAAATCTTAGAGCAGATCTGGAATAGCTTCGGAGACATCCGCGAATTAGGTAGTCTGGTTCAGGTCGAAGACCGCATTGATGAGGTCCTCGAAGAATACCGGGAAGAGTTCGAGGCAACTGGCCAGGCTCAGTTCACGAGCGGTGGCGGACTAACCTCTCAATCGACCTTCGTCGCAGGAGGTGACGAAGAGTCTTGGGACGAAATCAAGTCTCGGCTGATGCAGAGCGTACAGGATCTCGCTAGTGAAGCACTCGAACACAATGACCCAATCGAGGAGATGTTTGCAGCGGAGGTGGGGAAAACAGTCGAACTACTCGATGTTCTGATGGGGAAATACGATACGGTGGTCAGCAATCCGCCGTATCTACAGAGTAAGAAAATGGGCGAGACGCTCAAGGATTACATCAGGGATCACTACACAGGGAAATATGACGTCTATGGTGCCTTCATCGAGCGCTGTCTTTCCTTCTCCTCCGAGGACGGCCACGTTAGTATGGTTACGCCGGAGAACTTCATGTTCCTCTACTACTTCCGTGGACTGCGGAAGAAGCTACTAAATGAAAGTTACTTCATCGAGGCTGCTCACCTCTCCAGATACGGTTTCGAACAGCAAAAAGACGCATACACGATCCCCTTTGTGCTCAGAGGATCTGCTCCTTCGGAGGGTGAACCGTCTCGCTTCTATAGGATGACGCACGAGCAGGAACACTACGAGAACTACGAGCGTAAAATTGCAGGCCTGCGGGAGATCGCTGAAGCACTTCGCTCTGGGGAGGAACACGACGATGTGTATGTCTTCTCTCAAAGCAGAATTGATGATATTGGTAGACGGCCATTCCTGTATTGGTTCGGAGAAGACACCCTCAGTATGTTCTCCGAGTATCCTAGTGTTGATGACCTCGCAGAGGTGAAACAGGGGCTGGCAACCGGTGACGATGATCGTTTCGTGAGAAAGTGGTGGGAAGTTCCTCAGTCAGCAATCGGATCTCGGTTCAGACGGTACCAAAAAAGTGGCACGAACTCTGAGTACTACGATTACGCCGAAGACTATGTAGATTGGCAGCAGGGTGGCAAGGCAATTAAACAATACGACGGAAGCCGTCCACAGAACTTAGATTACTATTTCGAACCTGGGATAACATATAGGAACTTTGGGAATTACTTAGTTGCCAGATTGCAAACGGAAGATATGATATTCGCCCATATGTCAAATTATGTGAGGTCCGATGAATTGGATCGGTTTGAGCTATTAGCCAATTTTAATTCGACAATTCATCGATTCATTATCAATGGTCTCAATCCCGGGCTACATTATGAGGTCGGTGACGGGAAGAGGCTCCCTATTAAGCGGGAGTTCGACCAGAGTGAAACAATCAAGCAATTAGCCGAAATTGGAGTTGAGCGACGGAGGCAAATATCGAAGTGTACTGAAACCAGTGCGGATTTTGATCCAGAATTTATTGCTGACATCCTTAGTGGAGGTATTATGTCCCTCTGCAAAGCCGAAGACAAGCTTGAGGCACATATTCTTACTACGCACGGAGTCACCGACACTATACTTTTCGAAGAATACGATATTCCTGAGGATATCCAGGATCAGATGTATTCTAATCTACCCAAAAACGTCGCGCATAATTCTGTTATTGAAGAATACCATGTCAACTACCCACAAGAAATTGGCAACTTCCTCTCAATTGAGTCTAAAAACTCGGTGGATGTCAATGAACTAATTGATGAGATAGAAAGAGTAGAAGATAGTGATCTTCGTGAACTTGCATTAGAAACAGGGGTCTCCCCGCTAACAATCGCTGATCTTCGCTACCAACACGATCTCTACACTGATGAAGAGAAAGAGCGTGCAGCTGGTCGGGTGTTATCTTTCCTCCTCGGCGCTATCTTCGGACGATGGGATACCAATACAGAGATACCATCCACTACCGATGAGATATTGGCCTTTGAAGAAGATCAAAATGGTCTGCATTCACTCGTTGAAAATGGGATAGAAGCCCTATTTGAAGAACCATATACAACGACCGAGGAACTCAGTAAGATTCTTGGCCAAGAACCCACGGAGTGGCTCCGCAACCGCTTCTTCCGGTACCATCATGTGGATGAATACAAACGGAGGGGGCAACGGAATCCAATCTACTGGCAGCTTGAGAGTCCTGACGGCGCATTCAGTTGCTTCGTTTATTACCACGAAATTGACTCAAACACACTTCCTAAACTCCGGGGCCAGTACCTTGACCCCCGTATCAATAAGCTCGAAAACGAGCTTGAAACTCTAAGCGCACAGACAAACGGCGATAATCCCGAGAAGGAACTCCTGAATAGAAAAGAGACGGTCCAAAATGACCTCAACGACATCAGAGAGTTCCGCGACACTATTGACGAAATGATCGATGACGGTGTCTCAGTTGACGTCGAGAAGGGAATCTGGGAGAACATCAAAGAATGGGACCAGTACGAAGTCCTCGAGACGGGACTCCCGAAACTGAAATCGAGCTATTCGAGGTAAATTGATATGGGTGATCTCGCGGACAGCATTATCACGGAACTCCGGCAGAAGTTCGACCGACACCCCGTCTGGGTGTGGTACGACGCCCAGGAGAAGTACAAGGGCGTCCTCGACGAGGTCGAAGCTGCACTCGACGAAGTCACGCTCGCACGCTACGACGGCAGCTACTTCGAACTGAAGCGCCGCCTCCACGAGGAGGACCCGAACTACGGGCAGAACTGGCTGTTCTACATCCCCGAGTCCCGAAACGACGCTGAATGGTTCCGCGACATCCATTCCCTCGGACGACAGTACCGCGTCGGTCAAGACATCGACGACACACCTGTGACGCAGTATCTCGTTGAGCACGACGAAGAGATTCCCGACGCGTACGAGGACTGGGGACAGAACCGTGAGGTTCAGCGCTTGGCCTTCTTTTGCGTTCTCTTCGACACCGCTGGCCCGGAGACCAACGACTGGGTTCGAACTTACCTCTCAAACCCGGAAGAGTACCGTGAGACAATCGAGGACAACGCGATGGCCGACGCCTGGGACGCCCAACTCCGCGAGGAATACGGTGTCACCGCGGGACTCGATCCGAAGGAGCTGGCAACTCAGCTCCTCTTCGGCGAGGTTGCCAGCCGAGCACCGACGTCCCGATACGACGAACTCGCGGCTGACGATACCCGTGCTGCTGCAGCGTTCTGCGACGAATGGCAGCAGTACGCCCCTGCCGAGTTCACGCGCTACGCACAGCGAATCGCGGAGGACTACGACCTTGCGAAGGCGGTCATCGACTCCGAACGGATTCACTGGGACGCGACGGCGTTCAAGGGCATCGACATAGGCCTCATTCGGCTCGTGATGCAACGGCTCGCCAACGAGACCTACGCCGACCTCCCCGATATCGCGGCAGACCTCCAGCAGACAGTCACTGAGCGACAGGACAGCTTCTGGAGCAACGAGGACCTCGTCGATTGGTCAGTCCCAGTCCTGGCGGTCGAAACCCTCCAGCGTATTGGGACCATTGACGCCGACGAAGCAAAGACGCTCTCGTCGACGGAACTCGCCCAGAAGTACACGAGTGACGACGGGTGGTGGCGAGTCGATGCGGCGTATCGGCAGTACATCAACGCCACACAGAAGGCCACGTTCCCCTATCCGAACGAAACCACGGTGAAACAGCGAGTCACCCAACACTACATGTCCTTCCTCCAGGGAGTGAACCGCCCGCTTGCGAACACCCTGAGTGACGATCCGACGCTCGGGACACCGCAGACCTCCTTCTACGATGAGTTCACTGATCTTGAAGACGGAACCGCGATCATCATCTGTGACGGGCTTCGCTACGAACTCGCCGAAGCAATCAAACAGAACCTCGGGCGACGAACCGACTTCGAGCAAGACTTGAGTGCAGTTAGCGCGGCGCTGCCTTCGATCACCGAGGTCGGGATGGCGGCACATCTTCCTGGGGAACTCGGTCTCTCACTCGAAGATGATGACCTCGTTGTGACCAGCGGCGGTGAGGAGATGGCCGGAAAATCGGACCGCGTCGAACGACTCAGCGCCGCGGGCTTCGAAGTGGTGGATATGGACCAGGTGAGCAGCATCTCGTTAGAGGACTTGACGGAGAACGACCCCGTCCCGCGAGTAGTCTACTCCGGAACGATAGACAAACTCGGCGAGAGCCTCGACGACGACGCGGCCTTCAGCCAGGTTGCTTCCCACGTCGACGACGTCGAACGGACAGTCCAGCGGCTGAAGCAGGCTGGGTACACTCGGTTCGTCATCACGAGCGACCACGGGTTCCTCTACACAGATCGGTTGTCCGACGATCTCAAAGTCGACTCTCCCGACCTCGCTCCGGTCGTCAAACGACGGTTCGCAGCCGCCGACAGTGATGCTCCACTCGTCGATACGGACGAATTCATCGAACTCGATTCCGCTGCACTGTCTGATCTCGGAATCAACGCCCCAGAACTCAAGCTGCTCTTCCCTCGGAGTGTCGCCTGTTTCAAGGCTCAAGGCGGGAATATGCAGTACTTCCACGGCGGGATTTCACTCCAAGAACTTCTTGTCCCGTGTCTCACGGTAACCACCGGCGAGATCGAAGAAAGCGCGTCGATCAGTTACGACGTCTCGATCCCAGACCCAATCACGAACTCGATAATTTCTGTCGAGATCGAAGCTAAGAGCGGACAAGTGGCGTTCGACCCAGCGCCGATACTTGAAATCCGTGCGAACATCGACGACGAACCGGTTGCAGACCCCGTAACGATGGAGGTCTCGCCAGGAACCAATAGTGAACGTGTCCGGCTCAAACAGGGAGCAATCTCCGGAGAGAGTTCCGTCCAGTTCGAAGTCATCGACACCGACACCCGAGAAACGATTACGCGGAAAACAGTAGAACTCGATCTACTCTTCGGAGACGATGATATGGGATTTGATGTCTAATCACAACGGATCTCACCAGCTGTGTATGGGTGCGAGGCTGAGAATTGGAGATCGGTAACCCGTATTGGTGTTCCATTTGGAGTGACCGACACCAATATGCCCCCGGCTCTGTTTCTCATAGATAATGACTACTGAGGACGTCGATCAGAAAGCTCTCGACGTCTTTCCCGGACGCGTCGTCCGGAAGGATCTCGTTCAAGATATCAAGTCGGGAGTGAACGTCCCCACCTATGTTCTCGAATATCTCATCGGCCAATACTGCGCTACTGACGATGAGGAATCACTGGAGGAGGGGCTCGAAAAGGTCAAACAGATCCTTTCGAAGCACTATGTTCGGCCCGATGAAGCGGAGTATGTTAAAAGCGAAGTACGGGAGCGAGGGCGATACCGCGTCATCGACAAGGTAACTGTCAGACTTGACGAACAGCAGGACGCCTACATCGGTTCGTTCGTCAACCTCGGACTCAATGATGTCGAAATCAACGAACACCTCGTCAGCAAGCACCCGAAGCTTCTGGGCGGCGGTGTCTGGGCCATTATCGACTTGGAATACCTTCCAGACAACGCGAACAGCCCCAAGAGCCTGTTCGGCATCGACTCGTTCAAGCCCATCCAGGTATCGAACCTCGATCTTGACCAATTGAAGGAGCGCCGACGAGAATTCACGCGTGACGAGTGGATGGACCTTCTTCTCCAGAGCGTTGGGTACGATCCGTCCGCGTTCAGCGACCGCGAGAAATTGCTTTTCCTGACCCGATGCCTCCCTCTCGTCGAGTCCAACTACAATTACGTCGAACTGGGTCCCCGCGGAACTGGGAAGAGCTATCTGTATCGTGAAATCAGCCCGCACTCGATCCTCATCTCCGGTGGGAAAACCACCGTTGCGAAGCTCTTCCTCAACCTAAACACTGGACGAATCGGACTCGTTGGCCGCTGGGATGTCGTTGCATTCGACGAAGTCGGTGGCCTCCAGTTCAGTGACTCTGAAGCGGTCCAGATGCTCAAAGACTACATGGAGTCCGGGAGTTTCTCACGCGGAACCGAGGAACTCACAGCCCAGGCCTCGATGGTTTACGTCGGAAACATCGATCTGGATGTTGAAGGCGTCCTCAAGAGCTCCCACCTCTTCGAGCCATTCCCGGAGGATATGCAGGACCTCGCTCTCATCGACCGTTTCCACTACTACCTTCCGGGCTGGGAAGTCCCGAAGATGCGCTCCGAATTCTTCGGCGATCAGTTTGGGTTCATTGTCGATTACTTCGCCGAGTTCGTCCGTGAGCTCAGGAAAGAATCCTACGGCGATGCGATCAAGGAGGAGTTCGCATTCGGAGACCACCTGAACCAACGAGATGAAAGGGCTGTCCGGAAGACGGTATCGGGCCTGCTCAAATTGCTCCACCCGCACGGAGAATATACGAAAGAAGAGCTCCGCGAATATCTCGAATTTGCTATGGAGGGACGTCGTCGCGTCAAAGAACAGTTGAAGCGGATGGGTGGTATGGAGTATCGTGCTGTCGAGTTCTCGTATCTGGACTTAGAAACGAAAGAAGAACGCTACGTTCCGGTTCCTGAGGAAGCCGATGAGGCGCTCATTCCTCCCGGCACACAGCAATCAGGTACTGTCTACACTATCGGCGAAAGCGAAGGTCGTCACGCCCCTTTCCGCATAGAAACTCAGACACTCCCCGGCTCTGGCAAGACGAATATCTCGGGGACGCCCGGGAAAAAGATGAAAGAGTCGTTTGAAACTGCCTGTGACTACCTCCAGGCAAATATGCGAGAACTCCGTCGTGATGAGACTCTCGATGAGTACAATATCAATGTTCAAGTACTGAATCCATCCGACGCAAACGAAGGCGGTGAGACCAGTGTGGGCTTGCTTGTAGGAATAGTCTCAGGCATTCTTGACCGACCTGTCCGCCCCCAAACAGTCATCTTGGGTGCTATGAGTTTGATGGGGGAACTGGTAGCAGTAAGCTCATTAGTTGATAAGTTACAATTGGCGGCTGATTCCGGGGCTAAGACCGTATTATTGCCGGCCAAAAACAAGGAGGATATGGCGAAGATACCGGACGAGCTGCTTGATCAGCTTCAGCTTGTATTCTACACCGATCCACTAGATGCCGCCAGTAAAGCGATTCAGATCGACTGAATGACGCAAGAGACACTCTGATGTGGTAATCCGGTAAATGGCGTTTTGTCGATTGAATTCTTGATCTCTGTATTTCCGAGAACTAATTATGCTACTTCTAAGCTGTCAGTCTCGCCAAGAGTGAAGTGCAACCGATATCTTGGTAGGGAGTGTTCGATGGATTCAACGCTTCTCACCGGTCCGAAACACGCCCGATTGGAACAACGGGCATTTCAGCGGGCTGATGACATCGCCACCGATTCCCTGGGCAGTATTCTCTACATAACGCGGAACGACGCTCGTCGGAGTACGGTTGAGGACAATTGGGCCGCATCGTACGACCCACTCCGTATTCGTGCCGAGACGCTCGACGCGGTCGTTCGGGAGTGGTACGAGCATCTCAACGGCCCGGTCCAACCTCTCTCCGGACAGCTGAATCGCCGACTTGCGGAGTACGCGCTCGACAGAACGACAGCCGAAACAGATGGCGCTCTCGCCGGCGAACCGGCCTCAGCCGCCCTCGCGGATTCGTTTAGCAGCCGCTTCTCACTTTTCGACGACGCCGGCGTCGGGACCGCCGACGCACTGGCAGCAGAGTTCGAGGGCGGAGCCCTCGATGATCGAATCGCGACGGCCACCGTTGACGCTTACCATCACTATCGGGATCTCCACGCCGATTACGTCGACGAGTGGGTCTGTACTCGTGGAGAGATGTTCGACGCCGTCGCGACGGCAGACCAGCCACTTTCGACACTCTCGCCAGAACTCGATGTCGTGATTCTCTCCGGATATCACGAGTTCCGGCCCGTCGAACGCCGCCTCATCGAACGCCTCGCCGACGAGCTTCCTATGATCGCGCTTCTCCCGCTCCATCAAGGTGGTCGGAGCGGTGTCGATACAGTCGCGACCGACGCGCTCGACGTCTACGAGTCGCTGGACTTTGAGACAGTCGCAGTCGAGCCCGCTGATGATGCCGGGAAGACGTTTGGAACGATTACTGAGGCCCTCTATCGACCGGACCCCGACGCTGTCCCGGTTCCTGATGCGCTCCGATGGCGGGAACTCCCCACCCCGGAGCGTGAGATCCGCTTCGTCGCTCGCGAACTCCGAACCGAACTGGCCAACGGTCGTGAACCCGACGACATCGCTGTCGTCATCCCGGGGACTGAGGCCTATTCCGGCTATGTTGAGGACACATTCGAAACCTTCGACATCCCGCACGTCACCACCGCCGCCTCACAGCTGAACCGGACGTTCGCCGGGAGCGTCGTCCACGACCTCCTGAACCTCGCTGAACCGGATCCACGCGCTGAGGACCTCACGTCGCTACTGGCGAATCCGCTGGTCGACGTCGTCGATAGCGACCAGGCCAACGCCATTACGGCAGCTGCCCGCCGGCGCGACACGGTTTCGGTGTCACCGCTCCTCAACGATGTCGACGATGGGGCAGAGACGCTGATCCAGAATTTGCTAGCTACACTCGAGACGCTCCGAACGGGGAACGTTGAGGACGCAACTGAGACGCTTCGCCGGCTGTTGGACGCCAAGTTCGATCTGGAAACGGCGACGGAAGACTACGCTAGCGGTGCCGAGCAAGCTGTCGAACAGCGAGCGTACGACCTCGTGGACGAGGTTCTCTCTTCGTTCGAGTCACTGTCGGCCGTCGATAGCGACCTCTCCCCGTTGGCACTGTTCACTCGTGCGTTCGACGGCGTGCCGATTCGGGTTCCCCAACGCGCTGCCGGTGGCCACGTCGAAGTGATGGGATTGCTCGACGCCCGGATGCGCTCGTTCGAGAAGGTGTTCCTCGTGGGACTGACGAGCGAGCACTTCCCGGTGAAGCCGGAACGCCCGGCCTTCTTCGAGGAGATGACCGATGCTCATCCACGGTTCGACACCGGGGACGAGCGACTTCGTGGCCGCTATCTCTTCGCGACGCTGCTTGCGAACGTCGACGAACTCACGATCACCACACCTGAGACGGGCGACGACGAATCCGCCATCGTCCGGTCGCCCGTCATCGACGAACTCCAGCGTGTGACCGATATCGAACCCGAAGACGGCGTCGACGACCGCGTAGGCTCCCGCGAAGACCTCCAACGGCACGTCGCCGCAACAACCGACCGGCGTGCAGCAGTCAGCCGCGCCGGCGACCGAGGTGACCTCTCCCCCGAGCAGACCAAGCGCACGGATCGAGGCCTCCACTGTGCGGACAACAGGGGCACGGCTGGCCTCTCCGAACACGACGGCGTGTTAGATCCCGAGACAGTCAATGAGGTCTACCCCCCGTCCGAGCGGGAACCCTACAGCGCCAGTCGGATCGAACGATATGTCGAGTGCGGGTTCAAGTTCTACGTCGACAAGGTCCTCGGAATCGAGGACCCTGACGATGTCGAGGTCGTCCCTACGCCGCTCGAAACCGGATCGTACGTCCACGATGTCCTCGAACGGTTCTTCGCCGATCTACAGGACGAGGCCGAAGACGGTGTTGACCTCACCGCGTTTGACCGGGATGAATTGGCCGCCCATCTCCGCGATATTGCCGTCGATGAACTTCGAGACGCTGACTTCGAGTACGACGGCCTGTTCTATGAGCGGTGGAAGGCGGAGCTGTTCGCGGGCCTGGGTGAGGGCGAGAGCGCTCCGTACGAGGCCGGGAGCAAACCTCACGACGCACCGGAACAGGGGCTGTTCGCTACCTTCCTCGACAACGAGCTCTCGCGGGACGGCGCCGGCCGCCCACACCTGTTCGAAGCCCCGTTCGGCGAGGGGCTTCCCGACTCGGATGCTGGGCCGTTCACAGTTGAGCGACCGGACGGCTCGACTGTCTCGATTCGGGGATACATCGACCGCGTTGACGTGAGTCGGGATGGCGAACAACCGACGCTCACGCTGTACGACTACAAGACTGGACGGGCGCCGTATATGACGAAGACGACTGGCGGCACGAAGTTCCAGCTCCCCATCTATCTGCTCGCAGCGGCCAACGTCGTCGACGGGAATCTGTTCGAGCAGGGATCGCTTTCAGCGACGTACTACCAGGTGCGACCCCCCAACGACCTCAAGGTGCCACGCGGGGTCGAGTCGAAATTCGATTCAGAGGTTGAACTCCGTCGTTTCCTGAACGACATCGTTCCGGAATGGCTGGTGAAGATCGACGATGCGATCGCCAATGGACGGTTCCACACGACGCTTCTGTCCGCCCGCGGTGCGAACTGCCGGTACTGCGACTACCGGCGGGCCTGTGACGTTCGCCATCACCGCAAGCGGGAGTTCGTCGACGAGGTTCACGCGGACGACGCCGCCTACGTTCCGCTCCGCGTTCGCGACGACGAGGAACTCGAGGCGGTGATGAGCGATGACTGAGGAAAGCGAGGACATTCAACTTACTGAGGAACAGGAAGATGCCCTCGTTCAGGGTCGGAACGTCGCGATCACTGCCGGCGCCGGGACTGGGAAAACGACGACGCTCACCGAGCGATACGTGACGATTCTGGCCGAGAATCCGTCGCTCACACCGGAGAACATTGTCACGATCACCTTCACTCGGAAGGCAGCTGCAGAACTGACCGAGCGCGTTCGCGAAGAGGTCTACGACCGACTCGAGGCCGCTGACTCGCCGGCGGCGTATCAGCGCTGGCGAAACGTCCTCGACGATCTGGAGGACGGCTACGTCCACACTATTCACG
>Ga0209946_1000751_pt1 | contig 13363 bp, 12 predicted proteins | sample SalPon2_A_H2O_MG_FD_185704 | JGI IMG/M metagenome (GOLD analysis project Ga0209946, IMG submission 185704) | Salt pond water microbial communities from South San Francisco under conditions of wetland restoration - Salt Pond MetaG R2_A_H2O_MG... | ecosystem: Environmental > Aquatic > Non-marine... | reverse complement strand
CGCACCGGGCGTGCGCGCCTCGTCGCTCGCGGGCAACATCGCATGCAAGAGGCCGCGGACGCCGGCGTCGTCGTCGACGAGCGCGACCGCGACGCAGGAGCCGAGCCCGCTCGTCGTCAGCGTCTCTCCCTCGGTCGCGACGGCGAGATCGCCCACGCCGACCCTGATACGGCGCTCGGCCGCGCCCTCGCCGAGGGGTCCGGTGTCGTCGTCGCTCTCGTCGCGGTCTCGCGACCCCGGACCGCGGGACGACGAGGAGTGACTCACGTCTCCGAGAGGCGGTCGAGAGCCTGTGTCAGCTCCCGCTCGTCCGGGAGCGCGTACACGTCACACCGCGCTTCCACGCCCTCCGTCTGGATCGCGGCGTCGATCACGAATCCGTAGTCCTGCCGCCGGCTCAGCCTGGCGACCAGCGGGCTGATCGTCGCCGACCCGATGTCGTGGACGAACTCCGGCGGCGAGTGCGAGATCGACGTGCCGAGCACGTTCGCCCAGCCGTCGATGAACCCGCTCGTCATCACGTTGCCGAGCTCGCAGAGCGCGTTCTCCGCCATCCCGCCGAGCGGTTCGTCCGGCTCGCTCGGCAGCATCGAGGCCGCGATCGCCGCCGCCGACTCCTGCTCGAAGAGGATCGCGAGGTAGCCGCTCGGCTTCCCCTGCAGCTCGAAGACGGTCCCCGCGTACGGCTCGACGCCGACCTCCGTGGGGATGTCCGCGAGGGGAACGAACCGCAGTCGACTCACGTCGACGGTCGTCTCCAGCCCGGTCATCATCGCGATGTTGTCGGCGGCGTTCGCCGACCCCCGCTTCGCCAGCGACGCGAACGTCGACAGCGACTCGTACGACACCGCCGTCCTGCCGCGGTCGCCGTCTCCGACCGCCTCCGCTCCCGGGGTCGCGGCGGGCGCCGCCTCCCCGACGATGAGGTCGCGGAAGGGACCGGAGTCGGGGAGCATGTAGATGGAGAAGTCGAGGTCGGTCGTCGTCGCTTCGAGCCGGCTCTCGAAGAGGAACACGCCGTCGCCGGCGAGCGCCCCGTCGGGGAGGACGGCCGCCCCGTCGGCCTCGAAGTAGCGCGGCGGGGTCATGTCGATCGCCTTGCCGAGGTAGTTCGCCCAGCCGTCGAGGAAGCCGCCGAGCGCGATGTTCCCGACCTCGGTCACCGCGCTGCGCTCCATCGACGCGCCGCCGGGAAGCAGCGAGAGCAGGGCGTCGACGTTGGCGGCGTCGAACGCGAGCACCGCCTCACCGTCTAAGCCGCCGCGAAGCCCGACGCTCACGCCGATCGACTCGCGACCCGCGAACGCCTCGGCGAGGTCCTCTCCGCTGGCGACGCTCGCTCCCGTGACCTCCACCGCGAGATCGGCGCCCGTCAGGTCGGAGAGCGCGCCGGCCGCCTGTTCGGCCCCGCGCTCCGCGAGCCGGCTGCACGCGCCGAGCGCCCGGACGTCGACTCGCATTATACCGCCGATCCGATGGCGTCGAGCACGTTCGGCTTCTGGAACGGCTTCGTGATGTACCCCTCGGCACCGGCCTTGATGGCGGCCTTCATCTTCTCCTCCTGCCCGACGCTGGTACACATGATCACCGTCGCCTCCGGGTTGTCGTCGACGATCTCCGTCGTCGCCTCGATCCCGTCGCGGATCGGCATCACGATGTCCATCATCACGAGGTCGGGCCCGTGCTCCTCGTACATGTTGACCGCCTCCACGCCGTTTTCGGCCTCGCCGACGATCTCGAACTCGCCCTCAAGAATCTCCCGGAGGAGGTTCCGCATGAACTCAGAGTCGTCCGCGATAAGCACGCGCGTTGCCATAGTTGTCTGGAAGGCGGACCAGCGGTCACTTAACCACTCCCCCACGGTTCTCAGCGCTGAGAACCAACTCTCGGGGGCGGAGCGGCGATTCCGGGCGCGACCGCGGCCGACGCCCTCGGCGTCGAGGTCTGCCGTTTCAGCCCCCGCAACCGCTCCGCTCAGACCCAGTGCCCGAGGAGGTACGTCGCGCCCACGAGGACCGTCCCGCCGAACGTCTCTCGCGTCCCGATCCCGAACGGGAGGAACGTCGCCGGCCCCTCGTCGGGGCGCTCCTCGCTCGGCGCTCCGCCGTCGGTGCCGTTCGCGGTTCCCGCTCTTGCCCCCTCGCCGGTCGAGTCATTCTCTGATGACTCGTTGTTGTCGCCGTTGTCGTCGCCGGTAGCGTACTTGGATCCACCTTCGCCGACGCTCTCGCCCGTTTTGTCGCCCGATCCACGGCCGTTGTCGACGCGGGTTACGGCCGGGTCGGCCTCCACGGTCAGCGTACCGCTCACCACATCCTCGTCGATTGTCAGCAAGTACGGGTACTCGCCCGGCTCCAGATCGGCGTTGAGCCCGCTGAACGTCTCGTTCTCTGTGGCTCCCGGCCGGACCGTGACGTGGTGCTCCCCAACTATTGTCCCGTTGTCAACATCTAGAGCCAACCGATCCCTGTTCCGTAACTGGCCGACGTTTTCGACCGTCGCGGTGAGGTTCGCCAGCGACCCCCCGCGGGTCACCGTGAGATCCGTCGTCGCGTTTGTTAGCCGCAGCCGGTCGGGATTCGAGGCGTTTTTGACGATGAGGACTGGTCGGCTGTCCTGTAGCATCTGCCCTTGGTAGAGTCGGTAGCTCGCTTTACTTCCGGTAGTTGCGTTAGTAAGTTCGCTATCAACTGAAAAGTTACCGTTGTCGTAGGTCAACTCAGACTGGGTCCGAAATTGGGTCTCAGTTTTGTCTTGAACGATTATTGCTGATAGGTCTGGGGCAGGAAGGATCGATGTTGTTCCGGTTATGGTTCCATTGTCGGCCTCGACGAGGAGAGTGCGGTCATCGGCGACGTGGTCGTATTCAACGTATCTTTCTTGGATGCTGAACGACGTTTCAACACTGGCCTGTCCGTTGATGTTCTCATAGTATGGGTACTGCTCTTGTACTTGATCTGTTGTTACCGACACTGGATTAAATGCTGCCGGTGGCTGGTCTCCATTACGGCGGAAGGCGTACCGCTCGCCTTCTGCCCCTTCCAACGAAAACTCCACTGAGAACTCGTTGCCTGGGTCAGGATCGTCGGTGAATGGGCCGCCATCGCTCGTATCTATTGCTAGGTAAAACCGAGCTGGCGGTTGACTGCTCCCTTCGCTTTCGATATACTGTCTCTCTGCAAAAAAAAGCGTGATATCCTCTGCATCGGCAGCCGCGAGATCGAGCTCTGAGCGGTGCTCATTCCCGCTGAGGTTCGTCTGGTGGACCGTCAGAGAGACACCTTCGTCAGCCTCAAGTAGGTCAGCGAGAATGTCATGGTCAACTGAGGTCCCGGCTTCGATCGACTCGTTTGCCTTCTGTTTAGCAAAGTACGACAGGGCTCCCCATATCCCGGTTGATTCGAATCCGAGTACGACGCGATCGCCTTTCGTCACCGCCGTGCGGTTGAGTCCGTTTTCTCTGAGCACACTGACCGATTTACTCTCTTCATCACTGTCGATCATGTTCGCATTTGGGGTGGTGAACACCTCAATCTCGTCATGTAACTCTGGCTGTTGTAACACAAGATCAGACTCTGCAGCCACCTCAACTGGGTCTACCGCACCAGAATCTCGAATTATAAATGTGCCTCCAGTAATCGCAATCCGATATCGTTCTGGAACCAAGGGCCGTGCGAGTCCGCCTGCGCCAGTTGCACTGGGGAGTTCTGCCCGCAGTCCCCTGAGGCTCTCGGCGACTACGTCTCCGTTTTCATCTTTAAACTTAAGATCACAGGACACGTCAGCGAAGCTACAGCTGTCGACGTTGCTCTCTCTCGTCCCGATGAGTCGCGTATTGATTGTGGTCGAATCCCCGCTTACCCTAAGTACGTCGACAAATCCGACTGTGCCGCCAGAATCGGTGAGGCGGTTACCGCCGACCAATAGGTAAGCTGTGTCGTTCTCCGAGGTGTCGACGATATGTCGGATCTTTACCGGGTCACCCGCTGTTCCAGTGTACGTCGGTCGGCTGAATGTGCCGCCAATATCCCAGCGGGCGACACCGTTTGATCCCGTTGCGCTCTCTGTTGTGACCGCCGAAACGATCTCACTATCGCTGGCTGATGCCGCTCCGTTGGCTGGCGTTGTTCCACTGGTTGATGCTATTGTCCCTTTTTCGATTGTCGCCGTAGCAGGGCCCGTGGCCGCGGCACTGAGAAGCGAGAAGAGAACTACGAGGGAGACTACCACACACCAGAGAGTCGAAAGTCGGGACCGGATAGTAACCTCTTCGTTTTCACGAATTTCCTCGTCGCATCTGCCTTGGGGATCAGCGCGGCCGTCATGAGGCTCAATGCGGCAGCTGTTGGAATCTACGGTCATCCCTCTGTCAGACCGATCTGTGCCGTCTCGTGGAAATCTAGAGGTCATCTTGGTGCCGGGTTTATGATAACGGACCGAATCGCGCAGACGGCCTGTCGTCAGTTGCTACACAATCCGGATCTCAGCGACTAAAAAGCATCCTCCAAATTATCGCGTTGGAGAATGAGCTCAGTTGCTGTGGTATGTTTGGGTCGAATCGACCGACGAAGGTGGGTGGGATCAAAACCCATCTTAAGCCCCGAAGAGTTAAACCTACCCGCGGTCCGCTTTCGATGAAGATGAAGACCTGTCCCCGGTGCGAGTCGTCGATCGACGACGAGGCACGCTACTGCATCGACTGTGGTGCCCCCCAGACCGAACCGGCGGCCGAAGAGTTCGACGAGTACGTGCAGCGACAGGCCCAGCAGGTGGCGTCCGAGTCGAGCGCGGCCGGAGACGGATTCGGCGGCTCCGCCGGCGACGGCGGCGACGATTCCGGGTTCGCGCCGTCGGCGGAGCTCACCGACCGCCAACAGCTCTGGCGGCGCGGCTGTTACGTCGCCGGGTACGGGACGATAGTCGTCGCGCTCACGCTGGTCCCCCGGATCGGCGCGTTCTTCCTGATTCTCGGCGGCATCGCCATCCTGCCGCCGATCCGCCGCCTGACGGCGGAGCCGCTCGGCAGCTCGCTGAAGCGCGAGGTGATGGTCGGGCTGTACGCGATACTCTCGCTCGTCGGCGTGCTGCTGCTCGTCTTCTTATAACACGTCTGCCGGCCGCCCGCTTCGAACGATCCGAAATACGTCGGTCGCCGACGCGATCTGGAACCCGTCAGTCGCTTACTCGATCCGGAACCCGCCCGCCTCTTCCGCGGCGCGGACGAGGTCGCCGATGCTGTCGCTCGCCGTGAGTCCCTGGCTCGCGGCGAACCGCTTTATCGCCACCGGCGGCACGTCGACGGCCGTCTCGCTCGCGACGAGCAGGAGCCCGATCGCCTCCGGCGTCGGCGATTTCGGTCCCGCGTTCGACGCGAACCACGTCACGAGCGAGTCGAACGTCGCCGTCACGTCGTTCGATACCATCCGCTGGCGGGTGGTGTCGCCGTCGGCGTGGAGCGTGGCGTCGATCCCGTACGCGAACCCGTCCCCGTCGAAGGAGGTTGCCAGCCACCGGCTCACGGCCTGTCGATCGACTGCGGCACCGCCACCGGGACGCTGTCCGGGGTGACCCTGTCCGGGCGCGGCCCGTCCCGCGGCTCCCGCCCCGGTCGTGTCCGCGTGCGGGTTCGCGCCCGGCGGCTGGCGCTCCGCCGGGCTCGCGGGGTCCGCGGCCGTGAACCCGGACTCGTCGGCGGGCTGGGGGTCCGGCCGCGCTCGCTTGACGTTGGGCCGCCCGTTCGTCCCGACGACGTACCGGCTCTTCCCGATCTCGACGACATTCTCGTCGTCGGTGAAGTCGAGTTCGTCGGGATCGGCAGGCGGCGCATCCGGGTCGGCCGCGGGCGCGTCGTGGTCACTCATGGGTCGTGGTAGCGCGCGCCGTAAAATAGGTGTTGCGGGCGGATCGAGTCCGCCAGCGTTGTTAGTGGACGGTTCGAGACTCGTTAGAGCCTGACAGCCTCGTTTTCGCTATCGAAGAGGTCGGGCGCACGAAGTTCAACCTGTGTCGTCGCACCGGCAGGTGAAACGATATCTAGGGTGGCTTGTTGCCCCTCTCCAAAGGCGGTGCCGTCGTTGAACGCGCCATTAGTCGGATTCAATAGGATCTGGAATTGTGACTCACTGTCTAGGACAGCACTCTTCTGGAGAGTTCCGTCATTACGGATCGCAAACTCATCAGCATTGAGATCAGAGACAGTACTGGCAGTATCAATTACCTCAATCGTACTGGTTGCCACAACCGTACCGGAATTTCCTGTGTCGACCACTTCCACCTCAATCGTGTCACCATCGCTGATCGAAGTTGAGAAACTGTTACCTGCCTGAACAGAACCATCAGCGGTGACACCACTAGTCGCGACGAGTTCTTCAGTGGTCCCATCGACCGTAATATCAATACGGTAACCCGCAGCGCTTCCACTGGTAGTACTGCTCAGACCGTAGTCGATCTCGGAAGTACTGGGAGCGATTTCAGCCTGCGTAACGAAGCCGTCCTCCGAGGTAGGGATGTCGCTACCTTGGATGGTGTTGTCAAGAGGACCAGCAGGTTTGAATACCAGATTTTCTTGCCCACCAGGCCCAACCGCTTGGATCGTCGTCTCACTCAGGTCGATATTGTCGGCACCGGGCGCACCCGAGACCGTCACACGAATCTCCTTGAGAGTGTCAGCACCGGAAGCGACGATACCGACACTACTGCCGACTTCGATGCGTTCAGACACTAGATCGGTACTCTCCTGGCCAGTCGCCTCTGCTTGCGACTGAAGGAATCCGGCGGTGTTGATCAGAACGCCAGCAGCAATCGCTGCCACCAGCACCATCGCGATGAACACGATGAGAGTCCCGATACCCACCTGGCCGCGGTCCTCGTTGTTTGTTATGAATTCAAACATTGTTACAGCCTCACCGAGTTATCTTGGCTCGTGATAGTTGTCGGGACGCGGATCTCCTTGGTGGTTGTAGCGCCCGCTGCCGTGGTGAACGTCACGGTTAATTCTTCGCCTTCACTGAGGACATCGTAGTTGATGTCATCGGTATTTCCGTCTAAGAGTATTCTGACGTTTACCCGGTCACTGTTATCAGTGAGAATGTGTCCACTATCGGTTCCGATGATGTTATCCGTTGTTACTTCTGCTACATCACCCTCGTGAAGGTCAAAAGTTGACTGACCACCCTGTCCGATGAATTCAGCAGTGGTCTGTTGAAGGTCAACTGGGCTCGAACCCGGTGCAAGTGCGACAACGAAGTTGAGAGCCTCAACTCCATCGTAACTCCCTGTCACTTCACCCGAGGTACTCACGACCTGAAGCCGGTCACTGACCTGACTTGTACTTTCCTGCCCGGTTGCCTCTGCTTGCGTCTGAAGGAAGCCGGCCGTGTTGATCAGGACGCCGGCGGCGATCGCCGCCACCAGCACCATCGCGATGAACACGATGAGGGTCCCGATCCCCACTTGCCCGCGCTCTTCCTCGTCCAGTATGATTTCGAACATTGTGTGTTGCGTTGGCCCCCGGCCTGCCCGGCGGGCGTTATCGTTAGGGAGCGGGATTCGGCTATTAAAGACTCCGCACAGGTTATCTAAATTGATAAAGTACTGCAGTAATGCGGTTTTCGAATTGTTTTCATCAAGATGGTTTCTATAATTATCAACGATATCGCTCCCTGGTTATCGCGTGCGATATTCGACTACCGACTCGTGTCCGTCCGGATATCGGTCGATCAGTCGGCGATCTCGAGGCGACTCGCTCGCGTGCGTGAACCTATCTGCCACGTGCGACTAAGTTCGGCGTAACCGACGACTGCGAGAATTGCGCTCCCGCTTCGGTCGCCCCGGCAGCCGCTACCGGTCCTGAAGCCGCGCGAGCTCGGAGTCGGGGATCACGAACTCCCGCGTGCCGGGCTCGTAGACGGCGAGGCTCCCGGTGACGAGCGCCATCGACGCGGCCAGCAGTCCGGTGTTGATGAGCAACAGCGCCTCCGCGTTCGCGAACGCCGTCCCGAAGGCCGCGACCGGCGTCGCGACGGCCGCGACGACGACCAATCCGAACCCGACGGCGAGGTACGCCATCGCCGTGCGGCCCGACGACCGATACGCGGAGACCGCGAACGCCGCGAGCGTCGCGCTCGCCCCCGCCAGCACGGTGGTCGTCACGAGATACAGCCCCTCGATGAGATCCATGTCTGCCGTCCGGAGAGTCGACACATAAACCCACGGTGGCGGCTATCACCGGCGATAACACGGTGCTCGCGGGCGAAGTCGCGGCATCGCCCGATATCGCTCACGACCCGCGTTCGTACCGGATTCCGTGGCTGCTGTACTCACCGGTATCCTTTTAAGGCGTAATAATCAACTACGATAACGTGAATGGTGGGGGATGACTTAATCACAGTGCTCGGTAACAAGTACAACACGGACATCCTGACGGCGACCGGCGAGGCGATGTCCGCGCAGGACCTCAGCGACGAGCTCGACGTCCCGATCGCGACGTGTTACCGCCGCATTAACGAGCTCGAAGAGGCCGATCTGCTCGAACTCCACGACCGGCCGCTCTCGGACGAGCACCGCCGGGTGAAGGTGTACCGTCGGAAGGTCGACGGCGTCGACGTCGACTTCCGCGACGGGCTCACGGTCGAGGTCGAGGAGCGCTCCGCGGTGAAAAACCGGCTCGACGACGTGTGGCGCGACCTCTCGACGGGTCAGTAACGTTCCGCGACGATCCCCTCCCGCTCGACCGCGACCCTCGGTTCGATCCGTCTCCCTCCGCGCTCTCGACGTCCTCCGATTCAGAACGACGGCTCCTCGGAGCGGCCCATCATCGAGAACCCGCCGGCCCGTTCGTGGACGGTGATCCCCCCTTCGCCGATCTCCATGGGGAAGATGTCGGTGTCGATGTCCTGCTTCCGCATCTTCGCCACCCAGACGTAGCGGTTGACGCCCGAGTCCGTCGGCGTCTGGATGAAGTAGATGTTCCCGTCCGTGAGGAAGTTCTCCAGTCCGACCTCGGTGTCCGGGAACACGGCGCCCTGCTCGTTGATGAGCAGCGAGGTCAACCCGTTCGCCTTGAGGATGTCGGAGAACTTCAGGAGATACGTCCGCTTCTCCTGTTCGGCGTCGAAGAAGAGCTGGAACATCGACAGCGAGTCGAGCACCAGGCGGTCGAACTCGCCGTCTTCGATCGTATCGAGCAGTCGGTCGACCGCCGTCGAGAAGTCGGTCTCGCGAAGCATCTCGCGCTTGTCCAAGATGACGATGTCGCCGTCGTCGACGAAGTCGCCGAACTCGTCGAGACCGATGGACGCCGCGGCGCCGCGGATGTCCGTCTCGTCCTCCTCGAACGAGACGTACACGCCGCGCTCGCCGTGTTCCGTGACGCCGTGGTGGAGGTACTGGATACCGAAGATACTCTTGCCGGTCCCGGGGTTCCCCGAGACGAGCACCGTCGACCGCTCCGTGATGCCGCCGGAGAGGATCGAGTCGAGGCCCTCGACCCCGGTAGAGACGAGTTCTGACATTCGTTCCGTTATTGGCGACGGGAGTATATAAAAGACGATCCGACACGACCGGCCGAACCGACGGCGACAGCTTTATTTCTCGACACAACGCTCGTCTCTGTATGACCGGCGACTCGTCCCCCGTCGACTCCGGCGGTGATCGACGGTGAGCGACCCCACGGTTCTCATCGTCGAGGACGAACCAGACATCGCCGCGCTGTACGCCGGCTTCCTCGAAACCCGGTACGACGTCGACATCGCCGAGACCGCCCAGAAGGCCATCGATCAGGTCGACCGGACCGTCGACGTCGTGCTTCTCGACCGTCGCCTCCCCGACGGGAGCGGTGACGACGTGCTCGAACACATTCGCGAGGCCGGCTACGGCTGCCGAATCGCGATGGTCACCGCGGTCGAGCCGGACTTCGACATCATCGACATGGGGTTCGACCTGTACCTCACGAAGCCCGTCAGCCGTTCGAACCTGCTGACGGCGATTGAGACGCTTCTCACCCGCAGCGAGTACGACGACCTCATTCAGGAGGCCGCGGCCCTGGCGAGCAAACGCGCGGTGCTCAGCTCGCAGAAACCGGCCGCTCAGCGCGAGGGGAACGAGGCGTACGGCGACCTCGTCGAGCGGCTGGAGTCCCTCGACGCCGACATCGACGACCTCGGCGAGTCGCTGTCCTCCGACGACTACCGCGCGATGTTCCGGGACCTCGGCGAGGCCTGACTCGGCGAGACCCGGCTCGGTGAGCGCCGCGTCACCGGTTCGCCGCCGGCGAGCCGTTCGATTCTTCGGCCGTGTCCGCCGCCCGGACCGGCACCCGTACTGGACCCGACGAGTAGCGGGCCGAGGAGCCGGTACCGCACCCGACCGAGGGAGTCATTCAAGTGACTGTCCCCCTAACCTGTTATATGATAGACGTTAGCAAACATCAGGAGGCGCTCCTCGCGGCGACGACCGGGGCGGCCGCGGTCGCCGGGTCGTACCTCGTCGCGGGGTGGTCCCCGTCGTTCGTCGTTCGGCCCGTCGATCAGGCCATCGTCAACGCCACTCCCGGAGCGATCGTGACGTTCATGATCGAAACCGCGGGCGACGCGGGACACCTGGTCCACATCGCGATGGCGTTCGCGACCGTCGTCGGACTGTTCGGAGCGATCGCGCTCGCCGGGTTTCGGCTCTCCGCGCGCACCGACCGGTCGGCCGTCGGCGCCGCGGTCGTCGGCGTCGGGTCGTGGCTGCTCGCCGCCGCCCTGACCGGCGACCCGACGCAGGGGCTGGCCGCGGCGCTCCCCGCGACGGCGGTCGTCATCGTCGCCGGATCGCCGCCGTCGTCGTCCGGTTTGCGGGCCGACACGGCCCCCCCGGGCGACTCGCTCGGAACCGTCGACGCGGTGCGTCGCCGGACGCTCGGCGCCGTCGCGGGTGCGTTCGCGTTCGCCGTCGCGGCGATCGTCGGGCGGCGGTCGCTGGCGGAGGACGACGTCCCGCTCGCCGACGCCCCGCGCTCCGAGGGCGCGACCGCGCGACTCGAAGCGGTCGAATCGACCTCGCTGGCGGTCGAGAGCGACGGTCTCCTCGGCATGGTGAGTCCGATCAGCGAGTTCTACAACGTCGACATCGCGGAGTTCGACCCGGAGGTCACCGCGAGCGAGTGGTCGCTGACGTTCACCGGCGAGGTCGGGACCGAACGGACGGTCACCTTCGACGAGCTGATCGACCGCCCCGTCGAGCACCGCGCGGTAACGCTGCGCTGCGTCGGCGAGCGGTTGAACGGTCGAAAGCTGGACAACGCCGTCTGGACCGGCACCCCGATCCGCCCTCTGCTCGAATCCGTCGACCCGGAGGGCGACTGCAACTGCGCCATGTTACGGGGCGAGGACGGCTACTACGTCCAGTTCCCGACCGACGTGCTCGCCGAGGGATTCCTCGCGTGGGGGATGAACGGGAAGGAGCTCCCCACCGGTCACGGTCACCCCGTCCGGGTGCTGATCCCCGGTCACTGGGGCGAGACGAACGTGAAGTGGCTCTCGGAGATCGAGCTGCTGAACGTCGAGGAGGACGGCTACTGGGAGGAGCGCGGCTGGGAGGGGACCGGCGAGGTGAACACCGTCGCCAAGCTCTGGGACGAGGGGATCACGACGCTCGAAGACGGCCGGATCGAGCTGGCCGGGCACGCCTACGCCGGCACGCGCGGGATCGCTCGGGTCGAGGTGTCGACCGACGGCGGCGACTCGTGGACCGACGCGGCGCTCTCCGACCCGCTCCCCGACGCGGACGTCTGGCGGCAGTGGCGCCACGTCTTCGACCCCGACGGCGCCCACGAGGTGGTCGTTCGGGCGGTCGACGGCGAGGGGACCCGACAGACGCGGACGCCGTCGGACCCGTCGCCGACCGGCTCGTCCGGCTGGGTGCGTCGAACGGTCAACGCGTGAGCGGCCCCGTGCGGCGACCCGCCGTTCACGAGAGCTGTTCGCCGACCAGTCGGTCGGCCGCCGCGAGGAACGCGTCGCGCTCGCCGATCGGGATGGTCGCGCCCGCGGCGACGTCGTGACCCCCGCCGTCGCCGCCGACGGCGCGGCTCGCCTCGCGCATCACCGCCGAGAGGTCGAGTCCCCGTCGCACGAGGGCGTGTGACCCCCGAGATGACACTTTCAGCTCCTCGGCGCTCTCCTCCGCGAACGCGATCACGGGCTTCGAGCGGTCGACCGCCGGCGAGCCGATCGCCATCCCGGCGACGATCCCGACGATCGTCTCGCGGATCCGCGACCCGGCGTCGAACCACTGCAGGTGCTGCTCGGCGGTGACGCCCTCCGTCTTCACCCACTGGAGCCCCTCCGAGAGGTTCCGGCGGTGGTTTCGGAGCAGTCGGCGCGCCTCGGCGAGGGCGTCGCCCCGGTCGCCGAGACACACCGCGAGGCCGACGTCTGCGCGCTCGTATCGGGCGGTGGCGTTGAGCAGGGTGGAGAACTCGCTGACGTCTCGGAGCTCCGTGCCCGGCTCCTCGTCGACGAGCGTGTAGGAGGTGCCGACGAGCGCCTCGATCCGGTCCGCGGGGACCCCCGATGCGACGGCGCGGCGCATCAGCGCGGACGCGAGGGTCTGTCGCTCCTCGGCGTCGAGGTCGACCCACCGACGCCACTCCCCGTCGCGCTTCACGTCGATATCGAGACCGGTCAGAAACGAGATCGCTCCCGCCTCGTCGTTCGAGACGCCCGGGATCTTCACGTCGGAGGCGTACTCCAACAGCTTCGGCAGCGGTCGGGTCTGCCTGCCGTACAGGTCGAGGTCGGTGCGCGTCTCGATGACGCCGGCGTCGACGCCGTCGGCGACGATGGCCTCGTTTGCGCCGACGAGGCCGCCGTCGGAGTCCTGCATGTCGCCGACCGCGCCGACGACCGCGAGCGCGGCGAGGTCGCGGTTGTCGCCGCCCGGTCCCTCCAGCGCCCGGGCGAGCACGTAGCTGGCGCCCGCTCCCGACAGCTCGCTCGCCCCGTTTATGCCTTCGAGCAACGGGTTGAGGTGGAACTCCGTGTCGCGGTCGGCCGGCTGGTGGTGGTCGGCGATGACCGGCGTGAAGTCGCCGGCGGCCTCGTGCTCGGCGATGACGTCGAGTTGCCCGGAGCCGAAGTCGGTGAACAACACCACGTCGAACCCGCGGGCGGCGATCCCCGCGATCGACTCGGCGTCGAGCTGCTTCTCGAAGACGACCTCGTGGTCGATCCCGGCGCGTTCGAGCGCGGTCGAGGCGACCGCGCCGCTCGTCAGGCCGTCGGCGTCGATGTGGGACGCGAGCAGCACCCGGTCGGCGGCGCGGAGGCGGTCGGCGCAGGCGCTCGCGCGTCCGGCGAGGTCCGGCACGGGTGAGTCG
>Ga0209946_1000750_pt1 | contig 13364 bp, 16 predicted proteins | sample SalPon2_A_H2O_MG_FD_185704 | JGI IMG/M metagenome (GOLD analysis project Ga0209946, IMG submission 185704) | Salt pond water microbial communities from South San Francisco under conditions of wetland restoration - Salt Pond MetaG R2_A_H2O_MG... | ecosystem: Environmental > Aquatic > Non-marine... | reverse complement strand
CATCCGCGCCGGAGTGCTCGATATCGACCGTATCGCCGACACCGATCGGGCTGGCCCAGCCGGTCTTTGAGATATCTGAGTCGCTGTCGTCGGGATACACCTCGTCGCCGCCGACTGTGATCCGCAGTCGGTTGTGGTTGATCCGCTCGCCGCTGACGTGGGTGACCGTGATTTCATCCGCACTATTCCGCTCGTAATCGAAGACCGCCTGCGGCGGCCGTTCACCGACCCCGCTGGCGAAATCAAGGACAACTGTCCCGAGTACCGTCGCCAAGATCACCGTTAGTGCGACCATCAGAACCACGCCGATCACCGGCGAGACGCCACGATCGTCGCTCGAAGACGAAGGATCGACCATCGGTATCCAGCCGTGGCCCCGGCTTCGTACTTGAAGCTACGGCACAGACGAGAAGGGGATACGACGCGGACGACTAGGCCAACCTACACGGCCTCGGCAGCGTCGTCCTCGAAGGCTGTCAGTTGTCGCACCGTCAACACCGGCACCGGACAGTGCCGAACGACATCTTCGGCGACGCTGCCGAGAAGAAACCGGTTTTCGCCGTGGCGGCCGCGCGTGCCGGTCGTCACCAGATCCGCGTCGGTCTCCTCGGCGTAGGCGGTGATCTCCGCGGCGGGTTCACCCTCGCGGACGGCCGTCACCACGGGTTGGTTGGTTTCGGATTCAACCATAGCGAGGGCGTCCTCGGCGTGTTCGGTCAGCTCGGCGCGGCGGTCGTCGGCGTCATCCCCGTCGGCGTCGGTATCGATCACCGACAGCGCGTGAACGGTCGCGTCGAACCGGCCAGCAACGTCGAGTGCGACGGTGACCGCTCGGCTGACGCTGTCGGAGCCGTCGGTCGCCACGACGATCGTCTCAAACATAGCCGGCGGTTCGACCGCGGCAATGATAAATGGGTGGTGTTCGAGCAGCTGGCTGTCGGTCGCCGACGGAAGGGAGTGTTTTTGTGGTCGCCGGGAGAGAGGTGGGGTATGGCCGACCTGGATATCGAGCTCGTTGTCGTCCCGGTCGACGGGAGCCCGGAGTCGACGACCGCCGTCGAGTATGCGGTGGCGATCGCCGACCGGTACGACGCGGCCGTCCATGCTGTCTACGTCCTTGGTGAGCCGCGGGTACGCGGGCTGGAGGATGGGACGGTTACTGACGCCGAGATCGCCGCCGACACCGAATCGTTCAGCGACACCCTCGACGAGATCGCTGCCGACGCCGGTGTCGATGTGTCGACATCGATCACCCGTGGGTTTTCAACGGAGATCAAAACGCTGCACCCGGGAAGTGTCGTCCTCGATACGGCCGAGGAGCTTGGCGCGGATTTCGTCGTTGTCCCGCGGGAGCCAGCCGACGACATCGACACCGACGTGTTGGCAAAGGCCGCCGAGTACGTTCTGTTGTATGCGAGTCAGCCCGTGTTGTCGGTGTAGCTACTCGTCTTCGCCGAGCCGGATCGCCATCTCAAGCTCGAAGCTTTCAGCGCCCGTGGTTTCGAAGCCGACCTTCTCGTACAGCGAGACAGCAGCGTGATTCCATCGCTCGACGGTCAGCCAGACGCAGTTGATCCCCTCACTGTGGCCGTAGCCGAGCAGCGACTCGATAAGGTGGGTGCCGATCCCGGCCTCCTGGTAGTCCTGGAGGACAAAGATCGCCAGCTCGTAGTCGTCATCGCCGTCGGGGACGAGCGTCGAGTGGCCGGCGGCGGTGTCGCCGTCCCACGCGATAAGGTTGTGACAATCATCCGCAAGGATGCCGTCAAGCCATGTTCGGACACGGGACTCCTGTCCCGGCGGAATCCCTTGGGCCCGATCGGAGGGATCGAACTCGACGTACATCTCCGCCAGCGCCTCGTATTCGCTCTCGGAGCCATCGTATGGTCGGATCTCGATCTCTCGATCCTCCCGATCGGTGAACCGAACCGTGGGTTTCTCAAACGGGCCTGATACCGTCTCAGGGTAGCGACGATCCGAATTCATCTGACGAGAGTCACCGTTGTGTGTGCGTTGAGCAGGACGAACTCAACAGTGTTATCGATCCGGATCTTTCCCATCGGACTCGTCTGTCCGCCAGCCAACACGATCTCGTCGAACCCCTCGGCTTCGGCGAGGTCGACGAGTCCGCTCCCCGGTTGCTCCTCGATATGGTGTGTCGAGGCTGTGATCTCCTGTTCGTCCAGTATCGCTGTGACGGTCGCATCGAGCGACTTCCCGGTGGCTGTCTCGGGGCTCAGGATGGCGACGGTCAGCTCGTCGGCGACCATCGCCGCTCGCCGGATGGCCTGTTCGATGGCAGCCGGCGAGTCGTTTGGACTGCCGACCCCCACGAGTACCTTCATGCAACAGACGGTTGCGGCGACTGATTAAAAGCGTTGCCCGTCCGCACAGCTGTCGGCATAGCTGACGGCGCGGCCGTCGTGATCTCGGATTCGATGTCGGTCACGACAACGTTTTTTAAGCGGCCGGTCGGAGGCCCGATATGGACGACGACACCCCCGACGCCGATCCCGAATCATCGCCCGGGGACGGCGACCAGCCGGCCGCCGATGCTGATCAATCGGCTGTTGATCCCGATCGATCGGTCGATGACGACGCCCGATCGGTTGAGAATGCTCAATCGGTTGATCCCGCTCAATCGGTCGGTGACGACCAACCGGCGTCACCCGACGGGGAGACGGCCGTTCCGGATGATGTCCGCAAATACGAGCGGTTCACGAAGATGGATGGCGCACAGTACGACCGTGTCAACGAGTTCCTGCGGGATCGAACCTACATCACCGCCCGCGAGTGGGCGATCGCGCGGCTCTGTGCGGATTTCCGCACCGAAACCGGCGTCGAGATGACAAAGATCGGCGAGAACCTCCCGGAGTTGGTTCCCTTCATGACCGATACCTACACCCCACAGGCGGTCAATCAGGCGCGGTCATCCTTCGAGGAGAAGGTGACACAGGCGGGGGCGACGTTCCTCTATGGGGCGATGTCCGGCTTTTTTACGGCCGACGAACTCGACGATGTGATGTATGAGGTCACCGAGATCGCCAAGTTTCTCTTGGAGGTCGAAGGCGTCGATCTCGCCGTCGCCGACGAGCTGAACGCCGAGGAGCGGATCTCCTCGGTGATGCGGGATGTCCGCCAGCAGAGTGCGGAACTCCGGAGTGAGGAAGTTGAGTGTCCAAACTGCGGTCACACTCACACCCCCGAGTCCTCTGAGTAAGGGGTGGTGATCACGCTAAGCAAGGTTTATTGATCACGGTATGTGCTAAGCTGGTGAGCTTCGACCGTAGCCGACAGTTTAATACTAATGTTAATTGGTTATAATATATGGCCAGCAATGCGTCCGTCGATGTCCCGGCCGATCAACCTCAGCCCGAGCAGACGGATATCATCCTGGTCGACGAGGATACCGAACAGGAGATCGGCGCTGTGTCAGGCTGTTCGCCGCCGATTCCTGCCGTTGGCGACCTCGTCAGCCTTCAGAACTTCCAGTTTGACGAGGCCAGCGACACCACGCGGCCCCGCGGCGAACAGGACATGAGCTTCCGCGTCGTCGACCGTGCGATCCACTACTCGATCGTCGATGCCGAGAGCGACGACGAGGGGCTTACCACCGAGGTGCTCCTCTATGTCGTCTCGAAAGAGGAGTGGGCTGTTCGCCGACAGCGCGGCAACTGATCGAGACAGGTCGGGTTGCCTCTCGCTGCCGTCGCTTGCCGGCAGCACCGCTATGCTGTGGTCGTCGTCCGATCGGTGGTAGTCGAACCGTTTTTGTGGCTGGTTAGCCAGGGTGGTGTATCTACCGCAAGGGTCATCTCGGTGTTTCACTGCTTGTGTTTGCGCCGGTGGGCTACTGGCTTGTGACCGTGGGTGAACCTGAAACGGCACTACTGACGGGGACGGTGATGTGCTGGCTCACCATGCTGCCGGATATCGACCACCGGCTCCCGGTGATCGAACATCGGGGTGTGACCCATTCGCTGTTGTTTGCGGCTCTTGTTGGCGGCCTGTTTGGCGCGGTCGGAACCGTCCTTGCCGGTGTGTTCAGCGTTGCTGGGATGGGGCTCGGCGTCTTCGGGTTTCTGCTCGGTGTCCTCGTTGTCGGTGCGCATCTCGTCGGCGACGCGCTCACACCCGCGGGTGTCCCCTTGTTGTGGCCGTTGCCACGGAGCTATTCGCTATCGGTGACGCGGGCCGACAACACGGTTGCGAACTACGCGTTCTTCGTCAGCGGGATCGTTGTGACCGGCGGATGGCTCGTTGCTGTCGGGCTTGGCTGAGAAACTGTCGGCAGACGCGGACGGTGCCATCAAAAACACCGCGCGTGACCGTGTGGCACCTCTCAGCCCCGATGTTCGTCGATCCAAGCGGCGAGGTCGTCGCCGCCGACGAAGCCATCGGCGCGTCGTGCGACGGGAGCACCGTCGACAAAGAGGACAAAGAGCGGTACACTCCGCACGTCAAATCGGTCGATAAGCGGCGGATCATCGCGGGGATTGATTGTTCCGATCGGGATTGCACGCCCACGGGCGAGGTTGCTGAGGACGGGCTCCATGCTTTGACAGATGCCACAGCCATCGGTGTAGAACTCCACGAGCGCGACGCTCGTCTCCGAGACGAACGTATCGAGTTCAGTCTCACTCCCAATGTGTGTGACGCGGTTTTCCGGAGGGGTTTCCCCACGAGAGTGCTCGGTCATACTCCTCATACAACGTGTATGCCTATAACGATCGTGCGTAGATCAACGCTCCCTCCGCCTGTAGCCCCACGTGAGGCTGTGATCGAGGTGACATTTCGTTGATGAGAATGTGATAACGGGGATATATACAATAGTAGGGTGTACGCTCTGTTACTACAGGGAGATGAGCGCCGTCGGCAACTCCAGCGATTTCACAGCCAGTTTCCAGACACGATTTTACTCCAACGCCATCAGGCGGTCGGACATCCAGAACGGTGTCTGTGAAGTCGACGGCGACGGCATCTCGCTTCGGGCAGGCAGTCAGGCCATAGATATTTCTCTCGATGACGTGCGGGATATCACCCTCGGATCCCCACCCGAGAAACTCGGCGACGAGCTTGATCAGGTGTTCGGGATTAAATTCACGCCCGGAGGAAGCCCGCGTGTCTGTTTTATCGAGTACGATCCGGAGTACGCCGACGTATTTGAGTATCACCTGTTCGCGGAGATCATCAACGGAACCGATGGGCTTGCTGAACTGGGCGCCCAGAAGGGTGGTCAACAGACTGATGCAGACACAAAGCGGGTCGAGGTCGCAATCGAACCCGAGCGCGTGGTCTTCGAGACGGAGACAACGGAAACCAAAACGGTCGCCCTTGGTGAGATCGTGAATATCAAATCCGGGAAACGAACCATCGGTGAGGCAAAACGCGATGCGATCAAGGTCGATTATATGAAGTCTCAGACGCGGATCACCAGCTATCTAAGCCTTATCGAGACGCGGCTGCAACATCTGTTCAACCGATATCTCCGGACGGAGTACGCCGAACTCGAAGCGGAGATCGATGAGACGGATGTGAGTGAAGCCGAAACCCAGCTCGTCGTCGGCTACTACACCACCCAGAATATCAAACAAACCATGCACGCGCTCACCGATGGAAATACGAGTGAGTTTGAGTCACTCTATGAGCAGGCGATGGATCATGGATTGGTGACCCATCCCGACGAGGGCGTGGGGCTGACACAGAAGGGAAAGATGCTGGCGAATACGGAACTTGAGACGGTGAACACCTAACCGACGATTCCACGTCCCGGATCGACGTTGCTGACGACAGGTGACCAACGCTGGTATCGACACTCCCGAGATCGCACCGCCTCTCTCAGCTGTTCGCAGCCGCGCGCGAGAACGGTTCCACCCGGACTGAGGAGAGTGTACTCACCGACTATTATTACAGTTGATAACCTGCGCCGAATGTATTTATATCTCCTCTCCAAAGCTGTGAGTGTCGCTATATTAGAAGGCGACACCCCCTGAACAGGTGTGGAAGTCTCCCCTGGCTTCCGAGTCTTCGAGAGAACGCGACATTGACCCCCTTGAACCCGCTACCCCCACTGGCATGGTGGTAGCACTGCAATCCACTTTTCACGCCGTCTGATGACATCGATCCGGTAGTTCGATCTCATTCGGTAATCGCCACCGAAACGCGTTCGGCCACCCGGTGATCGGCGATGGTATCCCCAAGCTATATTGACCCCGCGACACAACCATTGCAGTGACCGCCCTGTTCCGGGTGGTCATACTTGACCCCGCCTTCCCCACTGCTGCCGGCCGGACTTTTCTTCCGGCCGGCGGTGGTTTCGTCGGGGTGGTTGGGAAGTGTGTTTCTTTGCTTGTCACTCTGATACCGCCGACGAGAGCATCCAGAACAGCGCCGAACGTGACACCAGCCGTGGCTTGAAGCCGGACTCGCGTTGTGTGATCCGGCGGATCTCATGGACGACCCCGATGTTAATACGTTTGGTCGTGCAATCAGTTACCAATGGTCAACGTGAGGCGACTCGTCGTGGATCTGTTGAAACCACACGATCCGGATGTCGTCGTGTTCGCTGAATCGGTCGCCGGCTGTGAGGGTGTTGCCGGTGTCAACGCCGTTCTGCTGGAGACTGACAAGGAGGTTCAAAACCTGAAGCTGACCATCGAGGGGGAATCGATCCCGGTTGACGTCGTCCACGAAACTGTCGAGGATCTCGGCGGGACGATCCACTCGATCGACGAGGTGGTCTGTGGAGAGCGCATCGTCGAAGAAAGCAAAACGCCACAGGACTGAGCCCTCATGGTTTCGCGTCTGAAACGCCTGCTGAGAGCGCTGGAGCGCGACGATGTCCGATCCATCTCACGGCGATACTTCATCTCGAACGGGTTTGACGGCGCACTCACCAGCGTTGGCATCGCTGTCGGCTCGTATCTCTCGGGGGTTCCTGATGGGGTGACCGTCTTCAAGATCGGTATCGGAGCCGCGATCGGGCTTGGCACGTCCGGTGTCTGGAGTGTCTGGGAGATCGAGCGCGCCGAAAAGCGAGCCGAACTCACGCGCATCGAGCACGCGATGTTGACCGACCTCACCGAGACACAGATTCAGCGAGAAAAGGCCGGTGCCCGGCAGGTGAACGCGCTGATGAGCGGGATCGGCCCGGTTATCGGTGTCGTGTTCCCGATGATCCCGTTCCTCTTCGAAGGAACACTCCTCGGCCTGCGTGATGCGACGCTCGTCTCGCTCGGCGTTGCTGTCTCCATTCTGTTCGTCTTCGGTGCGTATCTCGCCGAGATCTCTAAGCAAAATTGGATCGTTGCCGGTGCCCGGATGGGCCTGGCTGGTATCGTCGTTGCACTCCTGAACATCCTCCTTCCCGGCTGAGTATGACCTGGCACGATCGATCGCTCGATGGCGTATTCGAGGCTGTCGACAGCGACGCTAACGGGCTCTCGACCGAGGAGGCAACCCGCCGGATCGAGGAGTTCGGTGCCAACGAGATCACAAGCGAAGAAGGCCGGGGGATCTTCGAGGTTTTGCTCTCGCAGTTCACCAACGGCCTGGTGCTCGTTCTCGTGGGTGCGGTGATCCTGTCTATCGCCGTCGGGCACATCTTTGACGCCATCCTCATCACGGTCATCTTGCTTGCCAACGGCGCTTTCGGATTCGTCCAGGAGTACCGCGCCGAACGGAGCCTCGAAGCACTTCGAAAACTGGCCGCTCCGAGCGTGACCGTCTACCGCGACGGGACGAGACAAGATGTTGACATCACTGAACTTGTTCCGGGAGATCTACTGGTGCTCGAACAGGGTGATGCGATCCCAGCTGATGCTCGGATCGTCGAGTCGGCGAGCCTGCAGGTTGACGAAGCACCTCTGACCGGCGAGAGCGTCCCCGTCGAGAAGTCCACGGGTGAGCTTGACAGCGAGACCCAGCTGGCCGAGCGCGAGAACATGGTTTACCGGGGGACGACCGTCACCCGGGGCCGGGGCGAGGCGGTCGTCGTCGAAACCGGCATGGCCACGGAGATGGGAACCATTGCGACCGAACTTGCGGCCGCCGAGACGCGCCAGACGCCACTCCAGCGCGACCTGGATCGGCTCGGGCGACGGATCGGGATCGGCGTCCTCGTCCTCTCAGCGCTCGTGGTTCCTTTCCTGGTATTTCGTGGCACCGGGCTGTTGTCCGCGGCACTCACGGCCATCTCGCTAGCCGTCGCCGCGATCCCGGAGGGGTTGCCCGCGGTCGTCACGCTGACACTGGCACTCGGCGTCCAGCAAATGGCTGATGAGAACGCGCTGGTTCGAACCCTCCCGGCCGTCGAGTCACTGGGTTCTGTGGATGTCGTCTGTACGGACAAGACCGGAACGCTCACCGAGGGGCAGATGGGCGTCGCTCGCCTCTGGGTTCACGACGAGGTGATCGACGAGGCGTTTGACCCAAATGATGATCGCGTCGGTACCCTCCTTCGAATCGGGGCGCTGTGTAACGATGCCGATGACGAGCGCGGCGAACCGACCGAGCAAGCATTGCGTCAGGCCGCTGTCGAGGCAGGCATCGATGTCGACACACTCCGGGAGGACACCCCCCGCGAGGACGAGGTGCCTTTCACCTCGGATCGCAAGCGGATGGCGACCGTTCACGCCGACCGCATCCGCCTCAAGGGTGCTCCCGAGGTCATCTTGGCGCGGTCGACACGCGTTTTGACCGCTGACGGTGTCGTCGCGTTAGACGACGCGACGCGCAACCGGATTCGAGAGCAGGTCGAAACGTTCGCCGACGACGCGTTGCGCGTCCTCGCGTTCGCCGACAAGCCGACCGACGACGGCAGCGACCCCGAGGAGAATCTGGTGTTTGTTGGGCTGCAAGGGCTCATCGACCCGGCCCGGCCGGAGGTCGCCGACGCCATCGCCGAAACCCACCTCGCGGGGATCGACGTGAAGATGATCACGGGCGACAATCGTCGAACTGCCCAAGCCATCGGACGCGAGGTCGGCATCGAATCCGATGTGCTGACCGGCTCCGAGTTAGCGGCGATGGACGACGCCGAACTGCGCGAGCGCGTCGAAGACGTGGATATCTACGCTCGGGCGACGCCCAGTCACAAGGTGCGTATCCTGCGTGCATTACAGGACGATGGGCGAACCGTTGCGATGACGGGCGATGGCGTCAACGACGCACCCGCCCTCAAAAACGCCGACGTTGGTATCGCCATGGGCGTCCGCGGCACGGATGTCGCCAAGCAGGCCAGCGACATCATCCTCCTTGATGACAACTACGCAACGATCAAGAACGCCATCCGGCGTGGGCGAACCATCTTTGACAACGTGTGGAAGTTCGTCGCCTACCTCCTGTCAGCCAATCTCGCGGAGGTGCTACTCGTGTTCGTTGCATCGCTCTTTGGGTATCTCATTCTTCCTGCTGTCCAGCTACTCTGGATCAACCTACTAACCGACGGGCTTCCGGCACTCGCACTCGGGGCCGACTCCGCCTCCGGCGACGCGATGCGCCGGGAACCTCGTGAATCCACCAGCGGCATCATCGATCGATCGATGACGATGCTGATCGGCGGTATCGGGCTGACAACCACCGTTGTCCTCCTCGGCGTGATGGTTCTCACGCTCGACGGCGCACCCGCAGTGACGCCATACACGATGACGATGGTGTTCACCGGGTTTGTCGTCTTTGAGTTCGCCAAGCTGTACGTGGTGCGTTGGTCTCGGGGGACGCCGCCGCTTACGAACGGCTGGCTCGCGGGAGCTGTCCTTGTCTCGTTCGTCTTACAGCTGTCGGTGCTGTACACGCCACTGAACCAGTACTTCGGGACGGTGCCGCTGGGCATCGATGATTGGACATATCTTTTCGCTGCGCTCGCGGTCGCAATCCCTGGATTCCTCGGTGTTGCGTGGTACGTCCGGCGGTCGACCCGTGAACACAGGATCACCCGAGATCGACCAAGCGACGAGGTCACGCGGGATCGATCAAACGACACGGCAGGTCGCAAAGCGGACGACGAACGGTCGAGCGGGACGACTGAGGCTGATCAAGATGCTCGTTGAACTCGGCCTGTTTGTCATCGGCCTCGCGTCTCTTGTGTTCGGTGCGGATCGCGCCGTGACAGCAGCCGGGGATCTCGCGCTCTACTATGGTGTCTCACCGTTTTTTATCGGCGTGACGCTCATCTCGGTCGGCACATCGCTCCCGGAGATGGTCACGTCGGTTTATGCCGCCTACTACGGTGCTGGCGACCTTGTCGTGGGAAACATCGTCGGCTCGGAGACCGCACAGATCACGCTTGCTGTCGCTATCGTCGCGTTTATCGCCCCGTTTGTCGCCGAGCGACGCAACGTCCTCGTCTACGGTTCAGCGATGCTCTTGGCGATGATCATCATGCTCCTCACGCTCGACGACGGGGTCATCGGTCGGTCGGAGGGATTCCTGATGATGTTGGCCTACGTCCAGTTCATTTACACGCTCTACGCGAACGAAGGTGGCGAGGAGATCGCCGAGGAGGTCATCGAGAAGATCAAAACACCTCGGGCGACGGTTCCGTGGATCGTCGGCGGACTTTTCCTTGTTGTCGTCGGGGGTCAGCTCACGGTCACGAACGGCGTCGCAATCGCCCGCTTAGTCGGTATTCCGGCGTACCTCGTTGGCTTACTCACAGGGCTCGGAACGACGTTGCCGGAGATCGTCGTTGCCGGGATCGCCGCTCATGAGGGGCGGGGCGGTATCTCCGTTGGCTCGATACTCGGCAGCAACATCACCGATCCTGTCTTCTCGCTTGGCGTCGGGGCGCTATTCTTCGATGTTGTCATCGAGGACATCGCGGCACTCCAGGGCTCGCTCACCTACATGTTCGTCGTCTCTGTGATCGTGTTGGCGTTGTTCTACTGGCGGCGCGGGATCGACCGTCGCGCAGCTGTTGTCTGTCTCCTGCTGTATTTTCCCTCCTTTTTCGTGTTCTAAGACGATCGTCTCGGACGTTCTACGCCGACCGTCTGGAGGACTGTCTCTCGGCTTTCACCAATTGGATCGCCTAGCACGTACCTCACCGGTTGGATCGCCCAGCACGTACGCAAACGCTCCGCCGACCGCGCCTTGTTGAACGATCTCTTCCGGAATGAATTCAGATTCAGGATCGGAAACATCCGTCTATATCCCGCCGTCTCGTGGATGTTGATCGTTCAAAAACTGAATGGGCGCTGCAGGATTTGAACCCGCGACAACTTGGTCCGAAGCCAAGCACTCTGTCCAAGCTGAGCTAAGCGCCCGCACTGCTCTCTTCCGATGCTCGAATAATAAGGGCGTCGGTCTCCCTATCGGACTCATGCCCCGCGCCCACCGGAACCACCCCCTTTATTCGTCGCCGTTGACCACCGAGTCCTATGGTGTCGGTCAGGGCTCCCGTCGAACTCACCCGCCCCGGCAACGCCGTCGCCGCCGGCGTGCTCACCTTCACGGGCGCGTTCGTCAGTGGTGGCGTCGCCGCCGCGCCGGCTGCTGTCGCCGCGGCCGTCATCGCTACCGTCGCCGCAACCGGCGGCGGCAACGCGATCAACGACTACTTCGACCGCGCGATCGACGCGGTTAACCAACCCGACCGGCCGATCCCGCGCGGCGCGATCTCCGCCCGTGGCGCGCTCGCGGTGAGCGTCGCGCTGTTCGCCGTCGCCACCGTCGCCGCGCTGACCCTGCCGCTCATCGCTATCGGGATCGCCGTCGTCAATCTCCTCGCGCTTGTCGCCTACACTGAGTGGTTCAAAGGTCGACCCGCCGTTGGCAACGCACTCGTCGCCTACCTCACGGGCAGCGCGTTTCTCTTCGGCGGCGCGGCCGTCGGCGACCCGCTCGGCGCGGGCGTGTTGTTCCTGCTGGCCGCCGTCGCCACGCTCACCCGCGAGATCGTCAAAGACGTCGAGGACATCGACGGCGACCGACAGGAAGGCCTGCGCACACTCCCTATCGTCATCGGGCGAACCCCCGCGTTGTGGGCCGGAATCGTCGTCCTGTTGCCGGCCGTGGCCGCGAGCGCGGTGCCATATCTTGACGGCACGTTCGGGCTGAGCTACCTGCTCGTCGTTGTCCCGGCTGACGCGGTGATGCTGTGGGCCGCCAGCCGCTCGTTCAGCGATCCGACTGCCAGCCAGCGGTGGCTCAAACGCGGGATGTTTCTGGCCACCGCCGCGTTCGTGGTCGGACGGGCGGCGGTCGTTTTCGGCTGATCACCAACAGGATTCGTTGACAACGGTATCACAACCGCCGGTGGCTCTTTGCCTTGCCGCGTCGTTAGCTATCGTATGCCACTGACCGATGACGACGACATCCGCGACGTGCTCGCCCTCGACTCGATTGCCGTCGTCGGCTGCTCGACGACGCCCGGCAAAGCCGCCCATGAGATTCCGAGATACCTCCAGCAACAGGGCTATGAGATCCACCCAGTCAACCCCTACGCCGAGACGGTTTTAGATCGCCCGGCGGTCGACTCACTTGGCGAAGTCGACGCCGAGATCGACGTTGTCGACGTGTTCCGGCCGAGCGATGAGGTCGCCGGCATCGTCGATGACGCGGTCGCTCGCCACGAGGGAAGGGGTGATATCGACGTGATCTGGCTCCAACTCGGTATCACCGACAGCGAGGCGCTCACCGAGGCCGAAGCCGTCGGTTTGTGGACGGTGCAGGATCGCTGTCTGAAAGTCGAACACGAGCGGTTGATCGCCGACTAGGGTCGCAGACAAGAGCCGGTCGCTCAATCGCCGCTACTGGGTATCGCTGCTGTCGGTGCTGTCGTCGTTGCCGCCGTCGCCATCTTTGCTATCCGTGCTGTCGTCGTTGCCGCTGTCGCCATCTTTGCTATCCGTGCTGTCGTCGCTGCCATCGTCGCTTTCATCGCTGCCGTCGGCTTTCTCAACAGCGATTTCTTCGTTTTCGGTTGCGTCGCCGTTGCTGTCGCCCCCGATATCGGCGTCGTCGACGACGGCGTCGATATCGACATCAAGTTCCTCGCCGATCGCTTCCAGAATCACGCGCTGTTCGGCGATCTCGGTCTCCAGTGTATCGACCTTCCCACCCGTGTCCTCGACCGTTCGTTTGGTTGATTCGACCTCCTTGCGAAGCGCGTTGAGCCGACGATACATCTTCTCGGCGGTGTCGGCGACCGTCTGGATCTTTTTTGCCGTACTTCCGAGTCCCATACCGGGTAGTCGGCGGCCCGCGTTGTGTGCGTTGCGGTCTCGCAGCGTGGAGTCGGCTCGCCCGAGCGTTTTTCGTCCTGCCGCTTCGACGGGGTGTATGGACGAGCCGCAGATTCTGCTGACCAACGACGACGGCATCGACAGCGTCGGTTTTCGCGCCCTCTATGAGGGGTTGTCGAC
>Ga0209946_1000747_pt1 | contig 13397 bp, 10 predicted proteins | sample SalPon2_A_H2O_MG_FD_185704 | JGI IMG/M metagenome (GOLD analysis project Ga0209946, IMG submission 185704) | Salt pond water microbial communities from South San Francisco under conditions of wetland restoration - Salt Pond MetaG R2_A_H2O_MG... | ecosystem: Environmental > Aquatic > Non-marine... | reverse complement strand
TGACCCCCGCCGCCGGGGTGGTGACGTTGCTGCCGACCCCCGGCGGACTGGGCAGCACCGAGATCGGGCTGACGGCGGCGATCGCCGTGCTCGTAACTGCGCCACCGGCGGTGGTCGCGGCCGGCGTCATCGTCTTCCGGGTCGTGACTTACTGGCTGGTCGTCGCCGCCGGGGGGCTGGCCTCGCTGTATCTCTCGACGACCGTCTGGCACGCACTGGACTGAGAACTGTTTTGCGTGCACCGACAAAGAGGAGAGTATGAGTGAGCGCCGCGCAGTCGCGCTGTTCGTCGTCCTCGCCGTCGTCTGGGGGACCGCGTTCGTGGCGATAAAGGCCGGACTGGCGGCACTGCCACCCGTGCTGTTCGCGGCTGTCCGGTACGACATCGCGGCCGTCTTGATGCTCGGTTACGCGGCGCTTTCGAGTGATTACTGGCTGCCCCGGACACGCGCTGACTGGCTCACGCTCCTCGTCGAGGGGACCCTCATCATCGCACTGTACAACGCCTTCCTCTTTGTCGGCCAGCAGGGCGTCACGAGCGGCGTCGCGGCGATTCTCATCGGCGTCAGCCCCATCCTCTCGACCGGCTTCGCACGGCTCTTTCTTCCCTCGGAACGGCTGACTGCGCTCGGTTCGCTCGGTCTGGTCGTCGGCTTTCTCGGGGTGGTCCTCGTGGCCCGTCCGACGCCGGCGGCTTTGGGCGGGGGGTCGGCCCTCCCGTCGGCGCTGGTCGTCCTCGCCGCGGCCGCCGTCGCGCTCGGGAGCGTGCTGGTCCAGCGACTCGACAGCGACATCTCATCTGCGGGGATGGTCGCGTGGTCGACCGCGCTGGGTGCCGTCCTGCTCCACGGTATCAGCGCCGGGCTGGTCGGCGAGTCGGTGGGGGCAGTCGACGTCACACCGCGCAGCGTGGTCGCGGTGTTGTATCTGGCAATCTTCGCGAGTGCGGTCGGCTACGTCGTCTACTTCGACTTGCTCGCCCGCGTCGGGGCCATCGAGATTAACCTCGTCTCCTATGCCGTTCCCGTTGTCGCCGCACTCGCTGGCTGGCTCGTTCTCGACGAACGGCTCGGTGCCCTGGATGTCGTCGGGTTTTGCTGTATCTTCACCGGCTTCTTGCTGTTGAAACGGCGGGCCGTGCTCGCAGAACTGGCTCCTGTCGTGGCTCACGTCGGGCGACGGTAGCCGATTCAGCTGGCGGTCCTCGGATTTATCACAAAAGAATATAATTCTTGGCGCGTCTCAACTAGTCTATGCACCAGACCGTCGTCGAGATGTTGGCTCGAAACGCCGAGCACGCGGCCAAACCCGACGCGCGCTTCGACGACATCCAGAACACCCAGTTTCCGGACGCGGTCACAATCTGCTGTTCGGACTCGCGGGTCCTGCAAGACGACATGTGGGGCAACGACGTCCCCGGCGAGATATTCACCGTCGGGAACATCGGCAACCGGGTCACCCAGCCGACGAGTATGGGCCACATCGTCTCTGGGGACGTGATGTTCCCGCTCTGGAACACGGATACGAAAGTCGCCGTCGTCGTCGGCCACACGGGCTGTGGCGCCGTCACGACCGCGTTCCAGTATCTCACCGAGGACGTCATCCAGCCCCGCGGGGTGAAATACTGCCTGGAGCAACTGAAACCACACCTCAAGGAGGCGCTGTCTGTCCTCCCCGCCGAGGAGCTCTCGGACGTGGCCGCTATCAACCACCTCGTCGAGTACAACGTCGACCACCAGGTGAGCCGCCTTGTCGACAGCGAGGACGTCCCCGATGACGTGATCGTCGTCGGGGCGGTGTACGACTTCCAGGACGTGTACTCGGACCAGCGCGGGACGGTCCACGTCATCAACGTCGACGGGGAGACCGACGTGGCGACGCTGCGCGACGAGAACCCGGATATCGCGGACCGAATCGGCCGCCTCTGGGAGTACAGTCGGACCCTGACCGCGGAACAAACTTGAGGGCGGCTACCCGAGAGGACGTATGAAAATCCGTGGGGACCGCGAGTGTCAGTCCTGTGGGCTCCGGTGGTCGTACTACGACACCGGGACCGTCGCCTGTCCGGAGTGTGGGAGCGTCAAGAGCGTCGGCGTCGACGACCGGACCGAACACACCGATGCGCCGGTCGAGCTAGATCTGACGCCACTGCGAAACCGGGTCGACGAGGTCACGACCGCCGAACTGGCTCGGGAGGTCGCGGAGACCTGCCGGGAGTACACCCGCAAACGGGGGTTCATCGACACCGGGACGCTGAAACCCCTAGACGAGACGTACGTCGCCGCGGCGGAACTCGGCGCCGTGGCCGCGGCGTTCGCCAGGCGGGCCCGCCCGAGCGACGCGGCGGAGCTGTACCTCCTCGATTTGCTCGGCGGCGCGGACCGAGGCGAGCGCCCGGGACAGGAGGCCGTCCCGGACGAGTTCCGGGCCGAGTTCGGCCTGGCGATGGCCGACGCCGTCGACAGCTACCAGCGGGACGTCCGAAGCTACCTCGACGACGAACCGGACGAGTTCGCTCGGCAACTCTCCGGGCGCATCCGCGACCACCGCAAGCGCGTCGAGGCGCTGGACGGCGACGTCGACCCCGCCGACGCGAACCGACTCATGCACGCCGCCCGCGACCTGGGGCGGTACATCGGCGGTGACGAGACCGCCGCCGTCACCGCGGACAACTGGCTCGCGGGGCTCGAGCGGGACAAAACCTAGCGGCCGTCGAAAGCCCGTATTACTCCTGGGTCGTGTCAGGGTCCGTTGCCTCGCCGGGCTCCAGGTCGGCGGTGGTCTGCTCGGTCGCGGCCTCGGCGGCCTCGGTCTCGACCGGCGTCGCACCCCCGCGGTCGGAGTAGTTCGGTCGCCCCTCGCTGTTGCGAGGCATCTGTGAGAGGAGCATCTGTCGGACGTCCCCCTTCGATTCGAACGTGTCTTCGCCCATATACTCGAACACGTCTTCGACTGCGATGGGATCGGCGTTCGTCCGCCCGAGCATGCGGTCGCCGTGCCGGTCGACGAACTCCTCGGCGGTGATCGGATAGGAGAGGTCGTCGAGCAATGGGTTGATAGCCGTGAAGTCGACGCCCTCGACGTGTGCAGGGTCGTCCATAGCAGGCTTACGGCGACATGCGTGGCCAGTCTGGGGCCTGCAGCCGCAAGCCGGTTATCAATCTCAGGGCAGGTCGACAGACACGTCGTGTTGCAGTCCCGTTGCTTTGACCGTGTTGTACAGCAACATCGCGCGGGTCATCGGGCCGACGCCGCCGGGGACTGGGGTGATGGCACCGGCTTTCTCTTTCGCGCTCTCGAAGGCCACGTCACCGACCAGTTCGTACCCCTTGTCGGTGTCCGCGTCCACGCGGTTGATACCCACGTCGATCACCGTCGCGCCTTCTTTGACCATCTCGCCGTCGATCATCTCCGGGACGCCGGCCGCGGCGACGAGGATGTCCGCGTTCCGGGTCTTCTCGGCGAGGTCTTCGGTCCGGGAGTGACACACCGTCGTCGTCGCGTTGCCGCCCGGCGCCTTCTGGATGAACAGGTTCGCCATCGGCTTGCCGACGATGTCCGAGCGGCCGACCACGACGGCCTCTTTGCCCTCCGTGTCGACGCCGGCGGACTCGATGAGCTTCTGGACCCCGTGGGGCGTACAGGGTTTGTACCGGGCGTCGCCAGCCACGAGCCGGCCGACGTTTTCGGGGTGGAAGCCGTCGACGTCTTTCCGGGGGTCGATGGCCCGCAGCACCTGCCGGTCGGAGACGTGGTCGGGGACCGGCATCTGGACGAGGATGCCGTTGACGTTCTCGTCGGCGTTGAGGTCGTCGACGGTGTCGTACAGCTTTTGGGCGTCGGCTTCGGGGTCGATTTCGATGTCCAGGGCCTCGATACCGACCTCCTCGCAGTCGGACTGTTTCATCGAGACGTACGTCTCGCTCGCGGGGTCGTCGCTCATCAGCACCGTCGCCAGTGTCGGCGTGTGGCCCGCGTCGGCCAGCTGGTCGATGGCCGTCGCGAGGTCGTCCCGTATCGACTGGGCGACCGCGTTGCCGTCGATTATCTCTGTCATACCTGAACGGGGACGCTCCCGGGGCAAAAGCGTCACTATACCCCCGCGGACGCGGCAGGCCGTGACACGGACGTCGCCGTCGGGGACTCGCCACCGGTCGCGTCCCGGCGTCTCTCCCGGACCAGTCACGGATCGACTGCGCCCCGAACGCTGAACGACCCACTTGCGACGATCGCGCGACCACGTCGCTGTTGAGGAGAATCCGTCTGGCCGGCGTGTCCGGACGCGGAGCGGACGGGATGGCAAGAAAAGCGGGCGCCGGTGGTGAACCAGATACGGCGGCGCAGTCCGGCGTTTTCCCTGGAGGCATGTATAAACGACCGGGACCTGCAAGGCCCAGCATTGTATACGCCGACTGACACAACCTGACTGTGTTCGAATATATGGATTCGATCTCACTGGTGGGTGACTGCGTATGACTGAGCCATCTTCGCAGGGCGGCCCGAATATCGTCCTGTTCGTCATGGACACGATGCGGGCCGCCGAGACAGTACCCGCTGACCCCGACCTGACCCCGAACCTCGCGGCGCTGGCCGAGTCCGGCGCCGAGTACACCAACGCGTTCACCACGGCGCCCTGGACGCTGCCCTCGCACGTGTCGCTGTTCACCGGGACCTATCCGTCGAAACACGGCGCTCACGCGGAGCACACCTCTTTCGACGGGTCCCTACCGACCATCGTGGACGCGTTCGCCGACAGCGGCTACGACACGGCCGGCGTGAGCAACAACGTCTGGATAACCGACGAGTTCGGCGTCACAGACGGGTTCGACGTGTTCCGCGACGACTCCGAGCGGACCGACGCCTGGAGCGGCGCCGGCTCCTGGGGCCACCGGGCCACCAACACTGTCCGACGGAGCCGGTTCGGCGGGCCCGTCTTCGAGCGCCTCCGCAGGCTCGTGACGAGTCCCAACAGCCGGGACAACGGCGCTAAGACGACGGTCGACTGGGTGGCCGACTGGCTGGACGGACGCGATTCGGACGACCCGTTTTTCCTGTTTGCCAACTGTATCGAGCCACATCTGGAGTACCGCCCGCCGCCGTCGTACGCCCGCGAGTTCCTCCCCGAGGGGTGGAGCTACGACCGCGCGATGTCGCTGCGACAGGACCCGCGCGAGTTCGACGTCGGCGAGTTCGACTACACCGACGAGGAGTGGGGCGTCGTCCGGGCGCTGTACAGGGCCGAAGTCGCCTACCTCGACGCCCAGATCGGACGGCTTCGGACGGTGCTGGAGGCGGCCGGGGAGTGGGACGACACGGTGTTCGTCGCAGTGAGCGACCACGGCGAGAACGTCGGTGAACACGGGTTTCTGGGCCACCAGTACAGCCTGTACGACACGGTGTTGCACGTCCCGCTTATCATCGCTGGCGGCGAGTTCTCGGATTCAAGCGTCCGTGAGGACCGCCTCGTGCAGACGGCGGACCTGGCCCCGACGCTGCTCGACGCCGCGGGTATCGAGGCCCCCGAGCTACGCGGCGCGTCGCAAGCGCTCTCGTTCCACCCGACCGACGGCAGGGGGCCTCGCTCGCAGGTCATCGCGGAGTACATGCGCCCACAGCCACCGATAGCGGTGCTGGAAGAGAAGTTCGACGACATCCCCGAGCGCCTCTATGAGTACCAGCGCAGCCTTCGGACCGTCCGGACGGACGCGTACAAATACGTCCGGGCCGCCGACGGGACCGAGTGGCTCTACGACCTCCGCGGCGACCCCGGTGAGTGTCACGACATCTCGGCTGCGAGCCCCCGTCGGACAGCCGAACTGGCCGCCTCGCTCGACGAGTGGCTTGGGAGTTTCGACGCGGCCGAAGCCGACGGGAGCGTGGACATCTCCGACGCGACCGAAGACCGACTCGCCGATCTCGGCTACCTCTGATGGCCGATAGCGCCCGACCGAACGTCCTCCTGCTCCTGACCGACCAGGAGCGCCACGACCTCGTCGACCCCGACGGCGTTCCCGTCGAGACCGAGGCAATCGACGGACTGGCCGCCGAGGGCGTTCGCTTCAGTCACGCCTTCACCCCGATCAGCATCTGCAGTAGCGCCCGCGCGTCGCTGTTGACCGGGCTGTACCCCCACAATCACGGGATACTCAACAACGTCCACGAACCGGACGCCGTCCGGACGGACCTCGCCGAAACAACCCCGACGTTCGGAACGGCGCTCCGAGAGGCGGGCTACCGGACCGCCTACGTCGGGAAGTGGCACGTCGGCCGCCACGAAACGCCCGAGGACTTCGGCTTCGACTACGCCGGCGGGAGCGACGACCACCACGACGCCCACCTGACCTCCGGGCTGGACGACTACCAGCGCGACCACGGCGTCGATCCCGAGGAAATCGAGCCACGTGACCCGGTGTACGCCGACTTTGCCGATTCGCGGGACCTGCTCGGGGGCACGCTGCCGATTCCGCCCGAAGCGACCCGGTCGGCGTTCAACGCCGAGCTGACGCTCACGCGGCTGGAACACCTCGCGAGCGCCGACGAACCGTTCTTCCATCGCGTCGACTTCCAGGGGCCACACCACCCGTATCTGGTTCCGGAGCCCTACGCCTCGATGTACGACCCGGACGAACTCGCTCACTGGCCCTCCGATGCGGAGACCTTCGACGGGAAACCGCAGGTGCAGGCCAATTATCGGACGTATCGCGGTGTCGACGAGCTCGACCGCGGGGACTGGGACCAGTTGCGGGCGCTGTACATGGGTTTCATGCACCACATCGACGATCAGATCGGCCGCATCCTGGCGAAACTCGACGAGCTGGGCGTCGCCGATGACACGCTCGTCGTCCACGCCTCGGACCACGGCGATTTCACCGGCGGCCACCGCCAGTGGAACAAGGGGCCGTTCATGTACGACGACACCTACCGCATCCCGCTGGTCGTCGCCGGTCCCGGCGTCGCGGGCGGTGGCCGCGTCTGTGACGACCTCGTCTCGCTCATGGACCTGATGCCGACGTTCCTGGAGGCCGCCGACGCGCCTGTCCCCGAGGACCTCGACGCACGGAGCCTGTGGCCGCTGCTGGGCGACGAGGACACCGCGAGCGGCCGCGACGCCGCCTTCGGCGAGTACCACGGCGACGAGATGGGCTTTTACTCCCAGCGGATGGTACGTACGAAACGCTACAAGTACGTCTTCAACGCGCCGGACATCGACGAGCTCTACGACCTCCGGTCGGACCCCAACGAGCTACAGAATCTCGTCGACCACCCCGACTACCGGGACGTCCGCACCCGGCTTCGCGACCGGCTCGCCGAGTGGATGGAGACCACCGACGACCCGATTGCGCAGTTCAGCAGCAGACATCTGGAGAGCGAGTGAGAGCCCCGGTGGGAGTCGCCAGCTAGCGAGAGGGAAAGCCGCACCGCAGAACCGGACCGCCGTTACTCGTACAGCGGGTACTCGTCGGTGAATTCGTCGACGCGCTCGCTGACCTCGGCGACCACGTCGTCGTCGTGGGGCGCCTCGACGACCTGGTAGATGAGGTCTGCGACCTCGCGACAGTCGTCCTCGTCGAAGCCACGTGTCGTCAGTGCGGGCGTGCCGGCGCGGATGCCCGAGGGGTTAAACGCCGAGCGCGTCTCGCCGGGGACCGTGTTGGCGTTGAGGACGATACCGGCGTCTTCGAGGGCGGTCTCGACGTCCTTGCCGGTCGTGTCGGGGTGAGACGGACGGAGGTCGACGAGAACGAGGTGGTTGTCGGTGCCGTCGGAGACCAGATCGAGGCCGTGTTCTTTCAGGCGGTCGCCGAGCGCGATGGCGTTGTCGACGGTCTGCTGGGCGTACTCCTCGAATGCCGGGTCGAGGGCTTCCTCGAATCCGACGGCTTTGCCGGCGACGTTGTGCATCAGCGGACCGCCCTGGGAACCCGGGAAGACGGCGGCGTCGATGTCGTCGGCGTACTCCTCGTCGCACATGATGATCCCGCCGCGGCCGGCACGGATGGTCTTGTGCGTCGACCCCGTCACGAAGTCGGCGACGCCGACCGGCGATTCGTGAACGCCGGCGGCGACGAGCCCGGTGATGTGAGCGATGTCGGCGAGGTGGTAGGCGTCGACGGCGTCGGCGGCCTCCTGGATGCGACCGAAGTCCACCTCGCGCGGGTACGCGGAGTAGCCCGAGACGATGATGTCCGGCTCGAACGCCTCGGCGTGCTCGCGGAGGCCCTCGTAGTCGACGTAGCCCGTCTCCTCGTCGACCTCGTACTGTTCGACCTCGTACACCTGGCCGGCGAAGTTCGCGGGGTGACCGTGTGAGAGGTGGCCGCCGTGGGTCAGGTCGAGCGAGAGAATCTTGTCGCCGGGTTCCAGCACACCGAGGTAGACGCCCATGTTGGCCTGTGAGCCCGAGTGGGGCTGGACGTTGACGTGGTCGGCGCCCCACAGCTCCTTGGCTCGGTCGATGGCCAGCTGTTCGACGTCGTTGGCGAAGTCACAGCCGCCGTAGTAGCGCTCGCCGGGGTAGCCCTCGGCGTACTTGTTTGTGAGTTCGGAGCTCTGGGCTTCCATGACCGCCTCCGAAACGTGGTTCTCGCTCGCAATCATCGCCAGCGTGTCGTTCTGGCGAGCCCGCTCGCCTTCGAGTGCGTCTGCGACTGCAGGGTCCGTCTCGCGGACGGTGTCATAGCTCATGTGGAAGGGTCAGGACGCGCCCGTCAATAATCTACCCTTTGTCAGCGGGCGTGTGAGCATCTGTCAGGTGCGCGCGCGTGGTCGGGTGAGCAGACGTGTCAGATTGAAATGCTTTCATAGTTATCAGTATGTATATAATGCATAAGCCCACAGTATCCAGCACATGGCCTCTTGGGGGGTGGCAGAGACGGGTGCGGAGCTCGGGAGCCCAGCAGACACTTCTGGGCATAGCCGCTCGGGAGTATCGACGGTGCTGGCGCAACTGGACGACCGACGGGAGTGTCGGGCGGAGATGATCCCCAGGGCGACGACGAACTGCGTCCGCGGGGAGACCACTCGCCTCAGGGTCCCCGGGACCGAACCGACGGTGGCAGCCCTTGACTGTGACGCCCAGTATACGCTGACCAGCGCCTCGGAACTGCCGGACGGCGCCTACCTGCTCTCGGTCACCGTTCAGACCTCGGGCGCGCACGGGAGCAGTCCCCTCGCGGCACAGCAGGGGCGCGTTCACATCCGGTTCAGCGGCCCGGCGTCGTTGCGCCCCAGCGAGGGCGGCACGGTGCTATCGCTGTGGGACTCACAGCAGGTCGCCGTCGGCGTCGACGAGTCGACATCCATCGGTCCGGCACACGTTCAGGTGGCCGAAACGCCCGAGGGGCTGGCGACCGGCCTCTCACACCTGAGCGCGTCCCACCACACGCTCAGTCCGTCTCTCTCCCATCCGGGCCAGCGCGGCCACCCCCCGCTGTTGACGACCGGTGCGGACACCTCCGTTCCGACGGAGTTGGCCAAGCAGAAACCCGAGACCGGCATCGAACTGCGGGCGCCGGCCTGTGTCGAGTCGCTGTTCGTCCTCGCGCCGCTCGCGTACTATCTGGGCGCCGACGTGACAGTCGGTGACCGGACGCGGGCGGTCCTCACCGCCGAGGGGACCGACGTCCACCACGAGTTCGCCCCGTTCCCCGAGTTCCAGGACGAAGTGGGGTCGATGGTTCAGCGGCTGTTCTACCTCGACTGTCTGGTCCGACGGATAAACCCCGAATCTGACCCCGCGCTACTGGAGCGGTGTTCACTGGACCCGGAGACCGTTCGGTCGCTGACACCGGCCGGGCGTCTGGAGCGGTATCTGTCGACGCCGACGGCAGCCGTCGACGAGGCGGTGCCGGAGTGGCACCTCTCGACACACACGCAACCGTCGCTCGAACGCGCTCGCTGTCTCCCCTTCCTGCTGGATAAGCTCTCGCTCATCAACCTCTCGAACGGCTCGGAACTGGAGCGGCGCGACCTCCTGGAGAAGACGCTCTCGGACTCGTACACTCGCGGCGCTGCCAAGCCGACCGCGATCGTCGAGCCGAACGGCGGCGTGGGCCACGTCCACGGCTGGCTGGCCCCCGGCACGCCCATCGACGCGTTCAAAACGACGCCCTCGGCCTACGAGAACCGCTATCGCTACCGGAAAAAAGAGACCGACCGGCTCCAGCTCTCGGTCGTGTTGAACGACATGGAGATGTCCGACGAGCGCCACGCCGTCTCCGAGATATACCGGGCGGCAGACCTCCCGATGGACGTCACCGTCTCCGACCAGCTGACGACGGCCGACCTCGCCGGGGTGTTCGAGTCCGAGAACGATTTCGTCCACTTCATCGGTCACTGCGAGGAGGACGGACTCTGCTGTCCGGACGGGACTCTCTCGATGGACTCGCTGTCAGAGTCGCGCACCCGGACGTTCTTCCTGAACGCCTGTGGCTCCTACCAGCAGGGGCTGGACCTCATCGAGAACGGCTCGGTGGCCGGGGCCGTCACGTTCGCAGACGTCCTCGACAGCCACGCGGCGATGGTCGGCACCGCCTTCGCCAAGCTGCTCTCGCATGGGTTCAGCATCCAGCGCGCGCTCCAACTGGCTCGCCGGCGCATCATGATGAGCAAGGATTACGTCGTCGTCGGCGACGGGACTTACGCGCTGCTCCCGGGGCCGACGGATCCGGTGGTGGCGATGGTGAGCGAGACAGGTAACAGCTACAACCTCACCTTCGAAGTGATGACTCCGCAGGGAGCCGGCGAGAGCTACGACCTCCCTATCGACGGTGAGATGGCGCTCAACGGGACGGTGACCGAACGCACCGTCTCCGCGACCACCCTCGTCGACACGCTGGCGTCGAACTCGTTTCCGGTCATCTTCGAGGACGACTTTCACTGGTCCGAGGACCTCGCTGCGAAACTGGACACCGGGTTTTGACCAGTTACGTACCAGCTAGCTGCAACGTACTTCCTATCGAATCCTCGTGTTCAGCAGTTGTTATTATCAGGAGTACTGCCATAATATTGGTATCTAATAGATATATTTGTACTGATTTGATTGTCGATATGACAACGCCAGCCGAGAAATCAATGATAATCGGCCGATGAAATTAAATGTTTATCCCGTCAACAGACTCAGTAGGACAATGAGTACTACCCTGCTGCAAGACGACATCGGGTCAATGTTGTCGTCGGTGTTCGAGGATGCTGAGGCGCCAATCTACGTCGTGAATCCGTCACAGGAGACCATCTCCTCGCTGATGACGACGCTAGACCGACAGGACGCCGGGGCCGAGGTCCGACTGCTCGCGGACGAGCGGACCCTGAAAGACGTAATGGACGACTTCCTGGTCGCGAGTACGGCCGCCGACCTCGTCGAAGCGGGCACCCTCTCGATGCGACTCCTCGAGACGGTCCCGAACCACTCCGTCGCCGTCACGGCCGACGGCGTCTACGCGCTCGTGACAATCGGCGACGTCGTCGGCGGTCTCGGCACCGACGACGACGCGTTCGTCGACGACGCGGAGGCCTACTACGAGAGCACCTGGGAGAGCGCCGAGGAGTACTCGCTCCGAACGCCCGCCATCTCGCGGGTCCGGTCGACGCTGGAGTCCGAGATCGGCGACGAGACCGCCGAGGACTTCGACAGCGTGCTCGGCTCGCTGGCGACCGCTCGCGGCGACGGTGACGGGCTCGACGAAGTGACGATCAGCCTGCTCGTGGCGGCGCGCAACAACGAGCTGTTGTACGACATCAGCAAGTGGGGCGAGGACGTCGGCCTGGCGAGCAAGGCGACGTTCTCGCGGACCAAGACGAAACTGGAGGACATGGGCCTCATCGACACGGAGAAGGTCCCCATCGACGTGGGTCGGCCGCGACTGCGCCTGATGCTCGGCGACGAGCGCCTCGAAGACGCCGACGGCGACGAGCTGGCCACCGTGGCCCAGAGCCTGCTGGCGGCCTAGGTTTTTCTCCCCCTGTCGTCTCTGTGGGGCCATGACCACTGTCGAAGTCGTCGGGAACGGCCCGGCGGTCGAGTCTCTCGTTGCGGCGCTCTCGGACAGCCCCACAACCGTGGATCGGGCCGACGAGCCGCTCGTGAGTTCGGTCGACCTCTCGGTCGTCGTCGATCGGGTCTCCTCCGAGCTGTTCGGGACCGCCAGCGACCGCGCCCGTGAGCTGGGCGTCCCCTGGGTCGCCGTCGAACTCGGCGGCGTCGGCGGTGTCCCGGTCGCAGACGCGGCCGTCGCTGGATTCGGCCCCGAAACTGGCTGTTATGACTGTCTCACCGAACGCGTCCGGTCGAATCTGGACGACGAGCAAGCGCCCGCCGAGGCGCCAGGGAGCGGGACACAGCGGTTCGCCGGCGCGGTCGCCGGTCGCCGTATCGAGCAGGCCCTCGCGGGCGACGGGGCCCTCGCCGGCACGGTCGTGGAACTGCCGTACACCGAACGGCAGTTCCTCCCCGTACCCGGCTGTGACTGTGGCGGCGACCGGACGTGGACGCTCGGGGGAACTGACTCCGAGCGTGAAATGGACGCGCTTGCCAGAGCCGAGGGCGGGCTCGACGAGCGCGTCGGCATCGTCAGCGAGGTCGGCGAGGCCGAGTCCTTTCCGGCACCGTACTATCTGGCGACGGTCGCGAACACGGAGCGGTTCAGCGACGCGACCGCCTCTCAGCAGGCCGCTGGCGTCGCGTCCGACTGGGACACGGCCTTTATGAAGGCGCTGGGCGAGAGCTACGAACGCTACGCTGCGGGCGTCTACCGGACCGAGACGCTTCCCCAGGGACGGGCCGACCCGGTCGCTGACGGCCTCGCACCGACGGCGTTCGTTCGCCCGGACGACGGGCCAGTCGAGGACTCTCTGCGGTGGCTGCCGGCAACACACCTGGAAAGCGACACCGAAGTCGACGTGCCTGCCGAGACGGTGCTGTACCCGCCGCCGTCACGGGCGGTCAGACCGCCGGTGACGACGGGGCTGGGACTGGGCAGTACGGAGACGGCGGCGCTGCTCTCGGGGTTGTACGAGGTTATCGAACGCGACGCCGCCATGCTCGCGTGGTACTCGACGTACGACCCGCTGGAAGTCGTCGTCGAAGACGAGAGCTACGACCGGCTCCGCCGGCGCGCCCAGTCGGAGGGTCTGGAGGCGACGGCGGTGGTACTCACACAGGACGTCGACGTGCCCGTCGTCGCCGTGGCGCTGCGGGGCGACGACTGGCCCGAGTTCGCGCTGGGGTCGGCCGCGGGGCTGGACCCGACTGACGCCGCGACGGGGGCACTCGAAGAGGCGCTGCAGAACTGGCTCGAACTCCGCGGGATGGGTCGAGAGGGCGCCGGCGAGGCCGCGGGCGCCATCGGCCACTACGCCGGGCGGCCCGACGACGCCGCGTCGCTCGTGGACGCGGAGAC
>Ga0209946_1000743_pt1 | contig 13444 bp, 6 predicted proteins | sample SalPon2_A_H2O_MG_FD_185704 | JGI IMG/M metagenome (GOLD analysis project Ga0209946, IMG submission 185704) | Salt pond water microbial communities from South San Francisco under conditions of wetland restoration - Salt Pond MetaG R2_A_H2O_MG... | ecosystem: Environmental > Aquatic > Non-marine... | reverse complement strand
ATAATCGATAGCTCGACTCGATACCGAAGCGTTTCGAGTAGTGGTATCGAGCGTCTCGTGGTGAGTCGATGAACGGCGCGTCAGCGGCGTAGCCGTGACGCGCCACGCCGTTCTCGTCGTACTTCCCATTTAGGTACGTACAGTCGATGTAGACGGGAAACTCGACGGTCCAGCTGTGACCGTCGAGTTTCCCCGTCAGATCATGCTGAATGACGCGGCTCCATCCTTTCGAGAGTTCTTTCTGAATCGTCTCACCCCACCGGATGATCGGGATCACGTACGCGTAATCGTGCGCTTGAAGCAGCGTGAGGCACTTGCTGTCGTAGAATCCACGATCAAGGTAGACGGCCTTGACCTCGGCGTCAAGGCCGTCGAGCACACCGAGGAACTCAGCGAGGACGCTGCTGGCGGTATCGCCGTCTTCGAGACGGCGTACCGCCAGCGTGTAACGCTTGTTCTTCACACGCGCGTAGAGTGTGGCGTAGGCGTGGAACGCGGTGGTTCCACGCTTTGCGACCGAATGATAGAGGCCGTCTGTGTCGTCTTCGTCACCGTAGTAGGGCCGCAGGTGGAGGTCTGCGCAGACCTCCACCTGCTCGGGGAGCAGTTCATCAAGGTTCTTCCGCAGGAGCGTGTTAGCGACTCGTTCGAGCCGATCCGGCTCGAACTTCGTCCGGAGGTGGTAGAGGATCGTGTTCGCAGCGGGTGTGTTCTGGCTCGAAGCACAGAGCGTAGAGACAGAGGTCCCGTCGGCGCAAGCGCCGACGAGGACCTCGTAGATGTCCTCAGAAGTGATTTGAGCATTATTCGCTAAGGAGAGCGGAACTTCCTCGTCAAGGCGGTTGACGAGAAAGTTAAGAAGCTGGTCCTCATGGATCTCACCGTCTGCTTGCTGGGTCGTAGACACACCTTCAGCAAGCAGACGTTCTAACTAAGCGGCTTTGTGAAGTACTGAGTCTTGGAAGCTCTCGGTAATGAGCCCTACGTGATTATTCTAGGGGTAGGAGATGGGATCTCGGCAGCTACCCGTGATTTTGTAAATAATGATGCTATGAAACATGATCGAACATATCCTTTTGAGATCTATGTTGTAGACGTGGGAGCAGGGACAATCTTAGGAACAGAAAAGAAATATACACCATATCGGGGTGAAACACTCAAAAAGAACCACTTGAGCGAACCGCTTGATTAGAGGTTGCTTCTCAAACGATCCCCAAATAGGGTAGTCATACACCCCTGCCTTTCTTCGGCGAGTGATTTATCATATCACTAATTATTTCAACTACATGGCCAACGGCTCAAAAGCCGAATCAAATAAGATTACAGTACAACCAACCACTTACGCTAGCGTAGATGTCTTAGAAAAAGAATATACTAATGCGATCTCCAGAATAGAGCATCAGCACGAAATTCTGACTGAGTTCTCACGCGAGGGTATGAAGATGTTCCGTATCCTCATATTGTTTGTAGCGGTACCCGCGACAATAATTGGCGCTTTTTCTTTTGATACGCTCCTGACCCTCTCTGACTTTCTGCTCAGCTCGGACATAGCTGTTTCAGTCCCTCAGAATGGTGGTTTAACGAATCAAGATATTCTCGTTACGACGGGCACGTTCATTACACTCTCTGTTGGTCTCCATGTTTTAGCTGCCGGTCAGGAATTCAAGGGGATTAGGAACCAAACGAACCCTGATGATATTGATTTTGTAGTCGATCACAACATCTCGAAAGAATCATATCTCAGGATGAAGCTTAGGCTCCTTAAGAATCGGATTAAGGAGAATAGAAAGACTCTCAGCGTGGTCGAGTCGATTTTGGCAGTCGGAAAGTTACTTACATTAATCTCCGTTGTAGGTGTCGGTATCCTATTGTATAATATTGCTATTGGGAGACCGCTTTCCGTGTTCGTCCTCCTCGGCTTGATTATTATCGTAGCAGCTGCTTTGGTTAAATTCCCGAGTAGCTACCTAAGATCAGATACGTTCTTTAGTGATGATCAGCCCTACGATGATGAGATCATAGAGCTGAAAGAGTAGTCGACCATCGCCATACAAAGATAGATTCTATCTCCGTTTGTGATTCTATTAGGAGACTCCAAAACTCGTCTGTTATGGCTCGCGGGGCTCATCCCCGGTCGTGTTCTCGTGTAGGTCGATTTTATTTATACCAGTGCGGGTTTACACGAGTTTGCGAGAACCAGTACCTTTTCGACACTCTCCTCAGCGGTCGCGAACGACAAACACCGGTTTCTCTACCCTGTCCACGACGTGACCAGTTATTCGGCCGAGAATTCGTTCACGAAGTGACGGCTCAGACTCACCGACGATCAATACATCGTACTCTTGAGCAGTCGTGACGATCTTGTCTCCCGGTGAGTCCCCGCGGTCGACCTGCCAATTGACGCGGTCGGGGTCGATCCCGTTTTCCGCCAGTCGGTCACGGGCGCCTCTGAGGAGTAACTCACCGTGAGACGCGTCTCCATCTGACTCGGCAACGTTGTACAGCGTGGCCGTAACATCGCTCTGTCGCAGTAGATCGGTACTAAACGAGATGATTTTCTCAAGGTTCTCGTCGCCCCGCATCGGGACGAGCACACGAGAGAGTTCCTCGACGTACTCGCCGGGCGTGAGAACCGCATCGACATCATACTCGTCTGCGACGTGGTCAATCGTTTCATCTTTATCGTGCGTAAAGACCACGACGGACTCAACCTCGGCGCCTCGGTCGGTGAACTGAGAGACCGCGTCATCGATCGCGGCGGTTGCTTCCTCTTTGTGATTTGACCGAACTTGTTCCGGCGCCGCCTGATTCGGGACTAGATAGTAGCCGAGCACGACGATGTGGAGGGGCGCGAGCGTCTTGACCAGCGTCACCGGCAGATCCTCGGCCTCGGCAGCGTTGACTGGGATCAACACTGTCGAATCCTCGTCGCCTTTGTGTGAGTCAGGGTCAGTCATATGTTACCACAGATTCCCGCTTGGGTTAAATAGAAGGGACGTTCCGGCTTCTCGTCGTATCTACCCCGTAAGATATGTATTATCGGCCCGTAGTACCACGTAAGATAAAACGGTGAATGACACACATTTAGCTCCATATAACCGGGGCACCTCTCTGTTGGAGAGATGACGTGAGCGAGAGCCAACTCGATCGGACGCTCGGCTTTACTGAGGCGATGACGCTGGGCGGGGGAACGATGATCGGCGCTGGGATATTCATTTTGCCGGCGATTGCGGCCAAAGGTGCCGGTCCGGCGAGTTCGATCTCTTTTGGTATCGCAGGCTTTGTGGCATTGCTCGCTGCGCTTTCGTTAGCAGAACTAGCGACAGGTATGCCCATTTCGGGAGGCAGTTACCATTACGTCAACCGCGGACTTGGGGGCTTCTTTGGCAGTATCGTCGGGTGGGGGATGTGGACCGGCCTGATGTTCGCTAGCGCCTTCTATATGGTTGGCTTTGGGCAGTATATTATCGAATCAATCCCGTTCCTCAGCGGTCGTGCGCTGATCGTTTTGACTGGACTCTTAGGTCTCAGTCTCATCGTCGGGGTAAACTACTACGGTACCGAGGAGTCCAGCGGCGCGCAAAATATTATGATTGGCGTTGAGTTCGTGATTGTACTAATCTACACCGGGGTCGGACTCTTCTTTATCGAGACGGCAAATCTCGTCAGCTTCGCCCCGACCGGTCCCTCAGGTATTGTCGCCACGACTGGAGTCGTCTTCGTGACGTTCCTCGGATTCGAGATCATCGCGACTGTGGCCGGTGAAATCAAAGAGCCGGGCAAGCTCATTCCACTGACGATGGTGCTCTCGGTCGTTGGGGTAACGATCCTCTACATGGTCATCATGATCGTCTCGACTGGTATTATCCCGTATCAGGAGCTTGGTGGGTCGCTGGTTCCTGTCGCCGACGTCGCAGTCGTGTTCGCCGGATCGGTCGGTGTGGTTGCTATTGTCTTCGCAGCGGCTATCGCGGCTATTTCGAGCTCAAACTCCTCTATCTTGGCGGCCTCACGAGTACTGTTTGCGATGGGGCGAGACAACCTGATGAGCGACTGGCTGAACGAGACGCACGAGCGGTTCCACACGCCTCATAGAGCCGTCGTTGCGACCGGAGCGGTGACGGCGGGGTTAGTCGGTCTCGGGCTAGAGGTCGAGGCGATCGTCGCGCTGCTGGCCGAGGTGGCGAGTTTCAGCTTCCTCGTGACGTACGCGCTCGTCCACGTGGCATTGGTCACGTTCCGACGTGCCGATCCGCCGGAGTACGATCCCGATTTCGAGGTGCCCGGAATCCTGTATCCGGTCGTACCGGTTCTTGGTGTACTTTCGTCGGTGTTCGTCATCACACAGATGGCACAGATCGTCCAGTTTGTCGGTGTAGGAATCACCGGACTCGGAGGAATCTGGTACCTCGCATACGCTCGGACCAACGCGGTTGAAGAGGGATTGCTCCGCGACGCATTTGTTGGGCAGGACCCGACGTACAAAGTGCTCGTTCCGATTGTGAACCCGAGGACACAGCAGGGGCTCTTGGAACTCGCTGCGGCTAACGCATCGGCAAACGCGGAGAACGGATCGGTAGAAATAGTCGCACTCAACGTTCTTCAAGTGGCCGGTGACACGCAACAGAACGTTGAGGCCGACCGCCTTGACCATCAGCGTGAACTGCTGGAGGCGTCCCGCAGCATCGCAGAGAAGATGGATGTTCCCGTCCAGACTCGTGCCGTCGTGGGCCAAGATGTCGGTGAAACTATCCTCGAGATAATCGAGTCGGAAGGGGCTGACCACGCCCTGCTCGGCTGGCGTGGATCGTTCGGTCAAGGCGAGTACGCGTTTGGGCCAAACCTAGACAGCCTTCTCATGGAGTCCCCAGTGGATGTGACGCTGGCTAACTTCCAAGAACAGCCCATTGACGACGTAATAGCACTCGTCGGGGATGGGCCGAACACGCTGACGGCTGTACGTCGAGCAGCGGAGTTCGCGACGCTTAGCGACAAGGCGGAACGCCCGACGCTAGTTAATGTTCAGCCAACTGATGTGGCGGCGGGTAGTGACGCGACAGAGCACGGTGGGACCGCTATGGAGCAGGGTGAAGAAGCAATTGAGCGCGTTGCCCGACAGGTGGGTCTTAACCCTGGAGAGTACAATATATCGGTGCTCACCGGCGAAAACATCGAATCGACAGTTATTGACGTAATCAACAAAGGCGATCTAGTTTGTCTCGGGCTGTCCAATCGGTCGGATCTCCTGCGGGATCAATCCGGATCGATCGCAGAGCGGATCCATAATCAAGCGGCTTGTAATGTGGCGGTTGTGAGAGGAAATAGGGATGATATGGAGTCCAACCGACACGGCAACACATAGAATCTTGACTCTGTTGAAACCCTATTCTTCAGATATATTTTCGCCTGAAACAGCCGGCCGGTGAGAACTGCGAGTTGAACGGGATGACGCTTCAGTGAGTGTGCGGTCACGCTCATAAGGCCAACACCTACTCAACTTCTTCAAGAATAGATTCACCTGTCCCCTCTTGTGATTCCCACTCCCATTGGTCCTCAATTCGCACGCGTCCGTCGTTCAGTACCGTAATCTCGCCAATGGAATGGCCGGTCGCTGTTTCATCATTCTCGTTTATCTGCGCATATCGAATGTCCCACTGATTTCCTTTGAGAGTACCCACAAGATGGCCATCGATGATTTCTCCGCCCGAGTACTGCGCGTAGATTCGGTTACCGTCCTGCTCGAACCGGAATTCTGTGTCTCCACTCACTTCCCCTTGGTCGGCGTTCTCGACACCAACGAGCGTTCGACCGTCTAGTGAGATGTCATCGGCCATGGACACGTATTCACGCGGAAATTGGTAACTGTTCGCTTTGATCGATACGTGAACACCCTGTATTGAGCGATCTTGACCCAAGTGTAGGAACACCTCTATCACACCCTTGATCTTACTCTAGTTGGGCAATCAGCCGTAGTGCCACGTTTCGGGCTTGCGGCCCTTATTCCGACGTGTGGTCCACTGTTCCAGGCTTGTAACCGTCTCCTACAAGGTGCCCAGTTGAGTCGCTATCTTATATCGAGTCGATGTACCTGACGACCCATCGTTTTCGCTACTGGCGTTCGAGAACTTCAAGCGCCTTGTTGAGTCGTGAGATGTACTCGTCGGGTGGGAACCGCCACCAGACCTGTCCACTCATGTGAGCCAGCGGGAGTACGTGGGTGTCGATCGGTTCAGAAATCCGGTGGAGTGTCCCATGGATGGACATGATGCTCTCCGGATGGGCGTCGGTCTCCACGACGGGCTCGGGCGCGGTCGAGCGCCGCAACGCCGGCCACGCGTTGCCGCCGAAGGTGATCACAAGCTCCGGATCTAACGCTTGGAGTTCTCGTTCGAGGAGCTGCCGGTACGAGGCACGCTCGGCGGCAACTCCGAACCCGTCGACGCGGTATTTTACGACATCGCCGAGGTAGAAGTCCCGATAGAACTGCCCAGAGTCAACGTACTGGAGCCAGCCGTTCGGGAGCGAGATGAGATCGTGGCGGGCGAGCGTCTGCAAGAATCTTTCGGAGAAATCGGCGTTTCGTCCGGTTAGCCAGCTCTTTCCGAATTCGCGGTAGACACCTATCTGGTCGCGAGCGGAACACTTGCCCGCGAGCGGGTTGTGCGGCCGCAGTTCCGACAGGTGTCGCTCGTGGAGGTTACCGGGGTCCTGAACGAGGAGGACGATGTCCGGATCGTCGGTCTCCCAGTCGTAGTAGAACGTGTAGGAGAGCCGCCGACTGACCTCTTCTCTCGTGGGGAATCCGGCGTCCGAGAGGACTTCATCGACGCTATCGATGGCCGTCTCCTGTAGCTCTCGGAGCGTCGGCTCGGTCGGCTCGTCGATCTCCGAGAGGAGTTGCCGAGCGGTCGTTTCGTCCATTGGTATTGGGTGGTCTCTAGCGGACTAATTGATAGTTCGGATCGAGCGGGTCGTGAACTATCTGAACTCTACCACCTACGCTCTCCGTCAGGTGATCCAGTCTTAGTAATCGTTTTGCCACATATTTAATCGCGCTGGCATGTGGATTTGATATCAAATGAGCCAAGCGACGCTCGGGAGTGGTCCCTACCGGAACTCTAGTCCTTTCTCTAGCAACTATCTCGACGAACGAGTTACCGATCTTGACTGGTGGCTTGCGACTCCAAATTCGGGGGTATTTTGAGTACACCTGAAAATATGTAATTAGATTGAGTGACCTGACTTAATAATGAATTTGGGAAAACATATGACAAAATCAGTAGAGTTACCTTCCCTAGCAGAATCAAGCATAATAACACCACAGTCATAATAGCCATGACCATACAACACACTCAGAATCATAATAGAGACCAGCTTCAGGAGCTGTTACGAGACCTCTTCCAATTCGATGCTGCCGATCTCGACTTTGGGATCTACCGCATTCTGAATCAGCGCCGAGACCATATTGAACAGTTTATCGAAGAAGATCTTCTTGACGCTGTCGACAAAAGTCTCGAATCTTTGGCCGACGCGAAACGGGCCGAAATCGAAGAGGAACTAGAAGAGAAAGCCACAGAACTGCGGAAAGACTGGCCTGACGATGTTATCGATCCAGATGGGTCATTGAACGATGAGTACGCAGACATCGGTCAGAAAGATCTCGAAGAGTATCAAGAGCTCTGGGAGGCGCGAGAAGATGTTGCTGTCGCTGAAGAAACTGAATCCCGTATCTTCAACGACCTGTATCGGTTCTTCTCTCGGTACTACGAGGACGGAGACTTTCACACCAAGCGCCGTATCTCCTCGAAGGGCTCAAAATACTACGTCCCGTACAATGGAGAGGAGACATACTTCCACTGGGCAAACAACGACCAGTACTACGTCAAAACGGGTGAACACTTCACCGACTACCGGTTTGAGGCCAACGAGTGGACCGTTGAGTTCCGCTTAGAGGAGGCAGATGTGCCGCAGGACAACGTGAAGGGGGACAGCCGATATTTCGTGCTTGGCCGTGGTGACCCGGTTTTGACGGATCCTGACGAGCAGACGGTGACGATTCGCTTCCAGTACCGACAGATAACCGAAGACGAGGCAGACGACTACGTCAAGGCGTACAACGATGCGACGGGCGACGACCGAAGCTCCTTCGCGCACATGACGCCAGAGATGCGGTGTGATGCTCTCGAAGAAAGTATCTTGGGCCATGTCAATGACGTAAATGCTGAACGCATTCTTACCACCGAGAAGGACGGTGAAACCACCTCAACGGTGCTGAAAAGCCACCTCTCCCGATACGTATCGAAGAACTCCATGGACTACTTCGTCCACAAAGACCTCCAAGAGTTCCTAGAGGGCGAACTTGACTTTTTCCTCCAAAACGAGGTTCTCGACGTCGACGAACTAATCAAAGCGGATGACAGTTCGTCGCCACCGGTGCTTCGTGCCCGGACCGTGCGCGATATTGCGGAACGCATCATCTCGTTCCTCGCGCAAATAGAGGACTTCCAGAAGCGGCTCTTCGAAAAGAAGAAGTTCGTCGTCCAGACCGACTACATGGTCACGCTCGACCAGGTCCCTGACGACCTGTACGACGAGATTCTCGAAAACGACGAACAGCTTGAACAGTGGCGTGATGTTTACAACACTAATGAGTGGGATACAGATCTGAAGTGGCAGGGTGAGTTCGACCAGACGTTCTTGAACAATCACCCCTACGTGATGATTGACACTGCGCTGTTCGACGACGAGTTCAAACTGAAACTTCTGTCGTCCTTCGAGGATATCGAAGAGGTCATGGACGGCGTGCTGGTCAATAGTGAGAATTTCCAGGCGCTGAATCTTCTGATGGATAAGTATCGGGATGAGGTCGACTGTACGTATATTGACCCTCCGTACAACACGGGTGGACGCGACTTCCTTTACAAGGACAACTATCAGCATTCGTCGTGGCTTTCGATGATGGCGGACCGTATCCAGCTAAATAGAGCCTTCTTATCGGATACTGCCCTCTATTTCAGCACGATTGATTCTAATGAAGTTGCCAATTTGAGGAACATTTGCGACTCTATCTTCGGTAGCGAACATTTTCTGGCGGATATTGCATGGGAGAAGCGATATACACGAAACAACAAGGCCAATCTATTCTATTCCCTTAAAGACACTATTCTGACTTATCGATCTTCAGAAGATGTTGATGTTGTGCGTGAACCGAGGACAGAGAAGGCCACAGAAAATTACAAGAATCCAGATGATGACCCGCGTGGACCTTGGATAGACTCCTCATACGTCGCTCCAACATCCCAAGAGGAGAGGCCAAAGTGTGTTTATCCGATCCAGAATCCCAACACAGATGAAGAGATAACTCACCCATCAAATGCTTGGAAATTCAAGCCAGAAGTCCATGAACAGCACGTAGAAGAGGATCGACTCTATTGGGGAGAGGATGGATCATTTAAGTACCCAAGACTGAAGAATTTCCTGTCAGAGATGGATGACGGGATGGTTCCTACAGACTTGTGGAAATATGAAGAATCAGGGACTAACGACGAAGGAGGAAACCAAATCAAGAGTCTGTTTGGATACGAAGCATTTGACAATCCAAAGCCAACCCAGCTCATACGGCGAATGATTCAACATACCCCTAACCAAGCAAAGGGGAGTACTATACTAGATTTCTTTGCAGGGTCGGGAACAACTGCCCAAGCCGTCATAGAGGAAAACCAGACCGATAGCGGAAACAGGGATTATCTCCTTATGGAGATGGGAGAACACTTCGATAATGTTCTTCGCCCTCGAATTCAGAAATTTGCTTTTTCAGAGGAGTGGACAGAAGGTACGCCAGAAAATCGAGACGGCACCTCTCAACTCGTTAAATATCACCGCCTCGAATCATACGAGGACGCGCTCAACAACATCTCTCTGAGTGAACCCACTGGGCCCTTGGAGGATTACCTAGATGAAGAGGTAAATGACTACACTTCGGGATATATGCTCGACTTCGAATCACAAGGCAGCGCCTCCCTTCTTCCTGAGGGTACGTTCGACGAACCGTTCAGCTACGAGCTGAAAGTCGAGCAGAACGGAACAAGTCGAGAGCCAACGACCGTCGACTTCGTTGAGACGTTCCACTATCTCATTGGAGCCGACGTTCGACAGTACTGGCACGAGACGCATCAGGATCGAAAATACGTTGTGACTGAGTGTGAGGTCGACACCGAATCGGGTATTGAAACAATCCTCACAGCATGGCGACGGACGGAGGACATTGACTACGAAGAGGAGAAGGAATGGTTTGACAACGAGTTCGAGAGCGAATCATACGACCGCGTCTACGTGAACGGCGAGAGCCAAATAGCGCAGGCGGAACCGCTCGAAATCACGTTCCGAGAGAAGATGGAGGAGAGTCCTAATGTCGCGTAGTGCACTTGAGAAGCTACGGAAGCGAATGGCACTAACTGCCTACTTCCGTGATGCCTTCGGCGTCAACGACCCCAACGACCCAAACTCAGTCCGCCAGTACTACGAGGAACTAGACAACCAGGAAGAAGGGTACGACGACGAAGGGCGTAGCGACGTCTATCGGTTTGTCTCGTTCAAATCCGATAGTGAGGTTTTGACCCCGGAACAGCTGCTTCAGTACGATGAGAACGTCAGAACGCACACCGAAGCACTCAACAAACGGCGATCAGACCCAATCACGCTGAAGCCGTTCCAGGTACTGGCGAGTCTGATGACAGAAGCGTATCTCGATAGAGTGGTGAACGATCGAGAAGCGTTTCTGGCCAACCTCAATGAATTTGTCAGCGAGCAGAACGAGCAAAAGGGACGGATCAAGTTCCCCGAGTTCGACGACAGCGACCTCGATAAACTGGCGTTCTGGATGGCAACGGGCAGTGGGAAGACACTGCTCATGCACATTAACTACTACCAGTATCTTGACTACGTCGAGGACTCGGACGACATGCCTGAGAACATCCTCCTCGTCACACCGAATGAGGGGCTCTCAGAGCAGCACATCGAAGACCTACGCAAGAGCAGCATTCCGTGTCACCACTTCAATGCGGACACGATTGAACTGCAAGGTGCCGGCGAAAATCCAGTCAAGGTCATCGAGATCCACAAGTTGGTCGAAGAGAAGGATGGCGAGGGTCTTAGCGTAGAGGTAGAATCATTTGGTCACAACAATCTGGTTTTCGTCGATGAAGGCCACAAGGGCTCTGGAAAGGGCCAAACGTGGCGAAAGCTTCGCGAGAGTCTCGCCGAAGACGGGTTTACTTTCGAGTACAGTGCGACGTTCGGACAGGCACTTTCGAAGGCAAGCGTTGATGTTGAGGAAGAATACGGGAAGTCGATCCTCTTCGACTATTCGTATCCCCGATTCTACGATGACGGATACGGGAAGGACTATCATATTGTGAATCTGGAGAGTGAGGTCGATACCGACCTCCGTGATCGGTATCTACTCGCGAATCTCCTCACCTACTACGAACAGATCTACGTGTTCAACCAGGACCCTGAGACAGTCCGTAACACGTACAATATCAAATTCCCGCTCTTGGTCTTCATCGGCCACAGGGTAAACGCCGCGACACAATCCGAGGTCGGCAAAAACGAGGACCGGACCCTCACTGATGTCGAGAAGTCGTTGAACTTCATAGCGAAAGTTCTCAGAAACGAGGACAATTGGGTGCCGGAGGCTATTGATCGTGTTCTTCAGAAGGACGCCGGGTTGGTCGATGACGATAAAATCGACCCGTTTGGTGATGCGCTTGAAGCGCTCCGCGACACCAATCTCGACGGCGGGGATATCTACGATCAGCTACTGGAGGAGATGTTCCATGTTCGTGCGTCATCTGGCTTGGATCTCGTCAATATTGAGAATGCAGACGGGGAGATCGGTCTTCGAGCGAGCGGGACAGATGATTACTTTGGTGTGATTAATATCGGTGGGGACCAGGTGTTTCTCGACCGAATCGAAGGTTCGTACGACGACATTACCGTCGAATCGGACCAATTCAAGAAGTCGCTCTTCAGCTCAATCAACAAGCGTGACTCACCGATTAATGTCCTCATGGGATCGCGCAAGTTTATCGAAGGATGGGACTCTTGGCGTGTTTCCACGATGGGTCTAATGAACTTCGGGAAAGGCAAGGGTCCTCAGGTCATTCAGCTCTTCGGGAGAGGAGTTCGACTTCTGGGAAGAAACCGAACGCTCAAACGGTCTTCGGAACTTGAAGTCGACCCACCATCGAACTTTCCGCTTCTGGAGACGCTGAACGTCTTCGGTGTCCGTGCCGATTACATGGCGCAGTTCCGAGACTATCTTTCCGATGAGGGGATCGACACGGATCCGCGTGAAGTCGTAGAGATCGAGACTCAAACTCAGGACCATTTCCAGAACCAGGGATTGTTAGTTGTACGACCGGAAGTTGATTCTGAGTACGTCGACGAGGTCAACCTCGAACTCGAAGCAACGGGCGATATCACCCCCGAGATTGACATCATGCCCCAAGTTGGTGTATTGTCGTCTCGTGATGAATCCGCGAACGAGGTTGACGAGAAAGAGCCTCGGACAATCCCAGAGGAGTATCTCGACCTACTGGACTGGCACGAGATCTACCGAAAGGTCTGGCAGTTCCGCAAAGAAAAGGGATACCAGAATCTCGTCTGTGAGAAGAGAATACTACAAAAGATTCTCTCCAACGAGTATTATACGCTGTACTGCCCGGAGTCAATGCTTGAGGTTGAGCACGTTGACGACCTTGAGCAGATACAGCAGATTGCCGTAATGATTCTTCGAAAACATATCAAGGAGTTCTATTCTGAACGACAGAGCAATTGGGAACAGAGCCAGCTGTCCTACGTCCCGATGGACGATGAGCTAACTCGCGAGCAAGGGAACTTCTTCGAAAAGTACACCCTCTCGGTTAAAACGAGCGCTGAGGACTTCCTGAATGAACTACAAGAAGCGGTCGAAGACGACTCGTTGTATACAAATGCTGACGGGAAACCCAATCGAGTTCATTTCGACCGCCACCTGTATCTCCCGCTTATCGCTGAGGAGACGAACATTAACGAGGAAGATATCGACTACTCGCCACCGCCCCTGAACAAAGGCGAGAAGCGGCTCGTGACGAATCTAAAGAGCTATTTCCAATCCGACGACGGTCAGAGAGTCCTCGATTCGTGGGAAGTGTATCTTCTCAGAAATCAATCTCGGGGGAAAGGTGTCGGGTTGCTCAGCGATGGGAATCGATTCTTCCCCGACTTCATCATGTGGTTGCAGAATGAGGACGCCCAGCATATCGTCTTCTTGGAGCCGCACGGAATGGTTCGGGAAGGGGAGCCACTCGAAGACCACCGCGTCAAGTTCTACAATGGGATTGAATCGTACGAGGATGAACTGGCAGAGCGAACGGGTAAAGACCACGTCTCACTCCACTCG
>Ga0209946_1000741_pt1 | contig 13461 bp, 13 predicted proteins | sample SalPon2_A_H2O_MG_FD_185704 | JGI IMG/M metagenome (GOLD analysis project Ga0209946, IMG submission 185704) | Salt pond water microbial communities from South San Francisco under conditions of wetland restoration - Salt Pond MetaG R2_A_H2O_MG... | ecosystem: Environmental > Aquatic > Non-marine... | reverse complement strand
TCGGGGGCCGACGTCGAACGATCCTGACCGCGCGGGTCTCGTGTCGTGCGGTTGCCGCTTTGCACCCTCGCCCGATGCAGCCGAGGTGTGCTCAGGCCACCTCTCGTTTCGATGCTCTGTGCCACGTATTCGACATCGTATCGATTTCGGCTTGTAAGAGATCCCTCACCCAATATTGAGATCTCCAGTGCCAGTTCCGTCCTCGTCCCACTCCAACTCGAACTCGAGTTCTATCTCCGCTGATCCCCCGGACTTCGACGTTTCGCGTTCGACCTCGACCTCGAACTCAACGCGTCTCGGGGGAGTGAGTGCCACCGACTCGGTACCGGATTCGAGAGTGAATTCCTCACCGGAGTCCAAGTGGTCTGCGACCGTTCGAAGGTACTGTGCAACTTCACCTGTGTCCATGTTCCGTTCGAATTTGAACAGTGTTTCTTCGGGCATTCCTCGACATACGATGAACAGGCTATTAACTGTGAGTACCTATATGATCCGTGCCACAGTTGACGCATCTATCTAAGGGCGTCAAATTCGTCAAAAATCGCTTTTTTGGACAGGCTCAGCACAGCCTTTCAATTGAGTGGCATGAAGAATCCCCCCGCCTCCACGCCAGTTGAACTAGTGGTCTGCTTTGGGGTTCTGTATAGAGAGGTCGGATACGCGCTCGAAAGCGCCGTCAGCAGTCACCAACTCCGCATCGTGGTGTCGAGCAATGCCTGCGATGAGAACATCTGGGGCGCCGAGCGGTTGGCCACGATCAATTGACTTCCTCCCCGCCCTGAAGGGTGAGGATTCCTCCGTGGGTAATCCAACCAGTTGATTACCCCGGCTGTGAACTTGCGGGTTCGCTGACGCTGGGTTGGTCAAGCGACCACGACTGTTCCCCAAACTCGGCGGGTATCCAATCGTGGTCGTTCCACTGCCAGTACGCTCCATCCGTGGGTGCGTCCCTGTCGCGTCCAGCAGACAGGGCAGCAGGCCGAGCCATCGACCCAACTTCAGACTGCAGCAGATTCCACGCCCCTACCACATCACTATGCGCTTCCAAATTGCACTCGTGACAGCGGAACGCGTCACTGTCACGGTGAACGTTCTCCAAACCACACTCTGGACACTCACTACTCGAGTCCACCTCACTCACGTCCTCGACGATGATACCAACATCCCCGAGTGTGAGTGTTATTCTGTCCGTGAGTTGTCCGTGACTCCAGAACGCGTGTATCTTCTCGTTCACCGTAGACGACCAGTGCGTGGACAACACGTCAGTCAAGTCACCGATATATACCGTATCAACGTTCCGTTCGAGCAGCCATTCAGCGGCGTGCTTGACGGCAGCGTCTCGACTGTGGTCACGCTTTCGCATCCGCTCAGCGTACATGCGTTGAATCCGCTGACTCGAATACTGCCCGTCGGGGAGTTCCGATTGCAACTCAGCGATACGTCTCGAGTAGTGCTGGAACTGTTCGAATTCCGGACGAGCGTGGTAGACAGCAGTGTCTCCCGTGCTGGTGACGATGGCAAGAGTGTTGTTCGCTCCTACGTCGATAGCGGCTGAGTGCGTCGTGTTCTCGGGGGTGAGTGTGTGAGTGAATGCATCCAGTCGCTGTTTTTGAATGTTTTCTGGTCGAATGCGAACTGGATGCTTGACACGAAACACGTCAGCCGTTTCGTCGTAGATGAGTTCTAGCCTGCTATCGTCACCGTTCCACTGCGGGTTGCCACGGACTTCGAGTGTGACACGTTCTTGATACTCGAAATCGTAGTCGTCTTCGAGCACGTTTCCGACGCCGAACTCGAGCGTACTTTTGTCTTCGTCCCAATCAAACTCGTATAGGTCGTTGCGGACAAGGCCGTGGAGGTCGTACCCGTCGTCTCGGTTCCCCCAGTATCCGGGTGGACTGGGTTTCTCCGTGACTGACGGATTGTTGGAGTTGTACTTGTTGAGGAGTTGGAAGAACGAACGCCATGCTTCGCTGTTTTTCCGAGCGACTTGTTGACACGCTGCTTTGCCGAGGACGGGTGCGTACTCGTCGTACAGGTCGTCGTATTCCGCCTCCCAGACGTCTTCGCCGTTGGCGAAGTATGCTTGTCGGCGTCGGTACGTGATTTGGTTCCACAAGGGGGCGTGGGCGACCAGCCACTCGAACAAGCATTCTCGATACCGCTCGCTAGCGGGGTGAGCGGTGTACTCGTTCGTCCGCTGCGGTCGGTCGCTCACTATAGTATAGTTACATTTAAGTGATACTAAACGTTTGGATTGCAAGCGGGCTGTGCTATGGTGAATGTTTAGAAACTGTCTGATTCATCCCCGCCCTGAAGGGCTGTCTCTTACCCACAAATCAAGTCGCTGCCGAGATCGATGAGCTCGGCTGAAAATACCGATATCTACAGATGTAAGACCCTCGTGGAACGATTTTCCCGACCTCGTTCATTGGCATTTAGTACCTCCCCACCGCCGATATCACCGCCCGAATCGCTCCTCATCTCGATCTACCGAGTTTAGATCGGGGCCGAAAGCGTCTGAAACGCCCGTCTGGGCCTCGATGAACTTATGGGTAAGAGACAGCCCTGAAGGGCGGGGCTTTCTCCTTGAGTCCCCGTAACTCGCCTCGGATCGTTGCAGCCTCTTCGGCAGCGTCGTAGTCGAAGTCAACGGTCTGGAACCCACTGAGGCCACTCCGGACGCGTGACGGTGTCCGTCCTTCGCCGGTTCGGAACGCCGGCGTGAGTGCTTCGAACCAGACGATCGTCGGGAGGAGGACGTCGTCGTCGGAACCGAAGCCAGAGAGAAAGACCCTCCTGTATTCGGCACTGGCGAGATAGTCGTTGACGAAGTTGTTATCCAGACAAACCGTCGCCATGCTGGGCCCACTCCTGTCGTGCTCGCTCGCGCTCTTGTTTCATCTGCTCGGGAAGGTCTGTATCCGCAAGTGCGCCGAACCCCTGCAGATACGGGTTCTCTGTCTCCTCGTCGGACTCGATGCGCCACCAGAGCACGACCCGGCCAGATTTACGACGTGCGACGAGGCCACGCTCGACGAGCTCGTTCAGTCGATTTCGAGCCACCTCACGTGAACAATCGAGGACGTCGACGACGTCGGAGGTCGTTATGGTCGGCCCCTCGACCGAATCGAAGACACCGAGGACATCCTCGGGCGTCACGTCCGCCAGATATCGCCCCTCGTTATCACGCTCCCGGGCGGGAGCGTCCTCGTCACTAGGGAGCGTCTTCAAAACCTTATTGATGGTACGGGAGTCTTCGTTTCGGACGCTCAGCGCACGCTGGTCCCCTCTAGTTACCCTGTTACCGGGGTGGTGTACACGTCACCCTATGCGCTGGCTCAACTCTTCGGATACGTTATAACGCAGTCGTAGCAGATCCACTTCTCCTGACTGCCTTCTGTGGTCACGTCCATCTGATTCCCACAGGAGGGACATTTCTTTGCCATATCTCCAGAGTTGGCCATTCCTTGCTAAAATTTGTCGGCGGTAGCGTTTATGACAGGCGGGGATCGAATACTGCCCCCAATAAGTGTGGGGAATATGTGGGGATTGCCCGAAAGCACGCATTCTAGGGCCTCTACTGGCGATACAACTAAGCGGAGCTAACGAGTGTAGAGTGTGAGGCTGACTAGAGCCTCACGCGCATTTGGTGAAATGCAATGAATAGTAGCCACACTTCCGATAAGAAGTTATCGGGAACTCAAAACGAGACGACAGAACCGAACACGACAGATGCGACCGCTCTCACGCGGCCGACCGACACGCCATCCCCAGCCTTCCGGGCCGACCGGGAGCACAGCGAGCGTGCCGACTCCGTTGACGACCGCTCCGCATTGGTGCGGGCACTCTCGGGATTGCTGCACGCGCTCGTTCAGGACGACACCGAGTCGTCGACGAGCACCGCGACCGACGGGACGGCCCCCGAGTCGACGGGATACACCGAACGGACCGCCTCGAAAGGCGAGTACGGCTCCCGAACGGAACCCGTCGACGGCGTCTACGGCCACACCGCTGACGGCGACCCTGTGGTTGCCCCGACCGGGCGACTCGCTGCCAGCCGGATCGACGCCAACTGGACGCCCGGCGACACGCTCTACGATCCCGACAGGGCTGGAGCCATCACCGCGGCGACCGGAACGAACGCCAGTTTTCTGTTCGCCGAGCAATCCGGTGACCAGCAGACGACGTTCGCGATCACGTACGACCACACGGCGGGCCCGACGCTCGTCGACCCGAGTGGTGAGCGTATGATCGGCGTTGCGAGCGGCCTCGAGCCGATGACGCCCCGGACAGCTCCCGCGACGACGCAGGAGCCTGTCCCGGGTCGCCTCGCCTCGCTGTGGCCCGCTCGTGCCCGCTCGGGAGCCCGCGATCATGGTGTCGACCACGAGCTGCTGGAGACGCTACCAGCCGCCGAACAGGCACGCCTGTACCGACTCCGTGCGCTCGACATCCCGACTGACCCGACACCTGAGGATACCTCCGAGGGTGTTCCGACCGCAGAGTTAGAAGTGCAGACGCCCGATGGGCGACTCACTCCGCTCGGCGATTTGTTCGACGAACCCGAGCAGTTCGCACGGAGTTCACTCGAATCGATCGAGTGCTCTCTCGCGGTCGAAGCCGAGATGCGCCGCGTCACTGACGGCATCCTTACTGCCCGGACCGATCCGGACATCCAGCCAGGTGACGTCGAACTCGTAGGCCACGCGAAATGGCTGGCCAACCGGTACGACGAGTACGCGACGCAGCGGCCGTCGAACGCAGCGCTTGCAGCCGAGCGAGCAACGCGTCAGCGAGCGGCTTACAAGCGACGTATCAGCCCGCTCACGTCACTTACCGAGACCCAGCACGAGCAGGTCTCAGCGATGATTGACCGACTGCAGAGTGATGCGTTCGACCGCGTGGTCGAACTGCGGAAATCACGACTGATGTTGGGTCTCGAATTAGCACAGCGCGTGCTTGATGGCGATGATACGACGACGACGCTACTCACACAGGCCGATCTTGAGGCGACCGATCCACAGAACGTGCTGCGGGTCGGGAACGTCAGATACGCGCCCGTGAGTGCCCCGCGTCGACGATTCGCCACGCAGGGGACGGTCTTCCGGCTATTCGAAGACACGCATCCAGCGATCAAGCAGGCTGGGCTGCTGGGCGACGACACCGGTGTGATCAAATTCGCGATCTGGAAAAAGAGCGAGTGGGACGAGACGCGGCCGATGCCCGATCCGAATGATGACGGGCGGACGCTACTCAAATCACATCGCCATCCGGATCTCCGCGTCGGTGACGTCGTTCGGTGTGAAAACGTCGTTCGAGGCTGGTATAACGGTGATCCGACGTTCGAGACACGCCGGGACAGTACCCTGACGATCATTGAGCGAGCGACCGCCAATCAGAGCGATTGCAAGAGTGGTGATCGGTGATGTTTGACGACTGAGTAGAATTGTAGCGAACTGTAGCACGGCGAGTCCCTGACCGGACTCAGAACCCTAACCCCTCTTTCAACGCCGACCGATTGACTACAACGAGCTGCCGGATTCGGTGTGTGCCGACTCCGCTGACCTTCTGTCTTGATCTCAAGTAGCATCTCATCATATGTCACCCTACGAGCGTGGATCGCCGATCTTGTGAGGTAACGATACGAAATAGTGAACAATGCGGCAGCCGAACTAGCAGTACAGTACTGTTAGTATTCTGTCAACCGTAGATCGATGGGTTCGTGATTACGCGATTTGAATTGATGTTTCGGTGATAGCCCTCTCACGGCCTGCGAGATAGAGAGGGTGTATTCAGCAGTCACGCATCGGTGATTTCACATCGATCTTGATAGATCGGTCGGTCAGTAGAACTGCTAACGCATCGCTGTCGGTTCTACCAGATCTCGTTAATGCGTCGGGCGGATGGGTCCCCTTCCTGACTCGCCCGGCGGAACGACCACTTACTCGAACTGGAGATCGAAGTCGAGTGTGACCTCGTTCGTCACGTTGTCGTACACCGGCGAGGTTGCTATAACTTCCTCGTGTAGCTCCCTGAGTTCGTCTTCCGACGCGTCGGCGTCAAGGTGTGTCGTGGCACGGATCTGGTCGTATCCCGCTCGGACGTCCTCGCTCAATCCGAGGAACCCACGGAGATCGATGTCACCCTCGAACTCAAAAGAGAGGTCATTGAGCTGAATGCCGTGGGCTGCCGCGTGCCCAGCGTACGTTACGCTCAGGCAGGATCCGATCGCGGCGAGGAGATGTTCGACTGCGTTCGGACCAGCACGGTCGCCGAGCAGCGCTTCGGGTTCGTCGCCAGTGATCGTGAACTCCGGCGACTCGACTGTCGTTCCATCCTGCGTAAAATCGCTAATGTGTGTCTCACTCGCAAAACCACCAGTCCACTCAGTTTCTGCTTGGAACGTGAATGATGCCTCATCGGGGTCTTCAGAAGCCGATTCAATCAAGTTTTCGAGCGCGTCTGTATCTATCCCATTGAGTTCAGCCATTCTTTTTTCGTACAATACTATCCACGTTTCGGATATAATACTGTCGCCTTATTTGTCTTCGGTGAGATCACACACTGCAGTTGCGTAACAGTACTGCGTTGCTCGTGCAAATTTGGCCGTCTCTGTGGATTGCCTCGGCTAAGGCAGTCCAGCCCCGGGGAAGTAGAACGATCGAACACGCGAACTGTCGGTCCTCGTTCCGACAACGAAGGAGGATCCGGTCAGCGAGTCGGCTGTACTGATCGAAGCAGACGGCTCTGATTCTCGGTGTGCGACGTGCTGCATTCGCGCGCTGTATTCAGCAGGATCGTTCTGACAGAAAGCACTTCGTTCGATTTCCAAGAGCGGGTCGAACAACCCACCGAACTCATCAATAGACGGTCGACGGACCACTAGACGGATATATCCAAGTGCCGTCTGAAGAAGTATCGATGGATTCGTCCACCCTGTTGTGTTTGTTCTCAGGTCGTATCGAGGAACGAGATGGGGAGTACGTCATCACGATTCCCCAACCGGAAATCGATCTCGGGACGCTCGAATCCGAGGAGACGTACCGGGTTGGGGTGTATCCTGGCGTGTCAACACCATCAGGGGCTACCGACTGCCGGAACTCAACAATTGCTGACGATGATTCCCGAGATACCCGACTCGCTCGGCAGAGGGAGACACCTAATCCGGCTCGCGATTCTTCTCCGTCGACATCGTCGAAGACAGCCAGTCAGTCGCCCTCGACCGACAGCACACCGGACCAGCCCCCCGTGACAGAGGGAGAGCAGCGTCGTCTCCAGATTGAGGACGTCGGCGACCAGGGTGACGGTCTCGCCCGTGTCGGCCCCGGCTACGTTGTGTTCGTCCCAGACACCGAGGTCGGCCAGCAGCCGCTCGTCCGGATCACGACCGTTCGCGAGAACGTCGCGTTCGCTGAAGTCGTCGAGCCGTAGGGGAACAACGACGAATTACCCAGACGACTCGACGAGCGTGAGAGGGGTATCCGGGACGTGCGGGCCGATCTCGCGCTGGCTGACAATACCGCCTTCTTCGGGACAACTGGCCCGGACTTCGACGGTCAACAGCAGGCCGACCAGCGCCCGGCCCGAGACAACCGTCGCGACGTCCATCTCGGTCTCACAGCCACGACAGCAGGCCGACTGGACCGTGATATCGGCGTGCCGAATCGATTCACCGGCCTTGGCGACGCGCTTCCCGAGCTCGGCGACGGCGATGTTGATCGCGTCCTGTGCGGTAGCGACGTTGTGGACGATCCACGGGACCGAGAAGGTCACTTCGTGCCAGTCCGTGTCGGATGTGGGGGTCATTAGTGGTGTATGGGGCAAGCAGTTACACGTCGGCGTTGTTCGGAGAGCTAGAGGGATGTCCATCTTCGAGACTCTGGCGAACGGGTCTCCTGTGGTGCTCCCAGGATATCTCCGAGCCACCCCGTCTACGGCAACATGTACTATCTCCATGGAGCGGGAGAGTATGTACCTATCTGTGATGATAGTTATATACTGATCGGTGGGAACGGTTCGCTACGGAGTCGACGTGATCAAGATACGAGCGCATACCTCCGTCTTCAGGCGGAGGTCGAGCGACACTCAATTCGTTTGTCACAGAGCGTTTATACCCGTGGCTCCCATTGGCACGGACGCTACGGAGTCGGTGAGATGCTGTCCCCGAACCACAAGGGGTGGGGAACCGGCGGTGGTTCCCACGGCGATGACACGGACTCCGATGGGGCCTCATTGGCCGGGCCACAGCCCTACGAGGGAGACAAACAAGAGTTCCCCCGGTGTGTCGCCGGTTCCCTCTGAGTGCGGGTTGGAACCGAAGGGCGGCGACCGCCCGAATCCGATGGTCGGATTCCACGTCCTTCAGGGCGTGGAGGAAATTAATGCTTCCCCCGCTCGTTTGTAACCGCGAAACTGGCTTGAGACTCTCTGCGTCTGGTCTTCGGCTGATACCGTAGTTACCCCACGCCGGATTAATCAACCGACCGTGTAGGGTAACCCTTGTTCAAACGCCGAGGTGCCAGCGCCAGGCTACGAACTGGCGTCCTCCAGTCCCAGCTCCTTCCCTGCGTCGGTGACAGCCTGCTCAATCGAGCCGAGATCGTTGCCGTAGTGCTCGACCGCTGCATCGGCCCGTCCCGCGCCGCGCTCGAACGCCGCGATCCGCGCGCCGGTGTGTTCGACCGCCTCAGTCAGCCACGCCTCCCGGGTCGCCTCATCGACGGTCGCGATCGACTCCGGCTCGATGGCAACGTTCACGCGCTCGCCCGCTTCGTAGGGCCGGAGCTTCCCCACTACGGCGACGTACGACGGCGTGTCCGCCTGCTGGAGGAACTGCATCGCTTCGGGCTGGTACTGACCCGCGTAGACGAACACGGGCTCGGAGCCGACGTACACGCGTCCACGCCAGTATTCGCTGCTCGACCCGACGTCTCTCGTCTCAGTGAGCGCTCCAACGGTCAGCACACGGTTCACCGCGACCCCGGTGGGCGAGAGGCTGAGCACGGGAGCCCGCTCCTCGTCGGACTCCTGGAAGGTGTGCGTCGAGGCGTTGATTTCCTGCGCCAGCATTCGCTGGGCCGGCTGGCGGCCCGTCACCGCGGGCTCGAGCGCCTCGTCACTGAGGTCCTCGTCGGCGGGCCCCTCGGCCACGTCGTCGACGAGGAAGTACTCGCCCACCACCGGGCCGGTCAGCCGGTACGACCGGCCGAGCACCCGCTCAGTGAGGGCATCGACGACGACGCTGGTATCGAGAGCGTCCATGGCCATTGCTTGTGCGTCTGCCATTGACAGCCCCGAGACCGCGACGGTTGCCTCGGCGTCGAAGATTGCGTTGACCGACCGGCTGCCGTCGTCGACGATTGCCTTGATCCGAAGGTCGAACTCGCCCTCGACGGCGCCATGTTCGCCACACCGCCCACCCGAGAGCACCCGCGTACAGTCCGCCTTGGGACAGCGCTTGATGAGTCCTGAGCCTTCCTGGACGGCGACGAGCGTCCCCCCGGCGGTGACGCCCTCGGCAGCCGCGCTGACCGCCTCCTCGCTGGGCTCGACGACGGTCGCCGAGTTGAGGCTCACCGAATAGCGGCCCTGGTACTCGTCGGTGACGACGTTGTGGAACCGGTACGTCTTCCCCTCGACCAGCTCAGGGATCCCTGCACTCTCCCATTTTACGAACTTGAGCCGGCTAGATTCGTCGCCGAGCAGCCCGACTTGGGCGATCGTCTCGCTCCGGGGCTCCCAGAGCTCGACGACCTCGGCGACGACGTCGATCCACTGGTCTGCTTCCTCGACGTTCCCGAGCATCGCACGCTCGAAGCTCGGTCGCGTGGAGTAACCGGCCAGCCGTGCGAGTTCGGCCGGGAGGTCCGACTGCTCGAAGCCGGCGTCGCGCATGATTCCGCGGACGACCGTCCGCACGGCCTCGTCCACCGGAACCTGATGGGCGACTAGGTCGTCCAGCCGCTGCCCGATCTCCTGCCGGGTGATTTCCGCCTCGACAGCCGCCGCGTCGCTCGCTGGCCCCGTCATCGCGTCGAGGTGAGTAGTAATGGTTTCCGCACGGTCCTGCAGCTCGGTCTCGGTCGTGGTGGTTTGCGACATCTCGAAGCTCTCCTGAGGACGCTCAGAGCGCTGCTCGCGATTCCAACACCGCGTCGGGATCTCGCGTCGTGCTCGGCCTCCTCACTCCCTTGGTATTGATAAATGCCGGGCGGCAGGCTGGACCGGTGAGCGACCGGGTCGCCCTCCCGACCCCTGTCATCGAGTCTTGCTCCCAGGCTGGAGATGCTCCGTGCTCGTCACGACCACCGGCGCCGGAGCCACCGCCGCAGCCGTGACCTATTGTCGTCAGGTAGCGAGTCCTCCACCTCGTGATCCGACTCAGGTGGCCCCGGTGCCTGTTCTGTGGTCTTGGCAACGTCTCGATTACCGGTACGTTGCTCCCCGATATCGAGATCTCCCTCAGGTGGTGCGGCGGGCTCGCCCCGAGGGTTGATATCGTGTGTGGGGACTTCCTTCTCAGGCGGGTCCTCGCCAGGGACAGGCGGCTCGCTGGACTGGAGATCGAGCGCGATACGGTACCATCGAAGCCGGGTTTCGAGATCCGCGATCCGCTCCTCGTAGGCGTCAAGCTGCTCCTGTTGGCGCTTCACCCTGGTCGCCAGTCGCTGGGCGTCCTCGACTGCTCCCATGTCGATCGACGGCGCTGAACCGCCCGTCGACCGCCTCGTGGAACGACCCCGGTCTGCTCCGTGGATGGGTGGGGAGGGATCGGCTCCTTCGGCTGAGTTCCCCGATGCCCGCCATCCGTCGCTATCGTCTTTCGACGGGTCGCTCGCCGGCGGGCTGTAATAGTCATCGAGTTTCAACAGCGTCCGGGCGATACAGACCTTTCCATAGGTCGCCCCGTTGCCGTAGTGCCGTCGGTCCCATTTCTCCCGGTAGAGCCCCGAGTCCCGGAACAGCCGGTCTATCCGCTCGGGATCGCCGCCCGTCCAGAAGCCCAGAAAGAAGCACAGCCCCATGTCGGCCTCCGATTGCGACGGGTAGCGGCTGTCCTGCCCGCTCCACAACGAGCTGTCGCCGTCGAGAAGCGCCTGGATGGTTTCCCCGCTCTTCGAGCCCATCGCCCGCTTGAGCAGCTCCGAATCCGAGAGGTCCACGCCTGGCCCCGCGACCTCGTCGATCGTCCGGGGGACAGGGTCGGGAATCTCGTCGGGCGACAGTCCGTGTAGCGCCGCCTCAAGGGCTGGGTCGTCAACCCCCGGCGGATCCCGGCCGAATTTCCGGCGCAACCCGGAATTCGGCCCCACCGGTTGGGTTGGTGTGTCGTCGTCCCCAACCCCTGCGGCGCCGTTCGATGCCGCGTGGGCCGTTGCCTCGGTCAGCGTGGTCGCCTCGTCCTCACCAGCGGTCTGGACGAACTCGTGGTGCACAGCGAGGAGGGCGTCCTGCCGGCGAGCGACTTCTGCGGGAGTACCGGGGAGGTGCGCACCAGTCACGGTGAAAAACCGGTCCCGGTCGTACACCTCGACGTCACCACGACGATTCCGCCCTGCAGGGAGTTCTCCCTCAACGAGGACGTGGATACCTGTCCCTGAGGGTGAGATCTCGGTATACGAATCGAGGCGGTCAATGATGTCGGCGGCCCACGGCTCCAATTCTTCGCTGTCGGCGTCGCGACAGTTATCCAGGTCGACGCCGACGATCTCTGCCTCGGGGTCGAACACGAATCCGACCCCGTCGGTGCGGGAATTACTCTCTCGATGATACGTGAGTGCGGTCTCGAACTCCCGCCACGTCCTCGGGTCTGTCGCACTCGCGAACGGGGTTCCGCTGGTCCGGTACGGTTTGATCGGAACCTTCGTTGGCTTGCCGTCGCGCTCGTCCTCGCGCCAGCAAAGCCACTGCTCGACTGTACGGATCGTATCAGGAATCGCACCTTCCGTAATAGTGTTCAGTGACATAGCTGTGTAGGGGTGATCGTTAGTCACCTCTCCGCCCCGTTGCCGCGCTCGCGAAACGGCTGGTGCCCCACCGCCCACGCCCCGAGCGTTGATCCCATCGATGGACTAGTCCAAAGCGTCCGACGGCAGCGGGACTGAGATGGGGTCGATCGCATACCCAATACCCTCCCTATGCCAGTCTTTTGCGGAACTAGTCCAGCAGCGCTCCAGATCGCTCTACCGACGCTATTGAGCGCGTTCAGGGCGCCGCAACTAGTCAATCGCTCCATCCTCCGATTCGGCGGCGAGATCTCGCACGGCTTCGACGATATCGCTCCCGCTGTGGACTCGCCACTCGCCGTGCTCACCGAAGACGATCTCGGCGATACGTGTATGATTCTGGAGAGATTTTGGCGGGACTATTTCTACCCGTCCGGCGTCTTGGAGTGCCCGGACCAGATTATGAGTGACGTCGATATCCTTCACGACCCAGTGCTTGGTGACGCCATCGTACTGGGCGAAGTCGTCGTAGTGCTTGACCACCCGCTTGGGTTTGACGGCGGTGACAACTTCCCCGATAGCTGTGAGGTTCCGCTGGCCGCCGGGGAGGTCGACGAACCCTGCCACATCGAACACCATTCCACCACCCATCGGTTCGTAATACTTCTCGACATGTTGGCTCTCCGTTTGCTCGAGATATCGGGCGAAACACTCGGTGAACACCTTGTGGTGGACCTTCTCGTGGAGGTCGCCGTAGTCACGGCCGGTGTAGAGTTTCCGGTCGACCGCCTGTTGGCCCTTCTCCGTGACATAGTAGTACTTTCGCGTCCCGACGTAGGGGTTCTCAAGGTAGCCCTGCTCGACCAATTTGCCCTCGTCGATATTACTTCCTGAGCGGTTCCGAATGATGGTCATCGACTCGGTGAGCTCGTAGCCGTCGAGTTCACCGTTGAGCGCCGCGATCACGTTCCGGAGGAACCGACGCTCGTGCTCGGTTAGGTCGTCCCCTGATGAGTTCCGGCTGGCATCCGGGGGTGAGGCGTCGTCGTTTGATTCTGCGGAGTCCCTGCCAGACGAGTCTCGTCCTGACCGGGCTTTACCGCTGGTCCGGTCAGACGTGTTGCCAGCGGGTCTATCTGTGCCGTTCGTTGAGGATGTCGTGCCGGTTCCCAGAACGGTGCCGTATCGGTTCGATGCTCCACCGGACCGGGACGGCCCCCGGGCGTCCGTCTCCGGGCCCTGTGTTCCGCTCTGTTCAGATGGGGACTTGTCGTCGGTATCCTCGTCCACCCCGTTGGATGGGTCGATATCGGACGCCGTCTCAGCGGGTTCGACCGTTGCGGACGCGTCATCGTCTCCGCCTCCGGTGTTCGTGACGCCGGCTCTCCACCGGGCGGTGCGCTGTGCGGCGTCGGGCGGACAGTTCACCCCCGGCAACAGACAGTAGGTGAAACGGGTGCGCGACCACTGGAGGTGATCAGCTTCCTGAAACGTCTGTCCCGGACTCCCTGGA
>Ga0209946_1000738_pt1 | contig 13492 bp, 14 predicted proteins | sample SalPon2_A_H2O_MG_FD_185704 | JGI IMG/M metagenome (GOLD analysis project Ga0209946, IMG submission 185704) | Salt pond water microbial communities from South San Francisco under conditions of wetland restoration - Salt Pond MetaG R2_A_H2O_MG... | ecosystem: Environmental > Aquatic > Non-marine... | reverse complement strand
TTCCAGACGCTGTTCGTCAGCGACCACGGTTGGCAGCAGATCGGGGCGACCCGCGACGGGATCGACCTCTGCCTGTGCAACACCGAGACGAAGCGCCTCGTGTTCATCCACGACGACTGACGTGACTGCGACGGAACAGTGAGCGACGAGTTCGATCCGATCGCGGCGTTACACGACCACCTCGCGGCCACCGAGGAGCGCCCGGTGGAGCGCGAGGCCGGTTGGCGACTCGGCGAAGCGCAGGCGCTGGCCGCGGACATCGCCGGCGGCGGGGTCGACGACGCGACGGTCGTCAGGCGAGCCGACGAGATCCGAACCCTGCTCGCGGCGGTCGACGGGACCGGCGACACCGAAGCCGACGACCACGTCGCCGCCGCGCGGGAACTCGCGAACCGAATCGCGAACCGAGCGGACGACGAGTGACCGAGGCGGCGAACGGACGGCGCGCGTCTCTGTTCGACGCGGAGCGACCGCCGACGGTCTGCGTCCCCGACGACTGACGGGTCAGTCGTCCGCCGTCGACTCTCCGCCCGCGTCCGCCGCGCACCGGTTCGGACCAAGCTCTAACTCGATGGCCGCGACCTCGTTCGGCGGCGACTCGACGCCGCGGTTCGCCGCGATGACGGCCTCGTAGTTCGGCGGCTTCTCGGGGAGCGTCGCCGTGATGCGCTCCACGAACGCCCCGCGGTCGAGGTCGAGCACGTCGAGCCCCCGGCGCACCGCGCCGACCGTCGTCGTCACCGGCTCGCCGGGCACGACGTCGCCCGTGGTGCCGTCGTTCGCGACCGCGAAGTGTCCGGGACAGACGACAACCCCGTCGGGCTCCGCGAGGAGGGTCCCGTGGAGCGAGTCGTAGAGCCGCTCGGCGCCGGTGGCCGCGCCGGCGGCCTCGCTTTCGTCGTCGCCCGCGTCGTCGTCCGCGCCGTCGCTGCCCGCCGCGAACTGAAGCTCCGTCCGCCCGACGCTGTCGGTGAACAGCGTGTCGCCGGTGAGCAGCGCCGACCGCCCGACGAGGTAGCTCGCGCCGTCGTCGGTGTGGCCGGGGGTCGCGAGCGCCTTCACGTCGACGCCGCCGACGTCGAGCGTCTCGTTTCGCGCGAGCGACTCGAACGCGTACGCCACGTCGCGCTCGGCGGCCGCCGCCGGGAGGTAGTAGGGAACGTCGAGGTCGTCGGCGAGCGCTCGGCCGCCGGAGAGGTGGTCGGCGTGGACGTGCGTGTCGAGGACCGCCGCGACGGACGCGTCGTGCGCGTCGGCCGCCTCCCGCCACTCGTCGCCGTGCCGGGAGACGTCGATAGCGATGGCGAGGCGGTCGGAGCCATCGGAATCAGCGACGGCGACGCGATTGGGGTCGGCCTGATCGGTGTCGCCCCCGGGCGACCGCCCGCCCACCACGAGGTAGCCGAGACAGCCCTTCGCGCGTCGCTGGATCTGGACGACGTCGAGGGGCTCGTCGCCTGCGTCGGGGAGCGGGACCGCGGTCCGGTCGTACACGCCCGACCAGCCGCGCATCCCGTCCGCGACGACCGTGACGTCGCCGTAGCCCGCCGCCTCGAGCTCCTCGGCGAAGTCGAGCGAGGCCTTCCCCTTCGCGCAGGCCGTGACGATCGCGTCGTCCGCGTCGACCCCGGTCTCGGCCTCGAAGTCGTCGACGTCGAACTCGTGGAAGGGCTTGTAGAAGTAGTGGACCGAGTCGGCGATCCGCCAGCTCTCGTAGCTCTCCGCCGGCCGCGTGTCGACGAGCGCGAACGACCGCTCGCCGCGTCGGCGCTCGTCTATCATGTCGCGGAACGCGTCCGCGTCGATGACGGTTGGCATGGGTGGTGGTTGGCACCGAACGGCAAAACGCTGTGCGGTGGGATCCGGACCGCGTCCGCCCCGGACTGCGTCCGCGTCCGCTGGCGCCCGCGATGGACAGGTTTTAGCCGAGCGGTCGGTCAGGTGGGCGCATGGTCGAGGCGTTCGCGGTCGCCAGCGGGAAGGGCGGCACGGGCAAGACGACGAGCACGCTCGCGCTCGGGATGGCGCTGGCCGACGAGCACGACGTCACCGTCGTCGACGCCGACACGGGGATGGCGAACCTCCTCTTTCACGCCGGACTCGACGACGCGACGGTCACCCTCCACGACCTGCTCGTCGAGGGGACCGCGACCGACGCCGCGGACGCGACGTACGACCGCTTCGGGCTCTCCGTGGTCCCCTGCGGCACCTCGCTCGCGGGGTTCGAGGCGGCCGAGCCCGGCCGGCTCCGCGACGTGGTCGCCGAGCTCGCGGGCGACGCCGACGTGCTCCTGCTCGACTCGCCGGCCGCGCTGGGCTCGAAGTCGGCGGTGCTCCCGGTCGTGCTCGCGGACCGGGTCGTGGTCGTCGTCGAGCCGACGATTCCGGCGCTCTCGGACGGGCTGAAGGTGCAGGAGTACGCCCGGTCCTACGGCACGGAGACCGCCGGCGTCCTGTTCAACAAGGTCCGAGACGACGCCGCCGACGTGGCCGAGCAGGCCGAGCGCCACTTCGGCGGGCCGGTGCTCGCGAGCGTCCCCGACAGCGACGTGGTCCGGGCGGCGCGCCGCGCCGGCGAGCCCCTCTTGGCGCACGCGCCGGAGAGCGACGCGGCGGCCCGCTACCGTCGCGCGGCGGCCCGACTCGACGTGCGCGACGGCGACGGGGACGCGGTCGCGGACCGCTTCCGGAGCGCGGTCGTCCCGGACACGCCATGACGGGGACTGCCGACGGGCGGAGCGACCGAGGGGCGGCGCGCGACACTCCCGAGCTCCGGATCCCCCGCGGGACCCTCCTCCGATCGCGAGTCGTCTCCGACGTCGGAACCACGCTCTCGCGGGCGCTCGACCGCGGGCTCACCGGCTACGCGACGCTCGTCCCGCAGGAGACGCTCCTGCTGGAGGGGGACGCGCGCGGCGTCCTCACCTTCGCGGACGGGGTCCCGGTGCTCGCGTACAACACGGTGACCGACCGGGGCGGCCCCGACGCGCTCGCGGAGTTGGCGGTTCCCGGGCCGTACCGAGTCGAACTGTACGCGGTCGACGACGACCGGCTCGCCGCGGCCCACGAGGAGGACGCGCTCCGCGTCGCGCCGGGCGCGGCCGCGACCGAACTCGCCGACGACTCGGCGCTGGCCGACCGAACCCGCGAGGCGGCGCCCGACGAGCGCGTGACCGGCCCCGCGGCGGACGACGCCGACGCCGTCGCGGCGTTCCTCGCGGACGACGACCGGATCGAGGCGATCCGCGAGCAGGCGCGGGCCGAGGCGGCCGAGCGCGCCGACGAGTGGGGGCTCGACGAGGCGCTCGCGGACGACGCGGGCGGGGACATCGGCGGCGGCGGCGACGACGACCCTGACGGCGCCCCGCCGACTGCGAGCGACCGCGACGCGGGACGCTGAACGGATCGGTTTTGTCGCTCGCGGCCGTACTTCTCGCATCACCGTCCTCCGACTCCTCCGACTGACGTCGCCCGCCGACTTCGCCGACTGGTACGCCACGAGCCGAGCGTACACGCGACACGTCGCCGACGGCATGGGTTTCGACGGCGCCGACGCCGTCGACGGCGCGCGGGTCGCCGACCGGCTCCGGACCGACCACGCGACCCTCTCCCCCGCGGAGGCGCGGTCGGTCGCGGCGACGCTGCTCGCGGACGGCGCCTTCTCCGAGCCCTACTGCGAGTGGCTGCCGACGTGGTACGAACTCGCGCTGATCGCGCCGGTGCGCTACGGCGACTGGCGCCTCCGCCGCGTCGCCGGGACGGTCGCCGGGACCGCGGGCGTGACGGTCGCGGCGCCGCGGTTCTCCCGCCCGCAGGACGTCCGGATCGACGGTCGCCCGGCGCTCGCCGGCGTCTCGGGGTTCCGCGACCGCTTCCTGTTGGCCGACGCGCTCCTGCACCTGGAGTGGTTCGTCCACGCCGCGGCGGCCGACGGGATAGACGTCCCCACCGAACTCGTCGAGCGGACCCGCGAGGAGTCGCTGTCGTACTACGGCGGCGACCGGGAGTCGCTCTCGCCGCCCGTCCGGCGGTTCCAACGGCTCCTGTTCGCCGACGACGCGTGGGTCCGGCGAGTGAACGACCGGTACGCGCTCGGGAGCCGACTGTTCGGCCTCTGGGAGCGCCTCCTCCGCGCGGAGCGCGAGCGTCTCGCCGCCTCGCCAGACGCGTGACCGGACGCTGTTACAACACCTGTAACACGTTGCCGGGGCAGACTCGACCCTACGCAGATAAGTATAGATTGGCGACGACCCTTTCGAGGCGTACGGACCGGCCGACGGTTCGTCTCTCTCCGCGCACTTCGGCCCTCTCTTCGCCCGACCGACGCCGTCGTCACCCCGCGCGACGGCCGCCGCACGCCGCGGGCCCTCTCGCCGGAGATTCGAGCGCTCCCGACGACTTCGACCGCCGTCTCACACGCTCGCGGACCCGACCGACTCCGCGAGCGAGAGCGCCGGACGACGTCCGCGTGACGGACGCGTAACTCGCGACTGAGTAATCTTTTATTCACCGTTGTATCGTCCGGAAGCTTCATACGTCGGCTCTCGGATCCTCCGAGTATACGAATGGCAGTACTTTGGCTGGAGGATGTCGACGCCGACGACGTCGGGACAGTCGGCGGGAAGGCGGCCTCGCTCGGTGAACTCATCGGTGCCGGACTTCCGGTTCCGCCGGGATTCACCGTCACCGCCGGCACGTACCGCACGTTCATCGAGGAGGCGGGGATCGACGAGGAGCTGTTCTCGGCCGTCGACGTCGACCCCGAGGACTCCGCCGCGCTCCGCGCCGCCGAGGAGCGCGCGGAGGAACTCGTCCTCGAGACCCCTCTCCCCGAGGAGGTCCGCGAGGAGATCTTGGAGCGGTACCGCTCGATGGGCGACGGGGACGACGAGGCGTTCGTCGCCGTGCGCTCCTCGGCGACCGCGGAGGACCTCCCGGACTCCTCGTTCGCCGGTCAGCAGGAGACGTTCCTCAACGTCCGCGAGGAGGCGCTCATACAACGAGTGAAGGAGTGCTGGGCCTCGCTGTTCACCCAACGGGCGATCTACTACCGGCAGCAGCGGGGGTTCCCGCACGCCGACGTCGACATCGCGGTCGTCGTCCAGCGGATGGTCGACGCCGAGAAGTCCGGCGTGATGTTCACCAGCCACCCCTCCACCGGCGAGGCGCAGATCACCATCGAGGCCGCGTGGGGGCTGGGTGAGGCGGTCGTCTCCGGCACGGTCTCGCCGGACAACTACGTGTACGACCGCGGCCGCGGCGTCGTCGACGACGTCACCGTCGCGGACAAGAAGGTCGAGATGGTCAAGGACCCGGAGACCGGCGAGACCGTCCAGCTCGACGTCGAGGACGACCGCCGCACCGCGCGGGTGCTCTCCGACGAGGAGATCGGCGAACTGGTCGCGCTCGGCGAGCGCGTCGAGGACCACTACGGGACTCCCCAAGACGTCGAGTGGGCGATCCACGAGGGCGAGATATACATGCTCCAGTCGCGCCCGATCACGACGATCCAGGAGGGCGAGAGCGAGGACGAAGCGGGCGCGTCCGGCACCGGGGGCAAGACCCCGCGGAAGTCGACCGCCGGCGACGCGTCGTCGGGCCAGCCGGGCGCGGGTAGCGTCCCGAACGGCGGCGAGGAGGCGGACGTCCTCGTCGACGGGCTCGGCGCGAGCCCGGGCGTCGTCTCCGGCGCGGTCCGGATCGTCCACAAGCTCGACCACCTCGACCAGGTCCAGGAGGGAGACGTGATGGTCACGGAGATGACGATGCCGGACATGGTCCCGGCGATGAAACGCGCCGCCGGCATCGTCACCGACGAGGGCGGCATGACGAGCCACGCGGCGATCATCTCCCGCGAGCTCGGCGTCCCGGCCGTCGTCGGGACGGGGAACGGGACGCGGCTCCTCGAGGACGGCCAGCAGGTCACCCTCGACGGCGACAAGGGCACCGTCCGCGCCGGCGTCGACGACGAGGCGGAGCCCGGCGAGGAGTTCGAGCCCGTGGAGGCGGCCCGGCCCGAGACCCCCGTGAAACCGATGACGGCGACGGAGGTCAAGGTGAACGTCTCCATCCCCGAAGCGGCGGAGCGCGCGGCCGCGACCGGCGCCGACGGCGTCGGACTCCTCCGGATCGAGCACATGGTGCTCTCGCTCGGCAAGACGCCTGAGACGTACATCGCCGACCACGGCGCCCGCGCGTATCAGGACGAGCTGATCGAGGGCGTCCGCCGCGTCGCCGACGAGTTCTACCCGCGGCCGGTCCGCGTGCGCACCATCGACGCGCCCACCGACGAGTTCCGCGAGCTGGAGGGCGGCGAGGGCGAGCCCGTCGAGCACAACCCGATGCTCGGCTGGCGCGGTATCCGGCGGAGCCTCGACAAGCCCGACCCGTTCCGGCAGGAGCTCGCCGCGTTCGCGCGGCTCTTCGACATGGGCTACGACAACCTGGAGGTGATGTTCCCGCTGATCAACGACGCCGCCGACATCGAGGGCGTGAAAGGCCACATGCGCGAGGCCGGCATCGACCCCGAGACGCGCCGCTGGGGCGTGATGATCGAGACGCCGGCGAGCGCCCTGCAGATCGAGGAGCTGGCCGCCGCCGGCATCGACTTCGCCTCCTTCGGCACGAACGACCTCACGCAGTACACGCTCGCGGTCGACCGCAACAACGAGCACGTCGCCGACCGCTTCGACGAGCTCCACCCGGCCGTGCTCAAGCTGATCGGCGACACGATAGAGACGTGCCGCGAGCTCGGCGTCGACACGAGCATCTGCGGGCAGGCCGGCTCGAAGACGGAGATGGTCGAGTTCCTCGTCGACGAGGGGGTCTCGTCCATCTCGGCGAACATCGACGCCGTCCGCGACGTGCAACACGAGGTGAAGCGGACCGAACAGCGACTCCTCCTCGACTCGGTCCGCTGACGGGGCCGTCCGCGGCGCGAGTCGCCGACCGCCGCCGCCCCGCGCGACCGTGATACCGGAGAACGGAACGGGTAAGACGCTCCGCGGTAACGTTTCTTCGAATGCAGCAGCCCGAGCCGCAGTCGTTCGACCGGGTGCTCTCCTCGATGTGCACCGAGCCGCACCCCGCGGCGCGGGAGGCGGCGGAGCGCTACCTCGCGACGAACCCCGGCGACCCGGCCACGTACGAGGCCGTCGCGTCGCTGGAGACGCGCGCGGTCGAACTCCTCGCGACCCTCGCCGACCACCCGACGCCGACCGACGCCGCCGGGTACGTCACCTCCGGCGGCACCGAGGCGAACGTGCAGGCGGTCCGCTCCGCGCGGAACCGCCACGACGCGAGCGACGTGAACGTCGTCGTCCCCGAGAGCGGCCACTTCTCGTTTCACAAGGCCGCTGAGTTGCTCGACGTCGAACTGCGGACGGTCCCGGTCGACGGCGACTACCGAACGCGGACGGACGCGGTCGCGGCCGCCGTCGACGACGCCACCGCGCTGGTCGTCGGCGTCGCGGGCAGCACGGAGTACGGGCGCGTGGACCCGATCCCGGCGCTGACCGAGATCGCTCACGACGCCGGCGCGATGATGCACGTCGACGCCGCGTGGGGCGGGTTCGTGCTCCCCTTCGCCGACCGCGCGTGGTCGTTCGGCGACGCCCCGGTCGACACGCTGACCATCGACCCGCACAAGTTCGGGCAGGCGCCCGTCCCCGCGGGCGGACTCCTCGCCCGCGAGTCCGCGGCGCTCGACGCGCTCGCGGTCGACACGCCCTACTTAGAGACGCGGTCGCAGGCGACCCTGACCGGGACGCGAAGCGGCGCGGGCGTCGCCGGCGCGGTCGCCGCGATGGAGGCGCTCTGGCCCGACGGCTACCGAGAGGCGGCCGAGCGCGCGACAGAGAACGCCGCGTGGCTCGCCGACGCACTCGCGGCGCGCGGGTACGACGCGGTCGAGCCGACGCTCCCGCTCGTCGCCGCGGCGCTCCCCGAGTCCGAGTTCGACGCGCTCCGCGAGGCGGGCTGGAAGGCGTCGCGCACGGCGGCCGGCGAGCTCCGCGTCGTCTGTATGCCGCACGTGACTCGCGACGCGCTCCGGGCGTTCGTCGCCGACCTCGACCGGATCGGGAGCTGACCGCGAGGGCGCGGCGCGTCACTCCCCGTCGGCCGCGTACGTCTCCAGCGACGCGAGCCGGTCGTCCGCGACGTCGAAGACGTCGACGAACGCGAACACCTCGTCGCCGTCGCCGTCGAGCAGGCGTCCGCGGACCGCCACGCCGGGGCCCTTCGGGTACACCGCGTCGACCGCGTGGGTCGTGTCCGTCATCGGCCGCTCGTCTCGCATGAACGCCACGAAGCGGTCGCGGCCCTCGAAGGTGCGGTCCGGGCGACGCTGGACGAACTCCGGGCGGAGCAGCCCGCGGAGCCGCTCGTAGTCGCCGGCGTCGAGCGCGTCGTAGTAGGCGCGAGCGAGCGCCTCGCTGTCCGCGGCCGGCGAGGACGTCACGACGCGAGCGCCTCGAACTCCTCGGCGGAGGTGCGGGTCCCCTTCGCGATCACGGCGTCGCCCGGGCGCAGGACGGTGTCGATGTCGTGGCCGATCATCCACCCCTCGTCCGGCCGGCGGATCGCGATCACGCTCGTCGAGACGTCGGTCGTCGGGATCCCGTTTCGGACGTGCGTGCCCGCGAGCGCGCTTCCCTCCCGGACCACGGTCCGCGTGATTATCTCGTCCGACTCCTGCACCGCCATCTCGACGACGCGGTGGACGCCGAGGTCGTGCGTGACGCCCTCGGTGATCTTCACCGCGGCGTCCGATATCTCCTCGGTGGCGACGCCGAGGTGGATCAGCCCGCGGAGCGAGACGGGGTCGTCCGCCTCGCGCGCCGCTCGGAGGGTCCACGCCTCGAACCGCGACTGGAGCGCGTCGACCTCGATCTCCAGGTTCCGCACCTCCTCGGCGAGCGCCTCGTTGTCGAACAGGACCGAGCCGTACGCCAGGTCGACCGCGAGCTCGGAGAGGTCCTTCATCAGCACGATCGAGTCGACCGCGCGCTCTAAGTCGTCGATCGCCGGCTCCTCCGGCTCCTCCGGGTCGTAGGGTTCCCCGGCAAGCTCCGGGTACGCCTCGCCGACGCCCGTCTCCGGGCCGCGAAGGAGCGTCACGTCGCCGGCCTCGAGCCGCGTGTTCGGTCCCGGGTTGAACACCCAGTCGTCGTCGCGCCGGATCGCGATCACCCGGACGCCCGTCTCCGACTCCAGGTCGATGTCCGCGAGCGAGCGCCCGGCGTAGTCCGACCCCGGCGCGACGGTCCCGCGGACGAGCGTCTCGACGCCCTCCGCCAGCGCGCCGCGCATCGCGTCGGGGAGACCGATCTCCTCGCTGACGATCTTCGCGATGTCGCCCGCGGCGTCGGATATCTTGTCCGCCGCGCCGATCACGCCGAGCACCGGGGCGAGCCGCTCGGCCTCGTCCGGGCTCCGCGCCGCGAGCATGAGGCTCATCCGCGCGCGAAGCTGCAGGACGTCCATCCGGTGTTCGAGTTCGACGACCTCGTTGGCGATGGTCGGGCTCGCGTGGAGCACCGCCGAGTACGAGAGGTCTATCAACAGCTCGGCGGTGTCCTTCATCTCCACGAGCAGGTCCTTCACGCTCACCGGTTCGTACCGAACCGAGAGCGGCGACTCTCGCCGATCGAATCGTCCCATGCGCTCATCCACTCCGTCTCCGAGTAAAAGGCTTGTCACGGGGGCGTCGCGCCGATTTCCGGCGTCGGCGTCTCAGCTCTAATCCCGGCACGGGGGCGCGGTCGACGCCGGTCACGCCTCAGACGGCGTCGCCGGCGACGTAGGCGGCCGACGGCCCGGTCTCGCCGCCTCCCTCCTCGTCGACGCGCTCGGCGAGGTCGACGAGCGCGAGCCACGCCAGCAGCCGGGCCGACCGGTCGCGCCACGTCGCCTCCCACTCCGGGTCGCGGGCGCGGTCGTGCCGCGGGACCGACTCGCGCGTCGCCTCGAACAGCGCGTCGGGCGTGAGCGGGTCCGCCGGCGTCGCCGCCCGCAGGGCCGCGAGCGCCTCCGGAACGAGCAGGACGCCCTCGCGGAGCCCCTCGCGGACCAGTTCGGGGGTCGGCTCGGCGTCGGCCCTGACGAACCCCCGGGATGTCTCCCGGACGAGGCCGAGCGCGCGGAGGAACGCGAGCCAGTCGTTCGCGGTCCGCCGGTCGGGGAGGTCACACCGGTCGCGGAGGCGGGCGCAGCAGTCGTCGGTGTTGCCGGGCACGAGCGGCACCGCGCGCTGCAGCTCTCGGAGGTCGTCGACGGCGGCCGGGGGGTCGGGGACTGGTTTGAGTCGCACGGGGTCCTCGTCGGATTCGGTCGGGAGGTCAGCGGTAGTCGAACGACTCGGCGAGCAGGTCCTCGTCGGTCTCGCCCACGGTGTAGACGGGGCCGTCGACGACGTCGACGGTGACCGTCGCGGGCGCGAAGACGCGCTCGTCGATCTCGTAGAAGTCCCAGTCCGCGTCCTCGAACACCTCGACGAACGGAGTGCCGTACTCCTCGCGGGCGGTCGAGACGATCTGGTCGAAGCGGTCGTCGTCGCGCGCGACCTGCAGGTGGACCTCGCCGCCGTACGCCAGCGCGTCGTTCGTGCGGCCCATCGCGAGGTCCTCGTCGCGGGTCACGGGCGCCATCGGCGCGGAGCCCGACGCGTGGAGCACGTCGGTCGGCTCGTAGCCGAGTTCCAGCAGCCGGAAGACGGCGAGCTCCGCGGCGCGGGCCGCGGTGGCGACGGAGCCGGCGGTCGATCCGGTGGCGTACGCCGGGAGGAAGACGCCCTCCGCGTCGACCTCGGCGAGGTCGGCGACGTGCTCGGCGACCTCCTCGGTCGGGAGCGCGGTGGACTCGACCGCGAGCGTGGCGAACTCCGAGGAGTCGTAGTAGCCGACGCGCTCGAACTCCGCCTCCTGCCCGACGAGCGCGCGGGCGGGACCGGAGCCGAGCCCCTCGTAGCCGGACTCGAACTCGAGCTCCCACCCGGCCTTCTGCGAGCAGAGCAGCGCGACCGCTGGGTGGTCCGTCGACAGCTCCACGTACTGGCGCGGCGCGCCCGCGACCTCGCCCATGCGGGTGCGGAGGTTCGCGAGGCCGGCGGTCTGTATCTCGGCGAGCAGGAGTCCGGCCTCCACGCCGCCGGCGGCGTCGATTCCGAAGTCGACGACTGTGGCGCCGTTCTCCAGCTCGTAGCCGACGACGTCGAGCTCGCCGGCGAAGTCGAGCGCCTCGTCGACGAGCTCGATCGCGGTCCGGTTGATGCTTTCCATACCCGCGCCTTCTCGCTCTCGGGTTAAGGGGCTTGTTTGTTGGCGTCGCCGCGCGGGCTGGCGTCCGTCGACACGCTCCGCGAGCGACGACGCGGGAACCTCGGCCGCGGCGGTCAGTCGCCGCCGGCCGACACCGGGACGATCCGGAAGACGTAGTCGTCGTACGCGCTGTCGATGTTCGACGGGCCCTCCGCGACCGTGTGGTCGGCACAGAGGAGCGCGGTCGCCTCCACCGCGCCCTTCCCGGTCTCCTCTTGGTACCGCTCGGTGACCTCGAACGCGGCCGGCTCGGTGCAGCCGCGCCGGTAGCACTCCTCCGGGGTGTCGTCCGGCGGCTCCGTCTCGTCGCTGCGCTCGCGCGCCTCCGAGATGTCGCGCTCGATCCGTCGGCGCGCTTCGTTGCGTGCCTGCTTCTCCCGGCCCGATTTTGTGTCCGGCATGGCTGGACGGACGCGCTTTACGGTGATAATACTGCGGTCGATCGCGAGGGTCCGGTTTCCCGCGTCGGACCCCGACGGCGCCCTACCAGAACCCGCCGTCCGAGCCGTCTGCGTCCCCGACGCCGCTCGGGCCGCGCGGCCCCCGCGGGCCGCTCGGGCGCGGGTCGGGGTCGATCTCGACCAGCTCGCTCCCGGCGCGCGGGTCGACCTCGCGGCCGTTTTCGTACCGGACGAACGAGAGGTAGAACGGCTCGCCGCAGCCGGGGTCGTCGCCGTCGCCGCCGGCGGTCTGTTCGCCGTCACCGACCTCTCCGCCGATGTCCGTCCCGCGCACGCCGTCGTGCGGGTCCCAGACGACGCCGTCGCTCTCGCCGCAGACGAACCTGACGCCGTCGACGTCGCCCTCCTCCTCGAACCGTTCCGTCGGGGCGACGTACGACCACCCTTCGAGGGGGTACGGCGTCACCGTCTTGTCCGCGAGGTAGCCGTCGCGTTCGAGCTCGACGAGCGTCCCGCAGTGCGGGCAGTAGTAGGTGACCGGATAGCTCATGGATCGCGTACGGGCGCCGTTTTTATACGCTCGTCGGCGACATCGCTCGCGTCGGATCAACATATTCACTACAACCCGTCACGAACCGGGTCGTATGAGCTCGGACGACGTCACCCGGCGCGCGTTCATGCGGACCGCGGGCGGCGCGACCGTCGCCGCCGGGGCGGCCACGGCGACGGCGGGGACCGCGGCGGCACAGGAGGAACAGCCGGTCTGGCCCAGCGGGGCCAGCAGCGGAAACGTCGGGTCCTATCAGGACGCCCGCGGGCAGGGCGAGGTCACCGTCTCCGTGGGCGCGGGCGACAGCGGACTCGCCTTCGACCCGACCCTCCTGTGGGTCGACCCGGGCACGACTATCACGTTCGAATGGACCGGGAACGGCGGCGCGCACAACGTCCAGACCGTCGAGGGACCGGCCAGCCTCGACAGCGGCGACCCGGTCGGCGAGGAGGGCGCGACCTACGAGTACGAGACGAGCGAGGAGGACGTCGGCATCACCCACTACCACTGCGTCCCCCACACCGCGGTGGGGATGCACGCCGGCCTCGCCGTCGGCGGGGACATCGAGACCGAGTCGACCGGCGGCGGCGGCAGTTCGAACGCCGTCTTCGTCCCGCAGGGCGCGCGCGCGCTCGGCATCGCGACGTTCATCGCGATGGTGAGCACCCTCGGGCTGGCGTTCGTCTTCATGAAGTACGGCGGCACGATCACCAAAGAGGAGTAGTCGGCGTCCGGCGCGAGCGCCGGCCGCGTCGCCGTCGGTGTCGACCGCTCTTCCGTTTTCACCTGCGATTACGCCCCGTCGTTCACTCGTCCGCGAGCTCCCGGTACGCGCGGACGTACCTGTCCAGCACCGGCCCGCGGTCGTACTCCGCGAAGTCGGGTTCGACGGCGCGGCGCGGGAGGTCGCCGACCGCGACGAACTCGTCGGCCAGCTCGGCCGGGCTCGTGACGAGGCGGCCCCGCTCGCGCCCCTCGACGAGTTCGTGCGCGCTGGAGTCGGCCTGATACTCGACGAGCGCGACGCAGCCGCACGCGAGCGCCCACAACAGCTCCGTCGCGAACGTGTCCCACGTCGCCGTCGCGGCGACGACGTGGGTCCCTTTAAAAATCTCGACGCGCTCCTCGCGCGGGAGGTCGCCGAGGAACGACACGCGGTCGTCGATCCGGAGGTCGGCCGCGGTCGCCTCGATCCGCTCGCGCTCGGGGCCGTCACCGATCAC
>Ga0209946_1000730_pt1 | contig 13546 bp, 10 predicted proteins | sample SalPon2_A_H2O_MG_FD_185704 | JGI IMG/M metagenome (GOLD analysis project Ga0209946, IMG submission 185704) | Salt pond water microbial communities from South San Francisco under conditions of wetland restoration - Salt Pond MetaG R2_A_H2O_MG... | ecosystem: Environmental > Aquatic > Non-marine... | reverse complement strand
TACGAACAACTCGATCTACACACGTCGCGACCTAGCGGCTCGCCTCGCAGAAGCCGGACTTGACGTCCCGAAGAACCGGATCTGGACCTCAGCCGCAGCTACAGCGTGGTTTCTATCGAACCAAGCGCCGGGAGCGTCGGCGTTTGTCATCGGTGAAGCGGGGCTGAAGACGGCGCTTCACGACGTGGGTTACACGCTTACTGATGCCGACCCGGATTTTGTCGTTCTGGGTGGGAGCCGCACATACTCGTTTCAGAACATCACGGAGGCTGTTCGTCTACTTGACGGCGGGGCTCGGTTCGTCGTGACGAATCCGGACGCGACAGCGCCCTCACCAAAGGGTCCAATTCCGGCTACCGGCTCAGTCGCCGCGTTGCTCACGAAGGCAACCGGCAAGGAACCATACTCCATCGGCAAGCCCAATCCGATCATGATCCGAAGTGGACTGAACCAGATCGGGGCTCACTCCGGATCTACGGCGATGATTGGCGATCGGATGGACACGGACATCGTGGCCGGCATAGAAGCCGGACTGACAACCTGCCTCGTGCTCACCGGGTCTGCCGAGAGAGACGAAATCACGGAGTTCGCGTACCGACCGGACGAAGTTGTGGAGTCCATCTCCGAATTGATAGGGGTTATGTGAACTGAGTTGAGTGTATCGTTCGTGCTGAAGAATCGCTGACGCGTAGTCGGATACAGCACGTGCGAGAGGTACCCTCTATATTCAGCAGTCCATTCCTCTCAGAATCAAGAACGTTCACCCTTCTCGTGTGAAATAGCGAGACCTCGCTCCAGATTATGCACGACGCACTTGATGACGAGTTCGCGGAACTGCTTCCACCAGAGACGTGACCGCACGAATGCGCCGAATTTCTGTTTGATCGCCGCGTTAACTGTCTCGTTCATGTTCCGTCGATGGTAGAGGTCGCTGTCAAGCCGTGCATTCCACGCCTTGTGAAGTGGAGTAAACTCCCGGTGCTTAATGAACGGTCGAATATCGTGATTCCGGGCAAGCTGTCGGAGTTTCTGGTCGTCATATCCCTTGTCGCCGGTCAATACCGAGATGGACGTTGCGTTCCGTTTCACAACCTTTGGTGCAATCTGTGTATCATGTTTTCGTGTCGTCGTTACGTGAATATCGAGCACGGCGTTGGTCGCCGTATCGACCAATAGCGTCGTTTTCAACTGCTGGATAGTGAGGTTCGTTCGCTTCGTGTAGTGGGCTGGGGTGTGGGCTCGTTCAAACCCGGACGCATCGATGCCGGTAATACCGTTGGCCGGCAAATCTGTGAGCGAGACGTTCAGGAGAACCCGCCAGACAGCCATCTCCAAGCGGTCGAACGCCTTACAGAGTGTCGAGGGGGCGGGGATCGAGTCAAGGTCGAGGGCGTCACGAATGCGAGGCATCTCGATGAGTTCGTCAACAAGGTCACCATACGTGGTCGTCTTCTTCACTTTCAGACAGAGCAGGACGACGTGTTGACGGAGTGTGAATCGCTTACGCGAATAGCGTGTTGAGAATCGAGCTACTGCACGGCGAGCCAACACCATAGCACGTTCGACAAACTGGAGAAGCTGGGATTTCGGGAGAGCATCCATCCTCTCTCACGTTACTCACTCGTTATGTATCTCAGCAAGGGTTTCAACAAGGCCACTACAGCCTAAGCGTGCGTTTGCCCGAAGTCGCTTCCACGCGTGGGAGCAAGTGTTCCCTGGTCCGTGCCTTCGCCCTGTCGTTGCAATTACTAATTGCGAATTTGGAGACGGTCCAGGAAGCATGATCATCACGGCGTGAGAATATCTCTATGACACCTTCTTCTGAGTTAACTTGAAGTATGGCTGAACTATTGTCCCACTAATGACCGAAGTTACCGATCGTGAACTACTTATGCGGATAGACAGGATTGGCGGGGCTCTTGCAGATAGGTTACTCGACCGATTTGGGTCTGCAGAGGCGGTCGTTAATGCACAAATGGCCAGTCTCAAAAGAGTCTCAGGAGTTGGTTCAGCAGCTGCTAAGAATATAAATAACACCACGATAGACTCACTGAAGCCAGCAGAATCTCAACCTGCCAGCAATGAGACGGTGGATTCCAAAGCAGTCCGAAAACTCACAGCAATTGATAATGTCGGCGATACAACTGCTGAGAGACTTCTCGTACAATTCGGATCGTTAAACGCTGTAATGAATGCCACGTCAGAGGAGCTTTGCTCTGTTCGCGGTGTTGGTAAGAGCACAGCATTACATGTTAGATCGTTTAACGATCATGACAGCGATGGGCCTACCGTCCAGAATATGGTCTTGTCAAGTGAGTTTGGGCAGGAACTGCTTCCCCGCGTGATTTCACGAAATATGCGAGGAGCAACTATTAAACAGTTTCAACACGGCGCTGAAACACTTGTCTATGATCCCTCACAGACTGGGGGAAGAGTGCATCTAACAGCAAGAGGAAATGTGGTAATTTTGGGCGCTATAAGCCGAACAGAAGCAGATGAACTCGCGGAGGTGTTCTTCGAGAATTTACCATCAGAAGTACCGATCGATCATTCCGAACTTGACTTGGAAGTAAATAATGTTGTTATGACAGCAACAGTTGATAACCCTGTTCCTCTCGATGGACTTGCCCAAGAGCTTCATGACGAGACGGAGTATGAACCAGGTGGATTCCCTGGACTCTCTTTTACCCTCCCCGACATATCGTGTACTTATACTTTATTCGGAAATGGGAAGGTGAATATTACCGGTGCCAAGTCAGTTGAGGAAGCTAAATCAGCACTTGATACACTAAACGGGACACTTAATCAGATGGATCCTGATGAGCTCCGTCTTCCCCCGGATAAGGCACATGAACGCCTAGATGAAATTGTGAATGTATTAGAGGTTAACCCTGATACCCTCGTAGAGGCTCATAACAATATTGAGGTATATAACAACAAAATTTGGCAGAGCTCCCGAGAAAGTGATGGAATCGCTGCTATGGCTCTCTACCTCGCGTCTGAAAACTACACGCAATCAGAAATTGCTGAGACGGCGAACGTAAGCGAAGCTACTATTCGAAATGCCCTCAAGGAATTTCGTGAGGGTACAGATATAATGGAAACTGTCGTAGAATGAGTAGCATACTATGTATGTGTGAATTGACCTCATGAATTATACTGGCTGGTGTACAACTGTCATATAGAATGGGAGATCGCTCACCGAGTGAATTGATTAAGAATGCAAAGGGGAATATAAATAGAAAGGATTTAACAAGCGACAGTGGAATATTTTCTACATACTTGTATGATGGACCTCTAATCAACCATATTAAAAAAGACGAACAGCCTGAGTTCATTTTTAGCAGCAATAATAAGGGGTATAAGATTACAGATTCAGATGGTAGTGAGCGTACGCCACACCACACTGGCTCAGAAGGGAAACGGTATATGCTCGTGACCGACCAGAGGATACTATACGTAGCTGGTTGTGATGGAGAAGATAAGTTAATAGAACATACTTACAACAATATCGACCATATAGAGCGTATTTATTCAAATCAGATAGAATTTAACACGACTAGTGGGTTATCATACAAATTTACTGCAACAGATGCAAAGCAAAATTCGATCAAGGGTGCTGTTGAGTACGTCTCAGGCCAAATCCATGGAAAAGATCTCATTACCCCTGACAAACAAGTTTCTGAAGATGAGTCAGCAGCAGAACCTCAATCTGGCTCCTCGGATAATGAGGTTGATTATAAACGAGAACAGAAGGATGGGAATCTGTCTACAGCAGAGTTAGCAGCTTCAATATATTCGCATCTTGACGATGACAGCGAAAAGAGAAGCGGCATTCCACTAGACGACATTATACCTATAGTCGGAATTTTTGCTCTCGTTGGTTTTGGAATCGGCTCAACTGGTGGAGTCGCAATTTCACAACTCGGCGGAGGGATTGCCAGCGGTATCCTTACTCTCGTGGTATTGACGGTTTCATTTTTACTTGGCCCTGTCGTTGGTATAGTTGCAGGGATTCGATCAGGGGGTCAACATGGACGTACAAGCAGAGCACTTCTCGCCAGTTTCATCGGCTCCATAGCAGGATACATTGTGATGATGATCATAATGTTTATTTCACTGGGATTTGTCTCATCCGTGCTGATGGGGAGTGGTGGAACAACAGCCGCTCAATCAACAACCACCTCTTCGGGCGGTGGCCTTTCTATAGGTGGGTATATTGTTCCTATAATCGCTGTTGCTTTACCAACGGGAATCACAGGACTTGGAGGCGTTTTCTTCGGTGCAGGTAGCCAGTAATCAAGTAGTGAGATATCCAATAATTTGCCTTCTAAATACGTCGCACACTGTATATATTGTCCGGCTTCACGCCGTTTGATGCAGAAATTATTGATTCTGTTGAGGGTGTCATAGAACTCTTGTCACGATGTTTGTTTCACAAATTTACAACTGAATCAGCTGTAAGAACTCGCTTGCGAATAGAGCGATACGTGAGTACCCTGTGTTGAGCGGTCTTGATCCGGGTGCGGGAACAGTTTTATGACACCCTCTACGAGAACACAACTAGTGAAGAAGCCATCTGGGCCGAAATCTATGTCTGTATCTCACCACCAGATCAAGATGCATATCGGGGCGGCGACAGTAACAGATAACGATGCCGTAGAGCATAGCTGAGAAGGAATCTCCCAGATTGTGATTTACAGTGGGGCATTAGTCACTATTCGGTACATGGCAAAAGCGATGAACACGATTCCTATAATCTCTAAAATCAACCCGACTATATCCGGTTTTCTTTGCTTCTGACTATATTTGAATATGCCTCTATACCCGGCATCCTGAATACCAGTAAGTGTCTTTTCGTTTTTCCACCTGCCCAGTCCATAGAGGAACAATCCAGCACCAGAAGCGGCTATTGCCTCGTTTGTCAGTATCTGTATGGGCCTTACCAACGATAGCACAAAAATGACCCCCGCAAAATACATGATTGACTTGAACCATCTGTCAATACTTAGAGCATCAAAATAGCCCATTTTCGGACAATATACTTGGAAGTTTGATAAACATATCTCCGAATATCCTACTGGCGTACCGTTTGAAAAGTAGGAATTTATTCAGTGTATATCGAAATTCAATTTGTGCTATTTTAGGCTGTAGCTGAATTCATGATCATATTTTTCGACTGCATACCACACTATACCAATACTAACTCCTAGAAGGTGGATCTCAACTGCGGTTCCGGCAGAAAATGGTTTAATCACACCAATAATCCATAGCAGAAAAGAGAGACAAAGCGTGAATGTAGATGCGTTGCGCATGAAATGAACGTCACCATCCAGTAGGGCTTCGAGATGTCCTAAAGCGACTATCGTTACCAACCCGGCAGTAACTCCGCTGATCCCTACGCCGAAAGTCCCGAATAATATAGCAGCCGCTGTGTTTGCACCTATACCAAGCACTAAAACAATAACCGACAACAATCGTTCCTGATTCACCCGATTCTCGACCCACCATCCTGCTAGAGAGAACACTACCACATTTTCTAAGAAATGGATATGATCTGAGTGAAACACCCAAGTAAAGACGACTGATCCGGCTCCAACTACATCTCTCACCACTCTCACAGCCTCAATTCCAGCATTGTAAGACAAACTCCCAGCTAATAGCAGTTGAGCCATATACGCGGAAACAAATACAATAGTAAGTATTAGTGTCACCGCCGGGGGAAACTGTTCTTTCGTTACATTGCCAACCATCGACACACTGGTACTGAACCATTCATCGCACATAATAACTCAAGGTCGATGACAGGAACTTACACAAGCAGCTATCCCTGTGTTGGGTGTTCAGGAAACGGGGGTTTTCTGAACACCCACATTAGAACTAAGTCTAGGCCTAACTATAGACCTATACAGAGATGGTAAAAACGCGAGTCAGTCAGGGGGCGAACGGGCAGTACAAAGTGACGGTGCCGAAGGGACTCGCGGAGGCGATGGAACTTGATGGGAAACGGCTTGAGTGGAAAGTCAAATCTGGGAGTTCGTTAGAGGTGACCGTGGTCGATGAGTAGAGCCCTCGCGTGGATCCGAAAGTCGAAGGGTGATGATGGCGACATAGGCCTTGAAGAACAGCGGGAGGTCGTGCCAGGTCTCGCTGCCGAGCTGGCCGACGAGGTGGAGAGGCTTGATCTCGGGGTCCACACTGGTTTCTCGACGATGACCCGCGATGACGAGTCGGGCCTACTCGACCAGAACGAACGCGTCACCGAGCGCATCAACGAGCTGCGGTCTGGTCGATTCGACTATTTGGTCGCACTCGACGATCGCCGAGTTTGCCGTGACGAGTACCTACGCGTGATTCAATACGCCGCCGGACAGGGTAACACCGAGATCGTCTACGTCGGTGAGGTCAACAAAGACGATCTCACCTTCGATCTCAAAAGAAGGATCGAACGCGACACCAAAGAGGAGGAGATCGAAAAGTCTCGCCGCGCGATCGAGCGGCGCAAAGAGCAGGGGTACGACCACGGCCGACCACGGTTTGGAATGACCTACGACGCGAACGGCCACTATCAGGTACCCGGTGAAGAGTTCGACACGGTGACAGAGATTTTCCAACTTGACGACGCCGAGAAGAGCCGCCGGGAGATCGCGGACGAAGTCGATGTCCCGGTGGCGACGGTACAGAACGTTCTCGACCGTCGCGAGTGGTACGTAGAACGCGAGCAGATAGCTGAGATGTAGCCTTTGCGAGCCGAGCCTACGGACAACCGTGTGAAACCACGTCTCAATGCGAGCAGTTTAGATTTTCAGACTTTGATTTGTAGTCGAGTACCGGATTCGCGTGCAGGATGTAAATGAACATCAAAAACAGCCCACTATTAAACAAGGCTGACCGGTCACCATAGTCTAGGGATAGATTGATTATTTATGGTTATTTTCATGGTCTTATTGATTATAGGATTAAAAAATCGAGATTCTGGATTATTCTAAATTTCCACCCACCTAATACACACAATAGCCAATACAGAGACATGACGTCTTCACAGGAGCCAGGTGAGTATGTAGCCGCAAATGAAGAGACGCTCGTCAAAATCATCAGGCATTCATCTAGTACGTTTCCGCGCGCGCTTGCCTTGGCCGCTCTCGTAGAATACGGCGATGGGCATTCTATAGAAGCTATAAAAGAAGAAATAGAGCGAATAGAGACCGAGGAAATCTGAATTCGGATGCCGGCTGAAAAGTATACCAAAGAGTTTCTCGAGCGTCGCCTACCGGCAAAAATACGCGAGACAATGAGGAGCGATGGGCTGAGTCTTGCGCGGCCACCCACATACGACTATCTCAATGCTAATGGGTTCTGTACTAAGGGAATCAATAACGCGTTACAACGACATTTTGACCAAGATATGACTCTTCACCGGTGGCTACGCAAAAAGAGTTTTTCTGGTCCAGAAGAGTCAGAGTGGCCAACCGACCATGAGGAAACGAGACATTATTTGAACAAGTTCATCAAATCTCGATGTGATAGACATAATGACCGCGACGCAACGCTAAACACAGTGAAAACCGCCCTGCGTGTTGCGCTCCGCCAGAGCCGTGACCTACACGGCACGGACGGACTCCTTCAGTATGCGCGGTATGAGTCTACAGAAGAAAAACTGGCCAATCACAGGCAGTTGAGAGACCTTTGTGACAAGTATCAGGCGAAGTACAATGGGGGAACGGCGGAAAACTACATTCGATACCTAGAAGATTTTTACGAACATGCACGTATACGAGAGGCCGTTGATCATAATCCGGTAAAAGAAATCCGTCCAGAGTATAGCTTTGACACAGAAACAGCTACCTCCCCGCGAAAGATCCCTGATAAAGCTGTTACTCGCCTATGGAATACCCTGAGAAGCCTTCCGGAGTTGAAACAGCCTTCAGAGGCGGTCGCAAATATCACTAAGCGACATGGGATGGGTAGATGGCAGGTGCAGATGATGGTCTTGTTGATACTAGGAATAGGAGTTGGACCGCGAACAAGCGAGTATATACGTACGAATTGTCGAGAACATTGGCACCTTCAGAAAAAATACATTGAGTTTCCAATCAGAAAAAACGGGCCTGGGGAGGTTCCAATATTGGTCCGCACAGACTTTTTAGCTGCATTTATCGAGTATATGGAGGCCACTAATCCAGACTGGAATGGCAAGCCCTTCCCAAATGCTGACGCAGGATCTGGCTCACGAGTTGGAGCTACGTTGAACAACTGGCTCCAAGCCCTGTGTAAAGAAGCCGATGTGAGGTACGATGATGGAACATATCCAACAATCCAAAATTTGCGACAGTATTGGCATAACAAGTATCAACAGTCACTCACCCATGAGAATGTCCGGTTGCGACTGGTGGCACAGTCAGCTGGAACATCAACTACCGGGGAAGTGAAAGAGAGCTATGCGACAGACGAAACCATGCGTGAGTCAATAGAAGAGCTCATCGCAGAGCATTTTGAGGGGTTACTCCCGCTTGATGAACTACCACAGGAGATGCGACGTGTGGTTGACCAGAGCCAATATATTGACACGCAGTCCACACTTGCTACATTTGACTGATAGTTTACTTCGTACCGTCTAGATATTATCCCACACCTCAGGCACCTGGTCTCCGTCTGTTACTGTAATAACACGATATCCCATTCGTTTGAGCCGTGCTCGCTTTTCGTCGTCATCATCTGAGACATAATCTTTCTCGTGATCAGGGCCGTCAACGAAGATCACGACTGACCTGCCTGACCGGTCGTAATAAAAGTCAGCGCTAGCAACTGGCTCACCATCATCGTAGATTGTCTTTTGTGCCTCATCCGGAAGGTCAAAGCCGTTATCTCTGATTGCAAGCAGGACATCAACTTCAAAGTTGGATTCTGTGCTGAGCAACAGTTCTTCCATATGCTCTCGATCGAAGGAACTTGGCGGTAGGTCACGCTCACCCAACGATACCCCTTCCATCGAGTCCAGCCATGACTCAACGATCGTCCTGTCAAGATACTCGTGGTCACGCTGATTGTAAAATGAGAGCAAGCACTCATAGCAGGCACGCTCGCACCCCTCGTCAGCTGGGTCGTCTCCATGAAGGACGCTCTGGGCGTCCCTGATAACCTTTCTAAATTTGTACGTTCCCAGCAACGATTCTAGGATGCCCGCTCCACCCTCCGTAGTTTCGTAGATGACAACAGCCTGCTGACCTTGGGCACTTGGAGCTGGCTTCAGGAACGTATTGATCTCTTGTTCATCGAGATCAAACGCAACGAGCAATCCCTGATAGATTGTTTCTTTTACCGTGCGGTAAAATTTCTCGGCATTTTCAGCATCAACTCCCGCAGGAAGCGGAGTAGTCAGGGTGACCGTATCGTGGTTTCCTTCTGAAAGCAACACGATATCACGTCTGATGTCTTCACGTGAGGCATTGGCGTAGCAGCTAGAGTCATCTGGATCGGTGTGCGACTCAATTTGTTGCTCTGAGGTGAGCCACCGGTTACAGTCTACACAGAGCGCAAATCCGTCCAGCTCATCGTCGTCGGCGTCTCGTAGCCCACTATTGACAGCCACAATATTAGCGGCAGGTTCATAGGTTAATTGAGCAGTAATGTCATCACCAGCTAGTTCATACACACCTTGGTCTGACGATTCGTAGTAGGTTTTGATATCATACCCCTTCCGCCGTCGTTCTTCCTCATCGCTCGTAATATTCTCTTGAGGGTGAGCATGCTGATTTGGCAGTTCCATCGCATGCGGGTTCGGATGGGTGCCATCAAATGAGGTGTTGCACGAGGGACATGCAGCGGCTTCCTCCGCAGCGGCATCTGTGAGAATCGTTTCGCACTCTGGACACGTCCGGATAGTGCGCGTCATCGGTTCTGCATCCTGTGTCTGTGGCCGTGCATACCGAACGACAAATCGCTCACCGGCGTAGTAGACGTGGTTACCGGGAGCAAACTCGCTGATGGCTCGCGACTGGTCTCGCTGGATGTCGTCTTCTCGCGAGCTGAAGGTAAGGGTCGTACTTTGTCGTGGGAACCCGTAGTTTGGTAAGAACCCCTGGGTGCGGAGATATTGGTACGTGTAGAACCGCTGGCTCCCTGAACGCATGTCATCAAGCCGGTCCTCAATTGCCCCCCGCTCAATTTTGTCTGAGTACTCTCCTTGTCCGGCTTCGATGAGGCTGTTTAGCCGTCGGAGTTCACGGCTTAACCGCGAATACTCTCGCCGCCAAGGGTCAAACGCTCTGTCCAAGTTCTCAACAAAATTGGCTACTCGTTGCTCAATGAATGTATTTGTAAACCACTCAGAAGATGTCTCGCTGACGCCCTGACGCTCGCGTACGAACGCCTGCTGTATGGCCTGTACAATCGCCTCATGATTTTCTGTTACTGCCTCTTCTAGATCTGCCCGGTAATCTGGGTAAAGTGGACACTCACTACCGCGCTCAATGTCCAGAATTTGCTCTGGCTTATTCGGGAACTTGAGGCCAACCTGCTCTAAGACAAGCGCGTTAATGTGAGATTCAATTAGATCCTGATTGTTGAGTAGGAACGCCGGCGGGCTAATTTCTCCGGCGATGATCCGTTCTGGATGTCGGTAAAAATACTGATCATGGGAACCGCGGCCAAAGCCACGCCCACAGAACGTTGTGACGAGTGACGGTTGATTCTGCCGCCCAGCACGTCCAGAGCGCTGAGCGTAATTACTTGGGTTGGGTGGCACATTTCGCATATAGACGTTGGACAGATCACCGATGTCAATCCCAAGTTCCATCGTTGGTGTCGAAACGATGGTGTTCACCGTGTCACCTTCACGGAACTCTGATTCTAGTTGCTTCCGCTGCTCATTCTCGACTTGGCCGCTGTGTTCCCCAGCGATAATGTCGACAGCATCTGCAAGGGATTCTGTATAAAGATCATAGAAGTAGGATGATTTGAGATCCGTATCCTCAGGTGTAATCGAGTCGCAGCTGTAGTTCAAACACACATCAAGCTCGTCCCGTGTCGTTGGCGTCCCGCATTTTGGGCACACCCGCACGTCTTCAGGGTCAGCCTGTGTGATACGTATCATGCTGTGGTTCAGCATGTACACCTTCCCGGTGTACTGTAGCGACTCTTGAGTCAGCAGTTTGAGGATCTGATCGTCGCTAATCAGATCAACAACACTCTCAATAATCTCTTCTGCGGTGTCGGGGTCGACGTCTAGCGAACGGGCCGTCCACCGGATATGGTGCGAGCGGGGATCCGTAAGCCGCCGAACACGGTTTCTTCCGCCTGTGCTTGCGGTGTCACTGTATCCAACGGGGAAACTGAAGTACTCCTGTCCATGAAAGTGGATATCCTCGTCAAGTTGGTTGATAACCTTACGCTTGAAGTCAGCAAATCTAGTGGTACTTTCATGATCTATTGCAACGCTGCGCCGGAAAATATCTAAAAATCCGTGGACATACTCTTCGCGTACCGCTGGCTCCGCGTTTGCCAACACTGGGATTGGCTCCCAAACATCATCAACGTTAGCGAGTTCATCGAGGTTCTCGTATTCAACATCAATCAATCCAACATCCTCAAGACTCTGCTGGGTCCGTTGTTGTTCGCGGCCGAGCTCTAAGATGACATTAAACAGTAGGTAGTCACTGTAATCCTGACGCTCGTCAGCGGAGGGTCCAAACATCCCAGTGTCAATAGCGGGCGGCAAAGCGTCTGCCTCTTCGAGAAGATCAAACACCTTGTTCCCGAGCGCAGCAAGGCTAATGCTATCCGACTGGGCAAGCGTGTGATACAGCGACCGGCGGAACTGAACCCGCTGATAGAGATTGTTGAGATGAGCCGCCTGTAACGCAGTATCCTGCCGGTTGTCAGAGAAGGCGATAGTCTTCTGTTGATCAGCGGGGAGGTTTCGCATCGTATTCCCGATGAGCACGTCTGTCGCCGTTGACCGGCCGACAGTGCCAAACGTGAACAGCTTGTTGAACTCAGTTTTGACGCGACGAGTGTAGTGAACTCCGCAGTTTGGACAGAATAAGAACGGCTGGTTAACTCGCATCACCTTCACACCTTGCACAGCGAAACACCCACAGTTGAGCTGTCCCTGCTCCACATGACCGGGAGTGAGTTGATCACACTCTGGACAGAAGGTCGCGGGCCTTGGTTCAGCCTCAATGTAGGTATCACGGAGTTGGCCATTGTCGGTCAGCCACTCATCGGGAAGTGGAGCAGTATCCTGATCCCAACTGCCCCGCATCAGGTACATCTCCTCTTCATCGTCCTCTGTATCGACGAAGGTGCTCAAGGCCCCCTGCGAGACGTTGTTACTCTGGTCAATAACCGTGGTGTAGTACTCTTGGCCACACCCACGGCAGAACGATAGCGGGTACGCGGTGCGAGTGCGGTCAAACTCGTTGGCGCAGGTGCGACACTCAATATCGCCGGCGTCGCTCAGGTGTGGGTTATCCTCGTTGAACGAGTCCTCCGTGAGACAGGCAACGAGGCCACTTCCCTGGCTGAAAAACGTATGCAGTTTTGGAATGAATATCGGCTGTTCTTCACCCTGGATCTCGGTCGTCCCGACTGTTCCAACAAGTAGGGCCGCCTGTAATTCCTGCTCGATATCGTGCCGAGAGGCGGTTGGTCGGTGCTGATCCTGATAGCTGCTGATGAGATCCGGTTCGTCTTCGCGGTCATCATTATCACCAGCGAAGATCTGCTGGCTGTGAGAGCTCAGTTCACCATCAAGGAACTTGATCGTGGGGTGGCCCTCAAGCATAGAGCCAAGTGCTGAGGCGTCGGTCGTTTCAGCAGGCATCAGGTCTCTGTCAACAATCTTCTCGGTAAGATCTTGTGCGGCTTCGAGGCTCCCGTCGAAGATTGCGATGTCCTCCTCAGCGACTTCGATGTCGTCAGGGAGCGGTTCGTCATCGGAGAGGGGGAGCGGATAGTGGGACTCCCGAACGACGTTGTCGGCGTCGACCTCCTCGCCGAAGATCTTCCCGGTGAAGTTGGCGATCTCGTCGTCAGCGTCGATTCCCTCGTCGCTCTGGACCGTCGCAGAAGTGCCTACACAGACGAGTTCCTCTCCGGCGTCGGTATTCTGTTTCAGCCGGCGGACGAGTGCGGCGACGTCGGCTCCCTGATGGCCGGTGTAGGTGTGGATCTCGTCGAGGACCAGATACTGCAAGGCTCCTTCGTGCATCTCTGGGAAGAGCTTCTTGTCGTCATGCCTGGTAAGGATGAGGTCGAGCATGACGTAGTTCGTCATCAGAATGTCTGGCGGGTCGTTCTGCATCTCCTCCCGAGAGACGACTTCGGAGTCGAATGCCTCCTCACGGCCGAACTGCCGGAGGAATTCCGGCGCTTCGTCAGGGTTGTGTGGCGTGTCGCCGGTGTAGAGTCCCAGCCGGAGGCCCGTCCCGTCGAGTCGTTCAGCGAAGTCCTCGTACTGGGAGTTTGCCAGAGCGTTCATCGGGTAGATGATGACCGCCTTGATCCCGTCCTCACCCCGCTCCTTGGCTTCGAGACAGTGGCTGAC